>WOYI011398192.1_pt1 | contig 23330 bp, 23 predicted proteins | sample 6423411 | NCBI WGS metagenome assembly WOYI01 (sample SAMN13441803, study PRJNA592873) | oil field metagenome | biome: oil field; feature: oil-well bore; material: oil-contaminated soil; isolation source: oil-contaminated soil from oil-well borehole | place: Germany: Wietze | collected 2016-10-18 ... | reverse complement strand
CGGCTGGCTTGGCTCCTCACTCGGGGCTGAAGGCGTCTCCGTTCCGTAGGGGGCCTGGGGCTCGCTCGGCGTTTCCTCCGGGGTCATGGGCACCGACTGCTCCGTTCCGGCGGGGGGCTCCTCGGTCTTTTCTTTCTTCTTGCAGCCAAGCCCGAGCGTCATGACCAACCCTCCAATTACCACACCCGACATGACCTTCTTGAACACTCCGTGATTCATTAGCTCCCCCTTTTTAATTTGGGTTGATGAACAAAGCAGCTCATTTAAGGTTCTACCACAAAAAGATCGCGCCTGCAAAAACCGTCGTATACGTTCCAAGCGACACTATAGCAGATTTTACAACACTTTCCAACCTCAAAATTCGGTTGGTTTCCATCCAGATGGCTTTGTTGGCACTCCAAGAAAGCCCTGTACCCTCAGGAATCCCGTTGGTGTTCATGAACATCAACGCGGCCAAGTACTCGGCGTATTCTTTGGCCAGCTCCTCGCTCTCGTCGAACGCGTGGTGCTCGCTTAGGTATCCGTGCATTGTCTGGTCTTTTGGGCTGCACATCCCAACGGCCGACGTAACCGTACGGCCGGGCTCGTTGCTCGAGATCCACGCCGCTACGCAAAACGTAACCGCCCCGGGTTTTAGGTGTCTTACCCCCTCATCGGCGGAGACAACCTGGCATCCGGGCGGGACGATGCTCGAGACGGGCACAAGGTTCAAATGGTTTACGCGGGCATCTTTGAGCGCGAGCTCGAACGAAACGAGCCTCTCTTTGTGAATGCCCACGCCGCTCGTAAAGAACAGGCCCTTAGGAATCAAATCCATGCACGCTTCCTTCTTCATTTTCCGACAACAAAGGAGGTCTCTGGCGGATATGCCCAGCCCATAGAAATGGCTATGAGCCCGATCGTCCTGTAAAGAAACCTTGCAAGGCTAAACGTAGACGCCTTGGTCGGGCTCAGCGGGGCGTGTTCCACCAAATCGAACCCTACGACACGTTTTCTTTTCGTCAGAACTTCGACCATCGCCTCCAGTTCGAACATCGAAAGGCCAAAAGGCTCGGGCGTTCCGACATCCGGCATCGCAGAGGCATCGAGGCAGTCCACATCGATCGAAAGGTACACGTTTTGGGGTAATTTGGACAGCGCCTCGTCAAGAGCCTTTATAAAGCCCTCTGCACCTTTGAGCGTATGCGCATACGCCACAGAAAGGCTTCTTTGCTCGATAAGGCGCGCCTCTTCCTCGCTCAAGCTCCGAATGCCAAATTGTGCGATGGGAAACGTATCGAGCAGCCTTCTGGATACGCAGGCGTGCGAGAACCGAAGCCCCTGGTAGGAATCCCGCAGGTCGGCGTGAGCGTCAAAAAGCACCACCCCAAGATCAGGGTAGGCCTCGGCAACCAATGGCACCAAGGCGAGCGAAACCGAGTGTTCTCCTCCGATGAGGACGGGCACTTGGCTCAAAGGGTCAAACTTCCGGCGAAAAAACCCCCGATAGGCCTCGATCACGGATTCTGGGTCGTCCGAAGGAAGGTTTGGGTACCAGATTTCAGCCGTACGAATCCCTGCCCGGACAGGCGAAAAGCGAAGCTTCTCGTCGTAGCGTTCCAGCTGCTCACTGGCCGCGAGAATCTCTCTTGGGGCCAGTGCCGTCCCCTTTAAATAGCAGGCAGTCCTTTCGTAAGGACACGAAAGAATCACAAACCGCGCGTTTGCGCCGTCATCCCTTAAGCCTTCCCCAAGAAACGCCAACGATCTCATCGGGTTGGCCGGTTATGGCACGTTTCTAGGCAGAATCTGGAGCTTCTGGACGCTATTGCGATCGCGCTTCACCTGGCCATCTGGGCTTAGGCTACCCATGCTGATCACCTCCAACCAGACATCCCCTTCTTCGCCAACCTGGAAAGAAACGTAAGGTATGGCATCTCTCAAGACAAGCCCTTTTCCCTCCGAGGGAACGGGACGGCTTTCCTGGGCTGGCTGTGTCAACGAACCGGTATTGACATAATGAACCCCAGAGCGCTCTTCGAGCCGAAAATCTCCATCGCCGCCCGAAAACACGACAGAAACCTTGTTCCTGGCAAACAACCCCTCGAGCCTTCCTGCCATCCCCCTATCAAGCTCCTCAACGGGTTGATGGAGGAAAACGAGTACGTATGGCGCTGAGGCGGAACCCTGGAGGTCTTGCTCAAGCCAGCTTGCTTGAGCCTCGTCCATCTTGAGCGTATCCAGCACGATCAAGTGCAAAACCCCCCAATCAAAGCTGTGGTAGCCAAAGGTCTTTGGGGTATCCAGCGGGCCTTCTATCAACGGGAAGTAACGATCGAACGCTTTGGCAGCCTCCCCGCTCGCTTCGTTGGCGCCCTTTAATGGAAAGATCGCCTTTTCCGCGCCAAGATACTCCACGCCGTAGAAAAAGTCCCTCCAGGCCGTTTCGGAGTAATCGGGAGGAAGGATGTCACCCACCAAGAATGCCGCGATCATGTCGTCTTCCGAACTGATATCGTCCGATACCCGCCTAAGCAGCGATGGGTTGCCGTAGCAATCCCCGTACACGCCGATTCGGAAGCTGACCTCGGCCTGGCCTTTCTCTGGAGCCGTCTTCAGCGAGTAATCGAAAAACCCGTAGTCCCGATCGTCGTTTGGGTCCTTGAGCGTGATCGAGTAGTAATACCGTTCGTCGTCTAAGAGCCCTGGCAGCGTGATGTGGTGGATGTCGGAAAGGACATCTTCCGGAGGGTATCCGTGCGTGTAGTTCCATCCCGAGTCGAAATGCCCCTCGGTATCGAACTGCACCCATCCCAGCACAGGCCGGCTGACTTCGTAGTTCACCGTTACGTGCGCGGGCCTCAGGTTGGTGAGGTAAGGGCCCGCCAAGATTTCGTCTTCATCGATGGCCCCAAGAGGACCAACGCCCGCAAACAACACCAAAAAAAGGCAAAATCCGGCCTTAAGCGCCAACGATCCAGGATGCATCGCCTTGTCCTTGTCTAAGGATCATGTAGGGTTCTTGACTCAAATCCACCACGGTCGTGGGAGTAACGGGGAGAATGCCTACATCCAAAAGTAGGTCGAGTTGCTTTCTCATGCGATTCTCTATTTCCACCGGATCGGTATACAACGCCTCTCCCGAAGGGAAAGAGGAGTGAACAAGGGGTTCTTCGAGCTCCTTGAGCACCGCAAGGGTCACGGGATGGTCCGGAATGCGTATGCCGACGGTTCTTTGGTTGGTGTCCAAGAGCTTTGGGACTTTCTTTGTGGCTTGCAACACGAACGTGTAGGGCCCTGGGATCGCCCGTTTGATTGTTTTGAAGGCATAGTCGGATAGTTGAGCATACTCGCCGATTCGTTTAAGGTCGGGAAACAACAGGGTTAAAAATTTCTGCGTTTCTAGCTCTTTGACCTGTCTTAGCTTCTCGATCGAAGCATGGCTCAACACCGAACAAGCAAGCCCATAGCCAGAATCGGAGGGAATGAGAACAATGCCACCTTCTTTGAGCGTCCCTAAGGCACGCTCAAGCCACCTTCCGTGGGGCCTTTCCGGTTCAACCGCTAGTCGCATGCAACACCCTTTTTCATTAGTATATTGGCTTGAAATCGAAACAGTGGGTCGCTTCAATGTAGCGGACCGTCCGGGATTTTTGCCTCATGACGACAGAGTGGGTACGGGCGCCTCCCTTGAAGTACCGAACGCCCTCCAGGAAATCCCCCGTAGTAACACCCGTTGCGGCAAACAGGCAGTTTTCTTTTGCCAGCTCTTCGATCTTGTATACTTTCTCGTGGTCACGGACCCCCATTTTCTGCATCCGCTCTATATCGCGCTCGTTCCTAGGCTTAAAAACCGCTTGAAAATCGCCGCCGAAGCATTGGAGTGCCGCCGCCGCGATCACACCCTCCGGAGCGCCGCCGATTCCCATGAGCACGTCCACGTCGGCATCCTCCCTGCACGTCGCAATCGCCGCCGAAACGTCCCCGTCCCCAATCAGGCGGATCCTCGCGCCAGCCTTGCGAACCTCTTTTATCAGATTTTCGTGCCTTGGCCGGTTTAAAATGACAACCGTCAAGTCTTCGATGTACATTCCGAGCGCGTCGGCAATTTGCTTTAGATTCCAAGCGGGGGGTTTTGTGATATCAACCGCCCCCTTGGCCTTTGGCCCTACGGCGATCTTGTCCATGTAGATGTCGGGGGCATGAAAGAGGTTCCCCTTTGGGGCGGACGCGATCACGGCCAGCGCATTCGGCCCGCCTGTCGCCAAAATCGTCGTCCCTTCCAGCGGATCCACGGCCAGATCGAGCTCGGAACCCGACCCTGTCCCTACCTTTTCGCCAATGTAGAGCATGGGCGCTTCATCGCGCTCCCCTTCCCCGATCACGATCGTACCGTTGATTTGGACAGAAGCAAGAACCCTGCGCATCGCTTCAGTGGCCGCCTGGTCCGCTGCCCGTTCGTCGCCCCGGCCCATCAGCCGTGCACACGACAGCGCCGCGGCCTCGGTCACGCGGACGAATTCCATCGCCAAGTTACGGTCCATGTCCCCCTCCAGGTCAATCCTTTCGTTCGTTTAGGAATCTGCCAGGCCATTACGATCGAGCAGGCGAAAGAAGAGCGCCGGACCCGATGGGTACCGTACGGACGAGGCTTTGGCCGAGGCCTCGCAGAACTTGACCGCATGCTTATTGCTTCTGGTCATTCCAGGGTCCCAGAGTGCAAACGGCACAGCGCCGGGGGCATGAGTTTTGAGCGCAAAGGGCGTTGCATGGTCCGAGGTCGCGACAATCCGGATATCGCCCGCCCTTCTGGCAAAATCCAGCACTCGGCCTACTATTTCTGCATCGAAGCGCTCGATCGCCCTAATCTTTTCTTCTAGGCTTCCCATGTGCCCGGCCTCGTCCGGCGCCTCGAGGTGCAGGAATACGAACGGGTATTCTTCGAGCGCTTGAAGAACCGCCTCCCCTTTGCCGGCGTAATTCGTGTCGATAAACCCCGTCGCGCCCTCGACTTCGACAAGATGCATCTTGGCCAGCTTTGCGATCCCTCGGACGAGGTCCACGGCCGCGATGACCGCCCCAGGAAGGCCCGCATGCACGGTGAAAGGCTTAATATTCGTAGGTGCCTTGCCCTGTCCCCACAACCAGATGCCGTTTGCAGGCATTTTGCCTTCCGCCGTCCGCTTCTGGTTGAGAGGGTGGGACTTTAAAATCTCCCTTGCCCCCACGAGCAATCTTGTAAGCACTTCCGCGCCCGGCCCTTTGGGCAAGTACGCTTCCACCCGCTGGCCTTGGATGTCATGCGGAGGCTTTAGGGCGAATCGGCTTTCCCCGTTGCGCCAAACCAAGATGTGGCGGTAGCTTAGGCCCGGGTGGATTTCAATCGGAAGCGAAGAATTAAACCCCTCTTGGAGCGCGCGGATAAGCTCTTTGGCATCGCGATCTTCGATATGGCCGGCGCTGAAGTCCTCTAGAAACCAAGCGCCCTTGGCCTCATCGAAGCTCACCAGGTTGAGCCGAAAGGCCACGTCCTCATCCCCTAAGACAATCCCTTTGCTCGCGGCCTCGATGGGGGAGCGGCCCGTGTAAACCTCTTTTGGGTCGTATCCCAAAAGGCTCAAGTTCCCGATGTCGCTTTGAGGCTCGAACCCTTCAGGAATGGTATCGACCGAGCCAAATTCTCCCCTCGAGGCAAGAAAATCAAGGTTGATGGTCTTTGCCAGCTCAAGCACCGTTTTGCCGCCTTTTTCCTCGATGGGCAAATCCGGCATGCCATCGCCCTGGAGAAGGACAAAACGCTTCATGCCCCGGCCCCCAACAGCACGCTCTCCACTTCCTTGAAGGTCTTCAACGTGACAAAGCGCCCCTCAAAGCTCTTCACCACGATATCCGGGTCTTTTAGCCCGTGGCCGGTGAGCGTGCACACGACCTCGCTGCCCTCGGGAATAAGGCCTTCGGCAATCGCTTTTTTAAGGCCTGCCAGGCTCGCGGCCGAAGCGGGCTCGCAGAAGATCCCTTCGTTCGAGGCGAGCGCACGGTAGGCCTCGAGGATCTCCTCGTCACTCACCGCCCGGATCGCACCGTTGGATTCTTTTGCCGCTTGAAGCGCGCCTTGCCATGAAGCCGGGTTCCCGATGCGAATGGCCGTGGCGATTGTCTCTGGGTTGTCGACTTTTTTGCCGAGCACGATCGGAGCGGCGCCTTCCGCCTGAAACCCGAGCATTCTTGGCATTTTATCGAGGCCATGCCTTGAGGCGTAGGCCTTGTAGCCCATCCAGTAGGCGGTGATGTTGCCGGCGTTGCCCACCGGCAGACAATGGATGTCGGGCACACCCCCGAGCGATCCTATAATTTCGAGGGCTGCGGTTTTCTGGCCCTCGATGCGGTCCGGATTGATCGAGTTGACGATCGTGAGCGGGGCGCGCTCTCCAAGCTCACGGACAAAGCAAAGCGCCTCGTCAAAGTTTCCCTCGATCTGGATAACGTTTGCACCGTGGACGAGCGCTTGGGCTAGCTTGCCCATGGCGATCTTCCCTTTTGGAATGAGCACATGGCACGGTACCCCGGCCCTCGCCCCGTAAGCGGCGGCGGACGCCGAGGTGTTGCCAGTGGATGCGCAGATGAGCGCTTTCGCCCCTGTGGCCAACGCCCTGGATACGGCCACGCACATCCCCCGATCCTTGAACGACCCGGTCGGGTTAAGCCCTTCGTATTTTACAGACACGCGCGTTTCTCCAAAACCCCAGAGCTTGGGCAGCCGCCTAAGCGGGATGAGCGGAGTGTTGCCCTCCAAGAGCGTAACGATGGCCTCTTCTTCGATCTTCGGAAGCCAGTCGCGGTACGCCCTGTATACGCCCGGCCAGGTTTGAGTCATGATACGAACCTCTCTATCCGAATCACCTGGGGGGGCTCGTCAAGAACGCTCCCAAGCGAATAGATCTCTTTAAGCGCAGCCTTGAGACAACGCTCTTTCGTTTTATGCGTAAGCAGGATGACGGGCACCCTTTCTCCCCCTTCGTTGCGCTCTTTTTGGATGACCTGCGAAATGCTCACCTCGTGATTGCCGAGCGCCGTGGCGATCTTGCCCACCATACCGGGCACGTCCGAAACCATGTACCGCAGATAATACTCCGTCTCGATTTCTTCCATCGGTACGGGAGTCAATGACGCCTCCCCATCGAGCGACCCTGGTGGCCTTAGGGTGCAAACTCCCCTTGCCAACCCGCCGGCAATCGTTACTGTATCACCTACAACGGCAGAGGCTGTAGGGTAACGGCCCGCCCCCTGCCCGAAGAACAAAAGAGGGCCCGTACAGCTCAAATCGAGATACAGCGCGTTGAACGCGCCGTTTACGTGCGCCAGCAGGTGCCGCTCGGGCACCATTACGGGGTGGACTCGGCACTCGATCGACCGTCCGACCCGTTTGACGATGGCCAAAAGCTTGATCGCCATCCCCAAATCGGCTCCGTACGCGATATCTAGCTCTGCAACTCGTTCGATCCCTTCGGTATAAACCGCCTCCAACCCCGGCCAAAAATCTAACGCAACGCCAAGAAGGACGCAGAGCTTATGGGCCGTATCTTTGCCCGAGATGTCGAGCGTCGGGTCTGCCTCGGCATAGCCTTTCGCCCTGGCTTCGGCCAGTGCTTGCTCGAACGGGATCCGTTTTTGTGTCATGGCCTCGAGGATAAAATTGGACGTCCCGTTCAAAATCCCGTAGAGCCCGTCAAGCCGGTTTGCGACAAGGTTGTTCCTGATCACCTCGATCAAAGGGATTCCTCCTCCGACGGACGCTTCAAGCCCAAGCCCCACACCCTGCTTTTGGGCCAACTCAAAGATCTGCCTGCCCAAGGAAGAAAGGAGCGCCTTGTTGGCCGTCACAACGCTCTTTTTCTTCTCTAGCGCCCCGAAAATGAGATCCTTGGCGGCTTGAGTCCCGCCGACGAGCTCGATGACGATGTCGACATCGGGCTTCAAGAGGTCTTCTAGATTATGGGAAACATCCAGGCCGCCTAAGTTGGACAACCCTGCTAGCTTCTCCTCGGCATCCCTGTCTACAACACGAACGACCTCGAGGGCCACGCCCGCCTTTTTAGACAGCGCCTCTTTTTGGGCCAGCAAAAGCTCCAATACCCCCCTGCCAACGGTTCCCACGCCGGCAATTCCGAGCGCGACGCGGCCGCGTTCGTGCCCCATATCGATCAGCCAACCCTTACATCGAGCATCGTGGGGCTGGCAAGCGCCTTCTTGATCCCCCTTAGCGCCTGCCTGATCCGATGCTCATTTTCAACAAGCGCCATGCGGACGTAGCCTTCGCCCAGCTCTCCAAACCCTATCCCAGGGGAAACCGCCACCTTGGCCTCTTTAACGAGAAACTCGGCAAACCGAAGCGAGCCAAGCTTGTCAAAAGGCTCGGGAACCTTTGCCCAGAGAAACATCGTTGCCTTGGGCTTTTGAACCTCCCAGCCAATCCGGTTTAGCCCGTCGACCAGCACATCACGCCGCCTTTTGTAGGTCTCCACGATGTCCTGAACATAATGATTTTCTAGGTTTAGCGCCGTAATACCGGCCACCTGGATTGGGGTAAATACCCCGTAATCGAGGTAGCTCTTGATCCGAGTAAGCGCCCGGATGAGCGTCGGGTTTCCTACTGCGAACCCAAGCCGCCATCCGGCCATGCTAAAGCTCTTGGAAAACGAGAAAAACTCGAGCCCCACGTCCATGCTGCCGGGGATTTGAAGCAAGCTGGGCGCCTTGTAGTCCTCGAAGCATAGGTCGGCGTAGGCGAAGTCGTGTACGACCCAGGCCCTGTGATCCCTGGCGAGTTGTGTCACTCGCTCAAAAAAGGTCCTGTCCTGACAAACGGTCGTAGGGTTGTGCGGAAAGCTCAAAAGAACGATCTTGTACGTGGCCCGGTCTTTTGAAAGTGCCTTGTCCAGCTGGCCTAGAAATTCGTCTTCCGGAAGCATCGGAACGTGCACAAGCCTTCCACCCGCAATGATGACGGAGTAGGCATGGATCGGGTAGCTCGGCGCCGGGACGAATACACAGCCGCCCTCCGAGGTCACGACCAGCATCAGGTGCGAAAGCCCCTCCTTCACGCCGATCGTCACGCATACTTGGGTGTCCGGGTCGAGCGAAACCCCAAAGCGCCTTTCGTAAAACGCTGCAATATTCTCCCTAAGCCGCTTGATCCCCCTGGATGCCGAGTAGCGGTGGGTTTTCGGGTCTTTGACGACCTCGATAAGCTTTTTAACGACGGGCTCCGGGGTTTTCAAGTCCGGGTTCCCCATCCCCAAATCGATGATGTCTTCCCCTTTTCTTCTCGCTTCCATCTTGAGCGCGTCGACGACAGAGAAGACGTACGGGGGAAGCGTCTTGAGTTTGGGAAAGACCTCTTGGGTGCTCATGAAACGACCTCGCGAAGCTCGTTCAAGAATGCGTTCAAATCTATTCCGTAGTTTGCCGCCATGTTCCGCAAAGGCTCAGAGACCGCCCCTTTGCAAGACTTGCACCGAACCCCGTGGCGTTCAAAGACAGCCCTGGAAGCAGGGTAAGTCTTCAAGATATAGCCAATCGTCATGTCGTCGCTAAGGATTGGCTCGGTCGATTGAATCTCCATGGAATTAGGACCCCTGGCTAAGCGTTATGAAAATCTTGGAGCGCAAGAACTTCTATTTTATCATGCATGCCCTCCAAGGCAACGAGCGCAGCCCTTGCGCCCGCGATCGTCGTCATGTAGGGCACGTTGTAGACCAAGCAGGCACGCCTGATGTCGAAGGAATCCAGGACAGGCCCGGAGCCTTCGGGCGTGTTGATCACAACCCCGATCTGTCCGTCTTTGAGCAAATCGACGATGTGGGGGCGCCCTTCGTGAACCTTGTTGACCTGTGCAGCTTCGATGCCGTGGTCCTGCAGGACAGCCTTCGTCCCGCGCGTGGCGATGAGCTCAAACCCGAGCGCCAAGAGCCCTTTGGCGACGGGCACAATTCTTGGCTTGTCCGCGTCCCGCACGCTCAAGAACACCTTGCCCGATTTGGGCAGGATCGACCCTGCGGCCCATTGGGCCTTCAGGTAGGCCTCAGAAAAGCTCCTCCCCACGCCCATGACCTCGCCCGTCGATTTCATCTCTGGCCCAAGGATTGCGTCCACCTCCTGGAACTTAAGGAAGGGGAAGACGGCCTCCTTGACGAAGTACAGCCCTTTTTTGTGCGCGATCAAATCTTGGGGCGCATCTAAATTCTGGCCCATAATGACGCGCGTGGCCAGCTTGGCGAGCGGCACGCCGGAAGCCTTGCTTACGAACGGCACGGTGCGTGAAGCCCTCGGGTTGGCTTCCAAGCAATAAATTTCCCCATTCTGTATGGCGTATTGGACGTTTAACAGCCCCTTGATTTCTAGCCTCCTGGCGAGCTCCTTGGTCGCCTTCAAGACGCCTTGAACGAGCGTTTCGGGAAGGTCGTAAGGCGGGATCGAGCAGGCGCTGTCGCCCGAGTGGATGCCAGCCAGCTCGACGTGCTGCATGATGGCGGGAACGAACACGTGCTTACCGTCGCTCACGGCGTCGACGTCAAGCTCGATGGCGTCCTCCAAGAAAGACTCTATCAGCAAAGGGTGCTCAAAGCTAACCTTGGTATTCCTATTCAAGTACCCAAGCAGGCTGGAAGCCTCGTAGATGACCTCCATCGCTCGGCCTCCTAAGACATAGGAGGGGCGCACAAGCACGGGATAGCCGATCTCCTCGGCCACGGCAAGCGCTCGCTCGACACTCCTGGCCACCCCGTTGCGCGGCGTTTTGAGCCCTATCTCGTGAAGTAGGACGTTAAACTTCTCCCTGTCCTCGGCCGCATCGATATGCTCCGGATCGGTGCCAAGCAGCCGAAACCCGGAGGCTTCGAGCGCCATGGCGAGCTTCAGGGGCGTCTGGCCGCCGAACTGGACAATGGCCCCCTGAAGCGGCTCGGCAAGCAGCACATGCCGGACGTCCTCGAAAGACAGCGGCTCGAAGTAAAGCCTGTCGACGGTGTCGTAGTCGGTGCTCACCGTTTCCGGGTTGCAGTTGACCATCACGGCACGAATGCCCAAGCTTCTCAGTGCCATCACGCCGTGCACGCACGAATAATCGAACTCGATCCCCTGGCCGATCCGGTTCGGGCCGCTCCCTAGGATCGCCACGCCCGGTGTCGACGACTTCGGCACCTCGTCTTCGGTTTGGTAGCACGAATAAAAGTACGGGGTCTTCGCCTCGAACTCGGCCGCGCAGGTATCCACGGCCTTATAAACGGGGACGATGCCGGCTTGCTCCCGAAGCCGCTCGATACCGCTTGGGTCGCTATGGAGCAGATGGGCAAGCCTGTTGTCCGAAAACCCGGCCTGCTTGGATTTGGAAAGAATCTCGTAGCGCCTTTCTTTGGGAAGCCCATGGAAGTCGTGGATCGACTCGAGCTCGGCCTCAAACTGGACGAGGTCCTGAATCTGGCTTAGAAACCACTTGTCGATCTTGGTCAACCCGTAGACGTAATCGAGGGTAAGCCCGGTACGGAACGCCTCGGCGATCATCCATACCCTGTCCCAGGATGCATCTTTGAGGCTGCGGATGATTTCAAGCTCTTTTTCGGCAGGAGTCAGCCCAGAGAGCCTAGATACCAAATCGAACCCGTAGGAATCGAGCTCGAGCGAGCGTAGGGCCTTTTGGAGCGCCTCTTGGAACGTCCGGCCGATCGCCATCGCCTCGCCCACGGACTTCATCTGGGGCGAGAGGTAGGGAGCGGCCTCGGGGAACTTCTCGAAGTTAAACCTCGGGATCTTCACGACGACGTAATCGATCGCGGGCTCGAACGAGGCGGGCGTCACCTTGGTGATGTCGTTTTGGATCTCGTCTAGCGTGTAGCCTATGGCCAGCTTCGCGGCGATCTTGGCGATAGGGAACCCTGTAGCCTTGGAGGCCAGCGCGGAGCTCCTGGAGACCCTAGGGTTCATCTCGATCACCATGACCTCTTCATGTCCCGGGTCCATCGCAAACTGGATGTTCGAGCCTCCCGTATCGACGCCGATCTCCCGGATCACCGCTTTGGCGGCGTCCCTTAGAACCTGGTATTCCCTGTCTGTGAGCGTTTGGATGGGGGCAACCGTGATCGAGTCGCCCGTGTGGATTCCCATAGGGTCAAAGTTTTCGATCGAACAGACGACGACGACGTTGTCCGCCTTGTCGCGCATGACCTCGAGCTCAAACTCCTTCCAGCCCAAGAGGTAGCGCTCGATCAACACCTCGTGCACAGGGGAGGCCTGAAGGCCAAGCAAAACTAGCTGCTCGAACTCAGCGAGGTTGTACGCGATCGAACCGCCGGAACCGCCGAGCGTGAACGAGGGACGGATGATGGCAGGAAGGCCGATTCGCTCGAGCGTCTTCTTGGCCTCCTGAACAGTCCCGACCTTTTGGCTTTGAGGGACCTTTAGCCCGATACGTTCCATGGCGCGCTTGAAAGCCTCCCTGTCCTCGGCCTTCTTGATGCTTCCTATCTGAGCCCCGATCAGTCGGACGCCAAAGCGCGATAGCACTCCCGCCTCTTCGAGCGCAATGGCGAGGTTTAGGCCAACCTGACCGCCTACAGTCGGAAGGAGGGCGTCCGGGCGCTCTTTTTCGATCACGCACGCGACGATTTGGGGAAGGAGGGGCTCGATGTAGGTCTTGTCGGCCAGCTCGGGGTCGGTCATGATCGTCGCCGGGTTCGAGTTCACGAGGATGGTGCGGATTCCTTCTTCGCGCAGAGCCCTTAGCGCTTGCGTCCCCGAATAGTCAAACTCGGCCGCCTGGCCGATCACTATGGGGCCGGAGCCAAGAACGAGCACGCTTTGGATGGATGTATCTCTAGGCATGGATGGCCCCTAAGAAGCGTCGGTATAGGAATTTTGGGTCGAGAGGACCCGGGCTGGCCTCGGGGTGGAACTGAACGGATTGAAGGCTCATATCTAAGACCTCCATCCCCTCGATCGTCCCGTCGTAGAGGCTTTTATGGGTCACACGCACGTGCTTGGGGAGCGATTCTGGAACAATCGTGTAGCAGTGGTTTTGCGAGGTAATCACCACGCGGCGCGTTTCAAGCTCTACAACGGGGTGGTTGACGCCGTGATGGCCGAATTTAAGCTTTTGAGTACGGCCGCCTAGCGCGAGCGCGAGCAACTGGTGGCCCATACAGATCCCGAACACGGGGACTTTCCCCAAAAAAGACCGGATCCTTTCGATCTCCCCCGTGAGCGCTGCCGGGTCTCCTGGGCCGTTCGATAGGCAAACAAGCGTAGGCGCATGGACACGCACAACGTCCCAGTCTGGCACTCCAGGGTAAGCCAGCACGTCGAACCCCAAAGACAGCCAGTCGCGGACGATCCCGTGCTTGGCCCCCAGATCGCAAAGAAGGACAAGCCCGCGGCTTGCCTCACCCTTGTCTTGGCGGCTTTGTGCGTGGAACACTTCTTCTTTTGAGCCCACGAGTACCTGCTTGACCAGGTCTTTGCCCTCGAGCCCCTCAAGAACGCGGGCACGCTCCACAACCCCTGCGACGTCTTCTTCTCGCTCAAAGGGGGCCAAGATGCCCATGAGCGAGCCATACTCCCTCAAGTGCCTTGTAAGCATCCGGGTGTCGACTCCAGAGAGCACGGGAACCCCTTGCTCTTCGAGAAACTCGGCGAACGTCGAGGATGCTTTGGGATGGAATGAGGGTCGAAAAAGCTGCCTTACGACGACGCCGGAGGCGTGGACCTTCGGCGATTCGAGCTCGTCGGCCTGCACGCCGTAGTTCCCGATCATCGGGTATGTGAACGTGACAATCTGACCCAAGTAGGACGGATCCGTTATGACTTGGGGGTAGCCCGCATGCGCCGTGTTGAACACCACCTCGCCCACGGACTCTTCGGCCGTGCCAAAGAGCTCTCCCGTCACCCAAAACCCGGATTTAAGCGCCAAAACCCCTTTCATGCTCGTAGACCACCCTCCCGTCGGCTATAAACGCCTGAAGCTTGATTTTCGTTTCGACCCCCACAAACGGGCAGTTTTTCCCTTTTGAATAGCGCGCAGGAGGAAGGGGCGAGGGTTCTTTGAGCACCCGCCATACCCCTAGGTTCGGGAGGGAGCCCTGCTTCAGCCCAATGCCCTTAATCCCGAACACCCCCGCAGGGCCTATGCTCAGCAAAGAAACGAGCTTTTCGAGCCCAAGCTCTCCTTTTTCCACGAGGCCATAAAGGGCCGGGAACGCGCTTTCAAACCCGATCACGCCGGGCGGGGCATCCTCAAAATACGTGTCCTTCTCTCTTTGCGTATGCGGGGCATGATCGGTGGCAATCGCATCGATCAGCCCTTCCTTTAGAGCATGGAGGAGGGCAAGCCGGTCCTCCTCCATGCGTAGAGGCGGGTTCACCTTGGGAGTCGTGTTGAAACCCGCCAGCGCCTCTTCGGTGAGCAGCAAATGGTGCGGGGTCACGTCAACGCTGAGCCCAAGCCCCTCTTCCTTGGCAGTACGAACGTAAGAAAGCGAGCCCTTGGCGGAGATGTGGGTTAGGTGGAGCCTGCCTTTGGCATGCCTTAGGATTTCCACGTCCCTGGCTACCACCGCCGTTTCAGAAAGAGCACTAGAGCCCTCGAGGCCCAGGGATGCGGCGACGATGCCCGCATGAATCCCCCGATACCCGCCCAAACGTTTCGATTCCGCGTGTTCGAACAGTACCGTATCGAGCTGGCCCGTGTAAATGAGGGCGTCTTGAAAAACCAAGGGGTCGTCGATCGACCGGCCGTCATCCGAGAAGCCCACGCAGCCGGCCTTCAGAAGGGCGTGGAAATCGGTTAGCCTTTCGCCCTTTTGAGAAAGCGTTGCCGCACCAACGGGGAGAAGCTCGCTCAAACCCAAGGCCTTGGCCTTCTGCAACAAATAGTGGGTCACGATCGGGTTGTCGTTCACGGGAGAGGTATTCGGCATGGCACAGACATACCCGAACCCGCCCGCAACGGCTGATTTCAGGCCTGAAGCAATGTCTTCTTTGTGCTCGAACCCAGGCTCCCTTAAATGGGCGTGCAAATCGAGGAATGCGGGCGTTACAAGGCACCCCTTGGCATCGAGCGTCCGTTCAAGCATCCCTGCATTCACCGGCTCGTTCGGCCCCAAGACGGCGACAACCCTGTCCTTGGCCATGAGTAGCTGGCCGGGGCCCGTGTGTCCTCCCTCCGGGTCGATAAGGTAGCCGTTTCGAATCAACAGCACCGTCCTCTTCCTTCCATAGCCCATTCAAGAACCGCCATCCTGGCAAAAACCCCGTTCTCAACCTGCGTGTAGGAAAGGCAACGATCGAGCTTTAAGACCTCCTCGTCCATCTCAATGCCTAACGATACCGGTCCTGGATGCAGGACGATCGCATGGCCAGGAAGGCTAGAAAACCTATCGAGCGTGATCGCGTAGGCTTCCCGATACCAAGAAAGGCTAAGTAGAGGGTCGTAGGCGGCCCGTTCTGTCTGGATGCGGAGCATCACAAGGACATCGAGGCCTTTAAGCAGGCCGTCCAAGTCATGGCTCACCTTGACGCCCGGTCCTTCCAAGGTATCGGGTACGAAGTGCGGCGGGCCGATCAAAGAAACGGTTGCCCCGAACTTCTTTAGGGCGTGTATATCCGAGCGCGCCACCCTGCTCTTTGCCACGTCTCCCACGATGCCCACGCGGAGTCCCTTGAGCTCTCCAAACCTTTCCTTGATCGTCATCAGGTCCAGAAGCGCCTGGCTTGGGTGGGCATGACAGCCATCACCCGCGTTGACTAGGCTCACCCCGATATGACGGCTCAAAAAGTGGAGGGCGCCCGAGCTGGGATGCCTAACGACGGCCACGTCGAACCCCAACTTTCCTAGGTTTAAAAAGTTCTCGACCAACTTCTCGCCTTTTACGAGGCTCATTGAGCCGGGTTCCAACGGTTGGAGGTCGAACCCCAACTGTTTGGCCGCGAGCGAAAACGAGGTCCGTGTCCTGGTAGAAGGCTCGAAGAACAGCAAAACAAGCCTTTTTTCCATGCAAAGGGGGCTTTTGAGCCGCTCTGGAGCCTCTCTTGCAATGCGCTTAAAAAAAAAGCCCCTCTCGATCAACCGCTCGAGGAGCTCAAGACGCAGTGGGGCGATATCTAAAAAATGGGGTACGGGCTTCACCTTCTTCCCTCGTCGTCACCAAAGAGCCTATCTAGATAGGCTTCGAGCAGCTCGGGCCTTTGGGTGATGGCCCCCGCTACGCCAAGCCGAAGGAGCACGGGGAATGTCTCGGCATCATTAGCGCCCCACACGAGCATCCCTACCTTTCGCTTAAGGGCATCCGCAAAGTCGGCCTCGTTCTTCGGATAGCCGAACTCGACGGCAAGAAGGTCGTAGGCCAGCTCAAGCGAACGCATTCCCAAGTTGTCCCGCGTGTAGCGCCCCGGAAGGTAAAGCCTCTCCAGCATGACGGGCGCGTAGTCTACCTTAGCATTTTTCTTTTTCATCTCATACAGGAGCGTATGGTCGAGGCTCGAGATGAGCACGCGCTCTTCCATGCCGGCCCTCTTGACGGAATCGAGAACGAGTTCCCCCATTTTTGGATAAAACCCCGGCAGCTGGCGGATTTCGATGTCCAAAGCGGCATCGTAGCGCCTGGCCAGGGTAACGACCTCGTCTAAGGTAGGGACTTTGACCGAACCCGAGGCGTAGAGCCTCGCCTCCTCACGAGAAACGGCGCCCGACCTGATCGTGCCGTACGGGTCCTCACGCGCGAAATAGCCGCCCGCGTCCAAACGGCCGACCTCGGACAGCGTAAATTCCCTCACAAAAGCCGATCGCCGGTTCGGGAACACGCTACGTACGTTCGTCGTCCTTGACAAGTCGTGGTCCTGTAGGACGACGATGGCCTCGTCCTTCGTGAGATGAACCCCGACCCGAACGACGTCCGCCCCGAGCATAAAGGCTTTCTCGATGGCCGGAATCGTGTTCTCTGGGGCGAGCATGCTGGCCCCTCTGTCTGCAATGTTCAACATCGGGTGCGGACTGTGACGCTCGAGCATCCTCTTTAGGAAGGCGCTGTCTAAATCGGCCGCAAAGACGCGCGCCGAGAACATGGCTACACACAGAATGCAACCTACGATGGCCTTTGCCTTTCTCATGAAACCCCCCATATTTTCATCCCGGCGTTCTTCACGGCTTCCGAAAGCCAACGGGAACGCGCTATACTGGTACTAAACCGATTTCCACGTAGGCGGCAGTGTGCGCACCTTTAAGCATCATAGCGTGTTCTTTGGACTCTTGGAATCTCTTGGAGCCCTTCTTTGTGTCCCTGGCTTCTTGGAGGCCGGCGTGCTCTACCGCTACACCGACCCCGCAGGGAGGCTTGTCATAACCGACGACGCAACCAGGGTCGTAAAAGAAACGCCTCAGCGCGTGGAGCATATCCCCACGCAGGTTTTGAGGCCTGACAGCACGCCAAAACAAGCGCAGGATAAAACCCAAACACCATCCGGAAAGGCTTTTTTCCAAGGCGATGCCCTAGCCAAAGGGACGAGCACCCCGGTATCCGTACGCGATCGAAAGGTCTTGGTGCCCGTCGAGATCGTCCACAGATCGTACGGCCCGATGCGTGGAAATTTCTTGCTGGATACAGGAGCCACCGCTACGGCAATCACGGAAACGTTTGCCGATTCGCTCGGGATCCCCGAGGATGAGGGCAAAAAGACGTTTGCCATGGTCGCGGGCGGAGGCCGGATCGAGGCTCGACGTGTCGAGCTGGATACGCTTCGCATCGGCCCTTACGAATGGAGAGCGGTTCCGGTGCTCGTCTTCAAACAAGACACCGGCTATCCGAACGGGAAAGACGACCTACAGGGGCTTTTGGGGATGAACCTCTTCCAGGGGGCAAGCTTAAGAATAGACACCAAAAGTGGCATGCTTTCCTTAGAGAATCTAGGCCAAACCGGCCCAAAGGAGTAGAGGACGTTGAAGAGCTACAGGAAAGAGCTTTGGTTCGACCTGCCCAATAGGCGGGCGTTTGTCAATATTACGCCCCAGCTAGAGGAATGCCTGAAAGAAAGCGCCATAAAGGAAGGGCTCGTGTTGGTCAACGCCATGCACATCACATCGAGCGTGTTTATCAACGACGACGAGTCAGGGCTGCACGCAGATTTCGAGGAGTGGCTGGAGAACCTGGCCCCGCACGAGCCGGTATCGAAATACCGGCATAACCGTACGGGCGAGGACAACGCCGATGCGCACTTGAAGCGCCAGGTCATGGGCCGGGAGGTCGTTGTAGCTATCACCCAAGGTAGGCTCGATTTCGGCCCCTGGGAGCAGGTCTTTTACGGAGAGTTCGACGGACGAAGAAAAAAACGCGTGCTCGTCAAGATCATCGGAGAATAGGGCCCAATGACAAACGTCTTGCCCCCCTACGTAAGCCCAGAAATTTTGGAAGCGATTGTCTCCAGGGCACTTCAAGAAGACCTTGGCGCGGGGGATGCCACCTTGCAAGCGCTCGGGCTTCAAGACAGGCAGCTTAAGGCTCAAATCCTCGCCAAAGAACCCGGCGTGATCGCGGGGCTCGAGGTGGCAAGGCGCGTCTTTTTGAACCTGGATGAGGGTCTGGCCTTCGAGCCGCTCGCCAAGGATGGCAAAGAGGTTAGCGCCCTCCAAGCAATCGCCACAATCGAAGGGCGTGCCGGGGCAGTTCTTTCCGGGGAGCGCGTCGCGCTCAACTTTTTAATGCGCATGTCCGGAGTTGCAACGCTCACACGGCGGTTTGTCTCCGCCGTTTCGCATACCAAGGCTAAAATCCTCGATACCAGGAAAACGACGCCAGGCTTGAGGACTCTCGATAAATGGGCCGTCTTGCTAGGCGGCGGCCAAAATCACAGGCTTGGGTTGTTCGACATGATTCTCCTTAAAGAAAACCACATCGCGCTGGCGGGCGGGGTTGGAAAAGCGCTCGAGCGCACGCTCTCCAACAACCCAAAGCGTTTGCCCGTCGAAATCGAGGTAAGGAACTTGGGCGAGCTAAAAGACGCGCTCGCGTTCCCCGTGACGCGCATCCTTTTGGATAACTTTACTCCGGAAGGCATCCAAGGGGCCGTAGGGCTCGTCAACGCCAAAGTTTCGCTGGAGGTCTCCGGCGGGATAAACCTGGAGAATGTCCGACAAATAGCCGAAACTGGGGTGGATTTCGTCTCGGTCGGGATGCTGACACACTCGGCCAAAGCGCTCGATCTAAGCCTGCTTGTCCTATAAACCCGCCATATTCTCAAGGAGAAAGAATCCCTTCCATGAAAGACCAAGCCAGTATCTACAACGCTCTCAAAGCAAAACTCCAGAACGTCCTGCCCGATTTCGAAATCGCATACAAAGCAGAAATCGCCTCCAAGGTTTTAGAGCTTAAACAAAAGCGCCGCGCCGTCATCCTTGGCCATGCCTACATGGAGCCCGCGCTCTACTACAGCGTCTGCGACTTTACGGGTGATTCGCTGGAATTGAGCAGGAGGGCGGCCACGACAGACGCCGAGGTAATCGTTTTTTGCGGGGTGAAGTTCATGGCCGAGACGGCCAAGGTCTTGAACCCCAAAAAAACCGTACTTTTGCCCTCTCTTAGGGCTGGGTGTTCTTTGGCAGAAAGCATCGCCCCAAAAGACCTCGAAGCCATCAAGGCGCGATACCCTGGCGTTCCCGTTGTGAGCTACATCAACACCTACGCGGACATCAAAGCGCTTAGCGATGCCTGCTGCACCTCATCCAACGCCGCCAACGTCATTCAAGCCATGAACGCGCCGCGGGTTATCTTCCTGCCGGATGCGTTCCTTGCGGCCAACACGGCCAAAGAGCTCGGCAAGAAGATTGCCTACGCAAAAAAAGGGGCCGGGGAGACGGTCGTTTTCCCGGATGCAGACGATTGGGCAATCTTGGGCTGGCAAGGAAGCTGCGAGGTCCACGATCGCTTCCAACCCGAGGATGTAAAAAACTTAAGGGCGCAGTTTCCGGAAGTGGCCGTCTTGGCGCACCCTGAGTGCAAGCCCGAGGTAACGGCGCTCTGCGACTTCGTCGGCTCGACATCCGCCATGGCACGCTACGTCGCGGGCTCGCCCAAGGAACGCTTTGCCCTTTTGACCGAGTGCGCCATGGGCGAGAACGTCCAGGCGGCAAACCCCTCGAAAGAGATCGTCCGGCTTTGCGCCATCCGCTGCCCCCACATGAATGCCATCTCGCTCGAGGCGACGCTTCAGGCTCTCCAAGAGAACCGCTACGAGATCGACGTACCCGAGCCTACCCGCAAAAGGGCGCTCGGGGCCATCCAACGCATGCTGGAGGTGGGCTAGCATGGAAGAGCTCGTTCAAGCGGAGGTGCTCGTGATCGGCTGCGGGATCGCGGGCGGCGTAGCGGCCCTTAGGCTCGCCGATGCAGGCGTTCCCGTACACATCCTGACGCGTGCCGAAAAGCCGGAGGATTCCAACACGTACCATGCCCAAGGAGGCATCATCTACAAGGGCAAGGGCGACACCCCGGAGCTTTTGGTAGAGGACATCCAAAGGGCGGGGGCCGGCGTATGCAACCCAAGCGCGGCCCTCATCCTCGCTAACGAAGGCCCTAGGCTCATCGAGAAGGTCTTGATGGAGCGGTGCGGGGTAGAGTTCGATAGGGCCGAGACGGAAGAGCTTTTGCTTGCGCTCGAAGGCGGACATTCGATCCCCAGGATTGTTCACACCAAGGATGCCACGGGCAGGACGATCGCCTTGGCCGTTCTGAAGGCGCTCCAAGAACACCCAAACGTCCGGATGCTTCCAGGACACACGGCAGTGGACCTCTTGACGACCACCCACCAGTCGAGAAACCGGCTCGTTCGGGTCTACGAGCCGCCAAGGTGCATCGGCGCGTACGCGCTTGACCAAACCTCAGGTGTCGTCAAACGCCTGCTTGCCAAAAACACGATCCTGGCCACGGGCGGGATAGGCAGGCTCTATCTATGGACGACCAACCCGGCCGGGGCCCGGGGCGATGGGCTGGCAATGGCCATCCGGGCGGGGGCGCGTACAGCCCACAGCGAGTTCGTCCAGTTCCACCCGACCACGCTCTACCACCCCAAATCCCCCGGCTACTTGATCTCCGAGGCCGTAAGGGGGGCGGGGGCCAGGCTCTTGAATGATAAGGGCGAAGCCTTCATGGCACGCCACGACCCCGTCTGGAAAGACTTGGCACCCAGGGATGTCGTCGCCCGTGCGATTCACGAAGAAATGCTCCACTCCGACAGCCCTTGCGTCTGGCTCGATTTGGCCGGCGCGCTACCAGAAAAGACTATCCTTGAAAAGTTTCCAAACATCCACGCCAAATGCCTCGAGCTTGGCATAGACATCGCTCAAAAGCCCATCCCCGTCGTGCCCGCGGCGCACTACCACTGCGGGGGGGTCCTAGCGGACGGCGTGGGAATGACAAGCCTCGAGGGGCTCTATGCCGTGGGCGAGGTTGCCTGTACCGGCCTACACGGCGCCAACAGGTTGGCCAGCACATCCCTTTTGGAAGGGCTCGTCTGGGGCCATAAGGCGGCGGGGAAGATCCTGGAAACCATACGCGCCCAAAGCCAGCCCTCCCAAGAGGAGATTCAGCCCTGGGAAGAAACCGGCCTGTACAAAACGGACGCCGCGCTGATCGCCCAGGATTTGAGCGTTATTCGGCACATCCTTTGGAACTACGTCGGGCTTGTACGCACGGCTCCAAGGCTCGAGCGCGCGCAAAGGGAGCTTTCCCACCTTGAAACGGAGATCGAGAGGTTTTACCGAAAAAGCAAGCTAACAGACGGACTGATCGGCCTTAGGAACGCCGTAGGCGCGGCGAGGGCCATCGCCCAAGCGGCCTGGGAGAACAAGAACTCCATCGGCTGTCACTATCGGGCAGACTAAAAACCCCGGAGATGCAACAAGGACAAGGTGCGTTCTCGCACCTTGTCCTCGAGCGCTCAGCTATTTGGAGCTAGGAGTTCCGGGCGCGACCGGCTGCGGTCCCCACGCTCCAGGGCGGCCTCCCATCCTAGGCCCTTTCATCCAAAGCGGAAAGCCTTGGGCGTCACGGAGCTCAACCGTTTTACCCGATGCCTTCAACGTTTTCACGATGATGACGTTCTGGTCGTTAATCTTGAGGACGGAACCCAGAAGTTCGACTTGATCACCCTCTTTTGGCTCGTAGCCTTGGGATTGCAACGCCTGATAGGGCCCTACCATCGCCGTAAAGGCGCCGTCTTTGGTGTCAACCGCCAGGTGGACGCCGACCATTCCAGGCCGTCTTCCTTGGGTGGTCTGGACCTCTTTGATTGTCCCCGTGAGCGTTTTCTCCGTTCCCCACTGATACACCGGGCCTCTAGGCGTCTGGGCAAGGGATGATGAGCCAAGCAGGCCAAAAAATACAAACCCTGCGGCCATTCCTCCAATCGTTCGAGCCAACACTTTCATCGTAACCTCCTTGGTTAAAGTTGCTGCTTACCTAACGGTTCGGAAAAGATGGCGCAACGCCACGAGGCGCATTTGGCAACCCTTGGGGCAAGGGCCTGTTGACCCCCGTTCCCGCAGGATACCCAAAAGGGCACACGCCCGTCCCCTGACCGCCCTGGGGTGTTCTCACGCCGGTTCCGGGCGCACCAGAGGGCCCGCTGCCGCCTTGGTTTCCAGACCTGCCGTAGCCCCTCGCTAGAATGAAGGCCGGCTCGCCGAGCTTGGATTGCGGGGCAAACTGCGCGGGAAAGCTCCCTCCGCCGGACCAAAGGGGCATCCCTTGCTCGTCCCTTAAGGGGATCGTCAAGCCCCCGGCCGTGATCGTCCTGGCTACCATGAGTGTATCGACATCAGATTGGATCATAAACCCTTCCACGGAGATTTTATCGCCAACCTTCGGGCTGTAGCCGGCCTGCGCCAGGTAATAAGCGGGCCCAACGAGCACCGTCACCGCATCGCCCGTACTGGCGGCCACGACAAACCGGAGCCCCACCATGCCGGGACGCTGGCCCGGGATTTGCTGAATTTCTTTAATAGACCCCTGAATCGTTTCTTCGGCCCCCAACGCAGACCACGCCCCCCTGGCTGGCTGACAGAACGCCATAGTCCCGTAGGCCAGTAGGCCAACAACGGACAAAACCATCGATTTCATACCAACACGCATTTCTTTCCCTTTCGTTCTTGGTTCATTGATTTCACCTAAGCTTTGTAGTACTACGTAATGTAGGATTACATTAGATCATGCTCAAGCGGGGTGTCAAGGGTCTCTATGGAATCCTGACATCGCAAAGGCCGCGAGGGGCGTCGTATTGGGAATGCCTCAGAAGCCCCGAATGTAGCGCTTAGAAGA
>WOYI010902187.1_pt1 | contig 23338 bp, 28 predicted proteins | sample 6423411 | NCBI WGS metagenome assembly WOYI01 (sample SAMN13441803, study PRJNA592873) | oil field metagenome | biome: oil field; feature: oil-well bore; material: oil-contaminated soil; isolation source: oil-contaminated soil from oil-well borehole | place: Germany: Wietze | collected 2016-10-18 ... | reverse complement strand
CGTTGAGCGCCTGCAGGGTGAGGTCGCGCGCGCTGTTGTAGAGGTCGTTGACCGAGTTGAGCGTGGACTGCGCCGTATCCAGCCGCGTGCTCGCCGCGTCGATGTTGGCGGTGTACTGGGTGTTCGCCGCGAGGATGTGGTTGAGGCTGATGACGCGCCCGGCGCCGGCCGGATCGTCGGAGGCCACGTTGATGCGCCGGCCGGTGCTCACCTGGTTCTGCGTGGCGGCCAGCGTGCTCTGCTGGTTCATCATGTTGGACAGCGACTGCTGATACATCCAGCTGGTGGAAAGGCGCATGGCGATTACCTCTGCACGGCAGCGAGCAGGCTGCTGAAGATGGACTGCGCGGTGGAGATCACCTGCGCGGAGGCCTGGTAGGCCTGCTGGTACTTCACGAGACTGGCCGCCTCCTCGTCGAGATTCACGCCCGACACGGCCTGCTGCGCCGACATCGCCTGGCTGTGCAGGCTGGTCTGCGTGGTGAGGTTGCTGGTCGCCTGCGCGCCGGCATTGCCGATTTCGGTGGTGAGCAAGGTGTAGTTGTCGATCACCGAGCGGCTGCCGCCGGCGAGCACGCCGGTATCGGCCAGCCCGGCCAGCGCCAGCGCGTTGGCGTTGTCGTTGAGGCCGTTGCTGTTGGCGCCGATCGCGAAGCTGTCGCCAGCCGCTGGCGCGCCGGACAGCGTGAGGCTCCAGCCGTTGGCCGCAAGCGCCTGCCCCGGCGTGTAGGCGCCACTGCCCAGCACGGTGCCGCCGGCATCGGTGAGGGTGTAGCTGCCGGCCGTGGGAAAGCTCACGGTGACGCCGGTGAACAGCGCCGGGTTGCCGGCGTCGGTGACCTGCAGCGACGACACCGCGCCGCTGCCCGTGTTGGCGCTGGCGGCCTTGCCTTGCAGCGCGGCGGCGGCCGCGATGCCCGAGGGATCGGCGAGGCTCACGCTCAGCCCGCTGGCCGCGTTGCGGGTGGGCTGGAGGCGAAAGCTGTCGCCCGCCTGCGCCGTGCCCGCTACCGACAGGGTGAGCCCAGCGCCGCTCAACGAGCCGTCCGGATGGGTGGTGAGCGGCACCGGCTGGCCGGCGGTGGTGCTCATGCTCCAGGCGCTGCCGTCGTAGCGCAGCGTGTAGTCGGCGCTGGTCAGCGCGGCGACGTCGGAGACCTGCGCGCTCACCGTGGCGCTGCCCGCGTTGGTGCTGGCGGCCAGCGCCTGCGGCGGCGGCAGCGCGAAGATCGGCGCGCCGAGCTGGCCGTTGAGATCCAGCCCCTTGCCCTGCTGCGCGTTCACGCTGGTGGCCAGGCCGATCGCCGCCTGGCCGAGCCGGTTCTGCGCGCTGTCGAGCACGTTGCCGCGGTAATCGAGCAGGGCACCCAGCGAGCCGCCGCTGAGGCGCGCGGTGATGTCGCTGCCGCTGCTGTCGAGCACGCTGACGCGCGTGGTGTCGTAGGGATCGCTGCCGGTGGACAGCGTGAACGCATGGCTGCCGCTGACCAGGCTCTGGCCGCTGCTGCTGTACACGCTGAGCGTGCCGTTGCTCTCGCTCACCGCGCTGACGCCGAGGTAGCCCGACAGCGTATTGACCAGCGCGTCGCGCTGGTCCAGCAGCGCGTTCGGCGCGCCGCTGCCCAGGCTGTCGTGGATCTTGCGGTTGAGGTCGGCGATGTTGTCCAGCGTGGTGTTGATGCTTTTGACGGTGTTGCTGACCTGGCCGTTGATCTGCTTTTGCTGGCTGCCCAGCTGCGCGCCCAGCGTGGTGAACACCGAGGCGACGGTGGACGCATTGCCCAGCAGCGCCTGCCGCGCGGAGCTGTCGCCCGGCGCGTTGGCCACCGTGTCGAAGGTGCCGTAGAAGTTGTCCAGCGCACCCTGCAGGTCGCCGCTGGCACTGAGCATGCTGTTGAGCGTGGTGGTGAGGTCGTTGTAGGTGCCGGCGCGGGAGAGACTGGCGTTGCTGCTCCACACCGCGCTGGTGAGGTAGCTGGAATACGCGCGCTCCACCGCCACCACATCCACGCCGCTGCCCACGGTGTAGCGGTTCGACGGCGGCACCACGCGCTCGGTCTGGCGCACCACCTCGCGGCTGTAGCCCTCGGTGCCGGCGTTGGCGATGTTGTTGCCGACCGTGTTGAGCGCCACCTGGGCGGCATTGAGGCCGGAGATGCCGGTGCTGAGCAGGTTAGCCATGGGTCAGTCCTCGGCGCGTCATTCGAGCGATGTCGGCGCGCCGACGCCGTTCTTGAGCGCATCCAGCGCCTGGCGCATCGCCGCGCTGTTGGCGATGGCGGCGATCTTGTGGGCATAGGACGGGTCGGTGGCGTAGCCGCCCTGCACCAGCCCGCGGGCAAAGCCCGCCACGTCGTCGCCCTTGCCCAGCGCCTGCGCATAGCGCGGGTTGTCGCCGAGCAGGCGGGCGTAGTCGTCGAATGACTGCGCCGGCGACGCATAGGCACGGAACGCCGCGCGCTTGCGCACCGGCACGCCGCCCTCCACCTCCAGCGTGGGCACGTTGACGCGCTCGCCGTCCCAGCTCGACCCGGCCTTCATGCCGAACAGGTTGTAGCTGGGCGTGCCATCGCCGTGCTTGGGCATGTGCTTGCCCCACTGCGTTTCCAGCGCGGCCTGGGCCAGCACGGCGCGTACCGACACGCCGAGTCTTTCGGCCGCTTTCTGCGCGAACGGGGCCAGCTTGGTGACGAAGTCCGCCGGGTCGCCGGGAACGAAGTGCGACGCCGCCTGCACCGACGAGCCCACCGCGCGGGCCACCGAGCCCAGCCGCGTCTGCCAGTCGTCGCCGCCCGCGCCGGTCGATGCAGCGGCGGCGTCCTTGCCGCCGAGCTGGCGCACCAACATCTCGGCAATGCCCAGCCCGTGGCCCTGGCTGGACAGCGTCACCGCCAGCTGGTGATCGGCCAGGCCCTGCCACGAGTCGCCGGCCTGGCTGTCGAAGTTGGGATCGCCGAAGTTGGCGTCGCGCATCGACTTCAGCACCATCTGGGTGAAGATCGACTCGAACTGCCTGGCCACCACCGGCAGCGCCGACTTGGCGTCCGCCTGCGCGCTCTGGCGCAGGGCGTTGAAGCCGGACAGGTCGGTCCAGGTGCTGAGGTTCTGCGCCATGGCGTCGAGGTTCGCGGCCATGTCAGATCACCACCAGCTCCGCGTGCAGCGCACCGGCCTGCTTGAGCGCCTGCAGGATGGAAATGAGATCGCTGGGCGCCGCGCCGACCTGGTTCACCGCGCGCACGATGGTGTCCAGGCTCACGCCCGGGCCGAACCTGAACATGTGGCCGCCGTCCTCGCTCACGCGCACGTTGCTGGACGGCACCACCGCGGTCTGGCCCTTGCTGAAGGCGTTGGGCTGGCTCACCAGCGGCTGCTCGCTGATGGTCACCTGGATCGAGCCGTGCGCCACCGCGGCGGCACTCACGCGCACGTCCGAACCGATCACCACGGTGCCGGTGCGCGAGTTCACCACCACGCGCGCGGGGGCGTCGGCCGGGGTCACGTCGAGGTTCTGGATGTCGCCCAGCCACGCCACTTTCTGCGACGGGTCCAGCGGGCTGCGCACGGCGATGGAGCCGCCGTCGACGGCGTTGGCGGTGCCGACGCCGTAGGCGGCGTTGATCGCCTTGACCACGCGCGAGGCGGTGGTGAAGTCCGCCGTGTTGAGGTTGAGCACGAGGTCGCCGCCGTTGCCGAACGCCGAGGGCACGCTGCGCTCCACCGTGGCACCGCTGGGAATGCGGCCGGAGTCGGAGATGTTCACCTGCACGCTGGAGCCGCTCCTGCCCTGCGCGCTGATGCCGCCGATCACCACGCTGCCCTGGGCGATGGCGTAGGTATTGCCGTCGGCGCCCTTCAGCGGCGCCATCAACAGCTGGCCGCCGCGCAGCGATTTGGCGTTGCCGATCGAGGCGACGGTGACGTCGATGGTCTGGCCCGGCTTGGCGAACGGCGGCAGGTCGGCGGTGACTACCACCGCGGCGGCGTTCTTCAGCTGCGGACGCGCGTTGGCCGGCACCACGATGCCGAACTGCTGCAGCATGTTCTCCAGGCTCTGCGTGGTGAACGGCGCCTGCGTGGTCTGGTCGCCCGAGCCGTCCAGGCCGACCACCAGGCCGTAGCCGATCAACTGGTTGTTGCGCACGCCGCCGACCGAGGCGAGGTCGCGGATCTTGTCCGCATGCGCCGGCGCGGCCAGCGCCACGGCCAGCATCATCAGTACGGTGGTGCCGAAGCTGCGCCAGCGCAGCAGCGACCGCCGCATCTCGCTGCGGCGCCGCGCGTCGGCGGCGCGATCGCCCAGCGGCTGGCCCGGCAGGGCTGGCTCGTGCTTGCGATGCTCGTACGGCGCATGCACGGACGCCGGGACGGCGTGGTTGCGCAGATGCCTCATCAGATGGCGGGTTTTCATGAATGCATGCTCGAAAAATGGATGGACGTCCAACCACCAGCCCCACCGCAATCCTGGTAGGAGCCCGCTTGCGGGCGATGCTCTTGCTCCTGATCCAGATCGAAGGCAACAGCCAAACGCATCGCCCGCAAGCGGGCTCCTACAGGGGTGCGTGTGGCGATGGAGGAGGCGCGGCGCATCAGAACGGCATCCACTTGGAGTTGAAGAAGCGCGACAGCCAGCCCTGGGTGTTGGCGTCGGCCAGCGAGCCGCGCCCGGTGTAGGCGATGCGTGCGTCGGCCACGCGGCTGGAGGAGATGCTGTTGTCCGGGTTGATGTCCTGCGGGCGCACGATGCCGGAGATGCGCACCAGCTCCTGGCCCTGGTTGATGGTCAGCCACTTCTCGCCGCGCACCATCAGGTTGCCGTTCGAAAGGCGCTGCGCCACGGTGACGGTGATCTGTCCGCTGAGCTGGTTGCTCTGGCTGGACGAACCGTTGCCGGCGAAGCTGCGGTCGCCGTTGAGACCGATGCTGGCCGGGTTGCCATTGAAAGTGAGGGCCTTGCCGAGGATGGTCGGCGCGTCGATCGCGGCCTTGTCGGTCTTGCTGGTGCTGGTGGTGGCCTTCTTGCTGGCCTGGGTGCTTTCCTGCAGCACGATGGTGAGGATGTCGCCCACGCGGTGCGCGCGCGGATCGGCGAACAGCTCCATGTTGCTGGCGTCGTGGTAGATCGAACCATCGGCCACCGGTGCGGCCTCGGGTTGCACCGGCGCGGTGGCGGCCCACTGGCCGTCGTCGTGCGTCGCGCCCATCGAGGCGCAGCCGGCCAGCGCGAGCACGGCGGCTGCGGCGCACAAGCGAAGCAAGGAGGCGATCGGGCGCATGGGCGTGCTCACATCTTGTTCGTGAGGTCTTGCAGCATCTGGTCGGCGCTGCTGATGGCCTTGGAGTTCATCTCGTAGGTGCGCTGGGTCTCGATCATGTTGACCATCTCCTCCACCACGTTGACGTTGGAGGACTCGAGCGCGCCCTGCATCAGCGTGCCCATGCCGTTCAAGCCGGGCTGGCCGGTCTGCGGCGCGCCGCTGGAGGCGGTTTCCAGGAACAGGTTGCCGCCCTGCGCCTGCAGCCCGGCGGGATTGACGAAATCGGCCAGCTGCAGCGTGCCCACCTGCACCGAGGCGGCGGAGCCGGGGAGGGTGGCCGACACCGTGCCGTCGGCGCCGATGGAGAGGCTCTGCACGCCGCTCGGCAGGGTGATCGCCGGGTCCAGCGGGTAGCCGTCGGCGGTGACCAGCTGGCCGTTGGCGTCGGTATGCAGCGAACCGTCGCGGGTGTAGGCGATGGTGCCGTCGGGCAGGCTCACCTGCAGGAAGCCGCGGCCCTGGATCGCCACGTCCAGCGAGTTGCCGGTCTGGCTGGTGCCGCCCTGGGTGAACAGCTTCTCAGTGCCGACCACGCGCACGCCGGTGCCCAGCATCAGCCCCGACGGCGACAGCGTCTGCTCGGTGGTCTGCGCGCCGGGCTGGGCACGGTTCTGGTACATCAGATCCTGGAACGACGCCCGCGAGCTCTTGAAGCCGGTGGTGTTGGCGTTGGCCAGGTTGTTGGAGATGACGTCCATGCGCGTCTGCTGCGCATCGAGGCCGGTCTTGGCGATCCAGAGGGAGGAAAGCATGGTCGTGAACTCCTGAATATCAGCGACGGCAACCCGTCGTCAGTTCGACTGAAGCAATTTGGATGCCGACGCGGCGTTGTCTTCGGATGCCTTGATCGACTTGATCTGCATGTCGTACTGGCGCGAGAGCGCAATCATCTTCACCAGCTCCGACGAGGCGTTGACGTTGCTGTTCTCCAGCGCGCCGGAGGTGACCCGCACCGTGGTGTCCGGCGCGGCGTTGCCGCCGCCGGCCAGGTGCATCAGGCCATCGCCGCCCTGCACCAGTTGGGTCGGGTCGGGATTGACCAGGCGCAGCCGATCGAGCGCGGCCACCGTGGATGGGCCCTCGCCGATCGGCACGGCGGAGATGGTGCCGTCCTCGCCGATGCGCAGCTGCGCACTGTCCGGCAGGCTGATCGGCCCGCCGTTGCCCAGTACCGGGTGGCCGTTCGCATCGGTAAGCAGGCCATCGGCGGTGAGCTGCAGGTCGCCGGCGCGCGTATAGCCTTGCGAACCATCCGGCGCCTGCACCGCGATCCAGCCGCTGCCCCGCACCGCCACGTCGAGCGAGCGCCCAGTGCTGGTGATCGGCCCCTGCGAGGTGTCCGCACCGATGCCGCGGGCCACCGCGTTGATGCGCGTGGCCTCGCCCTGCCCCAGCACCGGCCGGCTCTGGAACGCGCTCAGCTCGCTTTTGAAGCCCACCGTGGAGGCATTGGCCAGGTTGTGGCTCACGGCTTCCTGGGCGCGCATGATCTGCGTCGCCCCGGTCATCGCCACGTAGAGGGAATGGTCCATGGCGATCGATTAGCGGACCGCGTTGAACAGTGCGGTGGCCAGCGTGTTGTCGGTGGTGAGCACCTGCGCATTGGCCTGGTAGTTGCGCTGCGCCTTGATCATGTTGACCAGCTGCGCGGTGGTGTCGGCCGTGTTGGACGACTCCAGCGCACCGGACTGCAGATCGCCGAAGGTGCCGGCGCCGGCCGCGCCCATCACTGCCGAACCGGAGTCGCCGCTGGCCGCCCAGGTGGTCTCGCCGACCTGACGCAGACCCTGCACGTTGGAGAAGTTGGCGATCGCGATCTGGCCGAGCTGGGTGCTCTGGTTGTTCGAGTAGTACGCCGTCACCACGCCCTTGGCATCGATGTCGATGTTCGACAGCGTGCCGGCCTCGAAGCCGTTCTGGTTGATCGCGCCGGCCGAGTAGTCGGTGCCGAACTGGGTGGTGTTGGTGACGTTCACCGACAGCGCCAGCGGGTTGGAACCGTTGGCCAGGGTAACCGGATTGAACGTGAGGTTGCCGCCCACCGGCGTGGCGAGGTTGCCGCTGGTATCGAAGGTGAGCGCCTGGGTACCGGCGTCGGTGCCGTCCACGTACAGGTGCGCGTCCCACGCGTTGGTGGCGGTCTTGACGTAGTAGATCGTGGCCTGGTGCGAGCCGCCCTGCGAGTCGTACACGGTCACCGGGGTGGCCGCATTGAACGAGGTGGGATCCGTGGTGCTGAACGCCGTGGCCGGCACGGTGGCGCTGGCCGGCAGGTTGGAGTTCATGGTGATCAGCGAGGTGGCGGTGGCATTGCTCTGCGAGGACACCAGCTTGAGATCGGTCAGCGTGCTGGTGTCGAAGCCGCCCAGGCCGTTGGGCGGATAGACCTGCAGGCGCGCGCCGCTGTTGGTCTGCACGTAGTCGTCCGCGCTCTTCTTGAAGTCGCCGGCGCGGGTGTACTGCACGCCGCTGCCGTCGTTGACGACGAAGAAGCCGTTGCCGCTGATTGCCAGGTCCAGCGAGTTGTTGGTGGTGACGATGTCGCCCTGGGCGAACTGCTGCGCCACGTCCTGCAGGCGCGCGCCGCTGCCGGTGGCGGTGGCGTTGAGGTTGAGGCCGGTCACCGCGAACACGTCGGCGAACTCGGCGCGCGAGCCCTTGAAGCCGGTGGTGTTGGCGTTGGCGATGTTGTTGGCGATGACGTTGAGGTCGGACTGCGCGGCATTGATGCCGGTAAGCGCGGTGTTCAGAGCCATGATGTGTTCCTCGATCTAGGTAAGTGGATGCAGCGCGTGCGTCAGAGGATCTGGGCCACCTGGCTGAGCGCGACGCCGCCCACGCCAGCCACCTGCAGGTAGGTGCCCACGTCGCTGCCGCCGTAGCCCACGGCGATCACCTTGCCGGCGACATAGGTATCGAACGGGCTGCCCGCGTTGCTGGCGGCCATCGAATAGGTGCCCTGCGGCAGGGCGTTGCCGGCGTCGTCCTTGCCGTCCCAGCTGAACTGGGTAAGGCCGGCACTCGGCGCCGGCACGGTCATCGTGCGCACCACGTTGCCGCCGCCGTCGATGATGTTCACCGTGAGATTGCCCGGCACGGTGACGTTGGCCGCGCCGTTGACGGCGGCACCGGCGTAGTTGACCGTGGAGGACGGCACCACCACCTCGCGGTTCACCAGGTTGGATGAGCCGAGCACCTGCGAGGTCTGCAGCGCGCCGTTCACCGTGCTGTTGAGCGTGTTCACCGCACTGACCATGTCCTGCGTGGACGACAGCTGGCTGAACTGCGCCATCTGTGAGACGAACTGGTTGTTGTCCACCGGGTTGGTGGGGTCCTGCGCCTGCAGCTGGGCGGTCATCAGCTTGAGGAAGTCGCCCTGCGTCATGCTGCCGGCGCTGGCCGCCTTGCTGGCCTGGGCGACCACGTTGCCGCTGCCGCCCGTGCCGGTGGTGGTGTTGGTGTTGATGGTCATGCGTGGACTCCGTCGGACTACTTGCCGAGGTCGAGGGTTTTCACCATCAACTGCTTGGTGGTGTTCATCACCTCGACGTTGTTCTGGTAGGAACGCGAGGCGGAAATCATGTTGACCAGCTCGTCGACGGGATTGACGTTGCTGCCGTAGACGTAGCCGTTGGCATCGGCCATGGGGTTGCCCGGCTCGTAGCGGCTGGGAATCGCCGCCTGGCTCTCGCTGACGCCATCCACCTTCACGCCGGCCATGCCGGCGTCAGCCATCGCCCCTTCCACGCGCTGCTTCACCGCGGCGAACAGCGGCTCCTTCGCGCGGTAGGCCCCCTGCTGGGTACTCGACACGCTGTCGGCGTTGGCAAGATTGCTGGCCACCGTGTTGAGCCGCAGCGACTGCGCGGCCATGCCGGAGCCGGCGGTATCGAAGATGCTGAACATCGACATGGCGATTACCCCGTGATGGCCGTGCGCAGCATGCGGATCTGCGCGGTGATGAAGGCCAGGCTGGCCTGGTAGTGCACGCCGTTGGCGGCAAAGTTGGCCTGTTCGACCTGCTCGTCGACGGTGTTGCCGTCCATGCTGGGCTGGGTGGGGTTGCGCCACATCAGCTTGTCCGCCGCCTGCGCGGCCGGGTCGACCTGACCGGCCGTGGGCGTACTCAGCGCCAGCCCCTGCGATTGCCCGCTGGCCTGCGCCAGCGCGGTGCGGAAATCCACATCGCGGGCCAGGTAGCCGGGCGTGTCGGCATTGGCCAGGTTGCCGGCCAGCACTTCGCTGCGGCGCTGCCACAGACCCAGCGCCTGGGTGTGGATGCCGAACAGGTTGTCGATGGGTGCACTCATAACTTGCCTCCGCGCGGTATCGGCCCGCAGGAAGCTGGAGGCAAATCGCGTGCCACGGCGCGGAAAGCGTTGACGGAGTTGGGTTTGCGCCCGGCGCCGGATTCACGCCGCGGGGGCGAAGTCGGAAAACCGACACCCCGCCCGACCGCCCCACCGCGGCCAGAAGGCCACCTATGGGCGACAGCGGCCGCCGCAGGGCGAGATGCGGTCGCGCACAGGGTGCGCTCCTACAGCCACGATGCCATGTAGGAGCTCACCCTGTGAGCGACCCATGCAGCCACAGCGCGAAACCCGTCGCGCACTAAGGTGCGCTCCTACAGCCACGATGCCATGTAGGAGCTCACCCCCCGGATCGGGTCCGGGGCAGGCTCTGTGAGCGACCCATGCAAACCCGTCGCTAAGGTGCGCTCCTAGCGACGCAATCCCGTCTCACCCCGGCAACAGATCCAGCACCGCCTGCGCCAGCAGGTCCGGCTGGAACTTGGCGATGAAGCGGTCGGCGGCGACTTCCTTCACCATCGCCTCGTTGAAGATGCCGCTGATCGAGCTGTGCAGCACGACCTTCAGCCCGCGCAGGGCAGGCGTCTCGCGGATCGCGCGGGTCAGTGCGTAGCCGTCCATCTGCGGCATCTCGATGTCCGACACCACCAGATGCACGTGTTCGGCCGGCTCCGCTCCGGCCAGTTCGTGCAGCTTCTCCAGCGCGCGCACGCCGTCCTCCACCATCACGCACTCGATGTTCATCTGGCGGAACACGCCCTCGATCTGCCGCCGCGCCACCAGCGAGTCGTCGGCCACCAGCACGCGGCGCGGGTGTATGGCGTGGCCGTCCACGGCCCGCTGCATGCGCGCGGACAATTCACCCGGCACGCCGTGGATGCTGGCCAGCACATTTTCCACGTCCACCACCGCGACCAGCGCGCCATCCACCCGGGTGATCGCGTTGATCCGCGGGCCGAAGCCCAGCGCGGGCTCCGGCGTCACCAGTGCGCTGCCGTCGCAATGCACCATGTGCTTGAGGTCGGCCACCAGGAAGCCCTGCACGGTGCGGCTGAACTCGGTCACCAGCAGATGGGCCGAGGCGACGTCCTTCAGCGGCGGATAGCCCTGCGCGGCGGCCAGGTCGATCACCGCGATGGTCTGGCCGCGGTAGTCGCAGCTGCCGGCGATCAGCGCGTGCGCGCCGGGCATGCGCTCCAGCGGCGGCCGGCGCAGCACCTCGCGCACCTTGAACACATTGATGCCGAACAGCTGCGCGTCGCCCAGCCGGAACAGCAGCATCGCCACGCGGTTGTGGCCGGCCAGCCGGGTGTGCCGCTCCACGCTCTCCAACAACGCACCGCTCATGCCGGGCTTCCTTTTCGAAAACTGCCCCGCACGTGCGGGGGATCAGCGGCTATCGGCGACCATCTCCACGGCTTGAGTGCGCACCCCGGCCAGGCATGGCATGTGCCTTGCTTGCTCAAGTTCCGTCACCCGTGGTCGATCCCCCGCTGGCCACCTCAAAAGGAAACGTCTGTCCATGAGCTTCATCCGCAGCCAGCATCTGGCCGCCTTCGCCCAGGCCGCCGCCGTCGGCGACGAGGCGCAACTCGCCCGGCTGAGCGGCCAGTATCCCGTGCTGGCGCAGGCGCTGGCGCCGCTGCTCAAGCGGGCGGCCGGACGCCCGCCCGCCGCGGTCGCGCTGCAGACCATCGAGCAACAAAGCCTGTTGCTGAGCGCCGCCCAGCAGCTCGCCCAGGAACAGCAGTCGCTGGAGGACTCCGCCGGCGAATGCCGCGACAGCGTCGGGCGTTTGACGGATGGCAGTGCCGGGATCTCGACGGCGCTGCAGCAGGTCGCTGCCAGCCTGGACAACGCCGATCAGGCCAGCCACGCCAGCGCCGGCAATGTCAGCGAACTCGATGGCCAGTTGCGCCTGCTGCGCAGCGCGATGGCCGCGATGAACCGCAACCAGAACAGGCTGGCCGAACAGGTCGCGCAGATCCGCAAGCTCACCGATGGGGTGCAGGAGATCGCCCACCAGACCAACCTGGTCGCACTGAACGCGGCGATCGAGGCGGCGCGCGCCGGCGAGGCGGGCAGCGGCTTCGCGGTGGTCGCCGACGAGGTGAAGCAGCTTGCCGAAAAGACCACGCTCGCCACCACTGAGATCGAAACCGTCACCAGCTCGATCGGCGAGTTCTCGCTGCAGCTCGATGGCGACGTGCGCCAGGGCATGCAGCGGCTGGAACGCGCGCAGCAGGGCATCGGCCAGGCCGACGCCTCGCTGCGGCAGGGCACCACTGCGCTGCAGCTGGCGCGCGAGCGCATCGGCACGCTGCGCCAGAACCACGATGCCCAGCACGTGCGCGCCACCGGCACGCAGGCCACGCTGGGCGCGCTGCAGCGCCGCGGCACCGAGGCGCGCCGGCAGGCCGAGGGGCTGGCCCGCTCCGCCCTGCTCTCGCAGCGGCTCGGGCTGGAGTGGCTGGAAAGCCTCAACAGCAGGGATCAGGCCAGCCTCAGCCTGACCGTGCGCGAGTCGGCCCAGGGCATGCGCCAGGCGATGGAACTGGCACTGGCCGAGCCGGCTGCGCTGGATCGCCGCTGGTTCGACACCAGCGCACTGCAGCGCGCGCTGCAGCGACTGCTCGCGCAGCACGCCAATCACCCGGCGGCCTCCGGGATGCAGGCGAGCTGCGCGCGCCTGGGCGAACGCGGCAACGCCTTCGTCGGCCTGCTGTGCGAGGGAAAAAGAGCCGAAGCCGGCGCGCTGGCCGATGAACTCGAATCCGAACGCGAGGCGCTGGTAAGCCAGCTCGCGCAGTTGCTGGCGGAGAGCTGATGCAACGCGCCGCCGCACCGCTGCGTTACCTGCTGGGCGTCCTTGCCGTCGCCGTCGCCGTGCCCGCGCATGCCGGGGTCGAGCCGATCAGCGCGTTTGCGCAGCAATGGCTGGTGGCGCAATACAGCCTGCCCGGCAATCGGGTGAAAGCCAGCGCCACGCCGGTGGAGGCGCGCCTGGGCCTGGCCGAGTGCCGCGGCATGATGGTCGCCAGCCTGCCGCCGAACCTGCCGCCGCGGTCGCGCATGAGCGTGCAGGTGCGCTGCACCGCCGGCGCGGGCTGGATCGTGCACGTGCCGGTGCGCCTGCAGATCTTTCGTGACGTGCTGGTCACCACGCGACCGCTGCTGCGCGGCGACGGCGTCACCGCCGGCGACGTGCGCAGCGAATCGCGTGACATCACCCGGCTCGGCTATGGCTATGTCGATGACTTGCAGCAGGCCACCGGCCGCACGCTGGCCCGGCCGCTGGGCCCCGGCAGCGTGCTGACGCCTTCGGCGCTGGGCGGCCGCGAGATGGTGCGGGCGGGCGACCGCGTGCAACTGGTGGCCCAGCTGGACGGCATCGAGGTGCGCGCCAGCGGCATCGCGCTGGGCAGCGGCGACAACGGCGCGCGCCTGCGGGTGCGCAACGAGGTCTCCGGTCGCGTGGTGGATGCCATGGTGGACGCGCCCGGGGTGGTGCTGGCATTACCCTGAACGCATCGAAAGAACGGATCGATCGACCCTAAAGTTCCTGCCAACGCCGCCGATGACAGGGCACAGGGCCTAAAACCGACCAGAGAATGGACCCATGAACACGACCATTTCCAACAACGGCCTGCCCACGCTTCCGCAGGCGAACAGCAGCCAGGGCAGCGCGCCCTCGCAGGCGCCGGCCGCTGCCACCGGCAGCGAGGCGGGCAGCAGCGCGGGAGCGGCCGACAAGGTCAACCTGACCGATTCGGCCCGCGCCCTGCAGGAAGCCTCGCGCGCCGGCGATTCCGCGCCGATCGACACCGCCAAGGTCGAACGCGTGCGCCAGGCGCTGGCTGCTGGCACCTACCAGGCGAATCCGGAGCGCATCGCCGACCGCATGCTCTCGCTGGACAGCCAGATCGCCGGCGCCAAGCCGGTGTCGGGCGGGAACGCATGAGTGCCGCGCTGCAGGTCGAACTGGGCGACGCACTGAGCGCCGTGCTGGACGACATGCAGCGCGCGCTGGCCGCGCTGGCCGACGAGCTGGCGGCCGAGCGCGCCGCCCTGCTGGCGGCCGACGTCCCCGCGATCGATGCGGCGGGCGCGCACAAGCAGGCGCTGATGCAGACGCTGGAGCAGCTCGACACCGAACGTCGGCAGCTCGCGGCCACCGCACCCCGGTCCGCCGCCGCCCAGCAGGCGCGCTGGCAGGAATTGCTGGGCAGGCTGCGCGAATGCCGCGACCTGAACCAGCGCAACGGCGGCATCGTCCAGCAGCGCCTGGGCAGCGTGCGCCGTGCCCTGGCGATCCTCACCGGCCAGGACGGCGAGACCGGCATCTATGGGCGCAGCGGCGCGATGCACGCGCGCGCGCGATCAAGCACGCTGGCGGAAGTCTGACCCCATCCCCGCGGGGCGCACCGCGCGCCTCGCCCATGCGCGAAGAGTCATCATGAACCCCGTTGCCGCCGCTGCCTCCTCCGCCATTCCGCCCGCCATGAGCACGGAGCAACCGCTGCCGGTGGTGCGCCTGCCGATGCTCGACGCCAAGCGCCAGCTGTTCGCCTACGAGATCCTGTTCCACCGCGAGGGCATCGACGAGGCGGCACTGATGCAGCGGGTGCTCTCGACCATCCTCGACGGCGCGCTGACCCGCCTCGTGCGCGGCAACCGCACCTTCCTGCGGCTGTCGCGCGACCTGCTGCTGGAACAGACCGACGTGCTGCTGCACCAGCCGCGCTTCGGCGTGCTGCTGCGGCCGGAGGTGGCGCAGGACGCCGCAATGATGGAGCGCCTTCGGCAGATGGCACAGCGCGGCTGCCTGCTGATGCTGGACGTCACCACCCCGGAAATCGTCGGCTCCGCCGCGCTGGAGGCGCTGCTGCAGATCGTGCAGTTCGTGCGGCTGGACGCCGGGGTGATGGCTCCGGCAGCGCTGCGCGAAACCACCCGGCAGCTGCACGAGCGCGGCATCTGGGTGGTGGCGGGCCAGGTCGACGACCACGCCACCTACCAGCGCTGCCTGGAACTGCCGCTGCAGGCGATCCAGGGCCGCTACCTGCTGGTTCCGGAAACCGTCGAGGTGCCGGTGCTCACCGCCAACCGGCTGAGCATGCTGCGCCTGATGCGCGAACTGCAGGAATCCAATCCCGGCCCGGTGGAACTGGGCGACATCATCCGCGACGACGCCATCCTCAGCTACAAGCTGCTGAGCTGCGTCAACTCGGCCTATTTCTCGCTGCCCAGGCAGCTGAAGTCGGTGCAGCAGGCGGCGATCTTCTTCGGCGTCACCCGCATGCGCAACTGGATCTACACCATGTCGCTCAGCGGCATGGACGACCGTCCGCCGGAGCTGCTGCGCGCCGCGCTGATCCGCGCGCACATGTGCGAAAAGCTCGCCGCCGGTGCCGGCATGCCGCGCGACCGGCAGGAGATGGCCTTCACCGCCGGCCTGTTCTCGCTGCTGGACACGCTGATGTGCGCGCCGATGGAGTTCGTGCTCAGTCACCTGCCGCTGGTACCGGAGATCGCCGAGGCACTGGTCGGCGGCCGCGGGCCGTTCGGCCCGCTGCTGGAGCAGATCCACGCGTGGGAAGCCGGCGAGCTCACCGGCATGAATGCCCAGCCGCAGCGCATCCAGCGCATGGCTGCGACCTACCTGGAAGCCACGCAGTTCGCGGACCAGGTGTTCTCGCACGCCGAGGCCCGGCCAGGCTGAGCCAGGGCCGCCGGGCAGCCGCGCCAGCGTGGCCCGCCCGGACAGGACTTTCGCGCCGTGCCCCCTGCACGCATGGCGCCGCCGCATTTGCTTAGTGCTGCAGGTGCCGGCCCCGGCGCCACAGCGGCCAGCCGGCGACCGCCAGTCCCAGCGCCGCCAGACCGAACCAGTGCATGCTCACGCGTGCACTGCCGCCCAGCCACATCGCGCCGCCCACCGCACCGATCAGCAGCGCACCGATGCCCAGCGGCAGCAGCACGTCGCTGATGTGTTCGCGGCGATCCCACAGCAGCGCGAGCACGCCCAGCGCGGCCAGCAGCAGCGCGATCGCGCGACGCGGCATGAGCGCCCCCGGCGGCACCGGCAGGTCGGGGAAGATGTCCACCAGCGAACGGTCGCCGACCTGCACCTCGTAGCCCCTGCCGTCGGCGGCATCGGCCGCCGGCACCAGGGTGTCGCCATCGAGCCGCCCGACCAGGGTCACGGTCTGCACCGGCACCGTCTCCCAGCTCACCCGCAGATCGCCCAGCCGCGGGGACTGCGGGTGGGCGCTGGTGGTGAAGTAGTCGCCATCCCTGGAGAAGCTGGCGGCCAGGTTCGGCGGCAGCGCCCCGGCATCGGGCGCCAGGCGCGCGCTGCCGGGCAGCGCATGCACCAACGGGGTGGAGAGGCGGAACCCGCCCACACGCACTTCGCCGGCGTCGAACTGGCGCCCCTCGATCGGGAAATTGCCGGGATTGGCATGGCCGGCGGGATGCACGAAGCGGCTCGAATCGACCGGATGATCGAGCCAGTCCAACTCGTAATAGGCGACGCCGCCGACCAGCACCTCGCGCCACTGGAACATCTCGACATGGCGGATCAGCACCGGCACGGCCGCGCTCTGGTTGAAGTCGACGTCGCGCGGCGGGGCCACCACCTCCAGCGGCCCCGCCACGCGCACCATGTATCCGTACTGGCCACTGCGCGGCCCCCCCTGCGTGCCCAGATCGAGCACTTCGCCGCCGTGCCGCTGCACCGCCTGGCGATAGGCCAGCAGGCCGTTCTCGGTGGATGCCAGCAAGGCCAGCCCGGCCAGCAGCAGCAACGCGCCCAGCACCTTCAGCAGGACACCGCCGGCGCCCAGCCCGCCCGGCAGGCGCAGGCGACCCGTCATCGCGTCTCCATCGCAGGCAACGGACCGGCCAGCGCCGCAAGCTCGTGCGACGTACCGAAGCGGCCGCGCCCATCACGGGTCACCTCGGCCAGCGCGCAGTCGTGGTCGTGGGTAAAGAACAGCCGCACGCCGCGGGCGAGCTTGTCCTGCAGGAACTCGCTCTTCTCCTCGATCAGCCTTTCCGGCCAGCGGTCGTAGCCCATGGTGATCGGCAGGTGTACCCAGTGGCGGCCGGGAATCAGGTCTGCGCAGAACACCACGCCACCGACCTCGGCCATCATCAGGCCGGGCGTATGGCCGTCCGAATAGTGGAAGCGCACCGCCTCGCCCAGCGTGGCCGAGTGCTCGCCCTCGACCAGTTCCAGCCGCCCGCTGGCCTCGAGCAGGCCGGGCAGCTCGGGAATGAACGAGGCGCGATCGCGCGGATGCGGGGCGAGCGCACGGCGCCAGTGTTCGGCGCCCACCAGGAAGCGCGCGTTGGGAAACAGCAGCCGCGGTGCCTGGCCGTCGGCCCACGGCGCGAGCAGACCGCCGGCGTGGTCGAAGTGCAGGTGCGAGAGCACCACCACGTCGATGTCTTCGTGCGAGAGGCCGACCTCGGCCAACCCATCGAGCAGCACGTGGCGGGATTCCACCACGCCGTAGCGCTCGCGCAGGGCCGGCTCGAAAAACGCGCCGATACCGGTCTCGAACAGCACGTTGCGGCCATCCAGACCCTTCACCAGCAGGCAGCGGCAAGCCAGCGGGATGCGGTTCTCCTCGTCCGGCGCGATCCAGCGCGACCACAGCGCCCTGGGCGCATTGCCGAACATGGCGCCACCGTCGAGGCGCTGCGAGTTGCCAAGAATCGAGAACATTTCCATGGCCATCACCTCCGCGCTGCCACGGCTTTGTCCGGAACGAATCCGGACGCCGCGAGCGGCCCCGAATGCAACGAGGGGTGCGGCCCAGGGATGGGCCGAACAAACATGGCGCCACCGTCGAGGCGCTGCGAGTTGCCGATGAGCGAGTAGAGTTTCATAGGTTGGCCCTGCGGATGGAGCGCCGACTCAGTGGCCGTCGCCGGCCGCGGTCAGCTGTCGGTATTTCAGGTCGAGTTGCGCGTCGGTTTCCACGTGCTCGGGGTCGATGATGATGCACTCGACCGGGCAGACCGCCACGCACTGCGGCTCGTCGTAATGCCCGTGACACTCGGTGCAACGGGCCGGATCGATCACGTAGAACTCCTCGCCCAGCGAGATCGCCTGGTTGGGGCAGGCCGGTTCGCAGACGTCGCAGTTGACGCAGGTGTCGAGGATCTTCAGGGACATGATGCTGTGTACGGGCGCCGGAGCCGGCGCGCCGTGGGCACGAATTACATGGCGACGAAACGGATGTTGGCGCCGGTCGGCGTCAGCACGTCGGTCACACGCTGCTGGTCGGCCTCGTCGCCGATGAACAGCACGATGACGTCCTTGAACGAACCCGGCTTGGCGTCCTTGAACGCCGCCGCGATGAAGTCGGCGGTCTTGGCCGAGCTCGGGCCGGCGAACGCCAGCATGTTGCCCGGCAGCACGCCGCGGGCAACCACCCCCTGCACGGCCTCGAGCTGGCGGCCGTACTTGGACTGCGAGTCGGCATCGTCGCCGGCCGGCACCAGGTAGGCATACGGACGATCGGCGCTCATGCCCTGCATGTTGGCGCTGACGATCTGGCCGAGGTAGGCATTCCATGCCTTGGCGTCGTTCGGATCGGTCGGCTTGGCGAGCTTCTGGGTCTGCTGGGCGGTCGGCTGCGCATCGTCCTGCTTGTTGCAGGCCGAGAGCATGACGGTACCGGCCAGGGCGAGCGTGGCGGCAAGAACGAACTTACGCATGGTGGTCACCTTCGTTTTCAGGTTGCTTTTTGTGCCAGCGCTGGCGCATGGCCTGTTGCACCGCCGGATGCACGAAACCGGAAATGTCCCCGCCGAGGCGGCCGATCTCGCGCACCAGCGAGGAGGAAATGAAGCTGTACTGCTCGGCCGGCGTGAGGAACAGTGTCTCGACCCGGGGAATCAGGTGCCGGTTCATGCTGGCCAGCTGGAACTCGTATTCGAAATCCGACACGGCGCGCAACCCGCGGATGATCACGCCCGCGCCGATCTGGTCGACGAACTGCGCCAGCAGGCAGTCGAAGCCGCGCACTTCCACATTGGGCAGGTCGGCCAGCGCCAGCCGGGCCAGCGCGATGCGCTCGTGCATCGTGAATCCCGGCCCCTTGCCCTTGTTCGGGCTCTCGGCCACAGCCACCACGACGCGCTCGAACAGCGGCGCGGCGCGCGTCACCAGATCGGCATGACCGTTGGTGATCGGATCGAAGGTGCCTGGATAGACGGCCAGGCGCGTGTTGACTGACGGTTTGATCACGGATGCTCGGGAGCCCGACTGAAGACTGAACAGGGCATTTAGCTTAACGGAAGCATCCCGGCCCGGCGATACAGCGCATGGCGCACCTCGCCGGCCTGCGCCTCGCGGTGCAGCATCCAGTGGGCCGGCAAGGCGGGCGCCCGATCCCGCGGCGACTCCACGTAGATCCACGCCGAGGCACTGAGCCAGCCCTGCTCCAGCCGTTGCGCCAGCGTGCTCCAGAGATCGGCGGCGAACGGCGGATCGAGCCAGACCAGCTCGAACGGCCGCGGCGGGCCGGCGAGAAAGCCGGCGGCATCGACCGCATCGACGCTCGCCCCGTCCACCTTGAGCCGCGCGAGATTGGCACGCAACGCCTGCGCCGCGGCCAGCTGCGGCTCCACGAACTGCACGCTGGCCGCCCCGCGCGAAAGCGCTTCCAGGCCGAGCGCGCCGGTGCCGGCGCACAGGTCCAGCCCGCGCGCCCCGGCAATCACCGGCGCCAGCCAGTTGAACAGGGTCTCGCGCACCCGCTCGGGCGTGGGCCGCAGGCCCGGCAGGTCGGGCACGTCGAGCCGGGAATTGCGCAGGCTGCCACCGATGATGCGGATGCGTCCGGGCGCCCGCCTCATTGGCGCGCGCCCTCAGCGGGCAGTTCGGATCGGGGTGATAGCATGCCGCCCATTGTCTTCGAATCGCCCCCGCAATGCTCAAGTTCTGGAAGAAGAAGAAGCCCGCCGACGGCGAGCCGGCGCAGGATGCGGCCACCGCACCCGACAAAGCCGCCGCGACTGCAGCGGATGCCCCCGGCGCACCGGCGGCGGATACGGCCGCGCCCACCATCGCCGTCACGCCTGGCGCGCCGGATACCCCGCGCGAGTCGGAACCGGCCAGGCGCAGCTGGCGCGAACGCCTGTCCGGCAGCGGTTTCGCCAAGAGCCTCGGCGCGCTGTTCGTGCGCCACCCGCGGCTGGACGACGACCTGCTCGACGAGCTGGAAACCACGCTGATCACTGCGGACGTGGGCGTCGAGGCCAGCGCACATCTGGTCGAGGCACTGCGCAAGCGCATGCATGCGCGCGAGTTTGCCGATGCCGATGCCCTGCTCGGCGCACTGCGCCAGGCGCTGGTCGCGCAGCTCGTGCCGGTGCAGCAGCCGCTGGACGTCTCCGGCCACAAACCCTTCGTGGTGCTCACCGTCGGCATCAACGGCGTGGGCAAGACCACCACCATCGGCAAGCTGGCGCGCCGCTATCGCGACGAGGGCCGCAGCGTGCTGCTGGCCGCCGGCGACACCTTCCGTGCCGCGGCAGTGAACCAGCTCAAGACCTGGGGCGAGCGCAACCAGGTGCCGGTGATCGCCCAAGGCCAGGACGCCGATTCGGCCAGTGTCATCTTCGATGCGCTGCAGGCGGCCCGCGCGCGCGGCAGCGACGTGCTGATCGCCGATACCGCTGGCCGCCTGCACACGCAAGGCGGCCTGATGGACGAGCTGGGCAAGATCGCCCGCGTGCTGAAGAAGCTCGATCCGGAAGCGCCGCACGAAATACTGATGGTGATCGACGGCACCACCGGCCAGAACGCAGTGAGCCAGGTGCGCCGGTTCCGCCAGATCGTCGGCGTCACCGGGCTGGTGGTGACCAAGCTCGATGGCACCGCCAAGGGCGGCGTGGTGTTCGCGCTGGCCCGCGAGTTCGGCCTGCCGATCCGCTATGTGGGGCTGGGCGAGGCCGCCACGGACCTGCGCCAGTTCGATGCCGAGGCGTTCGTCGACGGCCTGCTCCCTGCCCGGCTCGGCCATGACTGAGCCGCACCCCACGGGCAAGCGCAGATGACGCGTCGCTGGCGCATCGCCCTGCTCGGCGTGGCCGGCGTGGCGGTCGCGCTGCTGCTGGCCATGGTGATCGGCGTGTACTGGCTGCTGCAGCCGGACCGCTTCACCGCCACGCTGCAGGCGCAAGCCGGCGCCGTGGGGCTCGAACTGCATCTGGCCAGCCCCGCCCGTCCCGCGCTGTTTCCCCGGCCCGCACTGGAACTGGAAGGCATCACCCTCAACGCGCAGGGCGCCAGCATGCCGATCCTGCTGGCCGCGCGCGGCCGGCTCGCCCTGCCCTGGCGCACGCTGTTCGGCGGCCCCACGGTGATCACCCGACTGGAGATCGACGCCCCGCGCGTCGATCTGGATGCACTGCAGGCGTGGGCCGCCAGCCTTCCTGCAGCGAATGCCGCCCAGCCGCCGCAGATTCCCCGCATCGTCACCGGCATCCTGATCAGTCGGGCCAGCGTGGTGCGCGGCAACGACATCCTGCTGCAGAACCTGGCGCTGGAAACCGGGCAGCTCAATCCCGGCAAGCCGTTTTCGCTCGACATGACCGGCCGCGACGCCCATGGCGACCTGGTCCAGCTACGCCTGCTCGCCACCCCCCGCATGAGTGGTGCGGGCATGCAGTTCGAGAACATCGTGCTGCATGTGTCGCACGGCACGAGCATGACGGCGGACCTGCACGGCAGCGCACGCTGGCACGGTGCAGCCGATGCCTCGGCCGACCTCACCGGCCAGCTCGACAGTACCGACGACGGCCGCTACGACGTGGCACTGCGACTGACGCCGGCCAACGCGGGTGATCCGTTGCTGCTGGCGCTCAAGCTCGATGGCCCCGCCAACCATGCCGACCTGCACCTGCCACCGCTGCAGCTGGCGAGCTGGTGGTCTGAGCTGGGCAACGGTGGCGGCACTGCGCTCACCATGCCGCCGGGCCAGGGCCACGTCGATGCCGATCGCCTGGACATCGGCGGCATCAGCGTGGAAGGCCTGAGCGTCGACATCGGCAAGGATGTCCCTGCCGCTTCGGCCAGCACGGCCACCCGGCCGACCAGCTCGCCATGACCGACCGCGTCGCCGACCGGCTGCTGCGCTGGTTCGACCAGCACGGCCGCAAGGATCTGCCCTGGCAGCGGGGCGGCCCTGATGGTCGTCGTGATGCCTACCGGGTCTGGCTGTCCGAAATGATGCTGCAGCAGACCCAGGTCGCCACGGTGACGCCGTATTTCCACCGCTTCGTCGAGACGCTGCCGACCCTTGGCGATCTGGCGGCGGCCGATGAAGACGCCGTGCTCGCCCTGTGGTCCGGGCTGGGCTACTACCGGCGCGCCCGCTTCCTGCACCGGGCCGCGCAGCGCTGTGCCGAGATCCACGGTGGAGAACTTCCCCGCGACATCGACGCGCTGCGTGCGCTGCCCGGCATTGGGCGATCGACCGCCGGCGCGATCCTCGCCCAGGCGTACGGGCTACCCTTCCCCATCCTCGACGGCAACGTGAAACGGGTGCTGGCGCGCTACCACGGCATCCACGGCGACCCGCGCCGCAGCGTGGTGGAAAAGACCCTCTGGCAACTGGCCGAATCGCACACGCCCGCCACCCGCGTCGCCGACTACACCCAGGCCATCATGGATCTCGGCGCCACCGTATGCGTGCGCAGCCAGCCACGCTGCGTGGACTGCCCGCTGCAAGGCGACTGTGTCGCCCATCGCGACGAGCTCACTGCACAGTTGCCCACCACCAGGCCCGGTAAGCACCTGCCCATTCGCAGCACGTTGATGTTGATCCTGCGCGATCGGCGTGGCTGCATCCTGCTCGAACGGCGCGGGCCGCAGGGCGTCTGGTCCGGCCTGTGGAGCCTGCCCGAGGCGACCGATCCAGCCACCGCATGGCGCCTTGCCCAGCAATTCGCACGTGTGGACGATGCGCAGGCGCTGCCACCGTTCACCCATGTCTTCAGCCATTACAAGCTCGCCGTGGAGCCGCTGCTGTTCGATCGCGCCCGCGCGCGCGCCAGCGTGGCCGAGCAGCCACTGCAACGCTGGTGCGATCGGGACGAATGCGCCGCACTGGGCCTTCCCGCACCGGTCCGCGCCCTGATCCATTCACTTCAAGCCGATCAAGAGGAATCCCCATGAGCCGCACCATCCATTGCAGCAAGCTGGGCATCGATGCCGAAGGGCTCGACTTCGCGCCATGGCCGGGCCCGCTCGGCCAGCGCATCTACGCGGAAATCTCCAAGCCGGCATGGCAACAGTGGACGGCGCACCAGACCATGCTGATCAACGAGAACCGGCTCAACCCGCTCGACCCCGCCGCGCGCTCGTTCCTTGCGCGCGAGATGGAGAAATTCCTGTTCGAGGGCGGCACCGAACAGCCCGCAGGCTACGTGCCGCCGCCGTCCGAGTCTTGACGCAGAAAGGCGCATCCAGTTTAATGCGCGGCTCCACGATGCACCGGCCACCGCCGCGCATGCATCGACGGACCCATACCCTGGCCGGGTAGCTCAGTTGGTAGAGCAGGGGATTGAAAATCCCCGTGTCGGCGGTTCGATTCCGTCCCCGGCCACCATGGAAAACAAATACTTAGGCCACCTTCACTGGGTGGTCTTTTTCGTTGTGTAAGCCTAATGTAAGGCTGCAGGATG
>WOYI010703690.1_pt3 | contig 23357 bp, 13 predicted proteins | sample 6423411 | NCBI WGS metagenome assembly WOYI01 (sample SAMN13441803, study PRJNA592873) | oil field metagenome | biome: oil field; feature: oil-well bore; material: oil-contaminated soil; isolation source: oil-contaminated soil from oil-well borehole | place: Germany: Wietze | collected 2016-10-18 ... | reverse complement strand
AATTTGGATCGGCGCACCTATATAAAGGGGGGATCAAAAGGAATCGGCGAAAACATGCTGGTACAGTAGGAATCCCATCTTCTGGAAATAGAATGGGAATCCGTCAGTGTAGCTGTAGAGGGTATGCAGGGCATCGCCAGTGATTGTTATCTTCTGCATCAGGAGCCGTGAGCGGATGTACCTGCTGACTTCCTCCTCTCCGATCGGCTCGAGCCGGACCTTTGCGGCCATCAGGTAGAGGGGAGAGTCCGGTTTCAGGAAGACTTTGTTCAGGAGTGCAACTGAAGATCCCGAGAAGATGTACCGCACATCCGGCCTGCTGTCCATATGGGTCTTGAAGAGGCTGAAGATCGCGGGATTGAATCTGCTCAGCTCCTGAAACTCGTCAAAGGCGATGACGATCTGCTCTCTGCTCTCATCTGCCAGGTTTCCGATGAACGCAAAGGTCTCTTCGATGAGCTCGGGCTCGCTCACCTCGCTCTCCCGGAACCGGAGGTATATCTCTCCGATATGCTCGATACTCCCTCCAATCTCCGCAATCGAACGAGTGGCACGGGTGATTGTTGCCTTGAAGATATCAGAGAACTTCCGTGCAAGCCCTTTTACCCGGTGCTTCTCCTCATAGGCTTCGACCATTGCCCGTGAGGTGATCCTGAAGAAGTCGGCCGGGTGGGTGATCATCCGGCAGTTCACCTGGACGAAGAGGACCTCGCCCCCGATGCTTGTCCTGAGATTTTTGAGGAGCGAGGTCTTCCCGATCCGGCGTGGGCCGATGATGACGTTATGCTGTGCCCGGGAGAGGAGATCGAGCCTGATCCGGCTCACCTCCTCATCCCTGCCGATGAAGTAGGGGGGCTCGACCTCGCCCCCGACGATGAATATCTGTTCGGCCATGTGATCTGATCCTTTGGTTTGGGTGGGTGAGTGGGTGTCTGCTGGGTACTGTTCGGTGCTGTTCGGTGCTGTTGCTTGTCTGATGGCGGTTTCCGCCGGTGATTTCCGCCAGTGGTTTTGCTGGCGGTTGGTGTAATCCGGTTTTCACGATAGTTGGTATTGACGATGGGGGGATTTGGGGGGTGAGTTCTTGGATATGCACGATAATTGCATGGAGTATGTATAGTGGTGATCCGAGGGGAGTGAATGTGATTTTGATTGTCCCACGGTGTCGGGGGAATAGGAGAGAGAGGGGAATTTAGCGGATCAGCTTGCGGGGTACCTGCCTCGCAGGTTGGGGGATAGAAATGGCCGATCATCACAGTTTTTGAGTGAAAATAGACTATTGTCCCAGAATTACCCTGTCGTGGTTAACGAGTGATTGAGTTCAAATGTAATAACGGAAGATTTTTCTTCGAAGGGGTAGATTCTGCATCTATTAAGAGAAATTCAGTTTTATTTTATGAGTAAAACCAGAATTTATTATTATGGCTTGGGGGATAGTATTTGCAGACTCTATTTCAGATTGCAACGGTAGAACTGGCTTCATTTTTGGAGAATTGCTTACCTGAGTTTTCAACTGACTGGTGGAATGAAAATGTATTTGACAATCTCAGTTTTCAACAACAGAGATTTGTTGAAGAAAGGGGTTATAATTCACTTAAACAACTTGATTTTGCTGCACTACTAAGGGTCTTAGATAGAAATTGGTATGATATATCAAATTTGTATTCCTTTCCCCCAGAAGGACGCTCGTGGGTAAAAGAACTACAAACCGTCCGAAATAAATGGGCCCATCTCTCTTCAGAAGAAATACCAAAGGAGGATTTATTCCGTGATGCCGATACACTGGAGAGACTCCTCAAATTAATTGGTGCATCGGAAGACTCTCTTGAAAAGGTTAGCGAACAAAAACAATCAATTATCTCTATAACCTTCGAAAAAAGCTCAAAAATAAATAATACTACTGATTTGGGATCAAATGCTTCTTCTCTGAAAGCTGATGTAGATAATATGCCCATGTTTGAGCGAGGCGATCTTGTCTCCCTTCGTTCAAATACAGAAATAAAATGTCCAATTCTCGAAGTCATTCCGGGCTATGGTGAATGTAGATATAAGGTATTTCAGGATTCTCGAACGATTACCTATTATGAGAGCCAGTTACAACGGGTTTCTGAGTCTGAAACAACTCAGGAAATTCTTGATGCAGAGAAAGTAAAATCTTATTTGACCAATCTTCAAATACTCTCTCCTTCAATTAACAAACTTTTTTCGTTGCGTCAGGGTAGAATCCAGTTTGTCCCGTATCAATACCGCCCCGTCTTGAAGATGATTCGATCTGATCGACCTCGTTTATTAATCGCAGATGAGGTTGGCGTGGGAAAGACCATCGAGGCGGGGCTTATTATTAAAGAGCTACAGGCAAGAATGGATATCTCATCAATTTTAATCATCTGCCCCCGGACTCTTGTTACTGAAAAGAAATGGTATTATGAGATGAAGAGATTTGATGAATCCTTTACCTCTCTTGATAGCAACTTACTTAGACATTGTCTTCATGAATTGACTCTGGATGATGAATGGCCACAACAATATTCTAAAGTAATTATGCCCTTCTCTCTCTTTGATAGAAAATTATTATTTGGCAACTCTAATCAAAATAAACGAAATAGAGAAGGGTTATTATCTCTTTCACAACCACCAAAATTTGATCTGGTTATTGTAGATGAAGCTCACCATATTCGAAATTCAGATACATGCTTGCATCAGGGAATTCGGTATTTTTGTGATAACGCAGAAGCGGTAATTTTTCTCACAGCAACTCCCGTTCAATTAGGGAGTAAGGATTTGAACACTCTTCTGAGTGTCCTGCGTCCGGATTTGATCATCGATTCATCGAGTTTTGAGATGATGGCGGAGCCAAATCGTTATATTAACGAAGCTGCTCAGCACTGTCGGAGAGGGGAGAATGGTTGGAATAAAAATGCTCTGGCCTGTTTGGATCAAGTGGCTCAAACCACATGGGGCTCACAATTTATCCGGGAATCCTCTGAATTCCAGGAGATATATGATAATCTACATGAGGAAAACCTCACTGATGCTATTCGGGTTCAATTAATTCGCTCTATTGAAGAATTGTATACATTCAGTTCATTGATCAATCGAACTCGCAGGCGTGATATTGGCGAATTTACTGTAAGAAAACCTGAAACAATCGAAATTGAATGTACGCCCTCTCAGAAAGAATTGCATGATTCCCTGCTTGATCTTATTCAAAGAATGTTGGCATATAGCCATGATAATTTAAATATTTCATTCATGATGACGATGATTCGGCGTCAGGTTGCCAGTTGCTTTTACGGTTTGGTACCACTTTTTGAAGATATGCTCAATGGACATCTCAACAAGATTGAATATGCTGAAGCAATTGATGGTGATTCTGATCCCGATCCTGGGCTAATCTCTCAATTTCGTTTTGAAATAGAGGGTCTCATCAAACAAGCTCGAGAATTAGATCCCTATGATCCAAAACTGGAGGCCTTCATAAAGGTAATAGAAGATAAAAATACGTTGCCAAACAATAAAATTCTTTTATTCAGCACATTTCGTCATACTCTTGCTTATCTTGCGAAAAATGTCGAAAACACGACTTTGCGATATGGATTGATTCATGGTGATGTTCCCGATGACGAGCGTGCAGAAATCAGACATAGATTCGGATTGCCAAAGGAAGATCCATTGGCAATTGACATTCTGCTATCCTCTGAAGTTGGTTGTGAAGGTCTTGACTTTCAATTCTGCGACTTTTTAATCAACTATGATCTTCCATGGAACCCAATGCGGATTGAACAAAGAATCGGAAGGATTGACCGATATGGACAAAAGAGCGAATCGGTAGCAATTGTTAACTTTATTACTTCTGGAACAATTGAGGCTGAAATCTACAATCGGTGTCTGGTACGAATAGGTGTTTTTGAACATTCAATTGGTGGAAGTGAGGAGATTTTAGGAGATATTACGAGAGAGATCCACCAAATAGCTGAAAGATATACTTTAACTAATGAGGAAATGGAAAGGAGGCTTCGTCAACTTTCAGACAATATGGTTCGTCGTATTCAGGAGGAACAGGAGTTAGAATCCAAAGAGGCTGAGCTTATTGGTCTTAATATTCCAAAAAGCACCTGGCTTCAGGATATTGAGTCTGCTGAGAGTTATTGGCTCTCTGCTGAAGCAATTCAACGATCTGTTACATGCTATCTCAAGGAGCGTCTTGGTGGAGAAGGTGAGTATCTGCTCGGAGAAAAGGCAGTAAAAACGTTAAGAGTGAATAAAGATGGAAGAGCAGCCCTACTCCAGGATTATATCCGAATACCTCATAAATCTGATCCAATCTTTCGAATGTGGGAGAAGTGGTTGCGGGGAGATAATCCTGTCTTTCAAGTAACATTTGATCAGGAGGCTGCAACAGAGGATGAAAAAGTCACGTACCTCTCAGTCCTTCATCCCCTGATCAAACAAGCAGCATCTCATCAGGAACATCAACAGGTTGTTTATACCGCTCTTACAATTCAGGACACGGAATTGTCTCCGGGTCAATATCCATTTGGCGTCTATCACTGGAAAAAACAGGGTGTCAAACCTGATGATGTGATTGTTCCGGTTGCAACAGATCCAATACTTGAGGAAAAAATACTCTCCCTTCTTCAAACTGCCGAAGGTTCAGACTTTAACGATCATATTGATTCATCGGTTTTCGATGTGCTGGAAAAACGACATTATACAAAATGGATTGCAGCTCGCGCCAAACATATTGATGAAAACCGGCAGCAGGTTGAATATCGAATTCAAAGTCTGAAAGCCAGTCACAAATCCCGCCGTCAGGTAATAGAAAACCAGTTGAAAGGAACTGCGAATAATAAAATTCAGATCATGAAGACGAGTGAGCTGGCAAGAGCTGAACAGGACTTTGAGTTGCGAATGAAGGATCTCGAAAAAGATAGGGATAGTGGAGATATCACCGCTGAGCCTGTGGTGTTTGGATTGTTAATTAATTTGTAGCTGTGTGGTATCTCTAATGAAATCACTTGAATTTTTTTGGAGGATGTGGTTCAGGTGACATCGGAACAATTTGAGCATATTCAAGAGATAAGAGGAGAAAGAGAAGGTACTCCTCACCCTATAATCAATATGTTAAATAAAGCCTTAAAAAAATTATCTATTGGAATTTATCAGACTGATTTTCATTTTATATTTGAAATCATTCAAAATGCGGATGATAATTCATATTTAACAAATTTTCCATCCCTTTCGTTCAAGCTAGTTCAAGTTGATCCAACTTCGTCACATGGTTCACATGGAGCCTTGATAATTGAAAACAATGAAACTGGATTTACCAAGAAGAATGTAGTGGCCATATGCGGAATTGATGATTCCTTAAAAAGAAAAACCAATAAGAATGATTCTATTGGAGAGAAAGGAATCGGCTTTAAATCCGTTTTTCGTGCGACTTATAATCCACATATATTTTCCAAAGGCTACCAATTTTGTTTACCCGCCAATAAAAAAGATGGTACTTTAGATATGGTTGTCCCATATTGGGTAGATGAAATCCCCCCAACGATTGATCTCTCTCTTACAACAATTATTCTGCCACTCAACAGGACCGATTTCTCATATGATGACTTGAAAGAGAATCTTCTCCGGTTTAATCTGGATACTATCCTGTTTTTAAATAAATTAAAAAAGATCGTAATTGAAGTTGAAGGCGAAACGATTCTCTCTTTAACGAAAGAGATTGATAGTAAGCATTTTATCCGTATTATTCAAGAAAGTGGTTCCGATGAGAAAAAAAATTTGAGCATAAAGAGATTTCTTCTTTGTAAAGATTCTTTTGATAAACCCATTGAGATGACCTCCGAAAAATGTAATGAATCTAAAAGTAGTATATCTATTGCATATCCTCTTGATATTGACTCTATGGATTATGGGAAGTTGTTTGCCTATCTTCCAGTAAAAAAAATGCCAAATATCCCATTTTTATTGAATGCTGACTTATTGCTTACAGACTCTCGAGAAGGTATTAATATTGACGATCCATGGAACAAATGGCTCATCAGTTGCGTCCCGAAGGTCTTTGTGAAGGCATTTGATAGGTTTCTTGATATGGATGAATACTCCGAATCTTTATACAAATTCATACCACTCAATACTTCTGATGACTTTCTTCAACCTGCAGTAGAGTCTATCATTGACGCTCTCAAAGGTATGGCAATTGTCCTTACTGAGCCGGATGGAAAAAGGGTCAAGCCAAATGAAGCTTTTCTTATATCTAAGGACTTACGCTCTCTTTTATTCGAAAAAGAACTGCCAAAGTCATTGTATACAAACTGTGTTGTTCTTGAAAGTATCCAGGTGTATGACAAACAGCTAAAAAAACTTGGAGTTAAGCCTTACCCTGATGAGTTTATTCAAGAATGCTTCAGAGATGTGGATTGGATAAAGAATCATGATTTTAACTGGCTATTGAGATGCTACCAATATTTTGCTTCACATAAGATCGATGTATCTGATTGCCCGATTATTCCAGTGGATACCCATGATGGGTTGCATTGGTGTAGCAAAGAGGAAGAAGCAATTTATTATCCTTGTAATGAAGATTTAAAGTCGTTTATTAATGATATCCCTGATTTTATTCATATAGATCTAAGATTTTTAAGTGCTGAATTTTTTAATGAAATTCAACAGGAGACAGAAACTTGCCGCTGGATAGAGGATACACTGGGGATTCAAACCCTTAATGAAAAATTGATAACTGAAATATCGTTAGACTGGGTAAATAATCATTTCGAAGGGATGAATTATGATGAAATAATCAACGCTTCTCTTTATTTTTCTGAAAATCTTGGTTCACTTTTAATCAGTCGGAATATCCCAATATTACTTCAAAATGGTGAAAAAAAATTATTATCGAATGTACAATCACAACCTGAGGTACGGGCAATAGTACCACCCATGGCATTAGATCCTGAGACTGGGTGGCAGAATATTTTTACTACTTATGAAGAAAGGGATAATCTGGAGATACTTTCAGATTATTATGTAACTTTTGCGAAAACGAACGATACTTCTGATTCAATCACTCATTTTTTCCAGAATATTGGAGTGAGCTTCTATCCCCTTCCTTTGATGGTAACGCTCTCCTTGGAAAAGGATCAACTAGTACCATTAGGTTATGATTATGAAGCTGAATGTGCGGAAAAAGTGAGATCAACACGTGGAAAAAAAATTATTAATTGGAAACCTTTTGATTTTTTAATTAACATTGATGCGTTAAATGATGCTGAAAAAGAAACATATACAAAGAGTTTATTGGTCTGGCTCAAGAATCAAAAGCTTGATTCTTCGTATTATAATCCCAAATATCCTTGGCAAGAACTTATAGTAAAATGTCATTTTCACAAATGGGATGAACGGGAATTCGACTCAGAGTTACTTCACATTCTCAAAGAGAAAAGATGGCTCCCAACAACAAAGGGGTATCAACGTCCAAAAGATGTATTCATTGGATATCCACAGATAAAAGAGATATTTGGGGATTCAGTTCCATATTATAATGACTCCGGAGATAATAATCTTCTTAGAATTTTGAAGCTCCTTGGTCTTAGAATGGAGACATCATCCAACGATCTTGTGGAGTATCTGGGAGACTTAGCTGGTCGAACAGATATATCAAAAGATTTAATTGAAATGATTTACAGACGGCTATCAAGTATTTCCTCGTTTTCTCCTGAACTGAAAAAACGCTTCGAAAGTGAGAATCTCTTTTTCATTCCAATAGATGATACAATTGGAAAATGGGTGTCAAAGGGTCAGGTGATCTGGTTAGATAGAAGTCAGGTTCTTGAGGATGATTATTATTATCTCAGCAAACATTATCCAAAAGAATTTGAGCACTTTATCGTAAATACACTTGGAATTAAGAAAGATGTTGATTCCGAATGTTTTGCCAATAGATTATTGAGATTGCAGGAAGAACCAATTGATAAAAATAGAGATTATCCAAAGTTATTGACTTTTATCTACAGGGAATTAAGGAAGGTTTCAAAACCCGATGATGATAAACGTCCATTATGGTGGAATGATTTTAAAAGAAAGGTAAAGATATGGACCACAAATTCTACCTTCGAACCAACAAATCTGGTATATATACCTAATGATGGTGAGTTGAAAGAAATTTTTCTGGAAAAGAAAATTAAATTTGTATGGTATCCCTTTTCTGAATCTCACTCAAATTGGGATCATTTGTATGATGCCCTTGGAGTAAAGAATATTTCTGAAGCGGTTGAGAGATCTATCGGTCAGTCTTCTCAATCTGAAAGTTGGTCAAAACCTCACTATCTCACGTTTTCTGCAAAGATTCTCATTCTCACTTCTCTTTTTGAAGAACACCCTGATATTTATAAAAGATTGGTGGACAATCAGACGGTAGAATTACTTTTAAAGGCAAAGGAAGCCATCATACCGGTTTTAGAAATCGAATACAGACTAAAAACACATACGATTCAAAAACAACAATCTGCTTACTGGGATACGAAAACGAATACATTACTACTTCTTGATCAAACAGAAAATATTAACAAATCAGAGGTTGCTCGCTCAATAGCACGAGAACTGATAATTTTAGGATCAATTGAAAACAATATAGCTGGGAATGTTACTGATTTCATTGAGCTTGTACTTGGCAATGATAGAGACTATTGCAGACAAAAAAGATCCGAGAAAAATTGGAATATACCCACGGAACTCAAGGTTTGGTTGGAAGACAAGGATAATGAGGTTGTTGAAAATGAGGGAGCAATAGAATCAATAGAATCTGAAGAAAGTGAAACGATTGATACGAGCTCGGAAAGCTCTCCATGGGTAACTCAGGTTTCCTCTCATGATATTACCGGAGAATGGGCTCAAAAGGTTGATACATTCCAAATAGGAAGGAGCGATCCGAATTATGAGGAAGAAGAAGAATCAGACTTTTTCGAATTGCCAACGAAAAGTTCCCCGAATCCGGAATGGCGGTATGAACGAGTTAAAATTGAAAGTAAAACCGCTCCTGAAAAAGAAAAAGAAACCCGAGAACGCTCTGTATCTGTGAACCTACCTCCCGTTAAGGAAGAAGCAAAACCCTACCTCCTTGATCATTATACCAATATAGATGGTGATATGATTTGCCAGATTTGTAAAAGTAAACTTCCATTCAAATTGGATGATAACCAATATTATTTTGAAACAGTTCAATTTTTGGGAGATTTAAAGAAACATCATAAAGAAAATTATCTCGCTCTTTGTCCTAACCACAGTGCGATGTTTAGACATGCAAATCAATCAAAGATGCAATTAATGGATTTATTTCTTAATATGAAAGGATGTAGATTGGAGGTTACTTTAGCACGCAAACAGAAGAGTATCCACTTTACTGAAGTGCATATTTCTGATCTAAGAGCAATAATCGACTCAGAAGAAATGGGCGATGAAGAATGAGGATGAACAACGGTCCAAGATAATAGATTTGACTGATTATTTCCTCTCCTCCGTACTCTCTACCCCCCCGCATACACACTCTGCCCGGCCCCATAGTACGCATCATAGACATGCTGGAAGACTGCGATCGTCTTCTCTTCATAGAGTTCAGGGGTATAGGCATCCGGCAGGCATTCATCCAGCATCTTGCTGATGGTCCGCCGGACATCTGATAGGGTCTGCTGGCGCTTACGCCAGTCGAGGACCAGCTTCTCTTCCTTCAGGGTGGTGAGCAGTTTTCTGGCGGTTGCCTTTACCCTCTTTCGGTCGGCAGCTGAGAGCTCGATCATCGGCTTTGTCAGCAGGTCGAAGATCGCCAGCTCCTCTTCATCCAGCTGCTCACTGACCGTCCGCTGTTCCTCCTCATTCAGGCTCTTCGTGAAGGCAACGAGCTGGTGGAAGAGCTCATCATCGCTCAGTCTCCCGGAATTGTATTCCTCTATCATCTTCTGGAACTGTTCAAGATAATTCATCCGGGTGCGGTTGAGCCGGACCATCTTCATCAGCTTCTGGACAACTTTTCCCTTCAGCCTCTCGTTTATCGTCCGTTTCTTCCCTTTTTTAAACTGTTGTGTGAGCAGATCAAAGTCAACATTACTAATGTCTATGAGGTGATCTTCCTGATATGGCTGCTCTGACTCCCGTATGAAGTAGCCATCGGTTGCTATGGAACGGTCAAGCAGCCCCTCCACCTGCTCCATCACGTTGGAGATATCGACTGGCGGGATGAGCGATCGGATGGCGTCTGCGATGAACCGGATCGGTGAGACCCGGGCGGCGAACCGTCTGGCATCCGGATCGGGGAGCACCGCCTTATACAAGCGCTGAACGATATTTGCAGAGTCAAGGAAACGCCGCTTGACATCTTCAGATACAAGGAGGGATTCAACAGCCTGATCCTTCAGGGCGATTCTCTCAAACCCTTCAGCAGCCTGTATCGCATCGATATCGATACCATGCTCCTCACAGAGACTCCGGGTCTCGGAGAGTGCATGCTCAAGGGCGGCAACGAGGGCGGCTTTATCTTCTACCGGGGTATCGCCCTCCCCTCCTGCACCATAGATGGCAAGGGCCTTCTCAAGATTCCGGAACACCCCGACATAATCGACAATTAACCCACTCACCTTTCCGGGATAGACCCGGTTTGCCCGTGCAATCGTCTGCATCAGGGTGTGGTTTCGCATCGGCTTATCGAGGTACAGAGTGGAGCAGCTCGGCACATCAAAGCCGGTAATCCACATTGCACAGACAAAGACCAGCCGGAAGGGATCGTCTGAACGCTTGAAGCGTTTCTCAAGATCTTCCTCAACCATCCGTTTCCGGTGGGGCCGGATATCAAGCCCTTTCTCTGCCATATCCGCGATCTCGTTCTGACCCTGCGAGACGACGACCGCCATATCCGTCTCTCTCATCCAGGCGATCGTCTCAAGGAGCTCTTGTCGTTCATCACTCCCTGCTCTGTTACATTCTGCAACAAGGTCACTGATCTTTGTATCCCAGTATCTCCTGACCTTGTCATGCATCCGGATGGCGGTCGCCTTGTCGATTGCGATCATCATCGCCTTGCCACGGAATCCGCGTCCGGTGAAATGGTTGACGAGATCGCGTGCAATGGCTTCAAGGCGGTCATCTCGGGTGATCAGGTGGTATTCCCGTGCAAACTCACGCTCAAGCTTCTTCTCCTGTGCCTCATCAAGCTCGACATCTTCGAGGAGCTCTGCCATATCCACATTCAGGTTCTCGTTTGTAAGCTGGAGCTGCGGGATACGGTTCTCATAATAGAGCGGAACGGTCGCACCATCAGCCACTGACTGTTTGAAGTCATAGACGCTGATATACTCGCCAAAGACCTGGCGGGTCTTCTCTTCGGTGACGATTAACGGGGTGCCGGTGAAGGCGAGAAAACCTGCATTCGGAAGGGCAGTCCGCATATTCATGGCAAGGGTGTCGTACTGGCTCCGGTGTGCTTCATCGGTGATGACGATGATATCATCCCGTTCAGAGAGTACCGGATGTTTTTCACCTTTTTCGGTCATGAACTTGTGAATGAGGCTGAAGACGTACCGGTGATCCTCGGTGAGCAGCTGGCGGAGATGGCGGCTGCTACCAGCCTGGGCTCTGCTTTCGGTCACAACCCCTGCCGATACGAAATTCCCATAGATCTGATTATCAAGCTCCTGCCGGTCGGTGATGATGACAAATGTCCAGTTACCGGGGACTTTGCGGAGCACCTTCTGTGAGAAGAAGATCATCGAGACGCTCTTGCCGCTCCCCTGGGTGTGCCAGAAGACACCGAGCTTTCCATCCCGCTCCCGGATGTCGGTGAGGGCATCGATTGCATTGTTGACACCCAGGTACTGGTGGTTCTTTGCAACCAGCTTGATAAGTCCGCCTGTTATCTCCTGAAAGAGGGTGAAGTTCTCGACAATATCAAGGAGCCGGGCGGGTTCACAGATCCCATGGAGCATCGTCTCAAGTGAGATCCGCCCCGGCTCTTTCTCGCTCCCCACCTTCTTCCATTCGGCAAAGTGCTCCCACCCTGCGGTGACGCTGCCGACCCTGCTCTGGCTTCCGTTTGAGACGATGATCATCGCATTTGGCCAGAAGAGCTGAGGGATGGTGTCTTTGTAATCACGGATATTGCTGGTGAACCCCGTCTCAAGTCTGCGGTGGGCGGCTTTCAGCTCGACCAGAAGGAAAGGAAGACCATTGACGAATCCCACCAGATCGGCCCGGCGGGTATGCATCTCCCCGGTGACCCAGAACTGGGAACAGAGGAGGAAGTGATTATTTGAAACTGTCTCCCAGTCGATGACCCGGACAAGCTCAATCGTCTCTCCCCCACTCTCCGGATCAGCCACCGGCACCCGGATACCGTTCTTCAGCAGGTAATAGATCTCGCGGTTTGCGGCAGCCATGCTCATCCGGGAGCGATCCTGGGTGAGGATGGCAATTGCCTCATGGATCGCTTCAAGTGGGGCATCCGGGTTGATCCGTAGCATGGCGTTACGAAGATGGTTCTTTAGAATGACCTCGGATTTCGTCTCCCTGCCAAGGGTGCTGACGCCGTGATCAAACTCATCATAGGCATTAATCCCCTCCCAGCCAAGCTCCCTGAAGACAGCGATGGCGGGCTGTTCAACGAGATCATTCTCTGAATACCCCGCCGGTGTCATCTCTCCTCCTCCATAGCTGCTTCGATGAGAGCCCGCCCGGCAGCGGTTGTGCGGTACCGTTGTTTCGGGCTGCGTGGTTTTTCGGGGATCATTGGCTCAAGAAGCCCGTCTTCTAAAAGGGGTTTTAAATATTTTTTACGGAATATTTCTCTGTTTTTTAATTGTGCTGCATCAAGGAGTTCATTCCGTGTTCTGGGTTCATCACATGCGGCTTGTAATATATCGATAACTTGCGGGGTACTTGCATGGTACTTGCATGGTACTTGCATGGTACTTGCATGTTGCCTGCATGTTTCCTCACCGCTCTTTTCCTCCGAAGCCACTTCGATATGTGTACGTCCCGCAGCTGTGGTAAGGTACCGCTGGTTCGGGCTATTTGGCTTATCGGGTATCATTGGCTCAAGAAGACCCTCTTCTAAAAGGAGTTTTAAGTAGTTTTTACGGAAATTATCTCTGTTTTTTAATTGTGCTGCTTCCTGGAGCTCATCACGGGATCTGGCTTCATAAAAAGCAGCTTTTAGTATGTTTATAACTTGCATGGTACTTGCATGGTGCTTGCATGGTGCTTGCATGGTGCTTGCATGGTGCTTGCATGGTACTTGCATGGTGCTTGCATGGTACCTGCGTGTTTCCTCACCGGTCTTTTCCATCTCACCAATCGGCATTGGAGAGAATATCGCCGAAAAGAAGCTATCGGATCTGAATTCAGGTGCAGGATAGCCGAGCGTTGTTGCACCGTCCCGCATCCGCTTGATCCCTGTTCCGGCCTTTTCGATATAGGCAATCCGGTGAAGGAGATCAGCGATGAGCGGATTTCTCCGGACACTCTTATGGCCGAGATCGGAAACCTGCATCCCTTTTGGGAGCCCGCCGGGGCTTGAGACTTCGATTCTGTCACTGAAGATCTCGACAAAGACATTTGCACCTTCGATGAACCAGTCCCGGTGCATGACGGCGTTTGTGATCGCCTCCCGGAGTGCTGCCATCGGGTATTCGGGGATATCCTCCCTTTGGAGTTTCTCGATCCGGTAGGCGGTCCGTGTGTTTCGTTCGATGAACCGGAGTGCATCCTCGATATCCGCGATGATGCCGCCATCAAAGTCCTTCCGGTCAAGGATATGGACTTTCACGGTTCCTTTGAAGAGGAGGCAGGTAATGTATGCCTGGTTGAAGAATCGCCGGGGCTCTTTTGCAAAGAAGAGGATGCCCGCGTTCCTGAAGAGGAGCCTTCCCCCGGATCGCTCTGCCGCCTCAATATTGACGAGGATATCCTCGACCGATCCGTCCTTATAGATGGTGCTCTTCGAGAGCCAGTTTCTGAATTTATCGGTGTCGAAGTCCTCAGGATAGGAGAACCGGGTGTTTATCGCATGATCGAACCGGATCGCCCCCTCCTGCTGGAAGAGATCCCGGATCTCGTTTCTGGAGAGCTTCTGCGAGACCGCACCCAGCCGCCAGAAGAAGCCGTCACTGCACTGCACCGGCTTCTCGGTACTCTCCCGGACCGTCACCACCGTCACCTCGCCTATACGCTCAAGCAGAACCTTCACCGGAGGATCGCATTTCCGGGCGATGTCCTGAATTCTGGCACGGAGGTCATTGGTGTCAGGAGAACCTTTCACGCTCCCGTCATCCCGCACACCGAGGAGGATACGGCCCCCGGCGGTATTGGCGAATGCGACAAGCTCACGGGCGAAGGAGTCGTTTATCCGCTCTTTGTACTCGAGCGTGACGCCTTCGCCCTCCTGGAGGAGGATGTTGAGATCGGCGGGGGTGGTCATGGTGGGTACTCAGTGCTTGATGTATTCATCAGCGAAACCTCTGTTTGATAAATTCCTGTGTCTGGCTTGCAGTTAATTCAGTGGTGGAAGGTCCGGTCCGGATATAGAACCGTTCTATCTCATTATCTTTCACAAATACCGGTGATGGCGAATTCTGACAATTCACCACCAAGACACGTGAGTTTTTATGATCATCAAAATGAATATGCACATTGGTCATTGCTGATATTCCCATACGGGCTTTGATGATATTGACAAGATGAAGACTCATCTTATCTTCATTCTCAAAGCCATCGACCTCAATTCCGACTGGGTTGCCATCATCTGAGAGACCGATGATCAATGTTCCACCATTCGTGTTTAAAAATCCGGCGAGAGTCTTAAGAACAGACTGCTCCATCCGCTGATCTCTATTGTTTGTGTGCAGATTCGTCCGGAGTGTGGACTTGAACTCGACTGCCTCGGACTCTCCTGATTCGACCAATGATATCAGATCAACTACATCTGAACCTGTATCCTCTTCCGATTGACCTGAAACAAGGATTTTATATCCTTCTGCGATGATCTGTGCCATCAGCTCCCTGCGTTTCTCCAGAAAGTCCCGGTATTCCATATGCTCCCAGTTTTGTGGGAGAGCATGCAGGCGGTACATTTTTTCGATTTCATATTGAGAAAAGCGGTTTGTAATCTCTGGAATATACTCCTGAGGTGCTTTATTTGAGATCTGTATATTATCTCCCCACTCGACCAGGGCATAGTTTGCAATCTGGTTAAGCTCACGGGTACCCTGGAATCCAAGTTTTTTGAGATAGTCTTTTGGGAAGAGGTGATGGCGCTCAAGTGCGCTTTTATGTGCAGTCATGGTTGGATCGAGAAGGTCGGAAATTTTAATCTTTGAAAATAATCCTTTTGCATCCAGTAATACCTGGGCTGCGTGATAGGCAAAGAGTGACGGGCTCCGTGATGATGATGTGGCAAGGTCGTTTGGAAGATTGACTGCCCAGAAGTCGTTTGTAAGGGTTATCTCACAGATTTTGGTCAGATTTTTCACGAAATCATCTGCTGATTTGACATCTCGCAATCGGGCAAGATCAAATTCCATCGCAGATTCGGGTGAACTGGTAAAGCGGCCGGTGACAGCAGACATAAAGAACCATCGTGCAATGATCCGCCTCAGATCATACTCTGGAACCTTATATTCGGTTCTGCCGATCAGATACAGCATATAGGAGAACAGAAGGTTGCTGTTTGAACTGATCATCGCCCGGCTACGAAATCCTGCCTGACGGATGCAGTTGAGGAAATCATGCCAATACTGGAGGTTTAGTACCCTCTTCTGGGCGTCCTTCAATAGTTCAAATTGCTTCTCTCTCCTTTCAATGCTAAACTCACCGGTTTCAAGATCTTTTCCCCGCAAGATCGAGTAGACATACTGGAGTCGGGCACGTTTGAATGCAACCCCAACACCCACTCTTAGGAGATTATCCGGTGATGGCTCAATAAAATAGTTAAATGGGGAGGCAGTGCCCTTGGAGGGTATGCGGGATTCACGGCAGAATTTTTCGAGTTCAGCACGCCCCTCATCCCAGAAGACCGACATCAGGGTTAAAATAAAATCAGACTGATTCAGCGGTGTTCCCTTGCTGTTAATGCGGACGAAGACTTCGGATACGGCTTCTTCATCTATATCAGGGGATAATTCAAGAGCTGTTAAAGGGAAGCTAAGCAAACCCTGAAGTTTAAGAATACGATCTTCGATTAAGTTCTCTTCTTCTTCAGTTATTTCCCTGCTTGTTCGAATATTATTGAGATAATTATGAATTATTCGAGTGATTTTTGCATCTGTTGCCCACAGTCTTGAGATATCAGATATGAATGCCTTATCCCGGATTATGGCTGCGTCAGTAACCTCAAATTTCTCTTCGAGTGGGTTAAAAGCGATCCTGATATGCTCAGATTCAAAGTTTTCTCTTAAAACGGGAATATTTCTTATAACAGCATAGAGTGATGTAAGGCGTTGCTGCCCGTCAACAATGACAAGGCCGGGTGTTTTCTGCTTTATATCTGTTCCAATGGTTTTTTGGGATTTATTGATATTTCCATCACTTTTGATTGCGTTTTTCCAGAATAGAAGATACCCAACCGGATATCCTCTGTACATTGAATCAAAGAGATCCCGAACCTTAATATTTTTCCAGACAAAGGGGCGCTGGATATCGGGTAACCCAATATCGCCCATGCTAATATATTTTACAAGAGAATTGAGATCATAGTCAACTTTTGTAAAAACAGTATCAGTCATGCTTCAACCTCAACTGGAACTGTTATATTTATATCTGAAACATCCACCTCGCCGGAGATGAGCTTAGGGAGGAGGAGATCGCGGGTGGTGCGGAGGGTGGTGTTTTTGTTGAGGATATTAAGGATTAGATCCATAATCTGTTGAATAACATGAGAAAACATATCGATGATCTCATCGGGAGGTCGAATAATACTCATGCGTCTGAATGTATCCACAACAATCGTGTCAAATGTTGCACCGCCAGTATTCTTTTTCAGATAATTCACATTCTCTTTAGTTAATAAAAAGAGATAGTGTTGGCTTATCCCCTCTTTCCCACGAAGTGCATAGCAGGACTGATTCATTGCCATCTCCTTAGAAGGCATCACAACTTTTCCAACTGTGCCTCTTGCAGTGATAAATACTGTATCTTTTGAATAGAGCCTGCTATTGCATTTATTTAAGCCAGTTATAGTGATCCGTTTATCTGTTTGAGTGACGTAAAACGATTCTGGTGCATCTTTTGGGGCAAAAAATGGAATTGATCCACCCCAGTATTCCTTAATAGTTGTCTTTGGAGTGCCGCCACTCAGAACATCTGCAATTTCCGTAAATGTCTTCACCTCCCACCCCTCCGGAATCCGCCCCAGAGCTGAGTCCACAAATCGGGCGTGCTCGTGGCCGGGGAAGCGGAAGTTGATGAACCACTCGCGGTAGAGGTTCTGCGCCATCTCCTCGAGGATTTTGATGCGCCGGGTATTGTTCTCGATGAGATCATCGTAGGCGGAGAGGATGGCGGCGATCTTGCGCTGGGTGGGGAGGGATGGAGCTGGTATATCAATATTGAGTATTGAATTAATGTCAGCCCTTTGTCTCCCTGATGCCCCAGACATGCTTTTTTCTGCTGGTTTTCTTATCAATTCAGAATTAGCAATATAGTAGACATAGCCTGCATCTGAGATCTTTTCACGAGCGCGAAAAACAAAGAATTCAGTTGAACCAAAACCAGCGCGATTATGTAGATCTTGGTATTGGGCAATTTTTCCATTCTCAAGACAGGGGGTTATCCTAGCAAACAATACGTCATTTGGCAAGAATTTTGCTCCTCCAGTGTTAAACAAACGACATTGATTTGCCTTTACATATCGTCTACCAGGTTCAACTATCCCCATTTCAATGAATGGGTATTTCTCACCCTTTTTAAGACTCACACGAGGATTAATTTCTACGAAATCTTTTAATCTAATGGTTTGCTTCATTGACTAATCCCCTACTTTAGATTGCCCCCTCCAGCAACTTCCCCACATTCTCCGCGATCCGCTGCTCCAGCTCCCTCGCCTCCAGATTGAGCAGCTCCAGCTCCTCGTTCAGCTCCTCAAGCCTCTCCCTGAAGTCGAAGTCATCCTCCTCCCGTGCCTTGACACCGACATAACGGCCGGGATTGAGGCTGAAGCCCTGTGCCTCCACCTCCTCGATGGTCGCCACTTTGCAGAGGCCGGGGATATCGATGTAGGTGTTGTCCGGGAAGTGCTCAGCCATCAGTTCAGCACTTTCGTGGAGGTTCTCTGCCGCCTCGCCCCGGTAGAGGCGGGCGATATTGGCGAGGAACTCGATCTGTGCGGGTGTCCAGTCCCGGTGGGCACGGTCGACCTGGGTGTAGATATGCCGTGCATCGATGAAGAGGATCTGATCTGCCCGGTCGGTCTTCCGCTTTGCCTTGTCAAAGAACCAGAGGGTGCAGGGGAGGGTGACGGTATAGAAGAAGTTCGAGCCGACGGCGACCATCACATCGACGGCACGGTCGGCGATGATCTGCCGCCGGATATCGCACTCGGAACTGCGGGCATCAGATGCGGAGTTCGCCATCACAAAGCCCGCCCGCCCGTTCTCATTCAGGGCACTATAGAAGATCTGTATCCAGAGGTAGTTGCCGTTATCCACCCTCGGAAGCCCGAAGGGGAACCGGGGATCATCCTTCAATCGCTCCTTATCCACCCGGTCCACATTGAAGGGGGGATTTGCCATCACGAAATCGAACCTGCCGGGTGCTTTGTGGAGATCCTCATAGTAGGCATTCCCCTCCCGGATATCGCCTGAAAGGCCGTGGACGGCGAGGTTCATCTTGCCGAGCCGAACGGTCTCGCCGACCTTCTCCTGCCCAAAGACACTCAGCTCGGCACCCGGATTCTTCCGGTGCTCCTCAACGAACCGGGCGCTCTGGACAAACATGCCCCCGGACCCGCAGGCGGGATCATAGATCCTCCCATGGAACGGCTCGATGATGGCGACGATCAGCCGGACGAGGGCGAGCGGGGTGAAGAACTCCCCTCCCTTCTGACCTTCTGCCCGTGCGAAGTTGCCGAGGAAGTACTCATAGATCCTCCCGAACGCATCCCCCTCGATATCCATCGGCACCGAGTTCATCGTCTTGAGAAGCTCTTTCAGGAGGGAATTTTCAAAGCGGTTGTAGTTCTTGGGGAGGATGCCCTTGAGATCCGGGTTCTCGACCTCAATCGCCCGCATCGCCTCGTTGATCGCCTCTCCGATGTGTGAGCCCTCGGTGACCATCATCAACTGTGAGAACCGTGCCTGCTCCGGCAGGTAGAGGACACCTTCTGCCTTATAATCGTCAGGACCGATCTTCCTCCTGCCGCTTCCGCTCCCCCCGCATTCGATCCTCGCTGCTGCCGCCTGGAACTTGTGGTCGGCATACCGGAGGAAGACGAGCCCGAGAACCGGGACAGAGTATTCGGATGATTTCAGCTTGGAGTTGGCACGCAGCTCATCGGCTGCTGCCCAGAGCCGGGATTCGATATGGTTTCCGTTATGGTTCATGGAGTTGCTACCTGGTTTGAGTTGTGAGTTTGAATAGGATCTGGGGGAGATCCGCAGGATGGATCTGCAACAGACTCCTCTTTGGTTAATCTGAAAGATTACTCTCTCTCCACCAACGATAAAGACTTTTATTTCTCATTCCATGTACAGGATTGCTCGAATCCGGAGGGTGGAGCTACCTGAACAATCCCTGAACGCTGGTGTCACAGTCTCCACTCTCAATAAGCCAATCCATCTGTTCCCGCTGCCACCATCTCTATCAAATACAGTCTTGCCCGGATCTGTGATTTGGCTTTGAAAAGGCTGCAAGTCCAAAAGTCCGGTAATCTCGAAGAGTAGGGAGTCAATGAGCCCTGACTTATTTTCCTGCAACAAGGATTATCGTTGAAATTTGAAACCGGGGAAAATTCGGGGAAATAATGGTTTTGGTGAAACTACCCGGCAACATCATATTGAGCCCATTGCGGGTGTGAAAAATCGGGATCAGAAATGCCAAAATATTGCTCCGAAATGCCTCTGCAACAAGGAGTTTGTTTTGATCTTCAAATAAGGGGTAAATTGGTTGGGAAAGTGGTTGAAGTGAAACTACCCGGCAACTACCCGGCAACGAAAAACGGGCTGCATTGTGTGGTTGAAAACCGGGATGTAAATGTGGAATTGCAGCCTGGAGATTTCTCTGCAACAAGGATTATCGTTGAAATTTGAAACCGGGGAAAATGAGGGGAAATAATGGTTTTAGTTAAACTACCTGGCAACTAAAACTGGTCACGGTGTGAGGGTGAAAAACCGGGATCAGAAATGCCAAAATAATGCTCTTTTATGCCCCTGCAACTAGGAGTTTGTTTTGATCTTCAAATAAGTGGTAAATTGGGTGGGAAAGTGTTTGAAGTGAAACTACCCGGCAACTACCCGGCAACTAAAACTGAGTGTATCTATACGCCCATTTAAAAACCCCCTTGGTCATGCTGCGTTCTTGATCTTTGAATAGAAGGCATCATTCACATACTGGAATGATTGGGGGGGCACAAACTCCGGATCGCAGACCTTCGGATCAACAGGTTTGTCAAAGTGGTTGATCTCTCCGATCTCAATTGCATATCCTCTCTTCCTTCCTTCAAAATATGAGAAGAAATCCTCCTCACCGATCCCGGCTGACTCCTTGCAATGTTCCCAGAGAGCGAGTGGATGGTGTTCAACCACAGACTGGATGGTGAAGGTCCCGACAATCTTCTTCACCGGGCTGCTGGAATAGATGACGATCTCGTCAATTGCAGGATCTCTGAAGATCACTTTCCGGAACTCATATTTTTTGGAGCCTGCCAGAATTTTATCTGCATATCTGGGTTTAACTGACATTAGAACTCTCATCTGTTCAACCCCTCTTGATTCTAAATCTGGATTGTATCTCCGGTGTTTATATCCAGCTCGTCATCCTGCGTATGAGCTCTCTATACCAGTCTTCATCACGAAACCATCGCTCCCTCACCGCATGTCGAATCAGCGCCTCTTTGTCATGGAAACCCTGATGGCATGCAATATCATTCAGTGCTTTGTGATGGTCCTCGCTCACTATCGCCGTTCCGCCTCTGGTAAGTGATCGATACATCTCTAATGACTTCTCGACAATGGCCTTTTCGAGGCTCTGAGGGATGAATATGAAGTGGAAATGGAAGGAAAAACGATCATCTCTGTCAGATACCATTGATATGGTGCGATCTGCCGGATCATGCTCGATAGAAATGTCTCTCCTTTGCTTTGTTTGAAGGAGCCTACTCATGGATTCTGAATATATTGTGAGTAAATGTGCGGGATCAGAGTAATCTGCATCTTTAAGGACGATATAGTGCAAATTGAGCTCCTTTGTGCCGAAGAAATCCATAATGGCTGGAACATATTTGTTCATTAACTCATGTCCGTTGTCAGAGAGAATGATGCAACTGCACTCAAAAAAATGGTAATCCGAACGATAGCATTTCTGAAACGCTCCCAGATCTTTATGTAAACAGAGTGGGTCTATGGAACATTCCTGCCGTATTACTTCATCCAAAAACCAGCAATCATGTTTCCCTTCACATAAAATAGGGCGAATCAATTCAGATCCCCCGGAGATCAATATTGATAGTCTCGATATCTTCGAGAGCTTCTGCTCCGGGGATCTCTTCGGCTTCAATTGTATGAGTATCCAGCCGTGGATGCATTTTGATAATCTGGATTATATCCAGGCAGTTGTTATGATCTGCAACCTCAAGCAGGCTTTGAATGAATTCGTTTGAATGGGTCGAAATAAAGAATTGTGTATCACTCGAGCAAAAGATGATTGCATCAGCGAGCATTTCAATATATCCCGGATGGAGGGAGAGTTCCGGCTCTTCCAGAGTTATTACGCCATTCTTTGCAAGGACACTTAAATAAAAAATCTTAAGCATCGATTTGAATCCATCTCCCATTGATGACAATGGAATGATCCGGTTCTGTCCGTTTAATGAAACAAAAAGTCCGTCATCCGTCTTTCGTATATCCTCGATATAGGGAATTTTTAAAATGATGCGATTATGAGATTCGGAAATCAAGTTTCTTCGTACTACTTCATCATGAAGCTTGTTTACCCTGCTTGATTGATGATCTGTATCGTAGTCACTTACAAAGCCTGTTGATTTATTTGAAATAGAATGTATTTCATTAAAACTTGTTTTTCGATATCTCAAAAATTCAAATATCTCTTCCTGCTGTCGCATTAATCTCATATTTTCCTTTTCTAGAATTAAATAAAGAAAAATGGGGTTTTTATCCGAAAAGCCGGATATTACAACTTTTTTCTTATGATATAGATATGATTCGATTTTATTTTGTAAATTTTTAATATAACTATCAAATCGTTCATCTAAATCCTCATTTTCCATATCCTCATAATCCAATAGACGCTGATTTTCTAAAGGAAGTGATCCATCAAGCCGCTTTTGAATGATTCGAGATGTAGTTGATCGATACCTGTTTTCTGGATTGTACCGTGATCTAATTCGATTAATAGTGGAGGGTTGATTAATATAATCTATTGTTATTTCATTAATATAATCTTGAATGAGGGATCCATTCGTATCTGTTGGGTATCCCTCTGAATAATACTGTATGGAAATGCAAATATTTTCATATGAAATTTCAATAGGTTTCTCAATATCATGAAAGAGGTAATCCATCGAATATTTATCAATAATCTCTCCTAAAACATAGACTCCCAGCGAATCCTCGCACCTGTTCTCACTGGATTTTAATAACGCAATAGCCTCGATAGCAGAGGATTTACCACTGTTGTTTGGACCGACAAAGATATTGATGCGTTTTGGGGTAAATGATATCTCATCGATGGCTCGAAAATTCTTTATTGAAACCTCTTGAATATCATTCATATGAAGAGTGATGTTGTGCTGATGTCATTTCTATCTTACGATTAAGAATTAATTTAGTTTTTTGTTCAGCTCATCTCACCCTCCAAAAAAATGAATTTTGAGTGAAAGCAACTCCTCCTGCCCCCTCTCACCTCGCCTCCTCGATCCCCGGCAGGTGCCGGTACACCGCCTCCCTGACCTCGGCCGCCGGCCGGCCGGTGCGGGTGGCGATGGCGGCGATTCTGTGGTTGATGATGCTGATCGGATCAGATCCCTCAAGGAGGAGGCTCCGGGCCCAGGCACGGTAGCGGGCGGCCGCCTGCTTTCTGTTCTCTGGATCTGCACCCCATTCGCCTGCTGCACCTAATTCGCCCGTGATGTCGGCAAACTCACG
>WOYI011146254.1_pt1 | contig 23367 bp, 22 predicted proteins | sample 6423411 | NCBI WGS metagenome assembly WOYI01 (sample SAMN13441803, study PRJNA592873) | oil field metagenome | biome: oil field; feature: oil-well bore; material: oil-contaminated soil; isolation source: oil-contaminated soil from oil-well borehole | place: Germany: Wietze | collected 2016-10-18 ... | reverse complement strand
GGCCGTGGCGATTCCCTGCCACCGGGTGGTGGGGTCTGACTGGACATTGCATGGCTTTGCCGCGCCGGACGGGATCAAGTCCAAGGCCCGGCTGCTTAAACTCGAGGGGCATCAATTTAAAAACGACCGGCTGGTCCGCTAGATCGCCGCAGAGGATGGTTTATGACGGAAATGAATGAGATGCAATTTGATGGGTTTCGCTCGGGCTTTGTTGCCCTGGTGGGGAAGCCCAATGTCGGCAAATCCACTTTGCTCAACGCTTACGTCGGGCAGATGATCGCGGCCGTCTCGGCAAAACCGCAGACGACCCGCCGGCGCCAATTGGGCATCCTCACGTCGGAGAAAGCCCAAATCGTGTTCGTGGATACGCCGGGGATGCACGCCGGGGAGTACAAGCTCAGCCAGTTCATCAACGAGGAAGCCCAATATGCTCTGATGGACGCGGACCTGATTCTCTTTGTGGTGGATGCCAGCCAAATGCCGGATAAGGAAGACCAGGCTCTGGCGGCGGAAATTCAGGCCTTGAAAGAACCTGGGAAGCTCCTGCTGGTGATGAATAAGATGGATCTGGTTCCGGCGGAGTTGGCGGCTGACCGGCGAACACAATTCCAGAAGTTGCTGCCCTTTGACGATCTGATCGAAATTTCAGCTGTTTCCGCGCCCGGCCGGGACCTCCTGCTGGAGAAAGTCAGCTCGCTGCTGCCCGAAGGGCCGAAATATTATCCGGAGGATCAGATCACTGAGACCTATGAACGGGAAATCGCCGAGGACCTCATCCGGGCGGCGGCGCTGGAGAACCTGCGGGATGAAGTGCCCTATGGGATTTTCGTACGGATGGATGACTATAAGGCCCGGGAGGATAATCTGCGCTATATCCATGCGACGATCCTGGTCGAGCGGGATTCGCATAAAGGGATTGTGATCGGAAAAGGCGGGTTGATGATCAAAAAGATCAGCACCGAAGCCCGCCAGAAGATCGAAGACATGAGCGGGGAGAAGGTCTATTTGGAGTTGCAGGTCAAAGTGGAAAAGAATTGGCGCAATAACCCGGAATTCCTGCGGCGGTATGGGTTGAGCCATGAATGATCTGGGACCTCAGGCGCTGATTGGGGGGGTGATTGTTTTTGCGGGGTTCCTGCTGGATTGGCTCGCGGTCGGCCTGGGATGGAAGCGGATCAGGCCGTACACCAAGGTGGCGGCTCTGGTCCTGTTGATCTCAGGGGTCTTAGAGATGATGGGCTTCGCGCCCGGGTTTCCGGCTTGGCTGCTGATCCTGGCTCTTCTTTTTGGATTGGCCGGCGACATCCTGCTGCTTTTCCCCGATCGATTCTTCACGTGGGGACTGGGAGCCTTTCTGCTGGGCCATCTGACCTACCTCGCCCTGTTTGGTTGGCTTATCAGGTCCGGTAATCTTTCGGGCCTGGTCCCCCGGACTCCGGTCTGGGCTTGGTGGTGTTTGTTTTTAGCCTTGCTCCTGGGCATTTTGGTTTTCCACTGGGTCATCATCCGTAAAATGCGCCCGCCCGGGCCGTCAAAATGGATGCGGGCGGCGCTCTACCTTTACGCAATTTGCCTGACGGCCGTGATGGTGGTCAGTTACCTGGCGGCCATTTCATTCTGGGATAAGGGCGTTTCCCTTTGGTCTTTACCGCTTGGGGGAACCTTATTTTTTATTTCCGATTTTATTCTGGCCTATGATCGGTTTGTGCGGCCGCTTCATTCAGCCCAACTTTGGATCAGGATCTCGTATCATCTGGCCCAATTTTTTCTGGCCTTGGGTTTCATCAGCCTCCTTTCGCTGATCGCGATGCCGCCGGGCGTTTGAAATAAGCCCCGGAATTTTGTATAATCGAAAAGGTCGGAAGCCAGGCGAGCAGGACGGTTCTGCTCTATTTTCCCTTAGCATCTGACCGTTAATTCAAACTATTGCGACTCCCAACATCTTTCGCATATCCATTTCTTCCATCTCAAATTCCCAATTCAGATCATTGTTTTCCCCGGCATTATAAAAAATAATTAATAGAAAGGGCGAAAGATGAAGAAATTTAAATTTCAGAACCCAGGTGTGATTTTCCTTCTGCTTGGGATGTTTTTGACGAGCTGTAACCTGCCGAATTCAAGCCCGGATATCTCAGTTGATGATTGGGTCGCAACCTACCAGCAGCAGACGCTGGCTGCCGCAGAGGGGAGTGAGGGTCCAAGTGCAACCGCCACTCAGACGATTGCGCCGACCGTGACGCTCACGCAGACCCAAACGCTGCAGCCCACTGAATCCAAACCCGTGGTCAGCGTCAGCGTGGACACGAACTGCCGCACTGGCCCGGGAAAGATTTATGACTGGATCGGTGCGCTGCTGGTGGGTGAGCAGACGGAAGTTCTGGGCCTGTCCGCCGCTGGCGATTATTGGGTTGTGAAGAACCCTGACCAGGCGGGTGAATGTTGGCTGTGGGCCAATTACGCCTCAGTCACCGGCTCAACCTCCGGACTGCCGGTCCTGACGCCGCCGCCCACGCCGACGCCTGTCATTGACTGGCAGGGCGCCTGGACGACCTATAACGCCGCCCAGGATAACAGCTGGCACTTCTCTTATCCAATGACATTGACCGTCAGCGGGTCAGCCCTCACCGGGGTTGTGGATCTGGGCGGGGGAGATTATGTCAGTCTGACCGGTACGATCACCGAGGATTACACGGCGGTCAGCGGCACCTGGACCAGCCCGGGTTTGAGCGGCACGTTTGAGTTCTTTGCCCTGGGTCCGAACCAATTTCAGGGCAACGGCGACAATGGTTCGCAGATCTTTGGCTGGTGCGGCAGCCGAAACGGTGCAGGCGAGCCCTCCCCGTGCTACTCGCCGTGAGTTGGGGTTCAATAGGCTGTTGATTGGAGAGGTCCAAGTTTGGGCCTCTTTTTGTTCAACTGACCCATAGAAATGGCTGGACTATTCCTGAACATGGAAAGAAGCTGGGTTCTTGACAAAATAGAACAAGAGTTCTATACTGGGATGTACATCAATAGAACATAGGAGGTTCTCATGAATGTCAGCCAGTCCTTCAAAAATACCTTTATCAATTCTTTTGACAATCTTAGAAAGCGCAAGGGCTTGTTGTATCTCCTGATCATCGTCCTGGCGCTGGCGGCCTTTGAGGCCTTTAATTTCAGCACCACAGACTTCGCCCTCTCCGACCTGCTGGGCGACCTGCGCTTTATGGGCGTCCGCTGGGCCACGCTGCTTGCCCTGGCCTTTTGCGGCATTGATTTTGCCGGCATTGCCCGTTTGTTTGGTCCCCAGACCGCTGGGGAGGACCCGCGGTCTTCCTGGTTCATGTTCGGGGCTTGGATCCTGGCCGCCACCATGAACGCAATCCTCACCTGGTGGGGGGTGGTGATGGCGATGCAGACCCATTCCGTGCTGAGCATCAGCCTGGTCAATGCGACCTTTATCAGCAAGTTCGTCCCGATCTTCATTGCTTTGCTGGTCTGGATCATCCGAATCCTCCTGATCGGCACGCTGACCAGGCAGGGTGACGGTCTGGTTCGGGAAGGGAAGACCGGGGCAACCCAGGACGTCTCCCGGCGGGAATTCCGCCAGGCCCAGAGCCGGGCTGCCCATCCCGCCAGTGCGCCGCTGGCCGGGCTTGGCCGAGCGGTTTCTCCCCGCTCAGGCGCCCGCGATAATAACCATCGGCAGGAGCCAACCTATATCCCCATGCATGATGAGGGCGCCTATCGGACGCTGAAGACTTCCGGCGCTCGGCGCCGGTAAATCAATCCTGAATTGTTGACAATTATCGGAACCCATAGTAACATATCGGACACATTTGATTGTGTTCTGGCGAGGTAGCTCAATGGTAGAGCAGTGGACTCATAAGCCATTGGTTGGCGGTTCGAATCCGCCCCTCGCCATTTGCTTATTATAGAGCAGAGGTCTTGAAGCCCAAACTTCTAACCTGGAAAGCTGTTCGGTTGTTAAGGGGCCGTCCTGAAAAAGTTATCTCACGCCAAATGGCGTAATGCGCAAGTTGTCCGGCCACCAGCCGGATGCTTGTGTTTAAAGGCAAAGTCGATTAAATAAACCCAACACAAGTTCTGTTGAAGTTTCTATTCTCTGACTGACCTCATTTGTGCGGAGTGTTCGCATTTAATACCACCCCTTGTATTAAAGTACTATAATGTGATTAGGACTTAACCCCGACCGCGTCAATGACAAGTCTTTCTTAATCCCCAACGCAGCCCCCAAAAACCCGCAAAACCCCGCTCGCCCTCGTCAGCCTGTCGCCCCTCCCACGTCGGGCAGGCTCCCCCACCCCATTCTTCCCTTCGGAAGTTAAAGAGGAAGTTCAGCGTACTTTTGAAGCTTATGGGGGTCCTGAAAGTGGTATCATTGCCTGCGGTGAGATTGGCCCCGATCTGCCCTTAGAAAACATCCAGGCTTTGTATGAAGCCTTTCCGGAATTTGGAACATACTGATGAATATCTCATGAAAAAAGGTTGAAAAATGAAGAAGATTCAATTAAGCGATCCATTAACATTTTCCGCAATTGCCCAGGGATATTGGCGTCTAGATGGCTGGGATTTTACAACTTCCGATCTTGTCTCTCACATGCGCGCCTGCATTGATTTGGGCGTGACCACCTTTGACACGGCGGAGGTCTATGGCGATACGATTTGCGAGATCCTGATGGGGGAGGCTTTTCGGCAGGACCCATCCATCCGCAAGCAAGTCCAGCTGGTGACCAAGACGGGCATCTTCAAGCAAATGGTTAATGGCAAGACCTTTGGCTATTATGACACGACATATAACCGGGTGGTGCGCTCCTGCAAAGAGAGCCTGCAGCGGCTGGGGACGGACCATATTGACCTTTACCTGATCCACCGCGAAGACCCCTGTTTTGATCCCTGGGAGACGGGCCGGGCCTTGTTGGACTTGAAAAAAGAGGGCCTGGTGCTTGAAATTGGGGTTTCCAATTTTGATCCTTTCAAGTTTGAAGCGTTGAACCAGGCTGTGAACGGTGAACTGGTGACCAATCAGATCGAGTGGAACCCGATCCAGTTTGAGCATTTCAATTCCGGGATGATCGATTATCTGACTGCTCGCAAAATTCACCCGATGGCCTGGTCCCCCCTGGCGGGCGGGCGGATTTTCTCCAAAGACGATGAACGGGCTGTGAACGCTATGGCCAAGATCACAGAGATCGCTAAACGCCACGATGTTGAACCGGTGACGGTCATTTATGCCTGGATCATGTACCATCCCGTTGGCGCCGTGCCGGTGGTTGGGTCGAGCCGGATCGACCGCCTGGCCCTGGCTGTGGATGCTTTGGAAGTTCATCTTGAACACTATGAATGGTATGAGATCTACGTTGCCAGCCGGCAGCAGGTTTTGCGCTGAAAGGCCCAGACCTCGAAGCGGCATTTAAGTCTTTTACAGACTCTCGGGTTCACAGGTCCAGTTATTTTTGCCGGAAAATTGCTTTTTAATGGTGGTGTGCTATAATTAAATTGAAATTCAAATTATAGGAGGAGAAAATAACATGAGATTATCACCCCCGAAGAAAATTGTTTTTTGGATTGCAACCGTTTTGGCCGTGCTGGGCATTCTTGGCTCGTATGTGTCCATCCCCTTTGCTTCCGCTAATTCATATTGGTTCGTTGTTGTAGGTTTTGTCCTGCTTTGGCTGGGTAATGTCCTCAAAGGTTTTTAATTCGGAAATTTGAATAGTTTATCAAACAAAAACTCTCTGTGATCTCATGGAGAGTTTTTACTTTGAACAGCAAAGGCTCAGAAAACCAGATTCCTTAAATAGTTGATGATGGCGAACACGCCGGCCAGCGCGCCGATGAAGAGGACCAGCGCGAGAATGGCGCCAGCCACAAATTTCACCCTCTCGCTTTTTGACATACCGTCCCATTGCCCCCGGAGGTCAGACATATACTCGGCGTCCTTTTCAGGGCGGTTAAAAAGGGACTGGAGGACGGACGGTTTCTCGGAATTTTTTGAGCTTTCTTCTCTCTTTTTTGTCATCTGGGCACCTGAAATACGAGTTGAATAGAAGCTGATTATATCGCCGAATTTCTGAAATGCTCCCGAGGCTTGCTGCCCAGGATGAGGGTCTGGCTTTTGCTGAAATGCAGTTGGTGTTTTTCTATGTAAAGTCCACGGGAATCCCATAAAAATGAACGGGTGTTATAATAAGTTAGGAGCCAAAACCAATGTGATGAGGTATATTTTATGAGTGAATTTATTACAATGACCGATATTGATCGTGCAGTGGATGCCATTCGCTCCCGGATTGACATCCAGCCTGAAATCGGCCTGATCCTTGGGACGGGTCTGGGACCTTTGGCCGACAGCGTGGAGGGCGCGACGATTATCCCGAACCGTGAAATTCCCTGCTGGCCGATTTCCACCGTTCAGGGCCATCAGGGCCGTCTGGTGATCGGTGAGCTTGAGGGGAAAAATGTATTTATTCTGCAGGGGCGGACGCATTTCTATGAGGGATACACCATGGGTCAGACGACGTTGTCTGTCCGGGTGATGAAGCGCCTGGGCTGCGACACATTGATCGTGACCAATGCCGCCGGGGCGATCAACTCCGACTATGTCCCTGGTGATCTGATGATGATCACCGACCATATCAACTTGATTGGAATGGGTGGTGCGAACCCTCTGATGGGGCCGAACCTGGATGAATTCGGCGTCCGTTTCCCCGATATGAGCCAGCCTTACGACCATGACCTCCTGGCGACAGCCAGGGCAGCCTGCGATGCGGATGGCATTCCTTACCATCAGGGCGTTTATGTCGGTCTGGCGGGGCCGTCCTTTGAAACACCGGCTGAGCTGCGCTTTCTGAAGGCGATTGGTGCGGATGCTGTAGGGATGTCAACCGTTCCCGAAGTGATTGTCGCCCGCCACAGCGGTATGCGTGTTTTGGGCGTTTCCGGCATCTCCAATAAAGCCAACCTGGACGGTAGTACAATCACAACCCACGAAGAGGTTTTGGAGGCTGGGCAGGTCCTGGTGCCAAAGCTCACGGATCTGATCCGCGGCACTTTGTCCCGGCTTTAGGGCCTGGCAACTGAATCATTTCAAAACTAACCCGCTATCTCCATGGATAATTTCCTTAACAATCTTCTGCGGGGTCTGGTCGATTATCAAATTGGTGTGTTCGTCGTCCTGATCCTGGGGTTCCTTGTCTACATCAGAAAATTTCTGATCGCTCTCAAGGAATGGCAGCGTTCCGTCTTTGGCCTGGAGCGCTCTTTTGCCCAGCGTCAGCTGGTGGCTTCGACCACAGGGCTGGCCCTGCTGCTTTTCCTTTTGGTCGGCGAGTTCCTGATCGCCACCGTCGTCGGTCCCCGGATGCCTTCGGCTATGGTCAATGCGACCCCGGTATTTGATCCTTTCGGGACGGCGACGACCACGATGATGCCTCCGGTGGAAGAGGCCACCCTTGTGCCTACTGCAACGGTGGGGCAGAATTCGCTCGTTTCCGATTGTATTCCTGGAGAGGTGGAGATCACTTCGCCGGCGGACGGCAGCAAGGTGAGCGGGACGGTTGAACTGATTGGTTCAATGTATGTTGAAAATTTTGGCTCTTATAAATATGAATTCTCACCAACGGGCGCGATCAGTTGGACAACGATTGCTGCCGGCAACCAGTTGAAACTTGACGAGCGATTGGGTTATTGGTATACCAATTCATTAACGCCAGGAACTTATCTTTTGCAGCTGGTGCCTTTGGATAATACTGGGAATGAACTGACCCCATGTATCATCACTGTAGAAGTCGTTCCTGAAGAATAGGTGGAATTATGCCCGAAATTGAACTTCGACCCAGCAACGATAATGATCTCGAAAGTTTATCTGCCTTTGAACACGGCTATTACAGCGAATTTGTCTGGCAGATGTCCCTGGATCTCGACCCCGAAAACCTGCAATCCAGCCTCAGGCGGGTTCATTTGCCGCGGCGGGTTTTTGTGGCCTATCCGCGGACCAAAGAGACCATCTTTAGCAAAAATGATCAAGTCGAAGCCTTCCTGGTGGCCTCCGTGGGAAATCGCCCGGTAGGTTATATCAAAGTGTTGGCTGAGGCGGGAGGAAAGGTTCTGTGTGTGACCGACCTGGTGGTCTCAGCGCCGATGCGGCGGCAGGGGATCGCCAGCGGGCTGCTGGTTGCAGTGATGAACCTGGCATCCAATCGGGATTACCTCTATGTCGTCATGGAAATGCAGTCCAAGAATGATCCAGCCGTTGCTCTGGCGGAAAAGATGGGATTGAATTTCTGCGGTTTCCGCGATCACTATTTCCCTAACCAGGAGATGGCGCTGTTCTTCAGCAGATTTGTGAGATAGGTCATTTATCAAATGTTCCTAAGTATTTATTGGGATGAGGCGATAGAAACCATCAGCCAGATTCTGACGGCTGGGGTTGCTATCACCGCTTTTTCCCTCCTACTCTATGCTTTAGCCTTCAACCTGCGGGAGAATGTCGCGCGGGCTTTTATCCTGATCCTGACCAGCGTCGTGGTGGTCTTTACCACCCATTCGATTGCCAGCGTCAGCGCGAGCGCTGCAGTGGTCGAGTTGATGCTCAAGCTCAAGTGGGTTGGGATCGTCTTCCTGCCAGCGACCTATCTTCATTTTTCCGATTCCCTGCTGACGCTCACCGGCCGGCCCAGCCGCGGCAGGCGTTCCAGGCTCGTCCGGATGGTTTATCTGTTCTCCATTATCCTGGTTGTGATGATCCCAATGGATCTGCTGATTGGCGGTTACACGCCAGCCAATACGCCGGCCCCTTACTTAAACCATACCATCTTCACAAAGCTATTTATTGTTTATTACGTCGCGGTCATGCTGGTTGCCAGTTCTTTTCAGTTCAGGGCTTTTCAGCGCACGGTGACCAAAACGAGCCGCCGCCGGATGGTCTACCTCCTGGCGGGTGCTATGGTGGCCGCGATTGGGACGACGCCTTTCCTGCTGATGGGGTCGGACCTGCTGGCTTTAAATTCCATCGTTTTCTGGAGCTTTGTCAGCTTGAGCAGTTTGGCCGAAGGGATCTTCTTGGTCATTATGGCTTATTCTGTCGCATTTTTCGGCGTAACCTGGCCAGACCGCCTGGTGAAAAGCCGCTTGTTTAAATGGCTGCTCCGAGGACCTCTGACAGCTTCCATCGCCCTGGCCGTGACAACAATTGTCCGGAGGCTGGGTATGCTCTGGGATGAACCCTATACCGCCTTTGTCCCGATTTTCATGGTGGCGACGGTCATTTTTATGGAATATGTCATCACGCTCCTGGCGCCGTTTTGGGAACGTTTGTTGTTCTATGGCAGTGATCGGGAAGATGTGGCCTTGATCCAATCGTTGGAAGACCATTTGTTGACTCGTTCAGACCTGAGCCAGTTCCTTGAAATTGTGATCGCGACCGTCTGCGACCTGCTGCAGGTCAAGGACGCCTTCATTGCCACGCTGAACGGCAATAAGCTGGAGCTATTGACGACCACCACCGGGGATGAGGATTCGTTCAGGGCGATTGAAGAGCCGGATGAACTGCTGGAATTGTCCCTGGCGCAGGACTCCACTCTGGAGGGCGATTTCTTCTATTGGAATAACCATTTGTTGGTCCCGCTGGTCTATGATGACCCCCAGAACGGCAAAATCCTTCTGGGTTTGCTGGGGTTCCCATGGGTGTTGAATCGGGAAATGGAGGAGGAATATCTCCATTCGATCAACCTTCTGGCGGTTCGGGTCGCCATTGCGCTGCGGGATTGGCGGATGCAGCAACAGGTGTTTCAATCGCTGGAATCTCTGCAGCCCCAGGTCGCACTGATCCAACAGCTGCGGGCGGCTTCTAGTTATAATAAAATCGGTGTATTATTGGATGAGGCGGATCTGCCGGATGAAGACTTCGTCAGCTGGGTCAAGGATGCCCTTTCTCATTATTGGGGCGGACCTAAGCTGACCGAAAGCCCCTTATTGAACCTTAATGTTGTGCGGGCGACCGCGAAGGACTATGACGATAATCCGGTAAATGCCTTGAGAGGTATTTTAAAGACCGCTGTGGACAATATCAAACCGGAAGGTGAGCGCCGGTTTACAGCGGAATGGATACTATATAATATATTAGAGTTGAAGTTCCTTGAGGGGCGGAAAGTCCGGGAAGTTGCCACACGTTTAGCCATGTCTGAAGCGGACTTATACCGTAAACAACGCGTTGCCTTGGAAGAAGTGTCAAAGGTGATCATCAGTATGGAGATGGCCGCGCGTGAAGAGGAACACTGATGGGTTGACCCGAATAGGGGATGATGGGGAGGATTTAATGAAAACCAGGGAGTTTAATGGTGCGCAGAGAACACCGCCTGGTGAACCGGATGAAAATTGGTGGGCGGCCGTTCTCTCAGATGAGCCACAGGACGATTTTGCGGTGAGCCAAACCGAATCGGTGGCGTTTACTGAAACAACAACGGAAGATACCCCAGATTCATCCGTCGATTGGAAGAAGATCGAAGCGATCTATGCCAATGACCAGATTGTGAGCCTGAATGTTGTCGGTTTCAACCGGGGCGGGATTCTCGTGGCCGGGGAAGACATGCGGGGCTTTGTCCCGGCGTCGCATTTAATTGATGTGCCGGCAGAGGTATCCGATGAAGACCGGGAGCCTTATTTCACCAGCTATCTGGATCGAAAGATCTCGTTGAAGATCATTGAATGCGAGCCGGAGAAAGAGCGGATCGTCTTTTCAGAGCGGGCGGCCCTGGCGCGGGAAGGCTGCCGGCGGGAACTGCTCACGAGCCTCAAGAACGGCGATGTGATCGAAGGCGTGGTCACCAATGTGACGGATTTCGGCGCCTTCGTGGACCTGGGCGGCCTTGAGGGCCTGATCCATGTCTCTGAGCTGTCCTGGGGACGGGTCCAGGACCCTGCGGATATTCTGAAAGTGAACGACACGGTGCGGACTCTGGTCCTGCAGGTTTCCGAAGATAAAGGACGGATTGCCCTCAGCCTGAAAAGGCTGCAGGAGAATCCCTGGGAGGTCCTGGCGGAGAAACTCTCACCAGGCGATATCGTCCCGGCAACGATCACAAATATTGTTAAATATGGCGCCTTTGCCCGGTTGGAAGAAGGTGTGGAGGGACTGATCCATATTTCCTCGATCACTTTCCCCAGCGGGTGCATGCGCCTTGATGATTTCCTTTATGAAGGTCAGCATGTCTCCGTCTCCATTCTCCACATTGACGCGAAAAAACGCAGGCTGGGCCTCAAATTAGAAGATTACGCGATTAATAACGGTGAAAAATCCTAAAGCAAACGCTAAAACGAAACCCGAATCCAAACAACCCGGATTATTCGAGGGCGACGCCGGCTGGCAGGACCAGGCTGTGAATGCCTTTCAGCGGTTCCTGCGCTATGGCTGGGACCTTTTGGGGGTGCTGTTGTTCGCCGGGGCCGCGATCCTGCTCCTGGGATCGATTGGGATCACTCAGGGCGCGCTGATTTCACCCCTGTCCGATTTTCTGGCCCGCTGGCTGGGATTGGGGCGATTCCTGCTGGTCGCTGCGATGCTCGTGGTGGGACAACAGGTCGTGCGCTGGCGGAAGCATCCGCCGGAGGAGATTGCCCTGGGCAAGATCATTGGGATTGAGTTTGCCGTCTTTTTCCTGATGGGACTGCTCTCCGTTATTGACGGCGCGACCATCGCCGAAGCCGAAGCGGGGCAGGACCTTGGCGGCCTGGTGGGGTGGGGAATCGCGGAGATCTTCCGGTCTGCTGTCGGGCCGACTTTGGCCTTCCTGATCTTATTGATCTGCTTGGCAATTGCTTTGATCGCGGTCCTGGACCTGGTGCCCAAGCTGGAAAAGGCCATTGACGCACAGCTCAATCAAAACGCCTTGACGAACGAAGAGGGTGTCAGCTTCGTTCGGCAAGCTCCCGCGGTGATGGCGGAGCCGGAAGAAGATCAGGCCGAGGCAGAGGTAGAACCTCACCGCCAGGTCTATCTGCCGCCGGAGTTCAGAAAGTCTTTTGATACACCGGATATAGCAGATACTGCTTCGGCGGCCTCTTCAGAGCGGGCGGCTGATCTGCCGCCGCTGGATTTGCTGCAAAAGGGCGAGACTTACCGGCCCGATAAACGTTCAATCAACCTCACAGCAGGTCTGATCGAGAAGACCCTGGCAGAATTCGGAATCCCGGCCAAGGTGGTCGGCTTCCGCACCGGCCCAACAGTTACCCAGTTTGCGGTTGAACCGGGCTACATTGACAAGAACGATGAGGATAAACAAAAGGTCCGCATCTCACAGATTTCCTCTTTGCAGCGCGACCTGGCCCTGTCCCTTTCGGCCGAACGGTTGCGGATTGAAGCGCCTGTGCCGGGGAAATCCTATGTCGGGATTGAAATCCCGAACCCGAATGCGGCCACTGTGCAATTGCGGCCTTTGATCGAATCAGAAGAATACAACCGGGTCAATTCACCGCTGGCCCTCACGCTGGGCCGGGATGTCTCCGGCCGGCCGGTGGTGGCGGACCTGGCCACCATGCCGCACCTGCTGATTGCCGGGACCACCGGCTCCGGGAAAAGCGTTTGCATCACTGCCCTGACGGCCTGCCTGGTGATGAACAATTCCCCTGAGGACTTGAAACTGGCCATGATCGACCCCAAGCGGGTGGAGCTGATGCGGTTCAATGGGATGCCGCACCTGATGGGCAATGTGGAAACGGAAATTGAACGGATCATTGGCGTGCTGCGCTGGGCCACGGCCGAGATGGATTACCGCTATAAACTGCTTGAAAAAGCCCGAGCCAGGAATATCGATTCCTATAACCTGAAGATGAAACGCCAGGGCAAGAAAACCCTGCCGAAGGTTGTGATCCTGATTGATGAGCTGGCCGATTTGATGATCTCCGCGCCGGACCAAACCGAACACACCCTCGTCCGGCTGGCGCAGAAGGCCCGGGCGATCGGCATCCACCTGATCGTCGCCACCCAGCGCCCCAGCACGGACGTTGTGACCGGCCTGATCAAGGCCAACTTCCCGACCCGGATTTCCTTCACCGTGGCGTCGTCGATTGACTCCCGGGTGATCCTGGATACCGGCGGCGCTGAGACGCTCCTGGGGAAGGGTGACATGCTCTTCCTGCACCCCGAGGTCGGGCTGCCGATCCGCGCCCAGGGCGTCATGGTGACGGACCGGGAATTGAACCGGGTGATCCGCTGGTGGCAGATGAGCGGCGAGAAGACTGAATCACCCGTCCAGGAACGCTACGACGACTCGGAGGAACCGCCCTGGGAGGATAAGGTGGGCATTCAGGGCGATGAGGATGAAGATGAGGCTCTGATCAATGAGGCGATTGAATTGATCCGCAAAGAGGGGCATGCCAGCGCTTCCTTCTTCCAGCGCCAACTTCGGGTGGGCTACCCAAGGGCGGCCCGGCTGGTGGACCAGCTGGAGGAAAAAGGCATTTTGGGGCCTTCCCAGGGCGGCGGCCGTGAGCGGGATATCCTGATTGAACGCGATGACGACCCTGATGAAGATATCTAAGCCTTAACCTCGCGGATGACATTGTGATAAACTTAATTTCATGACGACCCAAAATTCCCCTGAACCCAAAATATTTACAGATTCCCTCCGCAAGGTATTTGCCGGTGTTCTGGATACTGTTGCGGGTTTCCTGCACGAACTGGGATTGAAGCCGAATACCATCACCGTCCTGGGGGTGGTTGGCAATGTCGTCGCTGGCCTCTTGATTGCTCTGGGGTATCTAACCTGGGGCGGCCTCTTGGCTTTGATCGTAGGCCCTCTGGACGCGTTGGACGGGGCTTTGGCTCGAAAGGTGGGCGAATCCAGCCCTTATGGCGCCTTTATTGATTCTGTGACAGACCGTTATTCTGAGATTGCGCTTTATTCCGGTTTGTTGATCCATTTCTTGCAGCTGGACCACTGGCGGGGAGCTTTGCTGGTTTTCTTTGCCGCTTTGGGTTCGGTGATGGTCTCTTATGTCCGGGCTCGCGCTGAGGCCTTGGGCTATTCGGCCAGAGTCGGACTTCTGACCCGGGCGGAACGTTATATCGTTCTGATCCCTGGGATCGTCTTCCGGTTCCCCGAGATTTCCCTTTGGATTTTAGCCGTGCTAACCCATTTTACGGCTTTCCAAAGGTTCTTTCATGTCCGGAAACAGGCTCGGACGGACCTTTGATCAACGACAAATAGAAGGATTGCTGGCATGGTAGAAGGATTTAAACTGGGGCCTTTGACGATCAGATATTATGCGCTGATCTTGTTGGCCGGAATTATTGCCGCCGCTGTTCTGAGTTATTTTGAGGCGAAGAAACGGGGTAAGGACACGGATGTCATCTTAGACAGCCTGACCTGGATCGTCATTGGCGGTGTGATTGGCGCCAGAATCTGGCATATCCTGACCCCGCCGGCTTCCATGGTGGAGCAGGGGATCACAACCTATTATTACCTGACCCATCCGCTCGATGCGATCGCCATCTGGAAAGGCGGCCTGGGTATTCCCGGCGCAATCGCCGGCGGCGCTTTGGCGTTTTATCTCTATGCCCGGAAAAGGAATATCCCTTTTGGAGCGTGGGCGGACATTTTTGCGCCAGGCCTCGCGCTGGGGCAGGCGATTGGACGATGGGGGAACTTCGTGAACCAGGAAGTGTATGGCAGCCCGACCACGCTGCCCTGGGCGATCACGATTGACCCCCAGCATCGGCTGCCGGAATTCAGGGACTATGCCACTTACCATCCCTTATTCCTCTATGAATCGATCTTCAACCTCCTGAACATGGGGTTTTTGTTGTGGTTCTCCCGCAAATTTGCCGATAAGCTCAAAGGCGGCGATGTTTTTCTGACTTATCTGATCTCCTATCCGCTGTTTCGGTTCTTTATGGAATATCTCCGCCTGGATAACAGCTTCGTTGGCGGCGTCAATGCCAACCAGGTTCTGATGCTGGTCGTTGCAGTGGCCTCCGCCGGGTTCCTGATCTGGCGGCACAGGGAAACCCTGTTTGTCAAACACCAGGCTAAAAACAAACCCAACTCTGAAGATCAAAAATCAATAGAATAATATTGCCAGAGTCGCAGGTTACATCAATGTCACGAATTACATTTCTTTGGCTGAAATCGTGATTCTCAATCCCTTTAACTTGAACCGCTACGCCGTATCCCCCTTACCTAATCCCTAATACCTAATCCCTAATACCCGTTTTACTCATCCCTGTTCACCACCAACCCCTTCAAATACGTCCCCTCGGGGAAGGCCAGATTGGTGGGATGGTCGGGAGCCTGGCCCAGGTGGTAGAGCAGCCGGGCGTCCACGCCCGCGTCAAGGGCGGCGTCGGCGACGATCTTCTGGAAGAAGGCTGCGTCGATCCCACCGGAGCAGGAATAGGTCATCAGCGTGCCGCCGGGCCTAAGCAGTTTGAACCCCAGCAGATTGATGTCCTTATAGCCGCGGGCGGCTTTGCGCGCCTGGGCCGCAGTGGGGGCGAACTTGGGCGGGTCAAGGATTATCAGGTCGAACTGGGCAGCTTTGTCCCGCAGGGTGCGCAGCTCATGGAAGGCGTCGCCCACGATCCACTCGCAGCGCTCCTCGGGCAGGCCGTTGAGCGCCACGTTCTGCCGGGCAGCTTCCAGCGCTTCGGCCGAGGAGTCGATTGAGACCACTGATTCCGCCCCGCCAGCCAGCGCGGCCAGCGTGAACCCGCCAGTGTAGGCAAAGCAGTTAAGCACGGATTTGCCTCTGGCGATCTCCCGGCACTTCTGGCGGTTGTCGCGTTGGTCCAGGTAGAAGCCCGTCTTTTGCCCGCCGACCAGGTCCACCTGGTAGGATAGGCCGTTCTCGGTGATGGGCATCGGCTGGGGCGGCAGCGCACCGCTGAGCAGGCCGGTGCGCTCGGGCAGGCCCTCCAGCGTGCGCACGGTCACATCGGAGCGCTCGTAGACTGCTTGAGGCGCCAGGAGGTCCTCCAGCAGGGAGAGGATCTCGCCCCGCCAGGCTTCTGCGCCCGCGGACGTGATCTGCACCACCAGCGCGTCGCCATAGCGGTCCACGACCAGGCCGGGCAGCCCGTCGGATTCGCCATGCACCAGCCGGTAGGCCGTGGTTTGGGTGCGGTCGATCCATTGCTCGCGCAGCCCAATGGCGTTTGCTAGACGGCTCTTGAAAAAGTTCCGGTCGATCGGCGCGGTGGCGTCCCAGTTCCAGATCCGGGCCCGGATCTGGGATTCGGGGCTGTAGGCGGCCTGGGCCAGGAACCGGCCCTCCGCATCGTGGACGGCGACGGTCTCGCCCAGCGCGGGCTGGCCGCTGAGCGATTGAATCGCGCCGGAGAAGATCCAGGGGTGATGGCGCAGGACGGCTTTTTCGCGGCCGGGTTTGAGGGTGAGTGTGTTCATTGGGCCTTGTCTTTGATGAGTTGCTGGAGGTCGGCTTCGGAGAGCATGGGGACGCCGAGCTGGCGGGCTTTATCGAATTTGGAGCCGGGGTCTTCACCCAGGAGGAGGTAACTGGTCCTGGCGCTGACGCTGCCAGTCACCTTACCGCCGTTTGTTTCAATCAGGTTCTTGGCTTCCGCCCGGCTCAGGCTGGGCAGGGTGCCCGTGATCACGAAGGTCAGCCCGTCCAGGGGACGTGGGCCGCCGGCCGTTTTTTCCTCCGCCGTCGGCCAGACGCCGCTGGCCCTGAGCTTGGCCAGCATCGCCTGGTTGTCGGGTGAGGCGAACCATTCGGTGATGTTCTCGGCAATTGAAGGGCCAAAGCCCCCGATTGCTTCGATCTCCTCTGCGCTGGCCTGGCTGAGGGCGTCCAGATCGTGATAGCGCGCGGCCAGGTCCTGCGCGGCCACTTCCCCCACGCCGCGGATGCCCAGGGCATTGATCAGGCGCGCGAGCGGTTGGGATTTTGAAGCTTCGATGGATGCGATCAGGTTCTCGGCCTTCTTCTCTTTGAACCCTTCCAGCTTTAGGAGCTGGTTTTTGCTCAGGTGGTAGAGATCAGCCAGGTCGGTCAGCAGTCCGGCATCCACCAGCTGCTGGACGGTGTTGATGCCCAGGCCGACGATATCCATCGCGCCCTGAGAGACAAAGTGCTCCAGGTTGCGGACCAGCTGGGCCGGGCAGGAACTGTTCACGCAGTAGTAAGCCACTTCGTCCGGCGGGTTGACGACCGGTTCGCCGCAGGAGGGGCAAACTGGCGGGGGCACATAGGGCTTTTCCGTGCCATCGCGGGCATCCACGACTGGCCCGATGATATAGGGGATCACTTCGCCGGCCCGCTTGACCATCACCCGGTCGCCCACCCGGATGTCCGTTTCAGCGATATAGTCGAAATTGTGCAGGGTGGCCTGTTTGATGACCGCTCCCCGGATCTCAACCGGGTCCAGAATGGCATAGGGTGTGAGCACGCCCGTCCGGCCGACGTTCACGCCGATGTCCACCAGCTTGGTGCTGACCACTTCCGCCGGGAATTTATAGGCGATTGCCCCGCGGGGGTCTTTGCCTACCACGCCCAGATCCGCAGAAAGGGCGAGGTCGTTCAGCTTGATCACCATTCCGTCCAGTTCATAGGCGAATTGGCCCGGGTCAGTCTCCATGCAGATCTGGATCGCATCCTCCAGGGTGGCGACACGCCGGGAGCTGGCCGCCACCGGGAAGCCGAGCGCCCTGAGATACTCGAGGGTCTCCCATTGGCTTGTTGGGATTTCACCGTTCCGGTGGGCGACGATGGCATAGACCAGCAGTTTAAGCGGCCGCTGGGCTGTGATCCTGGGGTCCAGCTGGCGCAGGGAACCCGCCGCGGTGTTGCGAGGGTTCAGGTAGGTCTTTTCGCCCGCCTCTTCCAGCAATTGGTTGAGATTCTCGAAATCGGATTTGTAGATCAGGGCTTCACCGCGCACATAGAGCACTTCGGGGACAGCCGGGCCGCCCGGCTGCACGGGGATGCGCAGGGGCAGGACATTGATCGTCCGCAGGTTGGCGGTGATGTCTTCACCAATCACGCCGTTGCCGCGGGTGGCCCCCTGGGTGAAGACGCCGTTGTCATAGCGCAGGACGACGGTCAGCCCGTCCAGCTTGGGTTCGATGGTGAATTCCGTTTTGCCAACGCGCTCATCCAGTTTGCTGATCCGGTCGAACCAGTCCCGCAGGCCTTGGGGGTCATAGGCGTTGGCCAGGCTGAGGATCGGCACGGGATGGACGACCTTCTCAAACTTATCCTGGGGCTCCGCCCCGGCGCGCTGGCTGGGAGAATCAGGCGTGACCCAATCCGGGTGCTGGGCTTCGATCTTCTCCAGCTGCTTGAGCATCTGGTCATACTCGAAGTCGCTGACAACCGGATCGTCCAGCACGTAATAGCGGTAATTATGGTAGCGGATCTGGCTTTTCAGATCCTCATAAACTTGTTTGGGGTTCTCAGCATCCATGGGTTCTCCCTATCCGTCGCACAGTGATGCTTAAATTTTACACGATGAGGCTTTAAATAAAAATATTCCCGCTGAGATTCGAACTCAGATGTACGGCTTCGGAGGCCGTCGCCTTATCCATTAGGCCACGGGAACATACGAATGCGTCAGCATTCGAGCAAAACAATTATACCCAATAAACGCTAAAATCCTAGTGCTTAAGCGGTATTTGAGGGATTTGAAACCCTCAGGAGGGGAGTGGCGCGCTTTCTCCTTCGAGGATCAGTCCGGTGCGGCAGGCGAGATACTCGGTGTTGCTAAAGCCCAGCGCCTCCAGCACCTCGTCCGGGCGGCCGGTGGCGCTCGGCGCGGCGTTGAGCCGCATTCGGAGGCCCAGCTCGCCATCACCCCGGATGAAGACTTCCACGTCCAGGATCAGGGGGCGGAGGTCATAGGACTTCTTCCGCCGCACTCTGGGCAGCTCTTTCGCCGCCAGCAGGGCTGCAACCTTCTCGGCCAATTCTGCCTGCGGCTGGGGGTCATAGAACTGAATTTCGTAGTCGCTAGCAGCCATCTGCTCCTGGAGCGCTTTTTCTCTGAGGGAAACAGATTGGACCGCTTTGATCTCCAGCCCGGGCAGCGAATTTTGCGAAAGCGTTTTGGCGACGGCTCCAACCGGGACCGCTTCATCCAGCCAGAAATCCAGCAGTTCTGCCTCGCTGACCACGCCCAGGGGCAGGGCGGAAGCCAGGTTGAGCCTGGCGCGGGGGTTGAATCCCTGCGAATAGCGGATGGGCAGGCCACTGCGGCGCAACAGGCGCTCCCAGAGGCGCTGCAGGTCGAGGTGGCCGATGAAGCGCAGGCTAGGGCCTTTGGCATAGGTGACCCGGATGCGGGTGATCTGTTCCTCTTGGCTCGTCATATTATGGGCATTTCCAGCCCCCGTCGGGGGCGACCAGGCGGAGTTCGTTGTAGGCGGAGAGGATTCCGCAGCTATAGCATCTGCCCCGGCAATCCGAACGGATCTTGCCCTGCAGGCTCCATAGGTAATCAGTCTTCAGGAAGGATTTTTTCACGCCCGCCTGGATATGATCCCAGGGGAGCATCTCATCGAGGCCGCGGGCGCGGTGGCTGTAGAAATCCGGGTCCAGGCCCACTTCGGCGAAGGCGTCCTGCCAGTGGGACAGGTTGAATTGGTCGGACCAGGCATCGAACCTTGCGCCTTTCTGCCAGGCCCGCAGGATGACGTCTGAGAGCCGCCGGTCGCCCCGGGCCAGCCAGGATTCCAGCAGGGAGGATTCGGGGTTGTTCCAGGTCATCTTGACCTTGGCCCCGTGCAGGCCCTGATGGAGGATATCCAGTTTCTGCTGGATCGATTCCAGGGAATCGAAGCCGACCCATTGGAAGGGCGTGTGGGGTTTGGGGATGAAGGTGCTGATCCCGGCATGCACCCGGGCGCGTCCGCCGACGATCCGGCGGCCTTCGTTGAGCACTGCCTTGCAGAGTTCAGCGATGGCAGCGACGTCCTCGAGCGTCTCCTGGGGGTGGCCGATCATGAAATAGAGCTTGATCGAGTTCCAGCCGTGCTGGTAGACGGAGCGGACGGTCGCCATGAATTCTTCATCGCTGATCGGCTTATTGATGACCGCGCGCAGCCGCTCTGTGCCGGCCTCGGGAGCCAGCGTGAACCCGCCGCCGGGAGAGAGCGATTGGAGTTCATCCATCAGGTCTTCCGTGAAGGACTCGATCCGCAGAGAGGGCAGGGTGATATTGACCTGCCGCTCCTGGAGCAAGTCGCGTAGCCCATTGATGAGCGGGATGATCTGGGAATAGTCCGAGGAGGAAAGCGAAAGCAGGCTGACCTCTTCGTAGCCGGTCTGGTCCAGCCCGGCTTTGAGCGTCGCCAGAATCTCGTCCAGCGGGCGCTCGCGGATCGGCCGGTTGACCATCCCGGCATGGCAGAAGCGGCAGCCGCGGGTGCAGCCGCGCATGATCTCCACGCTGACCCGTTCCTGCACGACTTCAACATTCGGCACGAGGAAATGGGTGAGCGGCGGGGGGAGCTTGGCTGTGATCCGTTTCTGAACGGGCAGGGCGGCGTTGGGGTGGCTGGGCGTGACCGAGGCGACCGTCCCATCGGCCTGATAGGCCACTTCGTAGAGCGAGGGGACGTAGACGCCGGGGATGGCAGCCAGAGCGGCCAGCAGGGCTTCCCGGCTTCCGCCGGATTGCCGCCAGGCCTGATGAGCTTGGACGACATCCAAAATGGCTTCCTCGCCCTCGCCGATCACAAAGGCATCCACGAAAGGCGCAACCGGTTCCGGGTTGAAGACGGACTGGCCGCCCGCCACGATCAGGGGGTGGGAGTCGTCCCGGTCCGCGCTGCGCAGCGGCAGGTGCGCCAGGTTGAGGATAGTGAGGAAATTGGTGTAGAGCGTTTCATAGGGGAGGCTGATGCCGAGGATGTCAAAATCGGCCAGGGCGCGCTTGTTTTCCAGGCTGTAGAGCGGGATATCGTTCTCCCGCAGGGCGGTTTCCATATCCAGCCAGGGGGAGAAAGCCCGCTCCGCGGCGACGCCTTCCTGCGCATTGAGGATGTCATAGAGCAGGGCGATGCCGAGGTTGGATTGGCCGAGATCGTAGATATCGGGGAAGACCAGCGCGACATGGGTCTGCACGGACTCCCAGGGCTTGACGACCTGGTTGAGTTCGCCGCCTACATAGCGGCCGGGCTTGGTCACGGTGGGCAGGATGCGTTCCACCCGCCGGAAAAGGGCCTCAGACTTGGAGCTGAGGGATGTTGATGGCGATGAGGGCATCCTAGAATGTTCCTTTGTAACTGCCGCCGTCCACCGTGAGCATCACGCCGGTGATGTAGGAAGCGGCAGGGGATAGCAGGAAAGCAGCGGCGTTGGCGAATTCCTGAGGGGTGGCCATCCGGCCCAGCGCGCTTTGCTGGTTTTGCTTTTCAATTTCCTGTTCTCGGGTGGTCCCGTTCCGCCGGGCGCTGTCCGTCAGGAGCTGCTCGACCCGTTCCGTCTGAGTCCAGGAGGGCAGGATCGAGTTGAAGCGGATGCCTTCCTCCCCAAGTTCCAGCGCGAGGGTCTTGGTCAGCCCGACGGTGGCCGCCCGGACACTGTTGGAGAGCACCAGGGCCGGGATCGGCTGTTTGACCGAGACGGAGGTGACCGTCAGCACAGCGGGCGCAGCGGACCGGCGCAGCGCGGGCAGCGCGGCGCGGATCAGGCGGACGTGGCTGAGGAAGGCCAGTTCGACGGCGGACTGCCAGGTGGCATCATCCACGTCTTCAAAGCGCATCGGCGGCGGCCCGCCGGCATTGGTGAAGAGCAGGTCCAGCCCGCCGTAGGCTGCGAGGGTCGCTTCGACCAGGCTGGCAGGGGTGGCCGGGTCGCTGAGGTCGCCCGGCAGGGTGAGCACTTCCGCACCGGTCTCTGCCAGCTCGGCTTTGGCTTTTTCCAGTTTTTCAGCGCTTCGGCTGTTAATCGCCAGACGTACCCCTTCGGCGGCGAGGGTTTGCGCGGTGGCAAAGCCCAGCCCGCTGCTGGCCCCGGTGAGCAGGGCAATTTTTTCTTTTAATTTCAGGTCCATAAGATTCCTTAGTTGATGATTTCGATTTGTTCGTTGGTGACCATCAGGTCGGGCCAGTGCGCCTCAAAATCCTGAAGCGCGCGGGTCAGGACGATCTCCGCCTGGCGTCCGCTGCCCGAGGCGCAGGCCACCAGCAGGCCGCAGCTTTGCCAGAGGTCCTGATCATCCACTTCCGCCGCCGAGACGTTGAATTCCCGGTGCAGGCGGGCGATGACCGGTTTGATCCGGCTGCGTTTTTCCTTGAGGGAGTGGCAATCCGGCAGGCGAAAAGACAAGCGGAGAATTCCGACACTCATGGTCTAAATTTAACCGGATGAGGGGCAATTGTCAATTGGTTGGGCGCATTTCATCTTCACTCAGCACGGGGTTGGTCAGCGTGCCGAGACCCTCGATAGTGATGCTGACGCTGACACCAGGAGTCAGGTCGCCTACGCCCGCGGGCGTCCCGGTCAGGATCAGGTCGCCGGGCATCAGGGTCATGATCGAGGAGGCGAAAACGATCAGTTGGGGCACGGTGAAGATCATATCGCGGGTGGAGGCCATCTGGCGCAGCTCATCGCCGACATGGCAGGTGATCAGCGCGTCCGAGGGGTCGTAGTCCGTCTCGATCCAGGGGCCGAGGGGGCAAAAAGTGTCGAAGCCCTTGGCGCGGGTGAAGAGGCGGTCTGTGTGCTGCAGGTCCCGGGCGGTGACGTCATTGGCGATGGTGTAGCCAAAGACGTGATCCATGGCGGCGTCGGGATGAATCCAACGGCCCTGTTTGCCGATCACCACGGCCAGTTCGGCCTCGTGCTGCACCTGGCGGGATTGGGGCGGCAGGACGATTGGGCTGCCCGGCGCGGTCAGACTGCTGGGCGGCTTGAGGAAAAGCAGGGGAATCTCGTCCACCGGGTTATCCATCTCCCGGGCGTGGGCCTCGAAGTTGCGGCCCACACAGAGGATCTTGGAGGGCTGGACGGGCGGCAGGAGCGTGACCGAGTCGACCTGGAGATCCGGGTCGAGCCGGCGGTAGGCGTTGAAGGGGTCGCCATCCAGCTGGCCGACACGGTCTTCGTGCAGCCAGCCGAAGCGGGGGGGGAGATCGGGGGTGGAGAAGCGGAGGATTTTCATAAGTGGGTATGGTTTCAGGTGTTCTGCGGTATAATTGGGCCGTCGGGCGGGTAGCTCAGTTGGTCAGAGCGCATCTCTTACACAGATGAGGTCGCAGGTTCGAGCCCTGTTCCGCCCACTACGCTTTTGAAATCATGCTTTTGAAATTATACCTTTGAATGGGGGCGGCGTTCGAAAAGAAATGGAAACTAAAAGGGGCTGTCTAAAAAGGCAGCTCCTTTTTGATAAAAACATGGCCAATAAGG
>WOYI010263784.1_pt1 | contig 23369 bp, 18 predicted proteins | sample 6423411 | NCBI WGS metagenome assembly WOYI01 (sample SAMN13441803, study PRJNA592873) | oil field metagenome | biome: oil field; feature: oil-well bore; material: oil-contaminated soil; isolation source: oil-contaminated soil from oil-well borehole | place: Germany: Wietze | collected 2016-10-18 ... | reverse complement strand
GCGCGAAGGGGTTGAACGGCTCGGCGGGGGGCGGCGGCGCGAAGGGGTTGAACGGGGCCAGCGGTGCCGCGGGGGCCGGGGTGTTCTGGCCGATGCAGAACACCGCGCAGCTCGGCTGCGCCATCGGCTGATCGGGGCCGGGAGGGACGGGCAGCCGGTCGGCGACATTCGTGCGCCCCACGTCGAACAGCTGCATCATCGCCATCGGATCGGTGGCAGGCAGTCCGAGCGCGTTGAGCGGCAGTCCGGGCCCGATGCCTTCGGCGTTGGTGTCCAGATGCACATTGCTCGTGCCCAGCGCGGGCACGGGGCCGATGATCGGCGGCAGGTTCACCGGTACGACGCCGGTGGCGTAGGCGGCGGCCCAGCCCAGCACATTGCGCGCGTAGGCGACCGAGTTGTTGTAGCGCAGGATGGAGTTCATCACCTGGTTCTGGTCGCGCATGTTCAATCCGCCGCTGCACAGGTAGCGGGCCGCGGCCAGCGTCGCGTCGAAGAGGTTCTGCACCTCGGCCTTGCCGTCGCCGTTGCCGTCGGAGGCATAGCGCGACCAGGTGCCGGGCAGGAACTGCATCGGGCCCATTGCTCGCGCGTAGGTCACCCGTTCGTTGTTGCGATTCTGCACGATGACTTCGTTACCCGGCAGCGTGCCGTCCAGCGCGGGCCCGAGGATCGGCTTCACGGCGGTGCCGTTGACATCGGCGGCTCCGCCGTTGGCGTGCATGGATTCGATGCGGCCGATACCGGCGAGCAGGTTCCAGCTCATTCCGCAGCCCGGCGCGACGGTCTGCATCATCCGCTCGGCATTGCGGTAGGCGTTCAGGGCGACAGTCGGAATGCGAAGGCTGCCGGGGGAATTCACGACAGCCGCCGGCGGGGGAGCGGTCAGGGCACTACCGGCGGTCTGAAACGGCCGGGGCGCCTTCATGGCGGCGACCACACTGACGCCCGATTCGGTGTCGGGTGCGGTGACGACGGCCGCCAAGGGGGTGACCGTGGTCTCCAGGATCGGCTTCACGATCGGCGCGGACGCTCCCACGCCCAAAGTCAGGACCAATGGCGTGATGACGGCGATACCCAGCAATCCGCGTGTACGAGGAGCGGAATCAGCCACCGTACGCATCAGTCGTTGTGCTCCGTGCCGCGCTGCAGCGAGGGCGGAGGCTCCCCCTTTGAACACTCAACCGTCCTAGATTTGCGGTACCCGATCGATTGTGAACGAGGTCACCATACCTACTTGTCCGTCGCCGTGGGGCGGCAATGGGTGGCAAGGATGCTCATGGGCCTGGCGCCGGCTCGGATTCGACCTCCGGCAGGTCGATCGGTTGCTCGGATTCGGCCACGCGCTTGCCCTTGCCTTTCTTGGGCCTCGGCGGCACCAGTTCGACGAGCATGTCCCGCAACTCCTCCAATTCACGCCGCAGGTAGTCACGGGTGGCCACCTCGCCGACCGCCAATCGCAGCGCCGCAAGCTCCCGGGCGAGATACTCCGTGTCGGCCTTGGTCTGCTGGGCGCGGCGCCGGTCCTCCTCCAGCGAGACGCGGTCGCGGTTCTCCTGCCTGTTCTGCGCGAGCAGGATCAGTGGTGCCGCGTAAGCGGCCTGGGTGGAGAACGCCAAGTTGAGCAGGATGAACGGGTACGGATCCCACTCCAGCCCCACCGCGAACAGATTCAGCAAAATCCACACGATGACGAAGAAGGTCTGGATCAGCAGGTAGCGGCCGGTGCCGAGGAACCGCGCAAATGACTCGCCGAAGCGGCCCGCGGCCTCGACATCGAACTGCGGCGTCAGCCGCCGTGACGTGCGTGGCGTGTCGAGGCGCCGACGCGCCGACAGGTCGCTCACGACTCGCCTCCGGCTGTGGAACCGCTACCCACGGGCAGCTCTGGTTCCTCGGCGCTGACGCGCCAGTCGTGCGGCAACAGATGGTCCAGCACGTCGTCGACGGTGACGGCACCGAGGAGGTGGTTCTCCTCGTCGACCACCGGTCCACACACCAGGTTGTAGGCCGCGAAGTATCGGGTCATCGCCGCCAGGGACGTGTCCGGCGACAGATTCGGCAGCTCGCTGTCGAGCATCCCGCCGACCAGCGACGCGGGGGGCTCACGCAGCAGGCGCTGAAGGTGCACGCAACCCAGATAGCGACCGGTTGGGGTGGACGTCGGGGGGCGGACGACGAACGCCAGCGAGGCCAGTGCCGGCGTCAGGTCCGGATCGCGGACCCGGGCCAGAGCCTCGGCGACGGTGGTGTCCGGCGCCATCACCACCGGTTCGGACGTCATCAGACCACCGGCGGTGTCGGGGGAGTGCTTGAGCAGCCGGCGGACCGGTTCGGAATCCTCGGGATCCATCCGGGCCAGCAGTGCCTCGGCGCGGGCGGCGCCGAGTTCGCCGAGGAGGTCGGCGGCATCATCGGGGTCCATCTCCTCCAGAACGTCGGCGGCGCGCTCGGTGTCCAACTGTTCGAGGAGTTCGATCTGCTCGCTCTCGGGAAGTTCCTGGAGGATGTCGGCCAGGCGTTCGTCCATGAGGGCGTTGACGACTTCGTAGCGGCGCTTGGCGGGCAGCTCGCGGATCGCATCGGCCACCTCGATGGGGCGCTGTCCTTCGAACTGGGCCAGCAGCTGGGCCACCCCCTGGCCGGGCAGTGCCAACGCGGACGGGGTCAGGCCGCTGACGTTCTGCCAGTCCACGATGTGCACGGCGGTACGACGGCCGAGGCGGCGATGGCTGCGCACCGCGACCTTGTTCACCACCCAATCCCGGGAGCGGGCCTGCTCGATACCGAGATCGACGACGACGACGTCCACCCCGGCCAGCGCCTCGTGCTCGGGGTCATTGACCCGCACCTTGGTCTCGATCACCTGGCCCAGCACCAGCACCTCGCCGGGCCGTTGCGCGAACCGGCGCAGCGAGATGTTGCCGGTGGTCAACGTCACGGCAGTGGGTTCGATCGCCGTCACCCGCAGGATCGGCACGAAAATCCTTCTGCGGGTGAGGAGTTCGACGACGAGTCCGAGTACTCGAGGCTGCTGACGGACGATGCTGATGCTCACCACCACATCGCGGACACGGCCGATCGACTCGCCATCCGGGCCGAGTACCACCAATCCCGCCAGGCGGGCCGCATAGACCCTCGTTACCGCCGCCATGGGACAAAGCGTAGAGACTTACGGCGTGGACAACGTGTATCGCCCCCGCCGAACATGTCTGTCGGTTCCGGGCAGCAGCGACAAGATGATCGAGAAGGCCAAGACGCTGGCCGCTGACGAGGTCTTCCTCGACCTCGAGGATGCGGTGGCCGCCGGCGCGAAGGCGGCCGCCCGCACCCGGGCCGCTGCGGCCCTGGCCAAGCCAGGCTGGACCAACGGTGCGCTGCGGGGCGTTCGGGTCAACGACTGGACGACGCCCTGGACGCACGCCGACGTCATCGAGGTCGTCGCGGCCGCCGGTGCGAATCTGGACATCATTGTGCTGCCGAAGGTTCCCGACGCCACCCATGTGCACGCGTTGGATCTGCTGCTGACCCAGTTGGAGACCACCCATGGTCTGCCGGTGGGCCGCATCGGCATCGAGGCGCAGATCGAGAATGCGCAGGGACTGACGAATATCGACGCGATCGCGGCCGCACCCCGCGTGCAGGCTCTGGTGCTGGGACCCGGCGATATGGCGGCCAGCCTCAACATGCGGACGCTGGAGGTCGGCGGGCAACCCGAGGGTTATGACCTCGGCGATGCCCACCACCACGTGCTGATGAAAATCCTGATCGCCGCCCGCAACCGGGGCATCAATGCGGTCGACGGGCCGTACGTGAAGGTGCGCGATGTCGAGGGCTTCCGCCGGGTGGCCGGGCGGTCCGCGGCGCTGGGCTACGACGGCAAATGGGTGCTGCATCCAGACCAGATCACGGCGGGCAACGAGTTGTTCAGTCCCCGGCAGGACGATTACGACCATGCCGAGTTGATCCTGGAGGCCTACGAGTGGCACACCTCGGCGGCCGGTGGCTCCCGCGGTGCGGTGATGCTCGGTGACGAGATGATCGACGAAGCAAGTCGCAAGATGGCACTGGTGGTGGCAGGCAAGGGGCGGGCCGCCGGAATGGCGCGGACGACTGCCCCGTACGCACCGCCGGCCTAAACCAGGCTGAAGCCGCTGGCGAACACGCCGATCCACAGCAGGATCATCAGCACCAGGCCCGCGGCGGCGATTCCGCCGATGATCGCACCGGTCAGGGCGAGACCATAGCCGTCCTGGCCGGTGCGTTTGGTCTCGCGCATCGCGATGACGCCAAGGACCAGGCCGGCCACCGATGGCAGGCCGCAGAACACCAACCCGGCGAGTGAGATGACCAGCGCGGCGATCGCCGTGCCGTTGGTCCCGAATGGTTTGGCGGGCTGGTACGGGTCATAGCCCGGGTACACCGGGTAGCCGGGGTGCACCGGGTAGCCGGGGTGCACCGGGTAGCCGGCGCCCTGGTCATAGCTCGGTGCGCCGTAACTCGGCGGGGTCGCGCCCAGCTGGGGATAACTCGGCGGGGCTTCGTAACCGCCATAGGCCGGCGGCGGCGAATAGTCGGGGGAGGCCGACTCCGCGCCATGGCTCGCGGCGGTCGGTTCCGTACCGAAACCCGTATCCGATGATGGCGTTGCCCCTGCGTCCGCACCCGGATCCGTCATATCCCAAACCTAGCGTATGCGCTGGTCCCTGCCGTGATTCGACTGTCCCGGCACGCGCGCACGTGCCTGCGCGTTGAGGCTAGGGTTGGAGCAGAAACCCGAAGGACGCGTGCCCGTCTGCACAGGTCGCGGAGCGCTGACGCGAACGAAGGAGAGCGAGTAGCCATGAGTGGTCCCCTACAGCCCGGCAAGGATCCCGTCGCCAGACCCGGTGTGCGTGGCCCAGCGGCGCTGCCCACCCCACCGAAAGGCTGGCCGATCGGATCCTACCCGACGTACGCCGGGGCGCAGCGCGCGGTGGATTACCTCTCCGATCAACAGTTTCCGGTACAACAGGTCACTATCGTGGGCGTCGACCTGATGCAGGTCGAGAGGGTGACCGGCCGGTTGTCATGGCCCAAGGTGCTCGGCGGCGGCGTGCTTTCGGGTGCCTGGCTCGGCCTGTTCATCGGACTGATCCTGGGCTTCTTCAGCCCGAGTCCGTGGGGTGCCCTGGCCACCGGCCTGATCGCCGGTGTGTTCTTCGGCCTCATCACATCCGCGATTCCCTACGCGATGGCTCGTGGCACAAGAGATTTCAGCTCGACCATGCAACTCGTGGCGGGGCGCTACGACGTGCTCTGCGAGCCTCCGAGTGCGGAGCGGGGGCGGGATCTGCTGGCGCGCTTGACGATCTGAGCGCCCGACGCGCCCGGGAAGTGGTTGCATACTACGCGCTTGGGGCTCTACGGTTTGCCCGCGGGAGGTTCCCGCCCGGAGCCGCTCCGGCAGCGACCTCGACGAGGGCGCGGCCCGGCGGTGACCTCGGACTCGGGACGGAGGCCGGTAGTGCGCACACGACGGCGCTGCGCGGCGGTGCTGGCCGCGCTGACGGCAGGGTCGGTGGTCTCGGCGTGTGGTTCCGCCGGGGACGGCATCGTCATCAGCTACTACACACCGGCCAACGAGATGGCAACGTTCACCGCGGTGGCGGAGAGGTGCAACGAGCAGCTCGGCGGCCGGTTCACCATCGAGCAGGTTTCGTTGCCCAAGGGTGCTGACGATCAGCGGCTGCAGCTCGCGCGCCGCCTCACCGGCAACGACAAATCGCTCGACGTGATGGCCCTCGACGTGGTGTGGACGGCCGAGTTCGCCGAAGCCGGTTGGGCTTTGCCGCTGTCAGATGATCCCGCCGGAGAGGCCGAATCCGATGCCGCCGCCAATACGCTGCCGGGCCCCTTGGAGACCGCGAAGTGGCAGGACAAGCTGTACGCGTCGCCGATCACCACCAACACCCAATTGCTCTGGTACCGAGCCGATTTGATGCTGTCCCCGCCGACCACCTGGGATCAGGCCGTGGCCGAGGCGACGCGACTGCACGCCTCCGGTGGTCCCAGCTGGATCGCGGTGCAGGGCAAGCAGTACGAAGGTCTGGTGGTGTGGTTCAACACGCTGCTGCAAAGTGCCGGGGGGCAGGTGCTCTCCGATGACGGCGAGACCGTGACGCTGACCGACACTCCCGAGCACCGCGCCGCCACCGTCAAGGCGCTGCAGATCATCAAAGATGTTGCCACCGCGCCAGGTGCGGACCCGTCGGTCACCCAGACCGATGAGGGCACCGCACGCTTGGCACTGGAACAGGGCAAAGCGGCGCTCGAAGTCAACTGGCCGTTCGTGCTGCCGTCGATGCTGGAGAATGCCGTCAAGGGCGGTGTGGAATTCCTGCCGCTTAACGACGATCCCGCGCTGGCCGGCGCGATCAACGATGCCGGCACCTTCGCGCCGACCGATGAACAGTTCGACACCGCCTATGAAGCCAGTGAGAAGGTCTTCGGTTTCGCACCCTACCCAGGGATTATCGACGGTGAGCCGGCGCGGGTGACCCTCGGTGGTCTGAACCTGGCCGTCAGCAAGAACACCCAGCACAAGGCCGAGGCGTTCGAAGCCATTCGGTGCCTGCGCAACGTCGAGAACCAGCGCTACACCTCGGTGGAGGGCGGGCTGCCCGCGGTGCGCGCGTCGCTGTATGACGACCCGGAGTTCCAGAAGAAGTACCCGCAGTACGACATCATCCGTCAGCAGCTCACCAATGCCGCGGTGCGCCCGGCGACTCCGGTGTACCAGTCGGTGTCGACCCGGATCTCGGCCACGCTGGCGCCGATCACCGAGATCGATCCCGAAAGCACCGCCGACGAGCTGGCCGAGCAGGTACAGAAGGCCATCGACGGCAAGGGGCTGATTCCGTGAGTACGGCAACAGGCTCGGATGACACGCGTGCCGAACGGCGGCTGGCCTACTGGCTGATCAGTCCGGCCGTCGTGTTGATGCTGGCGGTGACGGCCTATCCGATCTTGTACGCGGTGTGGCTGAGCCTGCAGCGCTACAACCTGGCTGCCCCCGATGACACCGAGTTCGTCGGCATCGACAATTACGTCACCATCCTCACCGACCGGTACTGGTGGACGGCGTTCATCGTGACGCTGGGCATCACCATCGTGTCGGTGGCCATCGAGTTCGTGCTCGGCTTGGCGCTCGCACTGGTCATGCACCGCACCGTCTTCGGCAGGGGCACGGTGCGCACGGCGATCCTGGTGCCCTACGGCATCGTCACCGTCGCGGCGTCCTACAGCTGGTACTACGCCTGGACCCCGGGCACCGGCTACCTGGCCAACCTGCTGCCGACCGGCAGCGCGCCACTGACCGAACAGCTTCCGTCGCTGGCCATCGTCGTGCTGGCCGAGGTGTGGAAGACGACGCCGTTCATGGCGCTGCTGCTGCTGGCCGGTCTGGCGCTGGTGCCTCAGGATCTGCTCAACGCCGCCCAGGTCGACGGGGCCGGTGGCTGGAAGCGGCTGACGAAGATCATCATCCCGCTGATCAAGCCGGCCATCCTGGTGGCCTTGCTGTTCCGCACCTTGGACGCGTTCCGCATCTTCGACAACATCTATGTGCTCACCGGCGGCGCCAACGACACAGGGTCGGTGTCGATTCTCGGTTACGACAACCTCTTCAAGGCCTTCAACCTCGGATTGGGTTCGGCCATCAGCGTGCTGATATTCCTGTGCGTCGCGGTGATCGCCTTCATCTTCATCAAGGTATTCGGCGCCTCAGCGCCCGGCGCAGACGAGGAAGGTCGCTAGATGTCCGACCACGTGGGTGCCCGTCGCGCGACCGGATGGGCCGTCGTCAACATCATCGTCGTGCTCTACGCACTGTTCCCGGTGCTGTGGATCCTGTCGCTGTCGCTGAAGCCGACGTCAACGGTCAAGGACGGCAAGCTTATTCCGTCGGAGATCACCTTCGACAACTACACGGCCATCTTCGCGGGCAATATCTTCACCTCGGCGCTGGTCAACTCGATCGGCATCGGGCTGATCACCACCTTGATCGCGGTGATGATCGGCGGGATGGCGGCGTACGCGATCGCCCGGCTGGCATTCCCCGGCAAGAAGGTTCTGGTCGGTGTCGCCCTGCTGATCGCGATGTTCCCCCAGATCTCGCTGGTGACACCGATCTTCAATATCGAGCGCCGACTCGGACTGTTCGATACCTGGCCCGGCCTGATCATTCCGTACATCACCTTCGCGTTGCCGTTGGCGATCTACACGATGTCGGCGTTCTTCAAGGAGATCCCGTGGGATCTGGAGAAGGCGGCCAAGATGGACGGTGCCACTCCGGGGCAGGCCTTCCGCAAGGTGATCGCACCGCTGGCGGCGCCGGGCATCGTCACCGCGGCCATCCTGGTGTTCATCTTCGCCTGGAACGACCTGCTGCTCGCGCTGTCGCTGACGGCCACCGAGCGGGCCATCACGGCGCCGGTGGCCATCGCGAACTTCACCGGCAGCTCGCAGTTCGAGGAGCCGACCGGATCGATCGCGGCCGGCGCAATGGTCATCACCGTCCCGATCATCGTCTTTGTTCTCATATTCCAGCGAAGGATCGTTGCCGGTCTGACGTCCGGCGCGGTGAAGGGGTAATCCATGGCCGAAATCGTGCTGGACCACGTGTCGAAGAGGTACCCCAACGGCGCCACGGCGGTAAAGGATCTGTCGCTGACCATCGCCGACGGCGAGTTCATCATCCTGGTGGGCCCGTCGGGGTGCGGAAAGTCCACGACGCTCAACATGATCGCCGGACTTGAGGACATCACCGGCGGCGAACTGCGCATCGGCGGAGAGAAGGTCAACGACAAGGCCCCCAAGGACCGTGACATCGCCATGGTGTTCCAGTCCTATGCGCTGTACCCGCACATGACGGTCCGGCAGAACATCGCCTTCCCCCTGACCCTGGCCAAGCTCGGCAAGGACGAGATCGCCCGCAAGGTCGACGAGACCGCAAAGATCCTCGATCTGGCCGAACTACTCGACCGCAAACCCGGCCAGTTGTCGGGTGGTCAGCGTCAGCGCGTCGCGATGGGACGGGCGATCGTCCGTAACCCCAGGGCATTCCTGATGGATGAGCCACTGTCCAACCTGGACGCCAAGCTGCGAGTGCAGATGCGCAGCGAGATCGCAAGGCTGCAGAGCCGGTTGGGCACCACCACGGTCTACGTCACCCATGACCAGACCGAGGCGATGACGCTGGGGGACCGGGTGGTGGTGATGCTGGCCGGTGTCGCGCAGCAGATCGGCACCCCGGATGAGCTCTACAATTCCCCGTCGAATCTGTTCGTCGCCGGTTTCATCGGCTCGCCGGGGATGAACTTCTTCCCGGCCTCGCTGACAGACGGGGGGGTCAAGCTGCCGCTGGGTGAGGTGGTGCTCACCGATGAGGCGCAACGCATGCTGGATCAGCATCCCAAGCCCGCCAACGTGATTGCCGGTATCCGTCCCGAGCACTTCGACGATGCTGCGCTGATCGATTCCTATACCCGCATTCGGGGCCTCACCTTCGAGGTGAACGTGGATTTGGTGGAATCCTTGGGTGCCGACAAGTACCTGCATTTCCGCATCGAAGGGTCCGGCGCGAAGTCGGCGCAACTGGCCGAACTGGCCGCGGATTCCGGTATCGGCGAGAACGAGTTCGTGGCAAGGGTTTCGGCCGAGTCGCAGGTGACGGCGGGCAAGACGGTCGAGCTCGCGGTGGACACGTCGAAGCTGGTCATCTTCGATGCCGACACCGGGGCCAATCTGTCCATCCCACCGGCCGGCCAGTGACCGACGTGCCGGCCGAGGTGCGCAGCCGCTTACAGGAGCACTTCACCGGCGTCGGTGTGCTCGCCGAACCCGCCGAGGCCAACGTCACCTTCCTGGGTGCCGAGCGCATCGCGGTGCTGCGTTTCGGCCCCGATAGCGGTGGCGTCAACCACTTTGTCTCGCTTGGTTGTTCGCGCTACCCGATGGTGGACCCGACCGACCTTGTCACCGACACCCAGCAGGGGCCGCGCGCCGAGGTGATGGTGTCGTTGCGGGCGCCGAGTCCCACCGGTCTGGCCAGGTCGATCGCGGTACTGGCGGCCGCACCGTCGGTCGAAGGGCTCGTGCTGGAGCCCGATGCCCTGGTGGATTTGAGCGGACCACTGTTCGAAGGTGCACCGTTCACTGCATTCCTGTTGGGCGCCAGCGCCGTCGAGGATGTCGCCCTGCCCGATCCGCTCTCGGATGTGGTTGTGCTGCAAGCCACCCCGATTACGCCGACCGAGGCGGCCTGGGTGCGACTCAAGGGGGCCGAGGCGATGCGCGAAGCATGGCGCAGCGACGGCGTCGATGTGCTCGACGCTAACCGGCGTGCGTCGGCGCCGTCCTGAACCCTGGATCAGAGCCAGTGATTGCGCCGGAACGTCCGGTGCAGCAGCGTGCACACCGTCAGCATCAGGAGCAGCGCCGCGGGATAGCCCCACGGTTCGTGCAGTTCGGGCATGTAGTCGAAGTTCATCCCGTAGATGCCGGCCATGGCCGTCGGCACCGCGGCGATCGCGACCCAGGCTGAGATCTTGCGCATATCGGTGTTCTGCTGCATCGACACCTTGCCGACCGCGGCCTGCACCAGCGAGCTGAGGACCTCGTCGTAGCTGGCGATCCGGTCGGCGGCCTGCGTGTTGTGGTCGAGCACGTCACGCATGTACCGCCGGACCTCCTTGGAGATGAGGTCGTTGTGATCGCTGCCGATGCGCTGCAGCGCCTGGCTGAGCGGCGCTACCGCCCGACGCAACTCCACGACTTCGCGCTTGAGCAGATAGATGTGCTCGATGTCGGTGGTGCTGTTGGCGGAGAAGACGTTCTCCTCGATGGCGTCGATATCGGTTTCGACCAGGTCGGTGACGTCCAGGTAGGCATCGACGACGTGATCGGAGATCGCGTGCATGACGGCGTAGGGGCCCAGCGCGCAGTTGGCAGGTGAGGCGTCCATCCGCCTGCGCACCCCGGCCAGCCCACTGAAGTCGCCGTGGCGCACCGTCACGACGAAGTCGGCGCCGACGAACACCATGATCTCGCCGGTTTCGACGATCTCGCGGGCATTACTGATCGATGAGTGCTCGACATAGTTGACGGTCTTGAGCACCAGGAACAGGGTGTCGTCGTAGCGTTCGAGCTTGGGCCGCTGGTGCGCGTGCACCGCGTCCTCGACGGCCAGTTCGTGCAGACCGAACACCTCGGCCACGGCCTGCATCTGATGCTCATAGGGCTCGCGCAGACCGATCCACACAAAGGCACTGCCGCCCCCGGCCTCGATCTCGTGCACCTTGTTCAGCGCCGCGGCATGGGTGTACTTGCCCGGTAACCGGGTGCCGTCGCAATAGACACCGCAATCCACCATCGCCTGCGAGACGGGCACGTGGATGCCCGAGGCATCCGGGACGGGAACGGCCCGGCGTGCCCTCAGCATCGACGGTGGCAGGGGGCGGAAAGACGGCATCGCGACCTCCAGGATACGAGAGCGCGACTGCGTCTCCCGTGCCCGAATGTTACTCGTCAGTCGCGTTTCCAACCTCTCACGGACGGGGAACCGGTGCCTGCGAGTCCCCGGGGTGAAGTAACGTGACGCCCGTGTCCGAACTGGTAGGAACCCCACAGGTCGTCATCGACGACGCGGAGATCTTCGCGGCCCACGAGGGGGGCAAACTCTCGGTCGAACTGAAAGCGCCGCTGGACACCCAGCGGGCGCTCTCCATCGCCTACACGCCGGGCGTCGCCCAGGTCAGCCGCGCCATCGCCGCCGATGCGACGTTGGCCAAGAAGTACACCTGGGCCAACCGGCTGGTCGCCGTGATCAGTGACGGCAGCGCCGTCCTGGGTCTCGGTGATATCGGCCCGGCGGCCTCGCTGCCGGTCATGGAGGGCAAGAGTGCCCTGTTCAAGACCTTCGGCGGGCTGGATTCCATCCCGATCGTGCTGGACACCAAGGATCCCGACGAGATCATCGAGACGCTGATCCGTCTGCGGCCGACCTTCGGTGCGGTGAACCTGGAGGACATTTCCGCGCCGCGCTGTTTCGAGATCGAGCGACGCGCCATCGAGGCGCTGGACTGTCCGGTGATGCACGACGATCAGCACGGCACCGCCATCGTGGTGCTCGCCGCGCTGCTCGGTGCGGTCAGGGTCCTCGAGCGGGACATCGCAAGCCTGAAGGTCGTGGTCTCCGGTGCCGGTGCAGCCGGCGTCGCGTGCACCAACATCCTGCTCAACAACGGAATCACCGATATCATCGTGCTGGACAGCAAGGGCATCGTTGAGAACGGTCGCAGCGACCTCAACTCCTTCAAGGCCGAGCTTGCTCAGCGCACGAACCCGCGTGCACTCACCGGCGGGGTGGCCGAGGCGCTCAACGACGCCGATGTCTTCCTGGGGGTGTCGGCCGGTCTGGTCCCCGAGGAGCTCATCGCGACTATGGCGCCGGGCGGCATCGTGTTCGCGCTGTCCAACCCCGACCCGGAGATCCATCCTGACGCCGCCCGCAAATACGCGGCCGTGGTGGCCACCGGCCGCAGCGATTTCCCCAACCAGATCAACAATGTGCTGGCCTTCCCCGGCGTGTTCCGGGGTGCGCTGGACGCGGGCGCGCGCCGCATCACCGAGGAGATGAAAGTCGCTGCAGCGCATGCGATCTTCTCCGTCGTCGGTGATGATCTCGCGGTTGACCACATCGTGCCGAGCGCATTGGACCCGCGGGTCGGCCCCGCGGTGGCCGCTGCGGTCGCGGAAGCCTCCGGGATCTGAGTCCGCCGATGCGCCGGGTGCTGCCGAGGTTGGTGGCGCTCGTCGCGGTGTTGCTCGCCGGCTGCGGCGGCGAGGCACCGCCTCCGCCGTCGGTGTCCGTCGGCGCCAGTGCCGAGTCCTCGCTGCTTGCCCACCTGTACGCCGCGGCCCTTCGTTACTACGGCAGCCCCGCGCATGTGCAGAGCACACCGGATCCGTTGGGGGCGCTGGACTCCGGTGACATCGATGTGGCACCGGCGTTCACCGGCGAGGTGTTGACCCGGTTCGCGCCCGATGCCGCGGCCCGGTCCGCGGCACAGGTGTACCGCGTCATGGTCGGCTCGCTGCCCGAAGGACTGGGCGCAGGCGACTACGCCGAGGGCGCCTCGGACAAACCGGTCGTCGCGGTGACCGGGCGGACTGCATCCGACTGGCATGCCGGTGACGTCACCGCGCTGATCCAGCGCTGCGCGATGCTGAAACCCGGTGCGGTGGAAGGCTCTTCGGTGCCGGCTTCGGTCGGCACCTGCACGCCAGCGCGCCCGCGAGAATTTGCGGATGACGCGGCATTGTGGGCGGCGCTGCGAAGCGGCAAGGTGGACATCGCCTGGACATCGGCAGCGGTGCCCGACTTCCCCGAGGATCTGGCCATGCTCGCCGACCGGACCGCGTTGATCCGGGCGGAGAACGTGGTGCCGGTGTTCCGCCGGAATACCTTGAGCCAGTCGCAGTTACGGTCGATCAACGAACTGGCCGGGGTGCTCGACACCGATGCGCTTGCGCAGATGCGCGCCGAGGTGGCCGCCGGGGCCGAGCCGGGGGCGGTGGCCAATGCCTGGCTGGAGGCCCACCCGCTCGGTCGCTGACTATTTCGGGATCAGGCCCTTGGCCACCGTCGAGAACAGCCTCTGGTACCCGGACCCGGTGATCCGGACGATCACGTCGAGGATCTTGGCGTCGGCGCCGACGAGAACCCGGGCGTGGTCCTTGCGGACGGCCTCCAAGATGATCTGGGCGGCACGCTCGGGGCTGGTCCTGGCGAGCTTGGTGTCGAATGCCTTTGCCATCGCCTGCACGTCGATGCCCTCGGCCGCGGTGGCGTTGCGGGCGATCGCGGTCTTGATGCCGCCCGGGTGCACACAGGTCACCTTGACCGGGTGCTTGGCTATGGCCATCTCCTGGCGCAGCGCCTCGGTGAACCCGCGGACGGCGAACTTGGCCGAGTTGTAGGCGGCCTGGCCGGGCACCGAGAAGATGCCGAACAGGCTGGAGACGTTGACGACGTGTCCGTCGCCGGATTCGATCAGGTGCGGCAGGAAGGACTTGGTGCCGTTGACGACACCCCAGAAATCGACATCCATCACGCGCTCGATGTCCTTGTAGGAGCTGACCTCGACATCGCCCTGATACGCGATGCCGGCGTTGTTGTAGATCTGGTTGACCTTGCCGAAATGCGCCCTGACCGCGCCCGCGTACAGCTCGAACGCCTCACGCTCGGTGACGTCGAGGCGGTCGGCCTTCACCGGTGCGCCGATGGCCTTCAGGCGCTCCTCGGTGACCGCCAGCCCTTCGGTGTCGACATCACTGATCGCCAGCTTGGCGCCCGAGCGGCCCAACTCGACGGCCAGCGCCTGCCCGATGCCCGATCCTGCCCCCGTGACGACGGCAACTTTCCCGGCAAAGCCCTCCATGTGAACACTCCTTTGTGACCGACTGTCTGACTGATTGCTCGCGGCCCTAGCCTAGCCGTTACCGGCGGTACCGATGCCGACAGGGTAGGCACGGCTCGTACAACGACGAAATGCGCGAGATCCGCTGAGAGGATCTCGCGCATTGCCGGGTCCGGCGACTAGGGCGCGAACGCCTCGTCGATGATCTCCTGCTGCTCGACCGCGTGCACCTTCGAGGAGCCCGAGGACGGGGCCGACATCGCCCGCCGGGAGATGCGTTTGATCCCGGTCAGCTTCTCCGGCAACAGTTCTGGCAACGACAATCCGAACGTCGGCCACGCACCCTGATTGGCCGGCTCCTCCTGGACCCAGAAGTACTGCGACACATTCGGGTACTCATCGAGCGTGGCGGCCAGCCGTCGCCGCGGCAGCGGGTAGAGCTGCTCGATGCGCACGATCGCCACATCGTCGCGCTTCTCCTTGGCCTTGCGGGCCACCAGCTCGTAGTAGATCTTGCCGCTGGTGAGCAACACCCGCTTCACCGTCGACCGGTCGCCGATCCCGTCCTCGTAGCTGGGCTCTTCGAGCACCGATCGGAACTTGATTTCGGTGAAGTCCTTGACCTCGCTGACCGCAGCCTTGTTGCGCAGCATCGACTTCGGCGTGAAGACGATCAGCGGGCGGTGGATGCCGTCCAGTGCATGCCTGCGTAGCAGATGGAAATAGTTCGCCGGGGTCGAGGGCATGGCGACCGTCATCGAGCCCTCGGCGCATACCTGCAGGAAGCGCTCGATGCGGCCCGAGGTGTGGTCGGGGCCCTGGCCCTCATGTCCGTGCGGCAACAGCAGCACGACATCGGACAGCTGACCCCACTTGGCCTCACCGGAGGAGATGAACTCGTCGATGATCGACTGTGCGCCGTTGACGAAGTCGCCGAACTGGGCCTCCCACAACACGATCGCCTCGGGGTTACCCACCGAGTAGCCGTATTCGAAGCCCACGGCCGCGAACTCGGACAGTGCCGAGTCGTAGACCATGAAGCGGCCACCCGTGGGCGCGCCGTCGGCATCGGTGGTCAGCAGGTCGATCGGGGTGAACTCGGCACCGGTCTTGCGGTCGATGATCACCGCGTGGCGCTGGGTGAAGGTACCGCGCCGGACGTCCTGTCCGGTGAACCGCACTGTCTTGCCTTCGGACACAAGCGATCCCAGAGCCAGCAGCTCGCCGAACGCCCAGTCGACCTTGCCGTCGTAGGCCATGTCGCGACGCTTGTCCAGGACCGGCTGCACGCGGGCGTGCACACTGAAGCCGTCCGGGGCGGCCAGATGCGCATCGCCGATGCGCGCGAGCACCGACTTGTCGACGGCGGTGTTCAGGCCCATCGGCGTCTGCTGGTCGGCTTCCACCGACTCGCTCGGCTCGATCTCGTGCTTCTCCAGCTCACGGACCTCGTTGAACACCCGCTCCAGTTGGCCCTGGTAGTCGCGCAGCGCGTCCTCGGCCTCCTTCATCGAGATGTCCCCGCGGCCGATCAGCGCCTCGGTGTAGGTCTTGCGGACACCGCGCTTGGTGTCGATCACGTCGTACATACCGGGCTGTGTCATCGACGGATCGTCGCCCTCGTTGTGCCCGCGTCGCCGGTAGCACAGCATGTCGATGACGACGTCCTTCTTGAACTGCTGCCGGAAATCCATGGCCAACTTGGCCACCCAGACACAGGCCTCGGGATCGTCACCGTTGACGTGGAAGATCGGTGCACCAACCATTTTCGCGACGTCCGTGCAGTACTCGCTGGACCGCGAATCGTGCGGTGAGGTGGTGAAGCCGATCTGGTTGTTGACGATGATGTGAATGGTGCCGCCGGTGCGGTAGCCGCGCAGCAGCGCCAGGTTCAGCGTCTCGGCGACCACGCCCTGGCCTGCGAAGGCGGCGTCACCGTGCAGCATCATCGGGACCACCGAGAACGCTTCGTGCCCCTCGGGAGAGGCGAAGTCGATCAGGTCCTGCTTGGCGCGGACCAGCCCCTCCAGCACCGGGTCGACAGCCTCCAGATGCGACGGATTGGCGACCAGCGACACCGCAATGTCGTTGTCCCCGAACATCTGCAGGTAGGTGCCGGTGGCGCCGAGGTGGTACTTGACGTCGCCGGATCCGTGCGCCTGCGAGGGATTCAGGTTGCCCTCGAACTCGCTGAAAATCTGCGAGTACGGCTTGCCCACGATGTTGGCCAGCACGTTGAGCCGTCCACGGTGCGGCATGGCGATGACGACCTCGTCGAGCCCGTGCTCGGCGGCCTGATCGATGGCGGCGTCCATCATCGGGATGACAGTCTCCGCGCCCTCGAGCGAGAAGCGCTTCTGCCCGACATATTTGGTCTGCAGGAACGTCTCGAATGCCTCGGCCGCGTTGAGCTTGCTCAGAATGTACTTCTGCTCGGCGACGGTGGGCTTGTCGTGCTTGGCCTCGACGCGTTCCTGAATCCACTTCTGCTGGTCGGTTTCCAGGATGTGGGTGTACTCCACCCCGGCGTGCCGGCAGTAGGCATCGCGCAGCACCGAGAGCACATCGCGCAGCTTCTTGTATTCGGCACCGGCGAAGCCGTCGACCTTGAACACCCGGTCCAGATCCCACAGCGTCAGACCGTGGGTGTTCACATCCAGGTTGGGGTGGCTGCGGAAGCGCTTCTTGTCCAGGCGCAGCGGGTCGATATCGGCCATCAGGTGACCACGGTTGCGGTAGGCCGCGATGAGTTCGATGATCCGGGCGTTCTTGTCCTCGATCGAATCCGGATTGTCGGTGCGCCAGCGCACCGGCTCGTACGGGATCCCCAGTTCGAGGAAGATCTCGTCGTAGAACTCGTCGTCGAGCAGCAGGGTGTGGATGGTGCGCAGGAAGTCGCCGGACTCCGCACCCTGGATGATGCGGTGGTCGTAGGTCGACGTCAGCGTGATGAGCTTGCCGATACCCAGATCGGCGATGCGTTCCTCGCTGGCCCCCTGGAACTCGGCGGGGTACTCCATCGCGCCGGCGCCGATGATGGCGCCCTGGTTGCGCATCAGCCGCGGCACCGAGTGCACGGTGCCGATGGTGCCCGGGTTGGTCAGCGAGATGGTGACGCCGGAGAAGTCTTCGGCAGTGAGCTTGCCGTCACGGGCGCGCCGCACGATGTCCTCATAGGCGGCGATGAACTGACCGAAGGCCATGGTCTCGCAGCGCTTGATGGCCGCCACGACCAGTTGGCGGTTACCGTCCTTGCCCGCGAGGTCGATGGCCAGGCCGAGGTTCGTGTGCGCCGGGGTGACGACGTTGGGCTTGCCGTCGATCTCGGCGAAGTGCCGGTTCAGGTTGGGGAACTTCTTGACCGCCTGAACGATGGCGTACCCGAGCAGGTGGGTGAAGCTGATCTTGCCGCCCCGGGTGCGCTTGAGATGGTTGTTGATGACGATTCGGTTGTCGATCATCGCCTTGGCCGGGATGGCCCGCACGCTGGTGGCGGTGGGCACGTCCAGCGACGCGTTCATGTTCTTGACGACGGCGGCGGCGGCACCGCGCAGCACGGCATTCTCATCGCCGCCCGCAGGCTTGGCGGGCGCGGCCGCGGCGGGCTTCTTCTCGGCAGCCGGAGCCGGCTCGGCGGCCTTGGGAGCGGCCGGGGCAGCGGGCTTTGCGGCGGCAGGCTCAGCGGGTGCGGGCTTGGCAGGTGCGGGCGGCGTGGCGGGGGCGGTCCGCTTGGCTGCGGCCGACGCGCCGTTCTCGGACGGCACCTCGATCGGTTCGGGGGCGTAATCGACCAGGAACTCGTGCCAGCTGGTATCCACCGACGAAGGATCCTCGCGGAATTTGCGGTACATCTCTTCGACGAGCCATTCGTTCTGCCCGAAGGGTGATGGTGAACTGCTCACAGCAGCGCTTCGCCTCTCCGTCTGTTCCGGCAGGCGCCGTCCGACGTCACCCGCCCCTGAATATTGCGGTTCCCCGCGTTTGGCCGCCTAGAAGGCTACGCCTCAGAACACACCCCCACCATGGGAGTGCCACTTGTCACTCACAGCTGAGCGAAGGCAGCACATGTAAGGTCGACGGCCATCTCGGCGGCGGGTTGCCGAACGCCAGCCGCGCGTTTTTCACAATCCGCTTGCCCATCAACCGGTTACCGACGCCACCGACGACGGCACCGACTCCGACCGGCAGCAGTTTGCCGAACGCGATGGCGCCGCGCTTGAGGGTATACCGCTTGACGAAGTAGCGCAGCAGCCGGTTGTTGAGTTGCGAGACCGCGGGCAGCGGCAGGGTCGCGGCGCCATCGGCGATCCAGGCACCGCTGGTGCGGCCGGTGCCGAGCAGGTCGGCAACCGCGTGCTTGCCGCCCTCGCCGACCAGCACCGCCAGCACCAGTGCGCGCCGGCGCTCGCGGTGTCCGACGGGGATGCCGTGCACCTCTGCGACGGCCAGGGCGAACACCGCGGTGGCCTCCAGGAACACCAGCGTCTCGCTGGCGACCGCGGACATCGCCACCAGCGTACCGATGCCGGGGAACGCGGCGGCCGAACCGACGGCCGCGCCGCTGGCCATCACCGCGGCCAGGTAGTGCTTCTCCATCGAGGCGGTGATCTCGGCCGGGGTGGCGTCGGGCCGCTGTTTGCGCAGCCGGTCCACATACGCGGTGACGGCGGGAGCCTGCAGTCGGGTGCTGCGCTCGAGGACCTGGGACAGGACCTTCGCGGCCGTACTCGGGTTGTCGTCGGCTCCATCACGGACCGCGGGCAGATTCTTGCTGGTGGACCGAGCGTTCATCGGTGGTTCTCCCATCCCATCCCTGGGATCGGCTCCCACGGTGCCTGTCGAATACCCAGGTTAATGCCCGCTCAACGAGTGAGCGGTGCACTCCCGTGCCCGCCCACCCAGTGACGGCGGTCACTGGGTGGGCGGGAAGAAAAAATCCGGCTGCAGCGCTGGCCCTAGTCGTGGCAACATCCCCGGACGTGACGACGGACGTGACGACCGTGCCAGTGGCGCCCAACCGGCTGCGGATGATCGTCGTCCTGGGATTGATGGTCGCTCTCGGCCCGCTGACCATCGACATGTACCTGCCCGCGCTGCCGCGGATTGCCGAGGACCTCTCGGTGTCGACGGCGGTGGTGCAGCTGACGCTCACCGGGACGCTGGCCGGACTGGCCGTTGGACAGCTGTTCATCGGGCCGTTGTCGGACTCGCTCGGGCGACGCCTGCCGGTGATGGTCGGCATCGCGCTGCACATGGTGGCCTCGCTGATATGCCTCTTCGCACCGAACATCGGGGTGCTCGGTGCCGGCCGCGTCCTACAGGGTTTCGGTGCCGCCGCCGCCGCGGTGGTGGCCGTCGCCGTCGTGGGCGATCTCTACGCCGATTCGGCCGCGGCCACGGTCATGTCCCGGCTGATCCTCGTCCTCGGGGTGGCTCCGGTCATCGCACCGTCGCTCGGTGCGGCGGTGCTGTCGAGGGCGTCGTGGCACTGGGTGTTCGCCGTCCTGGTCGTGCTGGCCGGGCTGCTGCTGCTACTCGCGGCACTCGCGCTGCCCGAGACGCTGCCGGTACCCAACCGGCGTCCACTGCAGGTGCGGTCCATCGTCGCCACCTACGGCGAGCTGCTTCGCGACGTCCGTTTCGTGACGCTGGTGCTCGTCGCCGCGCTGAGCTTGGCCGGATTGTTCGGATACATCGCCGCGGCGCCGTTCGTCCTGCAGGGCGATTACGGGTTGGATCAGCAGTCCTTCGCGCTGGTGTTCGCCGCAGGCGCGATCATCCTGATCGGTGCGACCCAGTCCAATGTGGCGCTGCTGCGGCGGTTCTCACCACAGGCCATCATGCTGGTGGCGCTGGCCGTGTCCGTCAGCGCCGCCGTCGTGTTCGTCGTGCTGGCGGTGACGGGGGTCGCCGGTCTGGCCGGATTCTTGGCACCCGTGCTGGTGATCCTGGGTGGGATGGGCCTGGTCCTGCCGAACGCGCCAGCGGTGGCGTTGTCGCGGCATCACGACGCCGCGGGCACCTCGGCGGCTCTGCTGGGCGCCGCCCAGTTCGGCCTGGGTGCGGTGACCGCTCCGCTGGTCGGCGTGCTGGGCAACACCGAGTTCGCGCTGGCGCTGGTGATGCTCATCGGGTCGGCCGTGGCGCTGGCGGCCATGGTGTTCGTCGGCGTCCCGCCGCGCACCGTAGCCGCGCAAGCCGCGGCGCTCGGCGATCCGCTTGCCGAACCGGCCTAGGTCTCGCCCGCACGGATGACCTGTTTGACTTGTCGGGATTCGGGTGGGTCCGTAGCGTCGGGCAGATCGCCAATCTCCCGATGACATCGCCAATCTCTCCCGATGACGAATTAGATGTTCGAGAATCCCTCTGATCGACGTGCGCCCGCGGCCCCGCGGCTGACCGAGGGGGCTCGCGGAGCCAACCCCTGGCACGCGCTGTGGGCGATGCTGGTCGGCTTCTTCATGATCCTGGTCGATTCCACGATCGTCTCCGTCGCCAACACCCGGATCATGGAGGTGCTGGGCACCGACTACGACGGCGTCATCTGGGTGACCAGCGCCTATCTGCTCGCCTACGCCGTGCCGCTGCTGGTCGCGGGCAGGCTCGGTGACCGTTTCGGCCCCAAGAACCTGTACTTGATCGGCCTGGCCGTGTTCACCGCCGCCTCGTTGTGGTGCGGGCTGGCCGGGTCCATCGAGATGCTCATCGCGGCGCGGGTAGTGCAGGGTCTCGGGGCCGCATTGCTGACGCCCCAGACCTTGTCCATGATCACCCGGATCTTCCCGGCCGCCGGTCGCGGTGTGGCCATGAGCGTGTGGGGTGCGACGGCCGGCGTGGCGACCCTGGTCGGCCCGATCGCCGGCGGGGTGCTGGTCGACGGACTGGGCTGGCAGTGGATCTTCTTCGTCAACCTCCCGATCGGCATCATCGGTATGGCCCTGGCCGCCTGGCTGGTGCCGGCGCTGCCCACCACCAGGCACCATTTCGACATCCTCGGGGTGGCGCTGTCGGGCCTGGCGATGCTGCTGATCGTGTTCGGGCTGCAGGAGGGTCAGTCCCACCAGTGGCAGCCGTGGATCTGGGCGGTGATCGTGACGGGGCTCGCGCTGCTGGCGGCATTCGTCTACTGGCAGTCGGTAAATCCGCGCGAGCCGCTCATCCCGTTGGGGATCTTCCGCGATCGCGACTTCACCCTGTCGACCGTCGGCGTCACCGTCATCAGCTTCACGGTGACGGCGATGATCCTGCCGGTGATGTTCTACGCGCCGGTGGTGGCGGGGCTGTCGTACACGCGGTCGGCACTGCTGACCGCGCCGATGGCGATCGCCTCCGGTGTGCTGGCGCCGTTCGTGGGGCGGATCGTCGACCGGATACCTCCGGCGCCCATCATCGGGTTCGGGTTCTCCACCTCGGCGATCGGGTTGACCTGGCTTTCGATAGATCTGACGCCGGCGACGCCGATCTGGCGGCTGGTGCTGCCACTGACCGCGATGGGCATCGGTGCGGCGTTCGTCTGGTCACCGCTGGCGGCGACCGCCACCCGGAACCTGGCACCGGAGTCTGCGGGCGCGGGATCGGGCATCTACAACGCGACACGGCAAGTGGGTGCGGTGCTCGGCAGCGCCGCGATGGCCGCGTTCATGACGGGACGTATCGGCTCCGAACTCGCCGACGCCGGTGTCGAGGTGCTCGCCGACGGGCCGGCCCCCGCCCTGCCCGGGTACCTGCACGGACCCTTCTCCGACGCGTTGTCGCAATCGCTGTTGCTGCCCGCCTTCGTCGCACTTTTCGGCGTGGTGTGCGCGATCTTCCTGCGTGGCTTCGGGCCGGGCCCCGCGGCCGCGCAGCCCTACGACGAGCAACATTCCCTCGACGAGTACTGGGACGACGACGAATATGTCGAGTACACCGTCGAACGGCAGCCGGAGATCCGCGAACCCGAGGAGCAGACCGACCGGCTCTACGCGCATGTCGAGCATCCACTGCCCACCCCGGCCGACAGCTGGCACGCGGGCCCGGTCGAGACATGGCAGCACGGTCAGATCGGACACGCGCGCAATGGATTTCACACCGACCGGCAGAGTTTGTTCCAGCCGCTGGCGCCGTTGCCGAGTGCCGAGGAGGACGCCCAGCCCGCCGGTCGGCATTCCCGGCCGAGCCGGGGCAGGCACTCCCGCGAAGACTGATCCGCGGGCCTGCAGTGGGCGCCTAGTTGGTTGTCGGCGGTGGTGGTGGTTCGAAGGGGGTGTACCACCACCATTGGGCGCGTTCTCCGAGTGGCCCGCGGCACGGTGGCACCGCGGGTGGGGGTGTGGTCGGTGGGCGGGCCAGTGAGGCGCCGGTGAGTGGTTCGCCGTCATCGTCGGTGACCAGGAGCTTGTCGGCGGGGCCGGTGATGGTGATCTCGCCGCGGTGATGTTGGCGGTGGTGATACGGGCAGACCAGCACCAGGTTGGACAGTTCGGTGAGACCGCCGTTCTCCCAGTGCACGATGTGGTGGGCGTGCAAGCCGCGGGTGGCGCCGCAACCGGGCACCACGCAGGCAGTATCGCGGTGTTCCAGGGCGCGGCGGAGGCGGCGGTTGACGGTGCGGGTGGCCCGGCCGGATCCGATGACGCGGCCGTGGCGTTCGAACCACACTTCGCAGGTCGCGTCGCAGAGCAGGTATCGGCGTTCGTCGTCGGAGAGCAGTGGGCCCAGATGCAGGGCGGCGACCTGTTTGTCGACGTCGACGTGTGCGACGACGGTGGTGTGCTGGCCGTGCGGTCGGGCGGCAGCGTCGGTGTCCCAGCCGGCTTCGATGAGGCTCATGAACGCATCGACACCGTTCGGGAACGGCGGAGCCTGCCCGGACACCTCACCCTGGCCGTCCTCGGGGTCGACGATGTCATCGGTATCGTGATCGCG
>WOYI010613108.1_pt2 | contig 23381 bp, 23 predicted proteins | sample 6423411 | NCBI WGS metagenome assembly WOYI01 (sample SAMN13441803, study PRJNA592873) | oil field metagenome | biome: oil field; feature: oil-well bore; material: oil-contaminated soil; isolation source: oil-contaminated soil from oil-well borehole | place: Germany: Wietze | collected 2016-10-18 ... | reverse complement strand
TGTTTTCAGATAATGTTTTCAGATAATACAGAATAGGATTTATAGAGGAAATATAGCAAGAGTGAAGCAAATTTCACTCGATAATTCGTTCTTTTTTAAATGGATAACGGGAAGGGTGGTTCTTCTCGTTAGTTGCTTTTGATGCCTTCTTGGTGGAAGCCTGGGCAGTGGGTTCAGGGGAGGTCCTTTTTGTGGTTGATCAGGGTGATGAAGTGGGGGAGGGAAGTCTCGTCTTTGATGTCAAGGATTAAAGGGATGAGTTTCCCGACGGGCTTTGCCTCGGCAAAAAGGGTTTTGATTTCGGGGGAAAGGGGTAAGTTGAGTACCCCGGGGCGGGTCTTTTGGGTGAAATAAAAGCCGGCTTTGATCAGGTGTTCCCAGAGGGAGATCCAGACGACTGTTTTTTTCCTGAAGGTGGCTTTTCCCAGCCAGGCGTTCCCGTCTTTATAGTACCGCCATTCAAGGTCAATGCCTGCATCGGTTAATGACCGGTGGATCTTTTCCATGACCCGGAAAAGGGTGGGGGCCAGGATGCTTCTGAACAGGGCTTCATCGGGTTTTTGTTCCGGGTCCCTGAGGAGTTGTAGTGGGGTTTGTTCTTTCATATGATAATACTTGTCAATTCCACCAAATCCGCGTATCAGTTTATTGTTCCGAGTTGTTTGAATAAAGTTGGTCAGCCTTTTGGTGAATTCCCCGGGCCGGTTTCTTGCGCTGTCTATATAGGCAATCCGGATTCGTTTATAGGGGTCTGAGAATTTTAAAAAATTATTCCAGGCCTCTTTGTCCCTTTTTATTTCATCTAAAATGTCTGTGGGAAAAACAAATTCCCGGGAGATAATTTCCCGTGCTGTTTCTGCAAATGCAGGATGAATCAAATGGTTCGCGGCCAACCATTTCAATCGTTCAATGTTGGGTTGTGAATAGTTGCTGTTGGCTTTCCTGGGTGTGAACCGTTGCATGGTGTGGTCCTTGTCAAGGGATTTGTTTGTGCTGTCTATCCAGCCAAAACAGAGGGCTTCTTCAACGGCATCGTTGTATTGAATACGTTCCAGGCCGGTAGATTTTTTGGCATAAACCAGCCAGATTTCGCTGCGGATGTTGAAATTCTGCAGAAGCCAATTCCTCCACTCGGCTCGTGTTTTAATATTCAAAATACACTCCGGTTTCATTCTCTACCTTTTAATCCAAATCAAGAACTATAAGAATATTTTCTTTTACTTTTTCAACAAGATCAACCGGGAGCTTTCCAACCTTATTTATCAGTCGTTTGTTGTCGATAGCACGAATCTGGTCTATCAGTATATCACAATTCTCGTGCATATTTGCTACATCTTCTTTTATGTGTACCCTCAATATATCTGATTCCGTAACTATATTTGTTGTTATCGGACAGATTAATGTGGATGGATGAGAGACTTTATTCAACAGGTTTGTTTGTATGATCAACACCGGACGTGTTTTCCCCGGTTCTGTTCCTATCTGTGGATTCAAATCTGCAATCCAAATCTCAAATTGCCTGATTGCCATAATCGACAGATTCAAATTCGTTTAACACCCGAATGGATTCATCTTTAACCAATAGAGATTCCTCTCTCAATTGTTTTTCAATCAGCTGACGTTTCTGAATCTTATTATAAAACGAAACAGCCTCATTAATATATCTGTTGCGAGGTTTTTTTATACGAGTCAGAATGCTCTCCGTCTCACAGAATGTTGAATCGTCTAACTTCAAAAGTACTGTTTTCATAGGATGAATATTTACCACAAATATATACTATTTGTATATACTTTCAAATATTAATTTGTGTGTTTATTCAAAATTTGAGGTGTAGTTTTCTTTTCTCAGCTTATTTACTTCTTTTCTGGTGTTTCTACGGTAAATTCCCAGATCGCGTCTGGCTGCGCATTAGTCGTTTTCAAAAACAGGTCCTTTACCCACTTCAAATTTGCCCTGGTAATATCGATTTCTAATCTCTATGGCTTCCTCTATCCATTTATCTACGCCATGAAGCTTCATTCGACAAAGGTTATACACTTTCATATTGTGAGGAAAATCCGCGCCTTGTAGGGTAGGCGACAGCAATTTGCAGGGGAAATCATTACACTCATAGCAATAAGTTACTCCTTTTTTCTGTACACAGTCTCAGGTGGCACAATTCTTACCTTTAGCAAATTTGCAATGACCTTCCTGGGCTCTACAGCCTTTACACGGAGTTTCATCCAGTGGTATTTTCAAAAATTCAGAAATCCGGGTTTTGTATTCTTCTGTAATGTTGCCCTCATATGAAGGACAGTTAAAGCAATCTAACCCACAGGGTGCTGTCAATACTGTTTTGTTCAATTTTTTATCTTTTTAATTGCCTTGATAATCAATAAGATTATGGTTATTAGCCATCCGGTTCAGGCGAGGTTCTTTTTGTGGTTGATCAGGGTGACGGATTTCCCAGGGGGCTTCATCTGAAAAGCTTTATATAATTATCAAATACATATACTCTACTTCTTTGACCACCAGTATTTTCTTTCAATACATTAAGTTTCTCTAGATCTGAAATCAATTTGTAAGATGATGGCATTGAAATCGAAGCAACCTCACTTACCGTATTCGATGTAATCATTGGACGTTTATACAGATAGTCGATTACTTTCCTGGCCTTTAATGCTCTACTGCCTAAAGATTGAATGTCTATATCAATTTGCTTTTGAAGTTGCAATATATTATCAAAAGTGATAATTCCATTTTTAGCCGTTTCAATCACTCCTACAAGAAAAAATTTATACCATTGTTCCAAATTATTTTTTTCTCTTACTGTTATTAAGTTATCATAGTACAATTTTCTATTTTTCTCAAAAAAATCAGATAAATACAAAACTGGTTTTTGCAATATTCCTTTGCTTACCAAATAAAGTGGAATTAATAATCGTCCTATTCTGCCATTTCCATCAAGAAAAGGGTGAATTGTCTCAAATTGGTAATGAACCAGTCCGATTTTAAGCAATTCAGGTATATGAAGCTCCCGGTTATGAATAAATTTATCAATATCACTCATAAGATCAGGAACAGAGGAGTGAACCGGAGGAATAAAAACGGCATCTTTTATTGTTGCTCCACCAATCCAGTTTTGACTAATCCGAAATTCACCGGGTTGTTTTTTTTCTCCTCGCACACCTTGAAGTAATACACGATGAGTTTCTCTTATTAGTCGTGATGAAAAGGGTAATTTATCAAGATGCCCGATAGCCCATTCCATAGCTTTTATGTAATTCTGAACTTCTTCCCAATCATCTCTTTTGTCTAATGGCAAATCCTCTTTCTCTAAAAGGGCTTCGTCCATATTTGTCTGTGTACCTTCAATTTTGCTACTTTGAGTTGCTTCCTTTAACACATGCATGCTGATAAACAACTCTATATTGGGAATATATTTTGAATACATGTCCAATCGGCCTAATTCTCTATCAGCTTGGCTTAACAATTGCAATACTTCCATATTATCAATATGCAGCTGTCTATTGATAAACTCAGGTTGAAAGCTTTTATAATAACCCTGACTAATATATTGTCCAGATTTGAACTGTTTCATTGTATATAATTTTAAACAAAGATAATTCTTATTTAAATATTTATCAATTGTCTTAAATAAGCAGTTTTGTTATTTAAGAAATCAGATTTTTCATAGATTCAATAAACGTGTTTCCGTAACCCCAAATTTCGGGTATAGCTTCACATTTTTGTGTATAATATTATTCTTAAAATCATCCCAACTTTCAATCTCCAAAAACTGCCTAATAGGGTAGGACCTCTACCCATCTTTTTTCAACCTACTATACACAGCCAAATCCGTAAAAACCCCTCCTGTCAGTAGTTCCCCGGCACGTTCTATGCCTTCCAGCTTAAAGCCCAGGCGTTGGGGGATGTTGCGGCTGTGGATGTTGGCGAGGGCGCATTTTATCTGGATGCGGTTCATGTCCAGTTCCCGGAAGGCAAAGTCGCAGAGCGTGCGGACCGAGCGGGTCATGATGCCTCGGTCGGTGAATTCCCGGGAGAGCCAGTAGCCGATCTCAGTTTTTCTATTGGCGCGGTTAATGTCTTTCAAGCCAATAAGGCCGGCCATCCGGCCGTTTACGCGGATGGTGAAGGTGTATTCCAACCGGTCTTTGGGGGAGTTGACTACGGATTCCACAAAAGCCGCCGTGTCTGAAAGTTGTTTGGTGGTTTCCACAAAGGGCAGCCAGGGGCCCAGGTGTTCGCGCTGGGTGTCTATGGTGTTGAAAATGTCCGGCGCATCGCTCAGCTCCAGCTGCTTAAGCACAATGTTTTTGTCTACCTGTAGGTTCATCTGTTAACTGTTTACCAATCCTATGAATTCTCCTATGACCGTGAAATCGTCTTCTTCCTCTATCACAATGGGGCTGTAATCGGGGTTTAAGGGCTTCAGGACGATGCGTTCGTGCTGCCATTGCCCGGTATCCCTGTCGTATGTTTTTTCGCTGGTGTAGGTTTTGATGGTGTAGCTCCCGTTGTGGTCGGGGTCGTACAGCCCGCGATGCTGGACCAGCACGATCTTGTTTTGGCGCGATCCCACCACGTTGGCACGGAAGACGCAGAGGCTGCCGTCCGGAACCCTCGGTTCCATGGACCGGCCTCGGGCCTGCACCACGAACATGTTCCGGTTCAGGCGTCCCAGGCCTTCCACCTTCACCCAGCCCGTCTCCTCGGCATATTGTCCTTCCCCGAAAGTGCCGCAGGCGGCCTTCAGCGAGTAAAGCGGAAGGAATTCGATGAATTTTGCCGAGGCGTTCACCTCGGCTTCTATCCTCGGCCCGGAAGGGATCTCAGGCTCGCTGATCAACGCAGAGGCATTAAGACGTGCATCTTCCCCTGAATCGGCAGATGTCTGTGGGCGGGCAGGGGAGAGCCGGGAGGCAAAGTGGTCGCGCAGGGCGGTGTCGCAGAAGTAGACGTAACAGCCTTTCATGCCGCGGGTCAGGAGGGTGCGGTAGGTGTTTTTGATGATGCGGTCGGCCACGTGGCGGGCTTCCTGCGGGTCTTCCCTGAGCATGGTTTTGATGCCGAAAATGGAGCGGTCCATGGATGAGCGTTGTGCCACGTCGGTGATCACCCGGCCGTTTTCAAAGCGCAGGTCCGGGCCCACGATCACACCCACGTAATCCAGCTCCAGGCCCTGGCAGGTGTGGATGCATCCGATCTCGTTAACCGAGTCCGGGGCAATGATCCAGGTGCTGTGGTCCTTGGTCAGGTTCCAGCGCATGCGGAAGTCGTATTGGGGGAACGTGATGTCGTATGCCTCGGGGTCCTTCTTGCTGATCCAGTCCCAGCAGTACCCCGCCACCATACGGGATTTGTTGTTTGCCGGGTTTTTTGCATCGATGAGGGTTCGGAGCTCCGCCGGGGTGTCCACGATGCGGAAGTCAAACTCCTGCGGGGAGAGCCGGATGTTGGCGGTTTTCTTGATCTGGAGGGTGTTTTCCAGCCAGGCCAGGTAACCGTCCGAGCCGTTGCAGCGGAACTGGGATTTGAGTTTCATCCGCTGTACTTTTGCGCCTTCTTGTTCCGCCCAGCGGGCTATGAGGTTGGCTTCGCCAATGTCTTTTATGTGGATTTGCTGGTCGTTGTCCACGAAGAAGATGGTGCATTTGGCGGCCCGGATCAGTTCCAGTACCTGGTTCTCGCCCCGATTCTGGTAGAGTCCGCTTTTCAGGTTCAGGCGGTGGGCTTCATCCACTATGAGGGTGTCGAATGTGTTTTCCTGTATATCGCAGTAATCTCCGCTCCCGCCAAAGAGGTTGTCTATCATCCGCTTTTTGAGGGTGCCGGTCAGTTTGGCCTTGTAAACGGCCCGCGGGGCTGCGTTCTTGGATACGTACCGGGTAATCTGGCCCCGTTGGGTAAGCTCGGCAAGCAGGTTCACGGCCACCACGCTTTTCCCGGTTCCCGGACCGCCTTCCACTACCAGCACCCGTTTTTTATCGCTGCGGGCCTGTGCAGCCATGGACAGCGCCGTTTCATAAACCCCCTTCTGCTCGTCTATCATGATGAATTCCCGGTTGCCCCGGATCATGGAAGCGATGCTGTCTGCCAGCTGTTTGGAGGGCCTCAGGCGGCCGTTCTCTATACGGTAGAGGATGTCCTTGTTGTCCCCATATTTGACGAATTTCTTGATGAACTCCCTGAGTTTTACGGCATCGGCTTTCAGAAAAACGGGAGCCTTGCTGATGTGATAGCTGTAGAAGGGATTGGTGATGACGTTGTCCGGGTTGTAATTGTGCAGGTAGGCGCAGGGAACCAGGTTGATCTGCTCGTCCCGGACAGTCTGGTTGTAGCTTTCTATGAGTGCGGCGTAGGACCAGGCCTGGTAGGAGGGATGCACGGTCTCGGTTTCTCCGTGCTGGAAACGGGTCCGGACCATGGCGTCCTTGTCTGTCAGCTGGGCCTTGGACCATTGCTTGAGTTCAATGATGATGACCTGTTCTTTTTGGAATTCGTTCAGGCCGGTGATGATAAAATCTATACGCTGGGAAGTAAGCGGGATCTGGAATTCAATGGAGATCCCCGCATCTGATGCAATTTCCCTGTCCATAAGCACGTTGCTCATGTGCATCATGGAGTTGGTCCACGACAAGACCTCGTTGGGCGAAGTGTGTCTGCCCAGGTGGTCGTAAAAGGCCTGGTTTATCTTGGTGTCAATCTCGTTACGGAGCACATCATCCAGAAAACCTTCCTTCGTGGACTGGTAAACGATCATAGCTTGGTGTTTCTCATAGTTCAGTATACTTTAGCCGTTCTTCCGTAAGTAGCGGTTTCCGTCATCTCAGGCTCTGCCCCGGGCTAAGTATTTTTTATAGTTCGGTATATTTTTTCGCCGTTCCCCGGGCTTTTTCCCGGGGGTATTTTTGTCCGTTCTTAATCATTTTCTCTTCCACGATCTGGAAGATGTCCAGGTTGTACTTGTGGGCCAGGAAAAAGGAATACGTCAGCACATCGGCCAGTTCTTCCTTGATGCGTTCAATGTCAATGCTGTCAATCTCATCCTCTTTCTTCCACAAAAACAGCTCGTTCAATTCGGCTGCCTCCAGCATCAGCGCCAATGCCAGGTTTTTGGCATCGTGGAACTGCTCCCAGTCCCTTTCGTTCCTGAATTCAATAATTTTGGTAATGATCTCTTCATACCTTGTCATAAAACTGTCCGATTTAAATATTTACTGATAAATAATTGTGGCTTCCTGGTTTTGGGTTGCAGTTGCAGTTGCCCTTGCGGTTGTGTTTGCAGTTGCAGTTTTGGTTGTCGTTGCCGTTGCCGTTGTGGGTTGCGGTTTCATAACAGAAAAATGGGCGCACTAACTCTTTTACACCCAAAGCAGTGTAAAGTTAATGACTTTCTTTAAAGATAAAAGTGAAATCCGGAACAATGTTCACAATTGTCCTAATAAATTGACGGAGGGGTTGGTTTTAACGATATCATTATGTTACAATATAAAACAATAGTTTGTTATTTAATAAAACATTTTGCAACTTGTAGAGTTTGGTTAAAGAGAAAAATATGAATACAACCGTAACACAACAGGAAATAGGTCAGCGAATTGCCGCTTTGCGTAAACGTAAAGGATTGTCGCAGGCGGATCTGGCCAAATTAATTGACATGTCCAGGCCTTCGCTCACTCAGATTGAATTGGGCAACAGGAATCTGGATGCCTTTGAATTATGTAAACTATCCCTGGTTCTAGGGTTTTCGATGGATGCATTGATGGCCCCGGATTTTTCATTGTATGATCTTTCGGATCATGATCACTTAGATGAGAGGACTGTTCTGAAAGAGCGGATTTCCTTGCCTGTATTGCATGCAAACAAATTTAAGAACGTCCTGCTTTATATATTGGAGAAATGTGCCGGCAAACCCAATGTGGGGGAAACAGTGTTGAACAAATTGCTTTATTTCTCGGATTTCAACTATTACGAAGTATATGAGGAGCATTTGACCGGAGCGACGTATCGTAAATTACCTTACGGCCCGGTTCCTCAAAACATGGATTCGGTGATGGATCAAATGGTCCGAAAAGAGGAACTCAAACGGATCACAACCGAATATTACGGTTTACCTCAAACCCGTTACATTCCTTTGATTAGAAGTGACCTTACCCAACTCAAAGCCAGTGAAAAAGAAGTCATTGACAGGGTCATTGACCAGATGAGCGATTGGTCCGGAACAGCTATCAGCAACTACTCACACAAAGACATGCCCTGGCTGGCATCCAAAGAGGGTAAAGACATTGATTATGAATTGGTCTTTTACCGCGAAGCACCATATTCCGTACGGAACTACAATGAAGAAGAGGAGTAGTGATGGATTTTGATCAATTGCCGGAATTTGATAAGGATTTAAAAAAGCTATTGAAAAAATACAGAACTCTGAATGACGATTTGCTTGTTGTCAAAAAGGTTCTGGAAATCTTTCCGGATGAAAAAGCTCCATTCAGTTTCAGTATTGATAATCTGGGGATTTCCACCTGTGTTATCAAGATTAAAAAGATCGCATGCAAATCTTTAAAAGGGCGTGGCCGAAATTCGGGTTTGAGATTGGTTTATGCTTACTTTAGAGATGAACAAAGGATCGTCTTCATTGAACTATATCACAAAAACGTAAAGGAGAATGAGGACCGGCAGCGGATCCTGAAGTATTTTATCTAAAGTAGCTGCTTCTTAATCCAGTCGTTCCGGGTAGGTTTTAGGCCTGTTTGGCCTTACCAGATACGAAAACAGGGGCAAAAACCCCACAAAAGTGCCCCTGATGGGGTTGTTTCGGGCCTGACCAGGGGCAAAAACCCCGCAAAACTGCCCCTGGTGGGGGTGTTTTAGCGCTGACCAGGGGCAAAAACCCGGGGAAAGCGCCCCTGGTCATATTAATAAAAAATGGGAAATTTTTCAAGTGATTCATATAGAGCATCTTACAAAATCACCTATTGGGCAGGCAGATACACCAGGGGCAAAAACCCCGCAAAACTGCCCCTGGTGGGTGTGTTTTCGGCCTGACCAGGTACAAACATCCAAGGAAGATACCCCCCCCCAAAAAATTACCCATTTTGTCTTTTATATGATAATTTTACTCAAAATAATATCATCTATGGAAATAAAACGGCAAATAATATCAAAGTGGTTTTTACTCAATCTGGGTCTGATGTTGTTTTCTGTGGTTGCCTACGGACAGCCAGACCCTTACCAAAGCCTAAACACATTAAGGTTCCGGAACTTTGCCCCCGCACCTCCGCTCGGGTGGAACAGCTGGGATATCTTCGGGACCACCGTTACCGAACAGCAGATCAAAGAACAGGCCGATGCCATGGCAGAGCACCTGCTGCCCAGCGGGTACGTGTACCTTATCGTGGATATTCATTGGTACGAACCGGAATCCAGGCGCCACTTTTACAACCCCAACGCGGTACTCTCCATGGATGCGTACGGACGCCTGATCCCCGGGTTGAAGAAGTTCCTCTCTGCGGCCGGAGGGAAAGGGTTCAAACCGCTGGCCGATTACGTGCATTCAAAAGGCCTCAAACTCGGCATACATATCATGCGCGGTATTCCCCGGCAGGCAGTGGAAAAAAACACTCCGGTCCTTGGCACCAACGTCCGGGCGGCTGACATTGCGCTCACCGGCTCCACCTGCCCCTGGAACCCGGATATGTATGGCGTGGATGCCACCAAAGAGGAAGGCCGAGCCTATTACCGCTCCATTATTGGGATGTATGCCGGGTGGGGGGTCGATTACATCAAAGTGGACGACATCTCCCGCCCGTATGACGAAGTACAAAAAGCCGAGATCGAGGCCATTCGCGAGGCCATTGACCAGACGGGCCGTCCCATTGTGCTGAGCCTGTCCCCGGGTGCCACGCCCATACGGGCCGGGGAACACGTGATGCACCATGCCAACCTCTGGCGCATTACCGATGATTTCTGGGACCGGTGGGAATTGCTGTACGCGATGTTCGAATGGCTGGATGTGTGGACGCCCTACCGCGGTCCCGGCCACTTCCCCGATGCCGACATGCTCCCCATTGGGGTGATAGATTTTGGCCGGCCTACGAACTTCATTAAGGACGAGCACTATACCCTCATGAGCCTTTGGGCCATCGGCATTCAAGGTCCCGCCCGCGTAACAGACCTATGGCACCACAAAGACCTCGGCGTATTTAACAAAGAATTCAGCCGGAAAATCCCCTTCCACTGCGCCGGACTGTACCGGGTAAGTCCTGTGCGGTAAAAAATCATTATTCTTTAGCCCTTATCCTTTGCGCAACAAGTGTAATGGAAACACCAATTGCCATCCCCAGTGCAATGATGATCCAGAATTGGGCCTGGGAAGGCTTGCAGGTAAAACGGGAATAGAATCCTATGTAGACCCCGATCGGCCCCAGCAGGATCAGCAGAACAGTAAGCGGCAGTTTTTTCATTTTCTTAGAATTATATGATTAAAAAGTCAGATGGCAAACGGGCAGCAATGTACAATTATTTTCATTTCATGTTTACTGCTTCCTGAAGAACCATCTTCAAGCTGCCGCGCCACTTTAGAAAAATCTCAGAGATTTTTCACATAAACGCAGCCACCAAACCCATTAAATTTCCGGCCATATGGACAACGACGGCATAGGAGAAGTTGTTGTGTTTTTCCTGGTAGTAGCCTGCAAAAAGTCCTAAAATGGTGGTGAAGATCACTATCCGGGTTACAAACATGATGCTTACACCGGTGGTCAGCAGGATCAGGTGAATCAGGCCAAAGACCACGGCACTGATGATCACCGGCAGGCTGAGCTTCTGCCGGAATACGCGGATCCCGCGAGCACTGAGAGGGCTGAGAATGTTCTGCAGAAACCCCCGCAGAAGCAACTCCTCGGCAAGGCTGGCGTAAATAAAAATGAAGAGGAAGGTCTGGAGCGGGGTAGAGGCCTCCAGCAGGGGATGGGCCTCGGCTTTACCTCCGGTGGCAAGGGTTACGACGGTCAAAAGGATGTTCACGATCACCGCTGTAAGGAAGCCGAAAAGTATCGGTTTCCATATGGTCTTGAAGCGGGGCCAGGCGATCCTGAAGGGAACGATCTTTTTTAAACCCACAATCACGACAATAGACAGGACCAGCATGACGGAGTGAGTCAAAAAAGATTTTGGAAAGAAGTCGCTGTTTAGCGATACTTTGCTGCCGGCAAGGGTGGCTATGACAAAGATCAGTACAGTGATCAACAGTCCGTAAAGAAGACGCGCGTTGTTTTTCATGATCATTTCAGATTAAGGGATCGGTTATTCCTTGTAAATCTATGAAATATATGAAATATATTATAAATTTACACGATCCTGTTCTTGAAATAGTTACGTAATCACATAATAATTGATTCTTATGAAAACTCCATGACGATATAGACGTCCAAGCGAATGAAAAAGAGAGGTAATCGTATCTTTGTTAGCAATAAAACATAAGAACGATGGACCCTCAAATAAGTTTCAATCAAGTCGTATCCAGGGGATGCGGCATAGATGTCCACCAGAAAGTGGTGGTAGCCACGATAAGTGGCGAAGGCCTAAAGCAGGAAACCCGGGAGTTCGGGACCTTTACGCGCTCTTTGACAGAACTGAAAGACTGGTTATTGGAAAACGGAGTCACACACGTGGCCATGGAAAGTACGGGTATTTATTGGAAGCCTGTTTATCATGTACTTGAACCGACATCCTTAAAGGTATGGATAGTTAATGCCCGTCACATCAAGTATGTTCCGGGACACAAGACAGATAAACAAGACAGTGCATGGATCTGCAAGTTACTTTTAGCCGGGTTATTGAAGCCCAGTTACATTCCGGCAAAAGAACAACGAGAGTTACGGGATTTAACACGCTTTCGCACGAAGATGATCCAGGATGTAGCCTCAGAGAAGAATCGCATAGTGCGTATACTGGAAGATTGCAACATCAAACTATCAAGCGTGTTGAGCAATACCCGGACTGAGTACAAAAACAGTAGAAGATCTTGTAGCAGAAATCGGCTTGGATATGAGCGTTTTTCCAACAGAGAAGCAGTTAGCTTCATGGGCAGGCATGTGTCCGGGCAACAACGAGAGTGCGGGTAAAAAAAAAGTGGAAGAACAACGCACGGGAACAAGCAGGTTAAAGCAGTAATAACGGAAGCAGCGTGGGCTGCCACAAGGACCAAGAATACATTTTACTCAGCCAGATATCATCGGTTAGCAGGCAGAAGAGGCAAAAAGAGAGCCTTGATAGCAGTAGGACATTCGATCCTGAAGTCTGTTTACCATGTGATAAATGGAATGGAGGGGTATAAAGAACTTGGAGCAGATTATGTAACCCAACGGGTAGAAAAGAAACGGAAGCTATACCTGAAAAGAGAACTGGAAAAACTCGGTTACGCAGTCCAGCTCACCCAGCCGGCCCCACAAGCAGGATAGAAAACAAACTAAAGGTCGATTTTTACTGGGACCCGCTATTTACGAATATCCAGGAACCCGATTATGAAACTGACCTCAACAGCTAAGCGGCCAAGACTGTGACAAAGAGCACGTGTATGAAATTTTATATTTCTTAGCTGTTGTAAAACTAAATCGCCGAACCAATAACCTTGCATTCATCAACCTATGAGTGCTCTTTTGGCTTTTGTTTAAACCGAATGGTTTAAAATATAATGTATTGAAAAAGAATTATATAGCAGTAATGCTACTATTAAAAATTTACGTATGAAAAAAAGACAAATACAATTCATTCAGGTTGCCGTACTGTTTCTGATGGTATTGTCAGCTTGTACACGTGAAAATAAGATCTGGGATCTTGTTGAAACGAATCATGACATTTCGTCCTACGAATATTATCTTGAAAACTTTCCCGAAGGGGCGTATGCCGATAGCGCAAAAGTGTATATAGAGGATATAAAAGCGTTGCATAAAGAAAAGCCCCCGATCATTGTAAAGATTGTGCCTACGCCTGTGGCATCCTGGGACAACAAGGTATGTACAGAGATAGGGTTGAAAATTTCCGTTGCTTTTCCCAAGGCCTCGGAATTGGAAAAAGCGTACAAAGAAAAAGGGTTTGAATTGCTGAAAGGTTATTTTGAGAAGAGAGGGATCAGGATCATACCCTTACACAAAGATTGTGAAACGCAATTACTGGTTGATTTAAAGATCAGATCACTGGGAAATTCTTATTACAATCTCGGGTATTTTTACACGGGTTACGATATCCAAGGTTCATTTTTATTGAAGACAGAAGATGAAAAGCCCATCAAATTGACCGTTTCCGAAAAAAAGCCCGTAGCAAATCAGGTAACAAAAAAGACCGAATACGGCTCTACGAAATATATAGCAGATTCTTTCGGGAGAGCCGGACGCGAGCCTGCTGCACCGCTTCCGCAGTTGAAAGACTTGTTTCTGAATCAGAACTTCATGTCCCGGTTATGGGAAAAGCAGGATTCGTTGCTTTCCGGAGAGCAAATTGCCGATTATTACACAAATTACCTTTACAGATGCTTTTGCGATGCCAATAAATATGAAAGAGGACGTGCAATGAGTGTCATGACGTCAGAAAATTTTGAACGCAAACCCGGGGAAATGATCCAGTTAATTACTTACAACCTGAACCATTTTTGTCTGAATGAAGCTGATATTGAGCCCTGTAACCTTGGATTTAAAATTTTGGAAAAGATGGGAGGGGATGCCGTTGATGCCGCACCTGTATTGATTGAATATATGGCTTCCAGGAAAGACAGATCCCTGGACAACAGATATGTTGAAGGGGTATTGGAAACGGTCACGGGGCATAAGAATGAACTGAAAAATGATATTAGTGGTTGGAGAACGTGGTGGTTTCACCATAAAACCCGGAAATGACATTGCCGTTGCGCAGAATCTCTGAGATTTTTTACTTTTGCACCCTATGTTTAATCCCACAGAACAACAAGAAAGGGAATACCTCAAAAAGATCAGGAGCATTATCCGCGACGGGATCGACAGCACCGATGAATCTGTGGAAGATCACGTGCAGACGCTCAAGGAGTACAAGGAGTACCTGTGGGACAACAAAGACATTGATGTCCAGGAGAAACGCTCCATGCGGGAAAGCATCCTGAACCTGCTGGCTGTGGGCAACAACCGGATAGCTGCCCGTGGCAGGCTGGAAAAGCAGTACGATTCGCCTTATTTCGGCAGGATCGATTTTGCTCCTGCCATCACGCAGAACCCGGACAGCATTCAGAACCCGGGCAGCCCTCAGAACGCTGCCCTCCCCATTTATATTGGAATTCATGCCTTATACGATCTGAAACATCGTAAAAGTCTGATCTACGATTGGCGGGCGCCTGTCAGCGGCATGTTCTACGACCACGAACTGGGGGATGCATCGTACCAGGCGCCGTCCGGTCGCATTGAAGGGCGCATTTCGCTCAAGCGCCAGTACCACATTCGCAAAGGGATCCTGGAGTACATGATTGAAAGCTCCCTGACCATCAGGGACGATGTGTTGCGGCGGGAGCTGAGCGGCAATGCCAGCGACAAGATGAAGAACATCGTGGCCACCATCCAGCGCGAGCAGAACGCCATCATCCGCAACGAAGAAGAACAGGTCCTGATCATCCAGGGCGTGGCCGGCTCGGGAAAAACCTCGGTGGCCCTGCACCGGGTGGCATACCTGCTTTATGCGCACAAAGGCGAGATCTCGGCAAATGACATTCTGATCATCTCGCCAAGCAAGGTCTTTTCCGACTACATTTCCAACGTGCTGCCGGAGCTCGGTGAAGAGACGGTCCCCGAAGCGAGCATGGATCAAATTCTGTCGGGTATACTGGACAAAAAGTATAAATACCGTGATTTTTTTGACCAGGTTGCCGAGTTGATCGGCAAAACGCAACCCGGTTTTGAGGAACAGATCCGCTTCAAATCGACCGTGGAATTCGTGAATCTGCTGGACCAGTACATTCTGTACCTTGAAAATCAGTGCTTTGTGCCGCAGGACGTGCCGCTGAACCACCTGATAACGCTTCCTGCCGAGTATATCGCCGAACAATTCCGGCGCTTTCACAGGTATCCCATCCGGCGGCGGCATACAGTCATGACAGACTACATACTGCAAATTGCGCAGACACAGTACAAAGTTACGGTGGATACGGCCAAACGCAACATGCTCCGGGAACGCATCCGGAAAATGTTCACTGCCAACAACGACCTGCAGGCGTACAAAGATTTTTATGAATGGGCCGGGAAACCGGAAATGTTTAAAATGCGCGCCAACCGCACCCTGGAATACGCCGACCTGGCTCCGCTGGCTTACCTGCACATGGCCCTGGAGGGGTATAGCGCGCGTTCCGATGTCAAACATCTGCTGGTGGACGAGATGCAGGATTACACGCCCATCCAGTACCGCGTCCTTCAAAAGATATATCCCTGCGCCAAAACCATCCTGGGCGATGTCGGGCAGTCGGTCAATCCGTTTGGTTCCTCCTCGGCCGAAACCATCCGGAAAGCGTTGAACAACGGGCATATCGTGCTGATGAACAAAAGCTACCGGTCTACCTGGGAGATCACCGCTTTTGCCCGCACCATTTTGCCCGACACGCAGGCTGAAGTGGTGGATCGTCACGGCCAACCGCCCCGGATACTGCACTACAAGACCGCCGAAGAAGAAGTGCAGGGGATCGGCCGGCTGATCACCCGGTTTAAGGACTCCGGCTTCCGCTCCCTGGGGATCATCTGCAAAGACGAACCGCACGCCCGTGCCCTGCACGAAAAACTGAAAGAGCAACATCCCGGGATCATATTCCTGTCTTATCAAAGCACCTCGTACGAACACGGCATCATGGTCACCTACACCCACATGGCCAAAGGCCTGGAATTTGACCAGGTCATCATCCCCCACGTGACAAGCAAACACTACCACACAGATCTGGACCGCAGCCTCCTCTACATAGCCGTCACCCGGGCCATGCACCGTTTGACGCTCACATATAGTGGTAGGAGTAGCAACGTGCTCAGCAGCGGTGTATCTTCAAGCTGCCGCGCCATATCACTTGACGCAAAACCGTAACATCCATACAAACAGGTTTTTACATTTTTTTAGGGTAACAAAGTGGCGCTGTATCTTGAAGATGCGTACATTTACACCTATGAAAAAATTATTCTTTTGTATAGCTATGACACTCATTTCCTGCACACCGCGCGTGGATCCCGCGAAGAAAGTCTGGGCCTGGATGGCAGGCAAAACCACTATGACCACGGAGCAATGGGATTATTATTTCCAACACGCGGCAGAGGCGGGGATCGATGCCATTTTACTGGAATGCCACGGGGGCTACCCGGAGGTGCTGGAGGATCCGTCTGCAACTAACGCTGCATCACAAACCGTTACAGTTGCGACAACATCTTCTGATGGCGCATCACCGACCGAAGGGACCACTCCGGACACCGCACAGTCTTTCCGGGACAATGCGGCTATTCACATCATCAAGGCGGCGTTGCCCCATGCCCAAAAGTATGGAATAGAGCTGCATGCGTGGATTTGGACAATTAATCGGACAGAAATGAGCCTGCGGAACGCACATCCCGAGTGGTACCAGGTGAACGCCCTGGGCCAGTCCTGTCTGGATATAAAACTCTATGATCGTGAGCATTACCGATGGCTGTGCCCGTCGCGTCCCGAAACCGCGCAATACCTCAAGGACCGTGTGGCTGAGCTTGTGCAGATCGAAGGCCTGGCCGGTGTCCACCTGGATTTCATCCGCTACCCGGACGCCATTTTGCCTTACGCGCTGCACGAATCCCGCAACGTGGTCCAGGATCGCGTGTATCCGCTGTGGGACTTTTGTTACTGTGATGTTTGCCGAGCCAATTTCAAAGCCCAGACCGGCGTTGATCCCATGGACCTGACCGATCCCACCTCCGATCCACGCTGGATGCAATACCGCTGGGATGCCCTCTCGGCCGTGACCAGCGAGGTGTGTGCCGAGATCAAAAAGCACGGGAAAGTGGCTTCGGTGGCTGTTTTTGCCAATCCCGAGGAGTCCCGCAAGCTGGTCCGCCAGGATTGGCCGCGCTTCCAAAACGTGGACATTTTCTTTCCGATGATCTACCACAAGTTCTACAATTGGGAAGACCCGGCCGTGTTGACCGCCACTGCTGAAGGCGTGCAGGAATTGCAGGATGTCGGCAACGAAGGCATTCTTTGCTCGGGTTTGTTCGTCGGGCACGTACCCGCAGACCGGATCCCCGAATTCATACAACTCGCGCAGGACGGCGGTTCCACCGGCATTTGCTTCTTCTCGCTGGAAAACATCGACCGCACACCCGGCTATTGGGAAAGCCTCGGCAAAGCCATCAAGGAATTCAAAGGACAATAATTTGGACAAAAAACAGACAGAATTCTGACAAAAATTCGCACCACAAAAGGACCAAAATTCGGACCAATATCACACAACATAGGATGACTGCAGAAAACGTAAAAAAAGAGTTGCGCGTCTTTGCCTCGGCAGAACGCAAAAAAGCGGTGGAATGGTATTTCAAGACCGGGAAAGGGCAGTACGGCAATGGGGACATTTTCGTAGGCGTGACCTCACCCGATATGCGCAGGATCTCCCGCAAATTCCTGGACCTTCCTTTTGCCGAGTTGCAGAAACTCATTGCCTCGCCCATCCACGAAGAACGCAGCTGCGCCCTTTCGATCCTGGTGCAACAGTTTGAAAAGGGTGGGGAGCGTGCGGATTGTGGGGAGCGGCAGGCGCAACACAAAAGCCCGCTGCCAAAGACGTCTACCTCTACAAAAGCCTCTAATTACGCCTCTGATGAGGGAGAACGCAAGGCCATTCTTGATTTTTATTTGCGAAACAGGCAATACGTAAACAACTGGGATCTGGTGGATTGCTCGGCCCATAAGATCCTGGGACGTGCCATATATGACGGTCTTCAGGATGTTGCGATCCTTGACCGGATGGCGGTTTCGGACATTTTGTGGGAACGCAGGATCGCCATCATTTCCACCATGTACTTCATCCACAAAGGCGTCTTGGAACATACCTTCCGGCTGGCAGAGCTGCTTCTGGCAGATCGCGAAGACCTCATGCACAAAGCCGTCGGTTGGATGCTGCGTGAAGCCTGGAAGAAAGATCCCGCCGCTGTGGAAGCCTTCCTGAAGAAACACTACCCGCAAATCCCCAGAACCGCCCTCCGTTATGCCATAGAGAAGATGGAAGAAAGCAAACGTCAAAGGTTTTTGAAAGGAAGATTTTGAATTATAAGGAAAAATCGAATCCATATCTAATATTGCAGCGCACTGGGTAGGGGATTGGTGGTAATTTGGTTCACCAGGGGCAAAAACCCCGCAAAACCGCCCCTGGTGGGTGTGTTTTAGGCCTGACCAGGGGCAAAAACCCCGCAAAACTGCCCCTGGTCATAATATTCAAAGAACGCATATTTTGTCAAAAGCCTCATTCAGAGCATCTTACAAAATCACCATTAGGTCATCCAGATGCACCAGGGGCAAAAACCCTGCAAAACCGCCCCTGGTGGGCATGTTTTTGGGCTGACCAGGGGCAAAAACCGCACAAAGCTGCCCCTGGTGGGCAAGTTTTGACCCCCACCAGGTACGAAAACACTGCAAAACTGCTCCTAGTGGCTACAATATAGGAAGAAGCAGATGCAATATGGGCTTGAACCTGGGCGCACACTCCCAAAGCAGGTAGAGTAAAAAAAATCCTTTATATTCGCTATCATTTTGTCTCTGAGGCTCATAATAAACATCACAAATAATATACAATATTGAATAACAACAATATCCACAAAGTGACGTACAAATGACGCATGAAATACCGCCAAAATATTTGAATAATTTTTAAGTTACATATAATCTTGTCACGAATTCGAATGAATCATGAAACAACCGGACTTAGGTAAGAAGATCACTGAATTGAGATTGGCAAAGGGCTTGACCCAGGGAGAACTTGCACAAAAATGCAATTTGAGCCTCAGAACCATTCAGCGTATTGAATCGGCTGAAGTCACTCCCAGGAGCTACACCGTGAAACTGATTTTCCAGTGCCTGGATTACCAAATCTACGATTCATTCGGCAAATTCTCCTACAGGCTGGACAGACTGGCCTACAGGACACGAACAGGACTCGGACATTTTTCCAAAAATGTATTGGATTTATTTAACTTAAAAACACACACCATGAGAAAGATCACTATTTTATCGTTACCCGTTATTGCCACCATCCTGCTTTTTTTATTCATAGGAACCGAATCAAAAGCCCAGGATCGTGATAAGATCATCACCGGGATCGCTGCACAGAATACCAAATTTGCCGAGTGGTTCAACGCCGGGCAGTTTGACTCCCTGGCATCGGTATACCTGGAAAATGCGTGCATGATCCCCTCCAACTACAGGGAGATCCATGGCAGGGAAAATATAAAAGGGTACTACAATTTTCTGTACGCCACCGGATTCCGGTTCACGGAAAACACCTCGAAAGCACTCGTCATATCAGATTCCATACTGGTAGACAGGGGGGTCTGGAAAACCGACCAGATGACCGGAACGTATCTTACCCAGTGGAGACTTTGTAAGGACGGTGAATGGTATATCGAAAATGAGATGACGAATACGGATATTGGGGCCGAGTAAAACACTTGAAGTCTGGAACAAAATCCTGCTGCCGAATACGCCATCAGTACAGGAATACACTCATTCTGGCAGATTAGATGCACCATGACGAAGACCATTTCTGTAACTCGGCAAAATTCCCTGCGTTCCTAACATTTACAAATAATCACTGCTTTCGGTTGGATATAATTTGGCTGACCAGGGGCAAAAACCCGGCAAAACTGCCCCTGGTGGTTACGTTTCAAGCCTGACCAGGGGCAAAAACCCCGCAAAATTGCCCCTGGTCATAAATTTCTACAAATAGCCGAATAGTTAAACTCTTCACATATAGGGTTTTAAAAAAAATCCATTTGGTCGGCTGCATACACCAGGGGCAAAAACCCGGTAAAACCGCCCCTGGTGGGTATGTTTCAAGTCTGACCAGGGGCAAAATAGCTGAAAATGAGCACATAATAGCCGCAAATGGCCATAATAGCTGGAAATGGGCATAATCTCTGGAAATAGGAACAGTTTTAAAGGTTGGTCGTGTAATCAAATACATCTATCTACCACCATTCAGAGCTGTAGAGAGACAAACGGCGGTTTCCTCATTTTCCAGCCCGTTGATCATTGCCCTGCCTTCAAGGATCTCGGCCATGACCGTTGGAAGGATATAGACCTGATCATCAATGGTAATGGCGATCATTTTCCCGACGTTGTTCCGTGTCATTTCTGCCCATTTCCTTGAGCCTTTCAAATTGAAATTGATCTCCACAACGTTTTTGTTAGGCTTTGTTATTTTTAGATCTTCGTTGGTCATTACGGGCTGTTCCTTAACCGCCACAAGGGCATAATATTGTTGCTCCGGATCGACCGGGTTTGTGGTGCGCAAAAATTTGACCTGACTGTCCGCAGGAGCTTCAATGCTAAAGGTTGAGTCTACGTGCGCATAGGCAACGATCGCAGAAACAGGATCCTCATTCGGGATCAGGTTTTCTCCGATGATTATTTGCCGAGGTGAACCTTCGGCGGTGGATCCCGGCTCGGCGGCCATAGTGAACCCCGGCAGATCCTGAACCATTACCGTCTCATAGATCCCGAAGGATACTGTTGACTGATCCCCTCCGGGATTGTTGTTGCAGGCGTATGTCGTCAGCAACAAGGCAAACATAAAAACAGATAGTTTTTTCATAATTATTTTTTTATTTGTTTGAAATATTCCTCAATAGCAGCTACGTACTCCTGGTAGGCGTCCGTCCCTTTGTCTGTGATCCGGCAGGTGGTCAATGGGTAGTTACCCCTAAACGACTTATCTACATCAACATACCCGGCCTCTTTCAACTTCCCGATCTGGAAGCTCAGGTTCCCTTTGGTGGTGCTGATATTCTCCAGAAGCCAGGAAAACTCGGCACTCTTCACACCTATCAAAAGCGACATGATGGCTAGGCGCACCTGCGAATGCAACAACGGATCCAATTCTTTAAACATGGCAGGCAAAGCGTTACTTGTTACGTTTGGCGAACAATATATGTCCCGGGACAATAAATGCGATCACCCAGGCAACGGCTTCCAAAAGCAATTGTTCCTTTAAGCCGAGGTAGGAGGCAGTCAGCGCCAGTGCTCCGAACACCACACCCCCGATGATGATCAGCCGGTGCCGCAGGATCCCTCCGGTAACGGTGACGGCAAAGGCCATCAGCACCATGAACAGCGGGTGCTGCAATTGGAAATTGATGCTGTGGAGCACATTCATCTGGATCAGGTTCACCAGCACCGTGGACAGGAAAAAGGATATCCAGACATACCTCAGCGATACACCTATGTATGTCTGCACTTTTTTCCGCTGCTTTATCAGGTAGTATATCGTAAATAGGGCAGCAGCGGCAGCCAGAATAATCCCCAGACGGCTAATAATTCTGTTCATCTGAAAAGTCATGACCAGACTCCGGGTTAAATACCCGCTAAATGACACATAAAAGAGTACCCACCCCCAGACAATAAACAAGATCCCGTCCTGCCTGAGCTTGATCCGTGAAACCGCGATCATCTCTTTGATCACCGTAAGAGACTGATTTTCATCAATAATGTTTGATTCTTTATTGGTTGCATCCATAGCAGTATGATTTATAAAACAAGTTTGTAGTACAAACCTAATAATTATTTTTGAATTATGTACCTTCAGGCAGCATAATTGTGTAAATTATTCTTGATTTGTAATAAAATGGTCCTGTCAGCTACTTTAATATAAAGCCTCAAAACATTGCAGATGAAATCGATCAACGACGAATTTCTGGAGATCATAGCCAATTACCAGGGGATCGTGCACAAAGTGAATCTGGTGTACTTCCGTAGTGCCTCGGAAAGGGAAGAGAACTTTCAGGAGATCATGTACCAGCTCTGGAAATCATTCCCTGAACTTAAAAATCGGGAAAGTATAGGTTCCTGGATATACAAAGTGGCCATAAACACATCCATTTCCCGGATCCGTAAAGCATCACGCATTGAATACCGGCCCAAGCTTCCCAACATCTGCGACAAAACCGTCGATGCGGCCGAAGCCATATCCCGGAACACGTCTTTGCAAATCCTACTGGAAGCCGTCAGCAACCTGGATGAAATTGACCGGTCCATCATGTTGCTGTGGCTCGACCAGAACAGCTACGACCAAATAGCCGGAATAATCGGGATCTCTCCGTCGAACGTCGGAGTGAGGATCAACCGCGCCAAAGAAACATTGCGTAAACTAATGAATACTGCGAATCACTAATGAACTCTACGAATCATGGAAAACAATGAATTGCAAGCCATATGGAAGACCCTAAGCACCGAAGGGCCAAAGAGAAGCAAAGAAGAACTGCAACTGCTGCTCCGTTCAAAAGCACGGCATACCATGAACCGGTTTGTTACAGAGACCCTGATATCCATACTGATATCCGCCGGTTTGTTTGTATACCTTATTATTACATCCATCAACAGGGCGGATGACATGTACTATCTGACGATCAATATCATACTTTTGGTAATTACCCTTATATCACTCGTTTCCGGATATTTATCCTGGAAAACTCTGCGCGGCAGCCCCTCGGATCAACCTTTGAAAGTATGGCTGGAAAAACGCACCCGCGTCTTAACCAAATGGCTGTACGGAAGATACTGTAAACTCCACCTTTACTTGATCGCGCCGCTCTTCATCCTGATCCTGCTTTCCATTCACGTGTATTTCGAATACAAACCCTTCCTGGAAGTGTTGAACAATGCCGAGTCGGTCACCGGGTTGCTAGTTGCCCTGCCCATCGGACTGTTCGTCTCCTTCTTCACCGCCCGCAAGATCCGTCGCCTCCGCAAACAGCAGCTGGAATTCCTCCTGGACCTGCAAACCCGCCTTTACGGCGTCTGACATGTATTCCGAGTTTTACTTAGCATGGTACAATACCATTGTGCCGTGATAAAACACACCAGATAAGTATAATTTGGTCGACCAGGCACGAAAACCCCACAAAACTGCCCCTGGTGGGGTAGTTTTAGGGCTGACCAGGGGCAAAAACCCAGCCAAACTGCCCCTGGTGGGTACGTTTCAGGCCTGACCAGGGGCAAAAACCCAGCAAAACTGCCCCTGGTCATAATTTTCAAAGAACAGGTGTTTTGTCAAAAGCTTCATATAGAGCACCTTATAAAATCGCCTATTGCGCAATCAGATACACCAGGGGCAAAAACCCAGCCAAACTGCCCCTGGTGGGTACGTTTCAGGCCTGAC
>WOYI011379395.1_pt1 | contig 23410 bp, 21 predicted proteins | sample 6423411 | NCBI WGS metagenome assembly WOYI01 (sample SAMN13441803, study PRJNA592873) | oil field metagenome | biome: oil field; feature: oil-well bore; material: oil-contaminated soil; isolation source: oil-contaminated soil from oil-well borehole | place: Germany: Wietze | collected 2016-10-18 ... | reverse complement strand
TTCTAGTGGATATCGCGTCTGGGGGAGGGGTTGCAGGGGAGGGGGGTCTCCCCCCTCCCCGTCAGCCCCTTCCCCCAAGGCGATATCTCCACGGTCCACTGTATTGAGTTTTTCGAGATTGCAGCCGTTCCATCATCCACGCATCGTTACCTCACGTGAAGCCGCGAAGAACGACTTCTCCGAAGTGCGACGGGCAAAAGGGCCGGATCTCGAGCACCGAAGGTGCGGAGGGGAAGGGGTTTGAGCACCGTCCAGGTGCGAAGTGCGACTGTCCACAGGGTGCGGCGGTTCGTTGGAACCGGAGTTTTGAGAAGACTGAAGGTCTTCGAGAACGCGAAGTCTGCGATTAACAACTCCTCCTCTTCGCGTGAGACCATGTTACCACCCGTGCTCTTCCGCGCCGGTGCCCCCCCTCTGGCTGCCGGAGTATCGGCTCCGGGGCAGTTCTCTTCTTAGCAGAACCGGACCTTCTTTAAGATCTCCACGACCCTTTCCGTGCTCCGGTGCAGGGGCCTTTCGATGGGCACGACCCGCTTCCCCGAGAGGGCACTGAATATCTCGCCGATAGCCTTTCCGAGCGACGGCCCGTAGCCGCCCTCGAGTGTCAGTGCGAGGGGGAGGTCCGTGCCGTCGATCAGCATCCCGGCGAGCACGCCGTAGTCCTCGGGTTCAAGGTTCATCCCCCCGTGTTCGTCGTCGGAGAGAGCGTCCTGGCCGGCCGAGATGATCAGGGCGTCGGGCCGGAACCGGGTGAGTGCCGGGATGAAGACCTCGTCAAAAACATACTGGTAGTCGGCGATGGTGCACCCTGGCGCAAGCGGGGCGTTGAGGGTGTAGCCCCGGCCCGCGCCGGTGCCGATCTCATCCAACCACCCGGTCTTCGGGAAACTGTTCTCCTGGTGCACCGAGCAGTAGATCACCCGGTCGCTCCCGTAAAATGCTGTCTGGGTGCCGTTGCCGTGGTGCAGGTCCCAGTCGAGGATGGCAACCCGGTCGACCGACTCAAGGGCTTTCGCCGCCGCGACGGCGGCGTTATTAAAGATGCAGAACCCCATCGCCCGGTCGGGCTCGGCATGGTGGCCCGGGGGGCGGACCAGGGCAAACAGGTGTTCGCCGTCGAGCGCCCGCTCAACCGCCGCAAAGGTCGACCCGGCGGCATACAGCGCCGCTTCGAACGAGTGGCAGGTGACGTAGGTGTTCGTGTCTAAAAAACAGGTTCCCCGGGCGAGCTCCCGGACCCACCTGATGTATTCTGGGCGGTGAACCCGCTCAAGATCGCTCTCGGTGGCTCGAACCGGAGCACGCCACCTCACGTTCTCAGGGACCCCGGAGAGGGCTACCCGCAACCGGGAGCCCGACTCGGGGTGAGCCTCCATGTCGTGCCTGGTAAAGACGTCACCATAGATGACTGAAGAGCGCATCCTCGTTCAGTTAATGATGCGTCCCTGCTGGATATCCTCTTCGGTGACGCCGAACGTCTGGCCGGTGCCCGCGATCCGGTACTCTCCCGTCGCCTTCACCCCACCCGACCATCCGGATGTCGCGTACGGGACGACGAACGTGCCGTTCACGCTCTCCTGCCGGTAGGTGAATGTCCGGCCGGTGTTCGTCGTGACCGGCACCTCGATGATCCCTTCGCCGCTGATCCGGGCCCCGGGGACGTACTCGAACACCTTGACGGCCTTCAGATCAGGCCCGCTCCCCCCGGTGCTGCCGTAGACGTTCTGGGGCGTCTCGTGGACGAGCCGGTAGTGCTGGAGCGCCGGGACCCGCTCGATCGGCTGGAGGATCGAGTCCCCCCGGTACTGGTAATACATGTTCAGCAGCGTCGCACCCGACCCTGCCGGCGCATTCTTGTTGTAGGCCTCCACCGCGGCCGCGCCTTCCGTGGCGTTCATCTGCTCGGTGCGCGTGATGACCGGGAGAGAGGTGTTCGCCGCGCTCTCCTCACGGTACTCGGCATAGATCACCTGCGACGTCGGGTCGGTCATGGATCCGTCGAAGTTATGGAGCCGGGAGATCATCGTCAGGTAATACTGCTGGCTGTTGAACGGCATCGACTGGTAGTTCGTCGATCCCGCGCTCGCCGGGAGGAGGAAGTAGGGCTGGAACCGCTCCACCCCCACATCAGGGTCGGCCCACGTCGCCGGGGCGTGGAACTTCCCGGTATCGAGCTGGATATCGGTGACGACGTAGCGGGTGCCGATGTTATCGAGGATCTGGTTTGCGGCCTCCTCGGAGGTCGAGACGAAGTACGTTGCCGATCCGTTCGGGCCGGCAACCCCGTGCTGGAAGGGGTTGTTGTTCGGGATCCGCTTCGCAACGAAGGTGATCCAGTGGCCGTAGTCCCACCAGGACATGACGCCGTAGGACTCTTCGGGGTAGGTGAAGGTGTTCCGGTCGTAGATGGCGTAGTAGTCGACGCCGGGGTCGGGGGTGTTTTCGCCCATCCACTCAAGGGCTTCCATCCACTGCGAGTCGATGCCGTTGTATTTGGCACTGGCGGCCATGGCGAGGTTCGCCTGGAGGGAGGCTCCCGCGAAGAGGAGCGTGACGATGATGACCGCGGCGAAGGCTCCGACTTTGAGGTAGTCCGGCTGGTTCCTGGAGGAGACTTTCGACTTGTGGGAATCCGGGGCCTTTCCTCCCTTCTTCCCTTTTCGTGGCGGCTCCTCCACCGGCCCGGGGTCGGAAGAAGTCCTGTCGCTCCCCGACCGGAAGAGGCGGGTGACGTCCTTGTACCCGGCGTCGAGGACCGCTCCTGCAAAGACCGCCGAGAGCAGGGCAATGTTCGCGGCGAGATAATATTCGTACCGGACATGCGCCATCGTCGAAGCGAGGATGACTGCCGTCCAGATGAGGACGAAGACGTGGGCCGGGTTCACCCGCTCACGGTTCCACCAGAGCAGGGTGCCAATCCCGCCGGCCATGAGGGGGAGGCCCCAGTGGAATGTCTGCCAGGCCGCGTCGAACGACCAGGCCCGCGCCTCCTGGACGGTCGTGGTGACCGCCTGCTCGCCGAAGAAGGCAAAGAGGCTCGATATCAGGAGGTTGTAGACGTCCGGCAGGGCGACGAAGAGCACCGCGACGGCGACGGCCGCGAGACCCGCGAGCGCGGCCGGGAAGTAATACTTCGGGCGTCCCTTCAGGTAGACCGAGAGCCCGTAGAGCGCCAGTGTCCCGGCGATGAGACCGGCATATGCGATGACGTGCCCGACGGTGTATAGGGAGAGGCCGAGGCCGGCGTGCGGAAAGCCGAACGCCGCCATCCCGACGATCACCACGCCGAAGGTGACGACGTTTACGAGAACCAGATAGTCGCTCGTCCGGTCCTGGAAGAAGTCCAGGAGGAACTGGACCAGGGTGAACCCCGCCACGATGAGCGCAAAGAGGATCATCGTCGGCATGTTGAAGAAGCCGAGGAGGTAAGCGATCCCGGCGAGCGCCGAGGCGAGCACCGGTGCCTTCAGCGTCTCGATATTCAGGGTGTCGCGGCTCCTCAGGGAGAGCGGGCGGTCGCGGACGACGAGCAGCGCTGCGATATAGGCGAGGACGAAGATCGTCCCAAAGAGAGTCTCCGCGATATGATGGTCGACGAAGCCGAAGAGAGAGCGGTAAGCGTAGTTCCCGGAGACGACCATGATGAGGCCTGCCGCAATGAGGCCGGTCTTCCAGTCGGCGATCTTTTTCGCAAGCAGATAGGTGACCGGCACCATCGCCGCGGCCATCAGCGGCGGGACCCATGATGCCACCACCATGATCTCGGGCCGCGTCGTTGCGCCGACGAGGACACAGAGCGCCGATATGATCTGGATGAAGAGCGGTCCCCAGTAGATGACGTCACCGTTCGGGTAGAGCGTCATGGTGTCGAACCAGGCGTAGCCCGGGAAGTTGGCGACGGTCTGCTCGACCTGCCGGAGACTGTACCAGGGGTCGTTGCCCAGGAGATTGACGCCTTCTGCGGTCACCATATCTGCCGCAGGGATTCCCCGCGTCCAGAGCGTGAGCAGGGCGAACAGGACGATAACACCAATGATGATATAGGGTTGGTACTTTTTGAGATCCATCTGAGCCATCGGACACTCCTTGTTACGAATCTGTTTCCTTTCGAACCATTAATAATCTTGGCGTGTCCGGAAGATCCGAAAATAGAAGCGTTTATTGGGGTTTTCCTGTTAATCGGGCAAAGACCCTCTCAAACGCCTCTGCCTTCTTCTTCCAGCTGTGCTCTTCGATCCCGACCGGGCACCTCCCCGGGGAGAGAGCCAGTTCATCGACCCGCTCCAGGAACTCTTCCCTGTTCCGGTAGACCGTGATGTGGTCGCCGCCCATCCGGAGCATATCGGGGATGGGGGTGGAGAGGATCGGTTTCCCGCATGCCGAGTACTCGAAGTACTTGTTCGGGAGGGCGATATCGACCCACTGGGGAGGAGAGAGCGGGATGAGGCAGAGGTCCATCGGTGCGATGTAGCCGGGGAGGTCACGGTAATCGACGGTGCCGGTGAAGTGCACCCGGTCGGCAACTCCCTCCCGTGCCGCGAGGGTGCGAAGGTCGTCTAAGTAGCCGGTGAAGAGCGAACCGCCGACGATCAGGAGTTCAGCGTTAGGGTGCTTTTGCAGAACCTTCGGGAACGCCCGGATCACCTCGTCGAGGGCGTACCACCGCTCGATGGCGCCGGCAAACCCGAGCACGAAGGCATCGGGGGCGATCCCAAGGGCCGAGCGCATCGCATTGCCGTCCATGGGGCGGAAGAGATCTGTGTTGACGCCGTTCGTGATCAACTCCGCCTCGTAGCCGTACCCTTTGAGTTTCGTAACGAGCCCCGGCGAGACCGTCGTGATGACGTCGCTGTGGTCCAGGTTGTACCGGGTTATGGCGAGGACGCCTTCCCGGAGCAGCCATTGCGCGGCGGGGTTCCTGTAGTAGGCGGCTGCGGAGTCGGGGAACCAGTCTTTGAGGTCGAAGATCACCGGCACGTCGAACTTCTTTGCTGCCCGGATCATCGCCGTCCCCGCGAGGACGTGGGCACCGACGACGATATCGATATCGTAGTCCCGGATGATGTCGCGGATGACCCGGTAGTGGCAGGGTGCGTTTAAGGTGTAGTGGAGGAAGGGGCTCTCCACCGGAAATTGCGTCGCCTCGTGGACGTGAAGAAGGGTCTCGCGCTCCTTTCCCCTGCTGACGTGGAAGTGAGGCACGTGGACCTCGTGCCGTGTGGCCAGTTCCTCGAAGATGTTGTGGTGCCTCGACGGGATCGGGTGATGGATGTAGTCCTGGGTGGAGACGAGGAGGATTTTCATGAGTATCTAAAAATCTGGTTATTCGGCCCGGAGTGACCGGACCACATCGCAGATATATGCCAGTTCTTCGTCCGTCACCGACGGGTGGACGGGCAGGCTCACGACCGAGGCCGCGAGGCCATCCGATACCGGGCAGGAAGCGTGCTCGTTTTCGTATACCGGCTGCCGGTTGACGGGGATGGGGTAGTGGACGGCGGTGCCGATCCCCTTATCGTCGAGAGCGCTCATGAACGCGTCCCGGCCGAGCGGGTAGCCGGCGGGGAGGGTTGCCACGTACTGGTGGTAGACGTGCCGGACGTCCGGTGCTGCGTAGGGCGTCGCGAGCCCCGTGCCCGCGAGGTGGCGGTCGAGGTACCGGGCGTTGTGGATCCGGCGCTCGTTGAACCCCTCGACCCGGTCGAGCTGTACGAGGCCGATGGCGGCGGCGATGTTCGTCATCCGGTAGTTGTAGCCGACGGCTGAGTGAAGGTACTTCTTGCTCTGCCCGTGGTTGATGAGGAGCCTGACCCGTTCCGCAAGGGCATCGTCGTCGGTCGTGACCATGCCGCCTTCGCCGGTGGTCATGTTCTTTGTCGGGTAGAACGAGAAGCAGGCAAGGTCGGCAAGGCCTCCCACCCGCTTCCCCCGGTACTCGGCGCCGTGGGCCTGGGCCGCATCCTCGATGAGGACGAGGTCGCGGTCGTCGCAGAGAGCGCGGATGGCAGCGACATCGAACGGCTGCCCGAAGAGGTGGACCCCGATGACCGCCCGGGTATCCGGGCGGATGAGGTCCCCGACCGAGTCCGGGTCGATGTTGAACGTCCGTGGCTCGACGTCCGCAAAGAGGGGCGTCGCCCCGCACATCGAGACGCTCGAGGCCGTCGCGAAGAACGTGAACGCCGGGACGATCACCGAGTCTCCCGGCCCGATGCCGGCTGCAAGGAGGGCTGCGTGAAGTGCCGCTGTGCCGGAGTTGACGCCGACTGCGTGCGAAACACTGCAGTAATCCGCGAAACTGGATTCGAACTCAGTGACGACGGACCCCTGGGCCAGCATCCCCGACCGCATCACACTGGCTACGGCCGCGATCTCCTCCTCCCCGACGATCGGCCGGGCGACGGGGATCTTCATCGACACCTTCTCGCCTCCACCGGGAGTGGCCGGAACCGTGCCGGCGTCCCGACCGCAAGTGTCCCGGGCGGGACGTCCTTCGTCACCACCGCACCGGCGGCGACGAACGCGCCGGCGCCGACAGTGACGCCGGGAAGGATCGTTGCATTCGCACCGATGACGGCATCGTTTCCGATCACCGGGCCCCGGAGGGATTCGTGGGGGCCGGGGGGATAGCGGTCGTTTGTCAGCACGGCGTTTGGGCCTACAAAGACCCGATCCCCGATCCGGGCGCCGGTGGGGATGTAGACCATGCTCTGGAGACGGACGTCGTCGCCGATCGTGCAGTCGCCCTCGATCACCGCCGCCGTCCCGATTGCCACGCGGTCGCCGATGGTCGTCTTCTCGCGGATCAGCACGTTGTGGCCGGTCTGAAAGTTCTCACCGATCGTCACGTCGCAGTAGATGATGGTGCCCGACCGGAGGACCGCGTTCCTCCCGATGGTGGCGCCCGGGTATTCCTTCTCTCCTATCCGGTCACGGGAGGGAAACCCGATGGTCACCGGCTCAAACATCACTGCCCCCTCACCGAGGGCGTTACGTCCATGCTCAATCATTCAACCGTCACGCTCTTTGCCAGATTCCGCGGCTTATCGACGTCTCGCTGCAGCGCACAGGCCGTATGGTAGGCAAGCAGCTGGAGGGCGACCGACGCGGTCAGGACCTGCACCAGAAGGTGTGTGTTCGGGATGGGGATGAAGATGTCCACGATCTCAGCGAGTTCCGTATCCCCGGCAACGCCGAGAGCGATGACCGGTGCCTTCCTGGCCTTCATCTCTTTGATGTTCGAGGCCATCACGCCGTAGGTCGGCCCGGGGGTGCAGATGGCGACCACCGGTGTCTCCGCCGTGAGCAGGGCAAACGGCCCGTGCTTCAGTTCTCCCGCCGCATACCCCTCGGCGTGGACGTAACTGATCTCTTTCATCTTGAGGGCGCCTTCCATGGAGACCGGGTAAAACGCCCCCCGTCCCACGAAGAAGACGTGCTCGGCCTTCGAGCAGAGAGTGACCGCCTCGTGGACGTCCTGGAGGAGGATATCTCCTATGGCCAGGTGCGCGTGCGACAGGATGTCGTCGAACGTCCCCTCGCACCGCAGGTTGACGATCTGCATCAGCGCCGCAAGCTGTGCCATGTAGGACTTGGTTGCGGCGACGCCAATCTCGGGGCCGGCCCGCATCAAGAGGGTCTCATCCGCAACCCGGGTGACCGTGCTCCCCTGCATGTTGGTGATGGCAAGCGTTGGGCAGTTGCGGGCTTTTGCCATCTTTAAGGCGGCGATCGTATCTGCGGTCTCCCCCGACTGCGAGACCGCGATCACGAGGCCGCGGAGGGGTGGGGTGAAGTACTTGAACTCCGATCCCATCTCGACCCGCACCGGTATACTGCAGAGGGATTCGGCCAGGTATTTGAAGATCAGGGCAGTATGGTATGACGTCCCGCATGCGACCAGGGTGATCTCACCGGTCTCCATGACCATCTGCCGCACGTGATCGTTGAGGCTTGCCCTGATGGTCTCGTAGAAGGACTGGGGCTGTTCGTAGATCTCCTTCAGCATATAGTGGGCAAATCCGCCTCTCCGGGTATCTTCGACGCACCAGTTGATCAGTTCGACCGGGCGCTCCACCTTCAGGCCGCCATGGTAGATAGCGAAGCGATCGGGCGTGAGATCGGCGACGTCGCCGTCCTCAAGGAAGATCACGCGTTCGGTGTACTCGAGGAGCGGTGTCATATCCGAGGCGGCAAAGATCTCTGCATCCCCGACGCCGAGGACGAGCGGGCTCGCGTCACGGGCGGCGACGATCTGCTGGGTATCCTCCGCGATAGCGAGGATGGCGTATGAACCTTTGAGCAGGGGCAGGGTCGCGTTGACCGCCGCGAGGAGATCTCCATCATAGTGCTCCTCGAGGAGATGGGCGATCACCTCGGTATCGGTCTCGGACCGGAACGTGTGGCCGCGCCCCTGCAGTTGCCGTTTCAGTTCACCGTAGTTCTCGATGACTCCGTTATGCACCAGGGCGATCCTGCCGCTGCAATCGGTATGCGGGTGGGCGTTGATATCGTTTGGCTCACCGTGGGTGGCCCACCGGGTATGCCCGATCCCCGTGCATCCGTGGAGACCGATCACTCCGGCGTCGCCGTCCGAGATACGGCCCATCTTCTTATAGACCTCGATCGCACTCCCGACCGTCGCGATCCCGAACGAGTCGTACCCCCGGTATTCAAGCCGTTTCAGCCCCTGGATCAGGACCGGCGTTGCGTCCCGTCTTCCGATGTAGCCGACAATCCCGCACATCTACATCACCCGCGTGCCATCTTCGAGGAGGCCGACTACTGTCTTCCCCCTCTCAATAGTGACACTGTTACCTGCTATGCAGTTTTTAAATGTTGTGAACGGTGCCGCACGGACCCCGTCACCGAGGATTGCACCGAATTCCTCCTTGTGGACCCGGACCCCGACCTCGATGAAGCTCGCTGAAGGGTAGGTGGTGGTATGGTCGGCGAGGATGCACCCCTGCCCGAAGACGGCAGAGACAATCCTCGAATGGGACCCGATCGTGACGTCGCTCATGATGAGTGAGTCGGCGACGTAGGTGAACGGTTCAAGCACGACACGGTCGCCGATGCTGACATCGGGCATGATCACGCAGTTCGGGCCGATGTTGCAGTTGCTCCCGATGGTGACGGGGCCGTAGATGACGGTGTTCGGGCCCACGGTCGTCCCGGTGCCGATATGCACGGTGCCCCGGCGGATGACGGATGCGTCGACCGTCCCGGCGATCTCGGGGGTGATCCCTTTGAGCATCCGGCTGTTTAATTTCAGGAGGTCCCAGGGGTAGATGGCATCCTGCCAGTCATCTGCCGGGATCGCCCGTATCCTCCGGCCCGACGCGATCATGGCGGCGAGAGCGTCGGGGATCTCGGTCGTCCGGAGGAAGGAGAAGACGTCGGGTGTGAACGAGTAGACCCCGGTCGATACGGTGAACGTCGGGGCGTCCTCGGGTTTCTCGATGACCTCGCGGACGAGGCCGTTTCTGATCACCACGACCCCGAAGTTCGAGGGGTTCGGGTGCTCGGCCACGAGCATGGCGTTCTGCTCCTTTTTAATCCGGGCAATAGATTCTGCGTTGATGTAGTTGTCGCCGGGGAGAACGAGGAAATCGTCCGTGATCTCCGACTCGGCCGCACGGAGAGCATCCGCGGTCCCGAGTTGCCGTTCCTGCACGACGACCTGGATCGGGGCGTCGAGCCGGTTGAGGTGCCGGATGACATCCTCTTTACGGTATCCGACCACCACCACGATATCGCGGATCCCGTTCTCCAGCAGGGCGTCGATGACGTATTCGATGATCGGCCGGTTTGCTACCGGAAGCATGGCTTTGGGCTTGCTCCGGGTGAGTGGCCGGAGGCGACTCCCTTCTCCCGCTGCTAGAATGACTGCCTGCATCATATCACCTGATGATTGAACCGTCCTCGATGCATCCTTCGACGAGGGAGTGGGGAGCAATCCTCGCGTTACTGCCGATGAGGCTCCCGACGTTGACCGAGCAGTTGATCCCGAAGAGGACGTCATCGCCGATGATGGCGCCAAATTTCCTCCGCCCGGTAGTCTTCCCGCAGACCTTCACCGCTCTGTCGTCGTGCCTGAGGTTTGCGACCTTGGTGCCCGCCCCGAAGTTGCACCCGCTCCCGACGATGCTGTCGCCTATGTAGTTGAAGTGGGGGATCTTCGTCGCCGACATGATGATGGAGTTCTTGATCTCGGTCGCGTGCCCGATGTGGCAGTTATCGCCGATGGTGGTCGAGCCCCGGATATAGGCGTGGGGGCCGATGATACAGTTCTCGCCGATGACGCAGGACCCCTCGATGTAGGTGCCGGCCCGGATGACGGTCCCTTTGCCGATGCTGACCGTCTCGGGGACGGTGCACCCGTCTTCGACGGTGCCGCACCGTTCATGGCAGAGCGAGGAGAGGAGTTCCTCGTTTGCGTCGAGGAGATCCCATGGCTGCCCGACGTCCAGCCAGTAGTCCAGCGGGTATGCTCTGAGGGTTCCCTCCCTGATATAAGATTCGAGGGCGTCGGTCAGTTCGAACTCGCCCCGGCCCGATATCGTGAGCCCCGCAAGAAGGTCGAAGATGTCGGGGTCGAAGAGGTAGGCGCCCGCGTTGATCAGGTTGCTTTTTGGAGCTTCGGACTTCTCCTCAAGACCGGTGATGCGCCCTCCTTCCACGGTCACCACGCCGTAGTCCTGCGGGTGGTCGGTCTCGTGGATCCCCACGCAGGGGGTATCCATCCGGCAGAACTCCCCGATGTCCTCCTTTTTGAGGACCATGTCGCCGTTTAAGAGGAGGAATCGGCCGTCAATCATTCCTGCCGTAGCCCGCAGGGCGTCGGCGGTGCCGAGCTGGTGCCGCTGGGTCACGTACGTGATATTCACGCCCAGGTTGCTGCCGTCCCCGAAGTGGTTCCGGATCTCACGCTCAAAGTAGCCGACGACGAAGATGAAGTCGGTTATCCCTGCGTCGTGAGCCGCGAGGACGAGGTGTTCCATCATCGGGCGGTTGGCTATGGGGAGCATCACTTTCGGGCGCCGGGCGGTCAGGGGACGCATCCGTTTCCCCTCTCCTGCTGCCAGTACAACACATTGCATATATTCACTCCAGGGTCTGCTTCGCTCGTTCAAGGGCTGCGTGCCCCATATCGAGCATCTCTTTTGCTTTTGCGGGCGTCTTTCCCTCGGCCGTGATCCGGACCTTTGGTTCGGTGCCGCTTGCCCGGATCAGGTACCAACCGTCTTCATCTTCGAAGCGGATACCGTGGGTCGGCTCATCGGCCCCGATCGCAGCCATGATCTCCGCCGGAGCGTCGACGCGATACGCCTCCCGGAGGAGTGTGTACCGGGGCATCCGGTCAAGTTCTTCGGCGATCGACCACTCCGACGCGATCTCGCAGAGCAGGGCTGCGGCGTAGATCCCGTCCGGGCAGTAGGAATACTCCGGAAAGATCCAGCTCCCCGATGCCTCGCCGCCGAAGTCCCCCCAGGAGAGGAGCTCCTCGGAGACGAAACTGTCGCCGACCGGCGTGCGATGGACCTCCGCAACCTCTTCGATCGCCATGGAGGCATCGACGGTGGTGACCACGTGCTTCCGGTCGAGGTACTTCGCGAAGAGCATGAGGAGATGGTCTCCGTCGATGTAGCGGCCCCGCTCGTCGAACGCCATCATCCGGTCGGCATCGCCGTCATTGACCACCGCACACGCGGCCTCCCGCTTCCGGACGATCTCCCCGATATAAGGGAGATTTGTCTCGAGCGGCTCTGACGGGCGGGCAAACTTCCCCGAGACGTTGCAGTTCAGGCCGATGACGGTTGCTCCCATCCCTGCAAGGAGATCGGGGGTGATGACGCTTCCTGCGCCGTTGCCGCAGTCCACCACGACCGTGACGGGCCTCTCCAGGCTGACCCGGTCGAGGATCGCCTCCCGGTGCGCGTCCACCGCATCGATGGGAGAGACGGTTCCCTGCTCGTCCCAGTTCTTCCAGTGCGACCCTTCCAGCGCATCCTCGATCGCCGCCTGCTGCCGGAGGGTGAACGACGACCCGTCGGGGTTGAGCAGCTTCACCCCGTTGTAGGATTCGGGGTTATGCGAGGCGGTGATCATGCACCCTGCGTCCACGCATCCCGTCGCATGGGCAACCGTCGGCGTTGGCGCGACGCCGCAGGCGTAGACGGTTGCACCACCCGAGAGCATCCCGGCAATGACACAATGTTCCAGCAGTTCGCTGGTCGTGCGGGTATCCCTGCCCACGACGATGCCCGACGCACCCCCCGCGGTGGCTGCTCCGATGCGGAGCGCCAGACTCACGAGGGCGGGGCCGAATTCTCGCCGGATTCCGGAAGAGCCGAAAAGCATACTCCTGTATAATCCTTTCTTTCCTAAAAAAAGGTATTCATCGCCCGTAAGGGCACCAGTGCTTGAGATTTAAAAGACCGCTGACCCCGGCGGTTGACGGCCCGAGAAAGATCATCTGCTTGTGTCCCCGGTACTCATCGATGCAGGCAACCCCCGCGTCCGTCGTCATGCCGTCGCCGGCGACCAGAAAGAGGTCTGCCGCCTCCGGCGAATCGACGACCTGGCTGCCGAGAGCCCGCTCGAGCACCGGCATCGGGCCAACGAGGTAGATCCGTTTTCCGGCGACCTCGCGGGAGAGTTCCGCGAGGCAGGGGGCATAGCGGTCGGGGGTGCAGGGGTGGAGTTTTCGTGTCAGGTAGAGGAACGCCGAGACAGCGTTGATGATCGCACCTGCCGCCCCCCGTTGCTTTGGGTTTGCAAGCGGCGCGCCGAACATAAAGGAGATCCGGGTGTTGGCCCGGACAGGTTCACGGGTGATGAACTGCCCGGTCTGCCCGCCGAAGTGCCCCTCCATGCAGACCCCTTTTGGATACTGGCAGACATCTGTATCGTGGTTCACACAGAGCTTCACGATTCCGTCCTCGCACCCGCTGTCCGCGATGATCGTCTCCAGTCTCCTGATTGCATCATGCAGTAAACTCATGGTTACTCCTCCTGACCCCAGAGGATCGCCCGCACGGGCGACCCGTCCGCACCTTTGAGCCGCATCGGGAGCGCCACCATGAAGTAGTTTCCCTCGGGCACGGCGGAGAGGTCGAGCAGTTCGAGGATGACCATCCCGCTCCCGAGCAGCCGGCGGTGGATTGCACCGTCGCCATGGAATGCCTCGATCGACGGAGCATCGGTTCCGAGGCAGGTTACCCCGGCATCAGCGATGAGGCCTGCTGCCTCAACGGAGAGCGCCGGGTAGCCGGGGTCGAACTGCTGCCGCTCCGAGAAAGTGGTCCGGAGGAGGAGCGTCCTCGCGCCGTCGAGGCGGCCGGCGAGGTGGTCGGGACCGATGGCCTCTCCCGCGTCGCTGCAGTCCAATACCTGCGCCGGTCCTGCGAGCACCCCGGGCGGGATCCGATCGACCGTCTGCCCGCCCTTGATATAGTGCGACGGGGCGTCGATATGCGTCCCGGAATGGCTCCCGAGGGTCATCTCGGTCACCCGGTACTGCCCGTTATCTATCTCGCGGAACCGGGGCCGGACGTCCCCGGGGTAGAGGACTGCATCCTCGGAGAGGTCCCGGGTGATATCGTAGATCTTCACAGGTAATCTTCTCCCCGCCAGCCGAATTGCCCGATCAGCGGCACGAAGCAGACGCCGCCGAGCGGGATCTTCTCCACCCTGCCTTCGTGTTTGACGAGTTTGATGAGGTCCTGGCATTCCCGCGGCCCGACGGGAGCGATCAGCCGCCCGCCCTCGGCAAGCTGGTCAATCAGGGGCCCGGGGATGGTGGGCGATGCCGCCGTGACGACGATGGCGTCGTACGGCGCTTCCGGTGGATAGCCCTGTGTGCCGTCGCCGACGACCACCCGGACACCGGTGACCCCCGCCCGGTCGAAGTTCTGTTGTGCCTGGTCGGCGAGGTCTTCAAGGCGTTCGATGGAGATGACTGTTGCGGCGAGTTCGGCAAGGAGTGCGGCCTGGTAACCGCTCCCGGTCCCTACCTCGAGCACCCGGTCCTGCGGCGTAAGTTCGAGCTGTTCGGTCATGACGGCGACGACATAGGGCTGGGAGATGGTCTGCCCCTCCCCGATGGGGAGGGGTCGGTCCTCGTAGGCGGCGCGCTCGTAGCCCTTCGGCACGAAGAGGTGGCGGGGGATCTTCCGCATCGCGGCAAGCACCCTCTGATCCCCGACCCCCCGGGCCCGGATCTGGAACTCCACCATCTCCTCGCGCTCCCCCTGGCAGGGATCGGTCTGTGTCATCCCTTCTCCCGAATCAGAATCCTGATTCTGCTTTATCGATCGCGGCATCGATCTGCGCCTGCAGGACCGCAGGCAGACCGCTGATCTTTACATCCAGGAAACCGCGTATAATGGTTGCGGTGGCCTCCTCCTCGGAGAGCCCTCTTGCCATGAGGTACTCGATCTCGTGGCGGGCAATCTTCCCTACAGCAGCCTCGTGGGAGAGTTCGGTCCCGGTCAGGGTTCCTTCGATCTCGGGGATGGCGTGGATGATGCCGTCTTTTAAGATCAGGCCCTTGCACTCGATGTGACCCCGGGTGTTATTCTTCTCGCCGAGGATGTGGCCCCGGGAGATGATGGTGCCGCCGGTGGTGATCGCCCGGGTGATCAGTTCGGCGCTCGTATGCTCGGCGCCGAGGATGGCGCGGGAGCCGAGGTCGAGGGTTGAGCCCGGTGTCGCGACGACGATGCTCGAGAACCGGGCCACGGCGTTCTTCCCGACCAGGCGTGCCGTCGGGTACATGTTGACCTGGTTGACCGGCTGCATGCAGACGTAGTTCGAGAGGAAGGTGCCGTCCTCTTCGATGATGATGGCGCTCCGCGGGAAGACGCTGATCCCCTCTTTCCAGTTGTGGATCATCGTGGACGTGACCTTGGCCCCTTTGCCGACGTAGATCTCGGTCACTCCGATATGCGCTCCGTGCTCTTTCTGCCAGGAGCTCGCGCAGCCGGAGATGATGTTGATCTCCGAGCCCTCTCTCGCGATGAAGATGTTGTGGACGTGCTGCACCGGCTCTTCGCGGAGGAAGAGGCAGGCCTGGAGGGGCATGGCGACCTTCACACCCGGCTGCGCGATGACGACGAGGCCCTGCGGGCTCTCCTGTTTTGCCAGGTACTGCGTATATTTGTCCTTATCGCGCGATACGGCGTTCCAGTAGTAATCCTTTACCCAGTCGTACTTCTCAAGAGCGGTCTTGATGGGGAGCATCTCTATCCCCTCAGCCCCGCAGGTGGTCTGGATCACGTTCTGGTCGACCTGGAAGAAACTCCCGCACCGATTCTGCATCCCGACTTCAAGGCCGGTCAGGGCGAGGCGTTCCCGGTCCTCCTGCGAGAGCTGCTCAATATCAGTTACATCTGTTTGCAACGCACACACTCCCCGTACCCTTTCTCTTTGACCACGCGCAGGATCTCGCGGGGGTTCCCGTGACACCGGATCTGGCCGTCGATCAGTACGTGCCCCTGGTCGGCCTCGAGGTAATCGAGGATGTAGCCGGTGTGGGTGATGATCAGGCCGCTCCGATGACGGTTGATGATATGCACATCTTTTTCGAGCAGGCCTGCAATCTCCTTTCCCATCAGGTTCATATTCTCGAGGTCGACGCCGCTCTCCGGTTCGTCCAGCATGAGAAAATCGGGCTGCTGAACCTTCAGTTGCAGGACTTCGCTGCGCTTTATCTCACCGCCGGAGAACCCGACGTTGGTATCACGGGCAAGAAAGTGCTCCATGTTGACCGTCTGCGCGAGCGCCTCGATCGCGTCTCCCCCCATATGGGATGTGGCGGCGAGCAGTTTCCCGAGTTTCAGTCCGGATATCGTAGGCGGGTGCTGAAACATCATGCCTATCCCGAGGTGGGCCCGCTCGTGGATCGGCATCCCGGTGATATCCTGTCCTTTAAAAACGATGGATCCGGACGTGATCGTATAGCCGCTAAACCCCATGATGGCTTTAAGCAACGTGCTCTTTCCCGAGCCGTTCGGCCCCATCAGGATATGGGTCTCCCCCTGCCCGATATGGAGGTTGATATCGTGGAGCTTCTCGGCGCCTTCCACGTTCACGTGTAAATCACTGATATCCAGCATACGGCACTCCGTTCCATGTATTTGTCAGGGAATACATTAACACTTGCCAACGGAACAATAATTGTTTCGACGGATAAGAATCCAGAGCGTAGCGACATCCGGCATTTCGCCAAAATGGGCGCAAATTCCTCGAACCGCTACGTAATGGGTGCAGACTTCTGAGCGGGCTCCCGGCTCTTCACTTTCACCCCGCACGCGGCCTACGGTTAAATAGCGACCTCGCCCCGTTCCATTATGGAAAGATCCGCATTCAACACGTTTGCCTGCCTCGCAGAGCGGGCCGCCCGGTATCCGACCATTGTTCGGCGGAGCCAGATGCGTAAAACGGTGTACCTCGCCGCCACCGTCCCGGCGAACCGCACCCCTCTCGGGGTAGAGAGCCTGGCGTAAGTCCCCCCGGTCACCCCGCGAGGTACTCCCGGGCCCGGAGGTATGACCCGGGCCGGTCGTGGGCGTGGGTGATCAGGTAATTGTGAAGGTCCACGATAGCCCTCGACTCCTCGAGCAGGGCGTTGTAGGCTTCTACCGCGTCGTTGTAGTCCCGGGCCTTCCGGTTGTATTCCGGGACGAGACGGTTGTACTCCCGGATCTCCCCCGACCGGGAGAGGGCTGTCAGCCGTGCACCGAGGGCGTCGAGGGACGCTCTCTCCTCCTCGATTTCCCGGGCGCGTACCGCGAGTTCCGGCCCGAGCGCCTCGACCCGACCGCGGGATAGGGAGAGGGCACGTTCGATCGTATGAATCTGGTCGCACGCCCCGTAGATCCGGGGCCCGTCCCCGACCGGGATCACCAGGGGATCGGTGGAGAGAACCGTCCCGTCTGCGAGCGCCGCAGGCGGGATACCCACGTAACTTCTATTCGTGGTCTCGATGTAGGCGAAAGGAGTGTTGCGGTAGGGACACCCGGCGCTTCTCACCCCGACGGCCATGTGCGCTTCGTCGCCGAAGTAGAGGAGCGCGACCCCGTAGCCTTCCCGTGCGAGGAGCCCGGCGAGGAGGAGGCTTTTGTCGTCGCAGTCGCCCTCAGTGTCCACGTAGGTCTCGATCGGGAACTTCGGCTCCACGATCGAGGCGTCGGTCTCATACGGGATGGACTGCACGAACGCGGCGATCAGTTCGAGATATCGGTCGTCGTCAAGCCCCTGGCGGTCCCGGATCTCACGGAGGGCCGCGAGCAGGTCCGTGTAGAAGGGCTCCTGGTGGGAGTCGTTGACGAATGCCCGATAATAGATCGGGATCCACTCCTCTTTTGAGAGGTCTTCTGAGAGGTAGAGTTGCCGATCCGCTTTCTTAGCGCCTGCGTAGACCGCCGGGTCGGGGTCGATCCGGATCGTCTCTTCCCGGTCCCCGAAGGGGAAGGTGTAGGTCGGCAGGTCGTCGAGGGCCGCCCCTTCGACCGGCACGATCGCCGGCGCGACGACCGGGGGGTGGAGGAGGCCGCCCAGGCACCCGGCACCGAGGGCCGCGGCGACGAGGACGAGCACGGTGACGGTTCGTTTCCACATGGTATCAGAGATAGTCCGGGAGGTCTGCCAGCGAGTCGATGATGAGGTCCGGCGCGATGCCTGAGCGGCGGACCGTCTCTTCCCGGTACTTGCCGGTCCTGACCAGGATTCCTTTCATACCGCAGGCCCGGGCGCCGCCGATATCGGTGACGATGTCGTCGCCGACCATCGCCGCCTTATCCGGGTTTATCCCGATCTCCCGGAGCGCACGGAGGAAGAACGTCCCCGAGGGCTTTCCGATCACCTCCGCCTCCTTTCCGGCGGCATACTCGAGCGCAGCCACGAACGGGCCGGCCGAGAGCATCAACCCGTCCGACCCCATCCAGTAGCGGTCTTTCTCGAGCGCGATGAGGTCTGCGCCGTCCATCAGGAGGCGGAACGCCCGGTTCATCGAGGCGTAGGTGAGACCCTCGGCCGCGTCGGCGACCACGACCGCATCGGCCCCCTCCTCGACAGCCGCGATGCCGGCCTCCTCAAAATCCGTCCGGGCATCGGGGGTGGTGAGGAGGAAGCACCGGGTCCGGCCTCCTTCCCGCAGGTGTGCGGCAGCGGCGACCGGGGCGGTGATGATCCGGGTCTCCGGAATGGAGTAGCCGAGTTCCTCAAGACGGCGGGCAACCGAACGGCGGGAGCGGCGGGTGGTGTTGGAGACGAACCGGTAGGGTATCCCCCGCCGATCGAGTTCCCGGAGCGCCCGCTCCGCTCCAGCGACAGGCCGGTCGCCGACGTAGAGGACGCCGTCGATGTCGATCAGGACTGCTCCGACCTTCATATCCCTCCTTCTGTTGTCCGCAGGAGTATTTATGCGGTGCCCGGGAAGGCGCGACGCAATCATGAGAACCTTCATGTGGACTGCAGGTGTACCCGTCCCCGATCCGAAAACCGTCACGAGGAGAGGAGGACAGGATATGGATGCATTCGAACGGATACCGGTGGATGTCCGGTGGAAACTCGCCGCCCGGGAGGTCTCCGCGCTGCCGCTTGCCTACCGGAGAGCCATCAGGGACGGCGCCGACGACCAGCTCTACAACGAGATCGAGCGGGCGGTGTGGCAGGAGCAGGGCAGAGAAGCGGGCGTCATCGCCCGTGCCTTCGGGATGCCGCTTGGAGACGCGCGGGAGGTTGCGGAGGCGTTTGCGGCGGCGACAGGGGTGCTCTTCGGGCCCGAGTACCAGTATGAGATCAGGGATTCCGCGCCGGGCGAGGCGGTCCTGACCGTCCGGAAGTGTGCGATGGTCGTGCGGGCGAAAGAGCAGGGGGAGAACCCGCTTGTCGTCTGCAACGCCTGCCATGCCTACGCAAACGCCGCGATACCGGACCTGAACCGGGGCTACACCCCAACGTACATGAGCGCTATCTGTGCCGGCGACGGTACGTGCTCGATCGCAGTAAAGCCCGCACGGCAGGAGTGATACGGGGGGACCGATCCTTCGTTCACTTTCACCCCGCGGCGGTTATCTTGAATGCCGGCAGAATCTAATCCTCTGCCGACAGGATGGTTTGCCCGTTCGATCAGGCAGGGAGGCTGTGGCGGGGCCGGGTTGACCGGGCCGGGGAGCACGATCTCGTCGGCGGGAGCGGAGTCTCCGCCCCGGCCCCCTGGTCCTCGTTTATCTGCCGCTCCGACTACGATAGGGCTCGAAGGCTCCGCGACGACCTCGTCGCCGGGTACCGGGGCCGGGCATTTGAGGACGTCTTTTGCGGTCGGGAGGTTGCGTGCCCTTCCGGGGCGTGTTACGTCCTCGAATCCCGGGATGCCATGGACCTTGACGGCAGGGACCCTGACCGGGCGGCGGCGGCTATCCTTGCCGACCTCACCCTGGTCCACGGCATCGGCGAGGTGACAGAGCGAAGGTTGAAGGGGCGGGGTTACCGGACCCTCGCCGATCTTGCCCGGCACCCTCTCTACCGCCGGGAGGCCGCACGGCTGCTTGATTCGGTAGCGGGAGGGAACACTCGCGATCTCGTGGAAGAGATAGGGCGGCGGCATCGACGGAGCGACCCGCTCCTCCTCGAAGCCAGCCGGTTCCATGCCCCCGAGGATTTTGTCTTCCTCGATATCGAGACGCTGGGGCTATTTTCCCGGCCGATCATCCTCATCGGCCTCGCCCGGGTCGGGGACGGGTCGATCACCACCCGCCAGTACCTGCTCCGGTCGGTCGTTGAGGAGGAGGCGGCGCTCACCGCTGTCCTCCCTGACCTGGAAGCGGATGGTGCGGCCCTCGTCACCTTCAACGGCCGGGCGTTCGACCTCCCCTACATCCGGGAGCGGCTCGCCTACTACGGTATCCCGGCAGACCTCGATATGCCGCATTTCGACGTCCTCCACTTTGCACGCCGGCGCTGGAAGGACTCGTTTGCCACCTGCCGGCTCAGCGCACTCGAGACGGAGGTCCTTGGCGTCGGCCGCGAGAACGATGTTCCGGGCCGGATGGTGCCGGAGTTCTACGATGCCTACCAGCGGACAGGAAACCCCGGCCCGCTCGTCCCGGTGGTGGAGCATAACCGGCAGGACCTCATCTCGCTCGCCCGCCTCTTCGCGCTTCTCAGGGGGGATAGCGACGGCGGTGCGTGACTTCCTCGGCCTGCTCGCGACCGACGACAGATTTCGGGAGCGTGTCGTGCATATCGAGACCACACCTCCCCGGGAGGCCCGGTACGGCGGCCTCTCCCGGCCCCTCCCGGAAGGACTCCGGGCCTACTGCGACGGGAGGGGGATCCGGCTCTACACGCACCAGTGCGCGGCTATCGAGCACCTGCGGGCGGGGGAGAACATTATCATCACCACCCCGACCGCGAGCGGGAAGACGCTCGCGTTCCTGCTTCCGGTCTTCGAACGCCTCGCCGCCGACCCCGCCGCGACGGCGCTCTTCCTCTACCCCACAAAAGCGCTCGCCAACGACCAGGTGAAGGTGGTCCGGGAGCTGGAGAAGATCTCCGGGATCCGGGTGGACGCCGCCATCTACGACGGCGACACCCCCGGCGGGAGGCGGCCGGCGATCCGGGAGCGTTCACGGGTCGTCCTCTCAAACCCGCACGAGCTCCACCAGATCCTCCCCTGGCACGCGAAGTGGAGCCGGTTTTTTAGGAACCTCCGGTTCGTGGTGGTCGACGAGGCGCATCGTTACCGCGGCGTTTCGGGGTCCCATATGGCCATGCTCCTCCGCCGCCTTGCCCGCATCGCCGGGCACTACGGTGCCCGCCCGCAGTTCGTCCTCTCCTCCGCCACCCTTGCAAACCCCGGCGAGTTCGCCGCCCGCCTGACCGGGGAGGCGGCGGTCTCTATCGAGGAAGATGGGTCGCCTCAAGGAGAGAAAGCGTTCGTCCTCTACAACCCGTTTGCCGGAGGCAGCGTGCAGTCCGTCCACTCCGCGACAAAAGACCTCCTCCTCGCGTCGGTGGGAAGCGGGTGCCGGACACTCTGTTTCACCGTCTCCCGGAAGCTCGCCGAACTGATTGCGGTCCGGTCGCGGGAAGTCTCCGGGATAAGTGCCTACCGTGCGGGCTATCTCCCGAAGGATCGGCGGGCGATCGAGGACGGCCTCAAAGACGGTAGCCTTCGCGGTGTCGTGACGACGAACGCGCTCGAACTCGGGATCGATATCGGGTCGCTTGACGGCGTCATCATCTCCGGGTATCCCGGAACGATGATCTCTGTCCGGCAGCAGGCGGGAAGGGCCGGGCGCCGTTCCCACGACTCGTTTGCCGTTCTCGTAGCGTTTGAGAACCCGCTCGACCAGTACTTCATGAGCCATCCGCGGGTCTTCTTCTCCCGGCCCTGCGAGCACGCCGTCGTGGATACGACAAACCCCTACATCCTCTCGGGCCACCTCCTCTGTGCGGCGGCGGAACTCCCCGTCGACCCGGAGCGTGACAGCCACTGGTTCGGTCCGGATCTCGTGGGGATGCTTGAGGCGTTCGAGCGGGTCCATCTGCTCCGGAAGGCCTCACGGGGCTGGATCTACGCCGGGCAGGGGCGGGCGGTGGATACGGTCGGGCTCGACGCCGTCACTGCCGATACCTTCCGGGTGATGCATGGGGGCAGGCTGCTCGAGACGATGGACCACTGGCAGGCCTACCGGGAGGCGCACCCGGGTGCCATCCTCCTCCACCGGGGAGAGACCTACGTGGTGACCGGGATGGACCTCGAGCAGCACACCATCCGGGTGGAGGAGACCGATACCGATACCTACACCCGGCCTCTCTCCACCACCGACGTGGCGGTCGTGCAGGAACTCCAGCGCCGCGATTTCGGCGGCTTGCAGGTCTCTTTCGGCGATATCAAGGTCACCGAGGAGGTCGTCGGGTATACGGTGCGGCGCTACGACCAGACCGTGAGCCACCACCGGCTGGACCTCCCGCCGCTCCGCCTCACGACGAAGGCCCTCTGGTTCACCATACCGGACCGGACGGCGGAAGCGGTCGCTGCCGGAGGGTGGGACCTTGCCGGCGGGCTGCATGGTGCGGAGCACGCCTTGATTGCCGTCATGCCCTACCATGTCGTCTGTGACCGCCGCGATATCGGCGGGCTCTCGACCTCTCTCCACCCCGCAACCGGTGCACCGACGATATTCGTCTACGACGGCTACGAGGGGGGGATCGGGCTTGCGGAGAAGGCGTTCACCCTCCTTCCTGCGATCGCCGGGATGGCGCACGAACTTGTCCGCGACTGTGCGTGCACCACGGGGTGCCCGGCATGCATCTACTCCCCGAAGTGCGGGAACCAGAACCAGCCGCTTGACAAGGAGGCGGCCGTTATCGTCCTTGACGACCTTGTCGGCCGGCTCTCCACGGACGCCCACCCCAAAAACCCCTGATCGATACCCTCAAGTCCCCGTCTGTCGATACCCGCCGCCGGGGTCCCGCCATGAGTATCATCCTCGTTCCTATCGGGAAGGTCGATCCAGCAGAGATGCAGATGCTCGAGGATCTTCTGAAGGCGGCCTTCTCTCGTGATGTGGTGATCGGGGAGGAGATCCCGCTTCCTGCAGCCGCACTGAACGCCGCCCGCAATCAGTACGATGCAGAGATGGTGCTTACGTTCCTCTCGCTCTCCGGGGAGACCGCCGGCTGCGACCGGGTGCTGGGGGTCACCAACGCCGATCTCTATTTTCCGGGCATGAACTTCGTCTTCGGGATAGCGGGCCGGAGATGCGCCCTGATCTCCCTCCACCGTCTCAGGCAGCCGTTCTACAGCCTCCCCGAGGACCCGGTTGTCTTCCGGCACCGGGCCGTCGTGGAAGCGGTGCATGAACTGGGCCACACCTTCGGGCTCACCCACTGCGAAGACCCCCGGTGCGTCATGCGCTTCTCAAACACCATCGCCGAGACCGACCGGAAGGGGCCGGCGTTCTGCACGACCTGTCGTCTGCGGGTCTTCGCCGGAGAGGTCGGACGGCGGTGACCGGGTTCCTGCCGGAGCCCGGGCGGGGGTGCTGTGCCCGGTCAGCCCGGGGTCGGTAGGGCAGAAAGAATTGATACGTATCTCTCGAAAAAGCGGAAAATAGTTCCCGGATGCTGCGCTCTTCCCGAATGATCGGAGCGTTTCAATATAATATATTTAGTTCGTGATAAAAAAATATTCCTGGAAAATGGGCTAGATCCTCAGGTTGAACAAAGATCGGGGGTATTATGTCGTGAATTCTAAATCAAAAGGCTTTTATCCTGTCGTTCCGACCTTAGAGATTGTCCCCAATATCTTTTTGCGATTCCTCTGTAGTTGTATCGTTCCGGCGTCAACTACCCCCGGTTAAAACCGGGGGCTTGCAGCGGGGGCCCCTTGCGG
>WOYI010754578.1_pt1 | contig 23419 bp, 21 predicted proteins | sample 6423411 | NCBI WGS metagenome assembly WOYI01 (sample SAMN13441803, study PRJNA592873) | oil field metagenome | biome: oil field; feature: oil-well bore; material: oil-contaminated soil; isolation source: oil-contaminated soil from oil-well borehole | place: Germany: Wietze | collected 2016-10-18 ... | reverse complement strand
CTGAAGATGGCAGAGTTTGAGAATAAGAGCTTGAAGCTGGGTGGATCTCTTAATTTTGAGGCTCCAAATAGCATTACAGGAAATGAGACTATCACTCCGGAATTTGCAGCCACCTTGGCCGGCAAGCAGTTCTCGCTAACAGGTAAAGTGGAAGGAACCTATGACTTTACTGCAAAGGACTTCACTCCCACGGTAAGTGTCAGTGGCAGCTGGAACAACAATCCTGCCTCCACCGCTGACTCCTTAACGGTACAGAAGCTACAGAATGAGGTTTTGCTTGCTGAAATTGCATATGCTGGTGCCAAGAATGACTATCAGCAGAGTGCAACCTCACTTGAGAACAGAATAGCCTCATGGAACCTCAGCTATATGCTGTTGGGTCAGACAATGGACTACCACAAACAAGTGTTGGAGCAACAACAGGATCTGGCAAAACGTGGTCTTGCCACCCAACGTGAAGTAGATGATGCAGCTTTTACTAGCCAGATGGATGCCTATGATATGGCAACCACCTTGCTTGAGGGGTTGCAACTAGAAAACGAAATTCGCATCTTGCAGATATGAGGGAGAAGCATTCCATGCAAAAACAGTCCGATGAAATGAATACTGAACACCAAGTCAGAAACCAACTCCGAAAGAAACTCCGTGTAAAACGGGTGAAGCGATTGATCACCACCTTTGTCATCTTGGGCTTGATCATATTCAGTCTCTATCTCTATACGTACTACAATGAAAACGGGAGGATGCCCTGGGCCGAGGAACAGGCTCCGGTAAGTGCAATACAGGAAGTAGAAGCAAAAGTGTATGAGAGTACCTTTACCTCCACGATAGACCTCTCTGGGTATGTTGAACCGAATGACATCCAGAATGTAATCCTCAGAGCAACAGGAACGGTAACCGATGTGTTTGTAAAGGAAGGAGACATGGTCAAGAAGGGCGATGTACTCATTGCCATCGATGACACCAGCCAGAAGTATGAAGTTGCAAATCTTGAAGCAGAACTGGAGCGGGCACAACTGACGGGAAGTGAACGTGAGGTTGAACTAACTGAGCTACGGCTGCGATCGGCACAGAATCGACTCGATTATACCAAGGCATATGCCAATTTTGATGGAGTGGTGGCAGAGGTCAATGTCAGCAAAGGTGACTACTTTGATGCAGGTTCCAGTGCAATGACAATCATCGATCGTTCCCTTCTCAAGGCAACAGTGGAAATCGATGAGATTGACATGCAGTACCTGCAGCTTGGGCAGATTGCTACGCTCTACTTTGATTCCTATCCCGCCTCATCGGTAGAGGCTGAGGTGACCTACATCCCAATGCTCGGGAGGTACACCAATCAGGGAATCGGGGTAATGGATGTGGAACTCACCATAGCTGATCCTCCGCCTCAGATCGCCCCAGGCTTCACCTTTGAAGGGTCAATTGCGAGTGAGGGTGAAACCACACTGGTGCTTCTTCCCCAGAGTGCTGTGACAAGCACCCGTGGGACCAGCTACGTCACCAAGAAATTGGCCGATGGGACCACCACTACCGTTCCTGTAACAGTGAAGTACCTAGGTGAGGGTATCAGTCAGCTTCTCAGTGGTGACCTCAAGGTAGGGGATACCCTGATCGTCAAGAAGACCAATACCAGCACATCTGCCCTTGTTAGTATGACAGGACCTGGTGGCATAGGTGGAGGACGGCCTCGGTGATAGTCATGGAACAGAATGTAATACATCTTGAGGATGTCAGGCGCTATTATGTCATGGGCGATTTCATGGTGAAAGCCCTAGATGGGGTGTCGCTGTCCATTAAAAAGGGAGAGTTCACCTCAATCATGGGACCTTCAGGAAGTGGGAAGTCAACCATGATGAATCTCATTGGATGTCTCGATACTCCCACCAGTGGTTTGATTGACATTGATGGTGAGAATACCGCTGGCTTGAATGAGACTGAGCTGGCCTACATCAGAAACCGAAAGGTTGGCTTTGTCTTTCAGCAGTTCAACCTGTTGGGAAAGCTTACTGCCCTCGAGAATGTGGTGACCCCGCTTCTGTATGCAGGCATGGGAGTTCGTGAACGGAAGCAGAAGGCAGCTGATGCACTAGAACGGGTTGGCCTTGCTGACCGCATGTACCACCGTCCCAATGAACTCTCCGGCGGGCAGAAACAACGGGTGGCTATTGCACGTGCACTGGTGAACAACCCCACCATCTTGCTTGCTGATGAACCCACAGGAGCATTGGACAGCAAGACCGGAAGCCAGATCATGGAGCTCTTTGAGGAGTTGAATGCCGAGGGCAGGACGGTCGTCTTGGTTACCCATGACAGGGAACTGGGAATGCGATGCCACCGGCAGATTCATTTGCGTGATGGGAAACTGGAGGAAGGCTATGCTGTTTGAAAATATAAAACTAGCATTCTCAGCAATGCGTGGCAGCAAAATGCGGACGGCCCTCTCCCTCTTGGGTATTGTTATCGGGGTAGCTTCAGTGGTAGCGATTCTGACCATTGGCCAGAGTGCTTCCACGAGCATCACCGACAGCATCGCAGTCGGTGGATTGGATATGATTACCGTCTATCCTTCCTATGGACAGCGCTCGACAGGTACGTTTGATGAGGAGTTCGGCGATACCCTGCTAAGGGATATTGAGGGATTGGCAACCGTGCTTCCCCAGAACAATAGCAACGCCCAGATCCGTAGTGGTCAGGAGACCATCAATGCATCTGTTTCCGGGGTGCTTTCCAGCTATGGTGAGGTATTGAATCTGGAATTTTCGGAGGGAAGTTTCTTCGCTTCCATGGATAACATCAACTATCGTCAGGTTATCGTGCTTGGCTCTGATATTGCCGAGGAATTATTTCCCGACCAAAGCGCGGTTGGCCAGTATGTAAGTGTATTCCGAAATCAGGCAAAGAGCTATCTGGTGGTGGGTGTCCTGGAAAGCAAGGATGCAACATTCAACCTCTCCTATGACAACACAGTGTTTATTCCCTACAACACCTACGGCCAGCGTTTTGCCAAAACCTCTGGTGTGGGTGCCTACGTCCTGAAAGTACAGGAAGGGTACGATACCATCGAGGTTTCAGACAGGGTGACCGAATACCTCGATGGCATAGTAGGAAGTGATGGCTACAACATCTTCAGCCCAGCAAGCCTGGCAGAAATGGCTAATGAGATTACTGGGACGTTCAGTGCATTCTTGGCAGCAATTGCTGCTATCAGCTTGTTGGTTGGTGGTATTGGGATCATGAACATTATGCTTGTTTCTGTTGCTGAACGTACCAAGGAGATTGGCATACGTAAGGCATTGGGAGCCAGCCCGAATGTCATTCGGGGACAGTTTATTTGTGAAGCGCTTACGTTGACCATAATCGGAGGATTTTTGGGTATCGTGCTTGGGGCCCTCATTAGCTACGGCGTAACCAATGTAATGGATTGGTCGTTGCATTTATCGTACACCTCGGTCATACTGGCGTTGGGCTTTTCCATGTTTGTCGGAGTCTTCTTTGGGTGGTATCCTGCGATGAAAGCCTCCCGCCTTGACCCGATTGATGCCCTTAATTACGAATAGGATTCTCGGGGGAGTATACGCTTGACTGTTAAAAAGACCAGCTGGATGATTGTTGATGGAAAGGAACCGTTCATCGTCATCACCTCGCTTGCATTTGCCTTCATCGTCTTGATTGCCTTGGTGATATTTCTCACCTCGGCCATGCTTGACCGTGAAGAACTGAAAATGCAGAGTGAGGCTGAGCGAGCGTTCAATTCCGTTTTTCTTGCCTTGCAGGATAGCACCAATAAGGCATTACAGGCCATGCAGGACGAGAATGTCTCCGGCATTGGTGTGTACAACTCCCTGGGCAGAAAGGTGCTGAGTCTCGGCAACGTACCGATGACCATACCATTGGACCGCTTTGGTTCTCGGGAGTCACTGCCCAAGGATAGGTCAAATACAGGGACCGCAACCTTCAACAAAGAGACCGGAATGATTGAGTATATTCGATTCAGCCGGCTCACCATCATGTTGGACACAGGAGAACTCACCCTCACAGAAAATGGATTGCTTCCGTCCCCTCTGGATTTTCCTGATGTTTTGTATCTCCATTTTGATGGACAGAACTATCACCACCGCGTGACGGTCATCAAGATCATTGGAATTATTTCCACCCTTACCTTGGTGGGACTCTTCTTGTTGGTGCTCTCTATTTATCGGAACAACCGTAGATATCGAGAAACCATTGCAAAACAAGAGAGCCTGGTTAACCTTGGGCAGGCGGCACGAACATTGACCCATGAAATTAAGAACCCGCTCAGTGCCATCACCATCCAGCTTGCTCTTCTTAAGAAAACACTTCCAGGGAACCACGCTGAAGAGTTGAAACTCATAGAGCAGGAAATCAGAAGACTTACCCAGTTGACGAACAAGGTCAGCGACTTCCTCCGCAACCCATTGGGGAAGCCGGTCGTGGTTGATTTGAATGAGTTGTTCACCTCATTGGTGATGCGGTTTGACAAGCCCATCCGTTTCTCGAGTAGTTCACCGCAGCAAATCGTCATCGATGCAGACAGGGCACGTTCCGTTTTCGAAAATCTCCTGAAGAATGCGGTGGAGAGCAGCAGCACCCGAGACCCACAAGTAGAGGTACGTATTACCACAGATAAGCGGAATTTTGTACATATTTATGTCATGGACCGTGGCGATGGTATCAGTGTGGAGGATTCAAAGAAGATTTTTGATCCCTTCTTTACCACCAAGATCCATGGCTCAGGGATTGGCCTTTCCATCAGCCAGCAATTTGTGAAGGCAAGGGGGGGGAATATCCGGCTCTACCCACGGGATGGGGGAGGTACAGTTGCCGAAGTGGTACTGCCTAAGTCCATCCATACGGTAAAATTGATGGGAGTAACGAAAAAATGAAGATTCTCATTGTTGATGATGAACCGAATATCCGAGATTTGATGCAGCAATATCTCAAGCTTGATGGCATTGAAAGTGATTGTGCAGAGAATGGTCTTTCTGCACAACGTATGCTTCGCGAGGAGGCTTATGATGCTGCTCTGGTTGACTTGAAGATGCCAGGTATGGATGGACTTTCATTGATCAGCTGGATTAGGGGGGAAGGGTTCCGCATGCCGATCATCATGGTCAGTGCCCATGGAGAGATCACAGATGCAGTCTCTGCCCTAAAAAGCGGTGCCCAGGACTATATTGTAAAACCATTCGATCCTGAGGAATTGACTATTCGATTGAAGAAGCTCGTAGAAGCACAACACCTGAGGAACTTGGTAGAGAGCGAGACAAGAAACAATCGCGAGGATGACAAACAGATTTTTGTTGGGGAAAGTTCCTCGATTAAGAAGATCAAGGAGATTATCACCAAGATCAGCGACACCAACTCAACGGTACTTATAACAGGCGAGAGTGGGACGGGAAAGGAAGTGGTGGCTCGCGAGATTCATGCTTCCAGTCCTGTCAAAGAAGGCCCCTTTGTAGCCATCAATATTGGAGGGGTTCCAGAGAACCTGCTTGAGAGTGAACTCTTTGGTTATGAGAAGGGTGCCTTCACCGGTGCTGCAAATCGGAAGACCGGTATGTTTGAGCTCGCGAGCGGGGGTACCCTGTTCCTTGATGAAATCGGGGATATGCCACTCTCTCTGCAGGTGAAGATACTCAGGGTTTTGCAGGACCGCAGGATTACCCGCCTTGGTGGTACTGAAGCGATCCCCATCAATGCAAGAATCATTGCGGCTACCAACAAGGATCTGGAACAGCAGGTCAGGGAAGGTGCTTTCCGGGAGGACCTGTTCTACCGGCTTAATGTGGTACGAATTGTCATACCCCCGCTCAGGGAGCGGCGGGAAGATATTCCTTTGCTTGCGGCAGGAATCTTACGACGGTTCAACCGGCAAATGGGGCAGAAGGTTACAGGGTTTTCAGCAGATGCACTGCAACTGCTTTGCGAGCATGACTTCTTTGGAAATGTCAGGGAGCTGGAGAATATCCTTGAACGAGCTGTCATTTTTACCAGTGGAGAAGAGATCCAGTGCGATGACCTTGATTTGAGGGGATCGGTCTCCCTTCATACCCAGATAAAAAATGAAACACCTGCAACCCCAGCAGAGGTAAAGAGCCTCAAGGATGTAGAAGTTGATGCAATCATCAGGGCTCTCCATCGTTGGGAGGGCAACCGTACCCGAGCAGCGCAAGAGCTTGGCATCAGCCGCAGAACCCTGATCAACAAGATTGCTGAATATGATCTGAATTTATAAGAAGGAGCGACGTCGGTGAGTACATTACCAACTTGGGACCTTGATCCCATCTATCCTGGCTGTACGAGCAAGGAATTTCAACATGACCTGAGGTGGGTGGTTGCCTCTTCTCAAGAACTTGAGGCAAATCTTGAAGACACCAAAAAAGATTTGAAAGACATGCTCTCTCAGTATGAGTTGATTCTTGACCATCTGGAAAACCTCGATGCATACAGTGCAGCATGCCTGACTACAGATACGGCAAATGAGGAGTATTTGAGGGCAGTTTCGCAAACTGAGGAGGCTTCCTTGATGGTTCAGCATATGCAGGTTGCCTTTCTCAACGTTCTGGCCACAAGAACCGAGGAAATTGCCCGTCGCAGTGCCGAAGGTGGGGACTTGGCACCCTACCGGTTCCCACTGAGTGAATTATTGGAAGAGCAGCGTCATCTGATGAGTGAGGAACTAGAGGACCTTGCAAATGATCTAGGGAGAAGCGGGACCGACGCCTTTTCCCGTTTGCAGGAAGCCTTGAGCAGCAGTGTTTCCACTGCTTGGGACGATCAAACCGAAAAGACCGTCATCCAACTGAGGAATGAAGCCTTCAATGCTGATAGAACTATCCGTAGAAAAGCTTTCGAGAAAGAGCTGGAGATATGGAAGGCCTATGAGGTTGCTTTTGCTTCGAGTTTAAACGGGGTGAAAGGAACTACCATTACACTGGATGCGAGACGAGGGTATGATTCCCCGCTTGACCGATCCTTGATGCAGTCAAGGATAAATCGTCCCATCCTCGATGCACTTATTACCACCCTTGAGAAGAACCTTCCCCTGTTTAGAGGATACCTGCAGAACAAGGCAAAGATGCTTGGGTTGGATAGCTGTGCGTTTTATGATTTGTTTGCCCCGGTTGGCAAGGAAGCACTGCACTTCAGCTATGAGGAAGCTCATACCTTCATTGTGCAGCAGTTCAGTGCCTTCGACCCTGAGATGGGTAAGTTTGCAGATCATGCGTTCAAGGCCCGTTGGATTGACCCTGAGAGTCGAAAAGGTAAGGTAGGGGGAGCGTATGATACTGCTTTCCCTTTAGCGAAGCAGAGTAGAATTCTCTCCAACTTTGACTTCACCTATAATGGGGTTTCCACCCTTGCCCATGAACTGGGCCATGCATGGCATGACCATGTGGTATTGCAGAAAAGCAATCTCTTGCGTTCGTATCCGATGACCTTGGCAGAGACTGCCTCCATATTCAGTGAGTTTCTTGTGTTTCAAGGGGCATTGGAGAAGAGCAGCAGTGAAGGGAGACTTGCCCTTATTGAACACTTCCTGCAGGATGCCACGCAGGTTTGTGTGGATATTCTGAGTCGGTATTACTTTGAGAACGCTGTATTCAGTGAACGAAAACGGGGGGATCTGAGTGCAAGTGCATTTTCAGCCTTGATGGAAGATGCCCAGAAGAAGACCTATGGAGATGGGCTGTCAATCTATCATCCGTACATGTGGGCTGTGAAAGGACATTACTACTCATCTGATTTCTCTTTCTACAACTATCCGTATGCGTTTGGGCAATTGTTTGCCTTGGGTCTCTGGGCTCAGAGCAAGCAGGCAGGTACAGATTTTCCCGCCTCCTACAAGAAGCTCCTTGGAGCAACCGGCAGTCTTCCCGCTGCAGAGGTGGCCGGGTTGGCCGGGATTGATCTAACTGATGTGTCTTTCTGGCAGGAAGCGATGGGAGTCATCGCCTCCTATGCTGAGGAATTTGCCCATGGCGTATCAGATTGAGAAACTCATCCAGGGTGGGGCGGGCCTAACAACAAGCAAAGAAGGGAAGCGTATCCTTGTCATGGATGTGCTGCCCGGTGAGTTGGTCGAGTTGGGCCACTTCCAAGAGAAGTCAGGATACATTCGTGCGACCGTGCAGAATATCCTGCAAGCAAGTGAAGACCGTATTACGCCTCCCTGTCCCTACTGGGGGAGGTGTGGTGGTTGTGATTTCCAGTATGCCAAGGATGAGGCGCAAGGAGTCCTGAAAGAAGGGATTGTCCTGGACAATATCAAGCGACTGGGAGGGATAGACCCTGCCTCTTTTCTCACCGAGAAGCTTGAGACAGGACCAGCTTGGGGATATAGGAACAGGGTACGCTTTCATGTAGACATTGCTGAGCGGAAGGTAGGATTCCTTGCAAGGAAAAGCAAGTCCTTGGTGCCCATTGAGCATTGTCCGATACTCTGCGAGAAGCTCAATGCACTCCTTGAAAACCCTGGCCGGCTGTTTGAAGCAGCCAGAACCCAGATGTTTTCCAACAGAGGAGGGAGCAGCGGATTCATTGAGGTCCCTGCTTTCAGTGGCGATGATGAGGTCTCCTTACTAGATGAAGTGGTCAAGACCACCGTGGGGGATCATACTTTCTTCGTTACCGCATCGGTGTTCTTCCAGTCCAATGAATACTTGCTTCCTGCTCTAACGAGCTATGTAGCCTCCCACGCTGTGGGGAGCACAGTTATGGATCTCTATAGTGGGGTGGGTACATTCAGTGCATTTCTACAACAGCCTGGGAGACAGGTGATTGCAGTTGAGCGACAGAAACAGTGCATCTCTCTCGCCAAACGGCATACACCTTATTGTGAGTTTTATAGTGAGCCGGTTGAGCAGTGGGCAAAGAGGCAGAAAGGGGCTGCTGTGGATACAGTCGTGGTCGATCCTCCGAGGGTAGGCCTTGATGCTTCTCTTCCTTCCTTGATAGCTTCCTGGAAGAGTCACCGTATCATCTATGTTTCATGCAACAGTGTAACATTGGGACGAGACTTGCAACGATTCGCCTCTGAAGGCTACACTCTAAGCCAGGTGAAGGTGTTCGACCTATATCCCCAAACGTTTCATAGTGAAGTCGTTTCCATTCTTGACCGGTAGGGAGAAAAAGACCATGAAAGACGGGTTTGTAAAATGTGCAGTTGCCTCGGCCTCCGTTCGCGTTGCCGACACCATGTATAACACAGCATCAATTATTTCGCTTATGCGGTCTGCTGTACAACAAGGGGTTAGACTTCTTGTGTTGCCGGAGCTGGTAACCACTGCCTATACCTGCGCTGATCTTTTTCTCCAGAAATCTCTGCAGAAAGGGGCTGTTGATGCAATAGCCAATGTTGTTGATGAGAGCAGGAACAGTGATCTTCTTGTTGTCTTTGGCTCCTTGATTCCCTTGCATGGACGCTTGTACAACTGTGCTGTGGTGGTCCAGAGCGGACGTATTCTTGGTTTGGTTCCCAAGCAACATTTGCCAAACTATCTTGAATATTATGAAAAACGTTGGTTCAAAGTACCCACCGATGGGAATATTGCAGTGGAATTCCTTGGCCAAAGTACCTATTTTGGTACACGCTTGCTCTTTACCTGTACCAATCTTCCCGAGTTGGTCGTAGCCTGTGAGATTTGTGAGGACCTTTGGGTACCCCGCTCTCCTAGTACAGATCATGCCGTTGCTGGTGCTACGGTCATCACAAACTGTTCAGCCAGTGATGAATTTGTCGGCAAGGAAGAGTATCGTCGTTCCCTCGTGAAAACCCAGAGTGGTAGGCTGATCTGTGCATACCTTTATAGCGATGCAGGGGAAGGTGAATCCACTACTGATCTCGTGTTTTCTCCCCACAATCTGATCTTTGAGGATGGTCATAGTCTTGGGGAACAACGTGAGCAGAGTGATACGCTCCTCATTACTGAGATTGATGTACAGAAACTTGCCTTGGAGCGTATTCGCAGACAGAGCTTTGGGTATGATGACAATATGTATCAACGTATTCCCTTTACCCTGGAGGAGAGGGAGTGTGCCTTGACCCGGAAGATTGATAGGAATCCGTTTGTTCCTTCCGATGCACAGACTATGACTGCACGATGTGAGAAGATTCTTACCTTGCAATCCCTCGGCTTGAAGAAACGTCTTGAACACACAAAGGTAAAACAGGTGATAGTGGGGTTGTCAGGTGGTTTGGACTCCACCTTGGCTCTATTGGTTTGTGTGAGGGCTTTCGATGCTCTCAAGCTCCCAAGGAGCGGTATCCTTGCGGTAACCATGCCAGGCTTCGGTACCACAAAGCGGACCAAGGGGAATGCAACCAAACTTGCAAAAGCCCTTGATGTAGCGTTCACAACCATATCCATCTCCAAAGCGGTGGGGCAACACTTCAAGGACATCGGTCATGACCCAGCAGTTGCTGATGTCACCTATGAGAACAGCCAGGCTCGGGAACGTACCCAGGTCCTGATGGATCTTGCCAACAAGAGAGGGGCCTTGGTTATCGGTACAGGAGACCTGTCAGAACTTGCCCTTGGATGGGCAACCTACAACGGCGATCATATGTCAATGTATGGGGTGAATGCTTCGGTCCCCAAGACCTTGGTCAAGCATCTGGTTTCCTACATTGCCCAAATCAGCGACCCTTCATTGAAGAAGGTGTTGCTGGATATTGTGGATACACCGGTAAGTCCCGAGTTGCTTCCGGCAAAACATGATGGGACGATCAGCCAAGTGACGGAAGATTTGGTTGGGCCCTATGAACTGCATGATTTCTTCCTCTACCAAGTGGTACGTTTCGGATACAGCCCCTCAAAGGTATATCGGCTTGCTCAATATGCCTTCACCGGTATCTATGAACCTGCATTCATCCTTGGTTGGTTAAAAATCTTCTATCGTCGGTTCTTCAGCCAGCAGTTCAAGCGATCTTGTCTTCCTGATGGGCCGAGAATTGGATCGGTGTCCCTCTCTCCTCGTGGGGATTGGCGGATGAGTAGTGACTCCTCTGTGGCCCTTTGGCAACAGGAGTTGGAAACGCTAGCAAACTGATATAGGAATTATTGAAAAAAATGGTTCACTTTTGTAGCCTCTTTGCTTGGTAGCTGTTATACAGGTGAGGAGTTGCTCATCGTTATGCACAAAAGTACGGCTATTCTTATCCTCATCATAATCCTCATGGTTCCTTCCACTGTCGGAGCAAGGAGCTTACTCAATGTAAGCCTCGGTTTTGGTGCAACCTATTCACCTAAAGAATTAGATGACATTTCCCTTGGGTTTCAGGATCCAGATAACTGGATGTTCTCTGGAGAGTTGAGTGCTCGTTTTGCATTCCTGCAGGGTCAGGCAATGGTTTACCCCATTACATGCAGTAATGAAGAGCAGGGAGTCCTGCTGGTTGGTATGGGGTCGATGAGCCTTCCTGTTTTGGGATCCTTGCTTGCCCTGGAATTTGGTGCCGGTCCCAGTGTAACCTATATGCCTACTTCCTCAAGCAGTCCCCGCTCCTCCTATTATGAGCTTGCAAATGGAGTTTATGCTGATACAGAAGAAAAAACATTCACTGAGGCCATGTTTGCAAGTCCTGTGTATCTCCAGATAGGTTTAGGCTCTGAAGTTGGTCCTGTGGGTCTAAGAATTCGATGGCTGATGGAAAGTAGTTCCACATTGGGTTCAGTGTTCACCTCAAGTGAGTGGTGGGGCATGTTTGCTATAGATAAAGCCTCCCTTTCCCTTGCGTTGTCACTGAAAATGTTCTAAATTATGAACGCAATTAGTAATGTGTCATAGGAAATGACAAAAGGGGTTTTGATATGAAAGCAAAAAGTATGGTATTACTGCTCATTGTATGTGTGATGTTGCCTACAGCGTTGAGTGCTGCTGTTGTTGATTTGAGTTTGGGTGCTACTGCGCAGTACAACCAGACATTGGGAGATATCAAGCAAGAAATTGATGCTGATTCTTGGGATGGAATGGGTGATTTCAAGAACTACACCTTGGGTGCTGACCTCCGTGTCAAGCTTCTCATTGCTGAAGTGGATGTGGTCGGAACCTTCGGCTCGTACACTGATGCTGCCTCGATTGAGTACACCGAAATTTCCACTCTCACTACAGCCGGTATCTCAATGGATCTCTTGGGAATTGCTCGTCTCGGGTTTGGCCTGGGTCCTCGCTGGATTGTGAGAATGAACAACGATACAGGGGATTTTACTATTTTTGATGAAACCGGGGCACCTCAGACGATTGATTCTCTTGGTGAAACTTTCATCAATTCACCGGTTGCCTACCGTGCAACTGTTGACTTCAATTTGGGCAATATTATGCTTGGTTTGAACTATACCTTGGATACAGAGTATACGTTTAATAATGCAGCTGAGGTGGACAAACTCTTCAGTGCCAACATTGATGAGGGCAAGGTTGGCGTTTCTCTCTTGTTCTCAATTTTCTAAAATTACCTGAATATACCCACAGGCCCGGAGAAATCCGGGCCTGTGTTGCTTTTCGCCTTTGTCCAAGTATGGTAGAGTAGTGTCAGGAGAACCACCATGGCAAAAAGAGGGTTTTTTCACTCATTTCTTTCTGCTGTAATTGTTGCAGTGTTGATTTTTTTTGTGATGTATTTCTTCATTCCCAGCATGGGAATGAAATTCCTCGGTGTCAGCTTTGCCCTCCGTGAGGGATCGTTGAATGCCCAGGTTCTGGATGTAATCAGTGAACAATCGCAGGGTAATCCAGATTTTTCCAGCGAGTCGTTTGTCCGGCTTCAACAACTCCTCTCCAGCCCTGAGGTCCAGGAACGATTGAAGGAAGCTGCAAAGGAAGGGCAGCAGGCATTGGAATCTGCAGTCCAGCAATTGACGGAACGAGCCGAATGAAGCCATTTGAAGTATTGTTTCTCGGAACAGGTACAAGCCATGGTATACCTGTTATTGGTTGCAAATGCCCGGTCTGCACTTCCGCGGACCCTCGGGATAATCGTTTTCGCTCCAGCATCCTTATCAGGAGCGGTGAGCACGCACTCCTGGTAGATACCACTCCAGAGTTTCGCTTGCAAGCTCTGAGAGCCGATATTTCACACCTTGATGCAGTGCTCTATACCCATGATCATGCAGACCATTTCAATGGGATTGATGACCTTAGGGTCTTCTGCAGGGATCAAGTGTTGCCTGTGTACTGTCAGGAAGAGACAAAACATGCAATTATTGATCGCTTTCCCTACGTGCTCACCGGAAGTACTGTAGCCGGTGGTGTCCCTCACCTTCAACTCAACACATTGAAGGCATATGAAGAGATTGAAATTGGTCCCTTTACGGTGACACCCATTCCCATTCTGCATGGCAAGAAGGAGATATTTGCATTCAGAATTGGTGACTTTGCCTATGCAACAGACTGCAGTGAAGTACCACCAGAGAGTATTCCCTACTTTACCGGACTCGATACCCTTGTTGTGGGAGCACTCCGGTACTGGCCGCATCCAACCCACTACAGTGTATTTGAAGCAAAGGCCTTTGTAGCATTGGTTGGAGCCAAGCGTGCCTACCTTACTCATCTCAGCCATAATGTGAGCCACCAAAAGCTGGAAGATGAACTTCCAGATCATATCCATGTGGCCTATGATATGCTTTCGTTATCCATAGGGGGATAATACCATGGACGAACTATTTTCCAGTCAGGATTTTGATCAAGAGAAGTTGCAGAAGGAGGCAAAGGATAGACCACTCTCTGTGCCCCCCAAGCAAGAAGAGAAAAAGAAGGATCCTACGGTTCTCAGCGACCGGAAGAAACTCTATATCATAGACGGCTACGGCCTGATCTATCGCTCCTACTACGGGTTTTTCAAGAATCCGATGCAGGACACCCAGGGTAACAACATCTCTGCAGTATATGGATTCTTTTCCACTGTATTGAAGTTGATCCGCGAATACACACCAGACTATCTGGTGGTTGCAATGGACGGAAAGGAGAAGACCTTCCGCCATATCATATATGAACCCTATAAAGCAACCAGGGATGCTGCTCCTGAGGATCTGCATAGTCAGGTACCTATTATCAACAATATTCTCAAAGCCCTGAAGATTCCCACCATCACCATGGAGGGATATGAGGCTGACGACATTATTGCTACCTTGAGCGAGGAAGCCACCCGCCATGCAATCGATACCATCATGTTTACCAGTGATAAAGACTTGCTTCAGCTGGTGGACGAACACACCTTCGCCTTGAGACCTGCGAAGAAGAATGAGAATTTCTATCGCTTGATGGGAGAGAATGAGGTTGAAGAGATGCTCGGGATCAAACCTTCCCAGATTGTTGATTATCTATCACTGTTGGGAGACTCATCTGACAATATCCCCGGTGTGAAGGGTATTGGAGAAAAAGGGGCTGCAAAACTTTTACAGCAGTTTGGAAGCCTTGACGGCATTTATGAACATGTGAAGTTGGTTGCTCCAGGCTTGCAGAAAAAGTTATTGGAAGGAAAAGAAAATGCCATGCTGAGCAAGAGCCTGGTTGAACTGAGACGTGACTTATTCAACGTAGAGACATTCGACACTGAGCAGTACTTGGTGAAGGATGTAGATTATGAGGCTGCTATTCCCCTGTTTCAGAAAATTGGGATGCGAACCATCCTGAAGGAACTTGGAAGGGCATCCGGTGGTGACGCTTCCTCATATATACCTGAGAAGCCTGGAAAGAAAGCCTCCAAGCAAGGCTCGTATAAAGCAGTGACGACCATCAGAGAACTTTCAGCGTTACTTGAAGCATATGCAAAGGCAGGAAAGCCTGTTGCCTTTGATCTCGAGACAACCAGTATTGATGAGATGGTTGCCAAGGTTATTGGGTTTTCCTTCACCAACGAGGCAGAGAAGGCGTACTATGTTCCCTTGGTTCATGATGGTAAGGAACTATTGCCTGCCGATGAGGTAAAGGAACTGCTTTCTGAGTATCTTGGCTCCGGAAAGCTTGCACTCATCGGACAGAACTTCAAGTATGACTACAAAGTATTGGTTCGATGGGGGGTGGTCCCCAAACTGGTTATCTTTGATACCATGGTCGCTGCATGGTTGCTGGACAGTACCTCGGTATTCAATATGGACTACCTTGCAGAAAAGTATCTGGAGTATAAGACCGTCCATTATAGTGACATTGTCCCCAAGGGGAAATTGCTGAGCGATATTCCCTTGGACCAAGTGGTATTCTATGGTGCTGAGGATGCAGATGTAACCTTCCGTTTGTATGAGGTGTTTCTTGAACTTCTGAAGGCAAGAGGGTTACTCGATTTACTCAACAATATTGAGATGCCTTTGCTCTTGGTCATTGCAAAAATGGAACTTGCAGGTATCCATCTGGAGAGAAGCCGCATTGAGCCGCTCTCCCAAGAGTTCGAGAAGCGGATTGATGCCATTAAGGAGGAGATTTTCTCCATCTGTGGGCATAGCTTCAATCTTAATTCCCCACAGCAACTGCAGGAAGTGCTTTTTGTAGAGCGTGAGATTCCTACTGGCGCAAAGACACGCTCAGGATTCTCTACAGCAACAGAGGTGTTGGAACCGTTGCAGGAGACCTACCCTGAGGTGGCTTTGATTCTGCAATATCGAATGCTCAACAAGCTCAAAACAACCTATATCGACAAACTTCCCCTACAGATCAATGCCGAGACAGGAAGAATTCACCCTTCCTTCAGCCAGACTGGGACTGAGACAGGACGTCTCTCCTGCAAGGACCCCAATCTGCAGAATATTCCGGTAAGGACCGAGGAGGGAAGAAGGATCCGTTCTGCCTTCATTCCAAAGGAAGGCCATCGGTTCCTCTCGGCTGACTACTCACAGATAGAACTTGTGGTACTTGCCCATATGGCAGATGACCCTGGGCTCAAAAAAGCGTTCCAGGATGGTGTGGATGTGCACCGGTCTACAGCAAGCCTAATCTTCGATATCCCGCTCGGGGAGGTTTCCTCTGACCAGCGTCGTATCGCCAAGACGATCAACTTCGGGGTCATGTACGGTATGGGGACCCATAGTCTTGCAAAGGATCTCAATATCTCACACAGTGAAGCAAAACAATTCATCGATCAATACTTTCAACGCTACAGTGGAGTGCAAGCCTTTGTTGAGGCTACGAGGAGCCGTGCAGAGAAGGATGGCTATGTAACGACCCTCCTTGGGCATGTAAGAACCATCACCGAGATCAACAGCAGAAGCGCTGTGGAACGTGCAAAAGCTCAGCGTATCGCCGTGAACACCGTAATCCAAGGGACAGCGGCAGATATCATGAAGCTGGCAATGCTTCGTGTATCGGCCTCTCTCAAGGAAAAAGGCCTTAAGGCAACATTGTTGTTGCAGATTCACGACGAACTGGTGTTCGAGGTACCTGAAGATGAGGTGGAAGCAACAAAGCGTGTAGTGCGCGAAGCACTGGAAGGAGCTGTGAAGCTCAGTATTCCCCTGAGAACCAGTATCGAGGTGGGGGACAACTGGGGGGATATCCACTGATGTTGGTTATCGGATTGACGGGTAGGGCCTGTGCAGGCAAGAACCAGTATGCACAGGTATTTGCTTCCCATGGATGCGAAGTGATTGATGTGGACTCATTGGGACATGCTGCTCTTGCAGAGAGCAAGGATGAACTCAGGCAAGCTTTTGGAAAAAATATCGTAATCGATGGAAAGGTCGACAGAAAAGCGTTGGGAAAACTGGTCTTCAGCGACCCCGAGAAACTGAGAGAGCTGGAGTCGATCACCCACCCGAAGATGGTTGGCGTGTGCAAACGTCTGATTAGGGAGGCAAAAGCGCAGCAGAAGCCTGCGCTCATTCTTAATGCAGCACTACTCAAGCGGATGGGTTTGGAGCCTCTCTGTGATCATGTGTTGTTTATCAAGGCACCACTGCTTTTGCGTTTTTTTCGCTGCAGGGGGAGAGAAGGGCTTTCCCTTAAGCGTTTTTTGGAAAGAGAGCGAGCACAGATGGATATCGTTCCAGAAGCCGATGTACAAGGCTTGGATGTGGTGGTATTACGTAATCACCGCTCAAAGGAGGTAATTCATCGACAAATCATAACCTATTGTGATACCATAGGATTACGAATTTCATCCCAGCGATGAAATCTTTTCCATACGAGGGTTTGAAATGAGAAAGTCTGTTTTGATTAATTTGCTGGTCATTACCATAGTTGTTACCACATTTGTCTTTGTCGGAATGTGGTATCTTCGCCCAGGCGTGCCCAATGAGATTCTCCAGCAAGCAAAAGAGCGGCAGTTGCAACCCTTGATGGAGGTCACTCCTCCGGTGAAAAAGCCCACTGTCCAAGAGGTTTCGCAGACAGAAACCTTGGCACGGGAACTGCTGCCCCGGCTACAAGAACAGCTCGAGCCGGTATTGAAAGAATCCATCTCTGCTCAAATCCTAAAAGATACCACATTGCTCAATTCCCTTGCAGGACAGTTGGAAGAACTTGTACTTCCCGCTCTCAGTGAAACATTGAGCGCTGATCAAGAAGCCTATCAAGAAGTACTTCGTAGTGAGCTTGAAGGATATGTCGAAAAGAACTTGGCAGAATTGAGAGCGGAAGCAAGCGTTTTGGAATCAGATATCAAGAACTCTGTAGCAACACAGCTGGAGAATATGAGAGCGGAGTTGACCAGGGAAGTGGACTCCTACGTTCCTCAGCTTGTTGACCGGATGATTCCCCAGGTCGTCTCCCAGGTTGTGAGCCAACTTGAGGCAAACAAGGAGACCTATATAGCAGAATTGCAGGCTAATCTGCCCAGCCCAGGGGTGAGTGAGGAAGAAGCAATAGCGCTCTATGATAACTATCGAAGTGATATTGTCATGGATTTGGTCCCCTCTCTCCTCGATTCCATGGAGGAGCCGGTGAGAAAGGCTGTGCAGGATTATCTTGTTGAGATGAAATTCATCCCCCCTGTTCCCAGGATTCCCACCACCAAGATCTCAATTCAGGTGGATGAGCCGGTTGTGGTGGAAGAGGTTGCTCCAGTAGTAGCGCCTGCCCCACAAGCCCTGGTTGTAAAGGCAGTAGAACAAGCTCCCGCGTCTATGGTAGTGGAAGAGGTTGCTCCGGTACTAGCTCCTGCCCCACAAGCTCCGGTTGTAAAAGCAGTAGAACAAGTTTCCGCGCCTTTGCGGAAAGAAGGAGCGGAACCAATTCTTGTACCGACATTCGAAGAGAAGGAAACAGTGGTATTCATGGAACCTGAGGTCTATGAATCACAGCGTCAAGATATCCGCACCAAGGCTATTCAAGATGTTCTTGATCGGATTGCTCCTCGCTGATTGGATCAGGATAGGTCCTAATCACTCCCTCAGCATTTTGGAACATCCATGCTCCTTGTTCATCTTTTCCCAGCAGATAGCTTCTCCCTAATGGAACCTTCCCGCCACCCGCGGGAAGGTCTATTGCATATACCGGCATGGCTAGCCCAGAGAGTCGTTGTCTCAGCTGCTCCTCCAAGAGCAGTCCCTTCTGGATCGGAACGCGGAAGTGGGCTGTTCCTTCGACGAGGTCTCCTTGGAAGAGATAATATGGCTTAATCCTGTGCGATACCAATCGGTTGCAAAGCTCAACGAGCACATCGGCATCATCGTTCACTCCTCGAAGCAATACCGTCTGATTCATTGCAGGTATGCCTGCCTCCACGAAGCGGTCTACCGCCACTATTGCCTGTTGGGTGAGTTCCCTTGGATGGTTAAACTGACACATGAGGTAGAATGGGGCGCTCGAGAATTGTTTCAGCATGGTGATCAGGGAATCGGTAATCCGCATGGGGTAAGAAGCAGGTATCCTTGAACAGATGCGGATTACAAGGTCGGGACGCTTGCTTCTGAACGCTTGTATCATGGACTCCAAACGTGTATCAGAGAGGGTGAGTACATCACCCCCGGTAAAGAGAATTTCTAGTATTTCCTTGTGGTTTGCAACATAGGTTGCTGCCTCATTTACCTGTTCCTCACTTGCAGGTCCTTGGAAAGTTCCTGTAAAACGACGGCGGAAACAGTGCCTGCAATACATAGGACAGATATCAGTAGTAAGGAAGGCAACCCGGTTCTTATAGCGGTGGATAAGACGTTCGGTCACGCTGTATCTGACTTCCTCCAAGGGGTCAATGGTACCTTTTGATTCAGGAATCTGTTCATATCTCGTGGGAACTACCTGGCGTCTGAGTGGATCATCAGGATCCTCTGGGTTGATCAGGGAGAGAAAATAGGTTGGAATTTTCAGAGGGAGGGAGCAATTCCGGTTTTCATGGAAAGCGATCTCATCCTCTTTGAGGGAGAGGTAGCGCTGTAGTGCCTCTTTTGTGGTAACTACTGCCATATCATCATGTGTCTGCATGAACATGGTGTACCGTAAACACGTCATTTCGTCCAGAGCCGAGGAAAGCCTAACTCCCTTTGGAAAATATATGATACACTTACTGCAATTGGAGCGTAACAAGGAGTTTTTCTATGGCCAAAACACAAAAAAAAGGGTTGAAAGGGTATTACATTACCACCTTCTTGATCGGTCTTGGATTTTTTACCATGGGGTTGATGGACCCTCTCTATGATACCTATGTTCCTATTTTCCTGGCCCGTTTTGTTGAGTCCAAGGCTCTAATCGGGTCAATCATGACCTTTGACAATATTTTGGCCATATTCTTAATTCCCATTTTCAGTGCAATCAGTGACAGGACCCACACAAGGATAGGGAGAAGGATGCCGTTCATTGTCATCTGTCTTCCTATTACAGCTGTTGCATTTGGCTTGATCCCCTTCTCTGCCTTGAACAGTCTTTGGTTGCTCATTCTGCTTGTGTTTGTCCTCAATATATTCAAACAAGCGGTTAGGGGACCTGTGGTTGCGCTGATGCCCGATATGATACCAGGAGACCTTCGTAGTGAAGCCAACGGTGTAATCAATACCATGGGCGGAATTGCCGCCATCGTAGGAACAGTAGGTCTTGCACGATTGATGGATGTACCGATCAATCTTCCCGGTCGTGGCCCTACCACCGAAATTCTTGCGTTCCCTATCTCTTCTGTTCTTGTCATCATTGCCGTACTGCTTATCTTCTTCTTTGTGAAGGAGCGACCGGCGACGGCATCTGAACAGAGTGAGAAGAAGGAGCCGATCCTTCACTCACTGAAAGTCATCTTCGCCGAGCAGGACAAGAGTGCTCTTTTCATTCTGCTCTCTTTGCTGTTCTGGTTCATTGGGTATCAGGGAATCTTACCATTTGTCGGCTTGTATTCCAAGGATATCCTGAGAACCAGCAGTGGTACAGCAAGTCTGGCAGCAGGAATGGTGGGCATTGCCTATGCTCTCTTTGCCATTCCTTCAGGGATTGTGGCACACCGGGTAGGAAGGAAGAAGACGATCCGCATTTCTTTGGCAATTCTGGTAGTACTGCTTGCAGGGATCTTTTTTCATGATCCGCTCACCAGTGGGATGAGTGATGCATTTCGTCAATATACCTTCTGGGCTTTACTCTTTTGCTTTGGAATTTTCTGGGTGTCGGTAGTAACCAATAGTTTCCCGATGCTCTGGCAGATGTCCACCTACCAGACTGTAGGTATTTACACTGGTCTGTACTATTTCTTCAGTCAGCTAGCATCCATTATTAGCCCTCCGCTTACCGGTGCCTTCATTGATTTGTTCGGATTTAGGGCAATATTCCTCTATGGTTCAGCTTCCATGTTGATTGCATTCTTCCTGATGGGAAGAGTAACACGGGGAGAGCCCTCTGATGATGAGACTGAAACCCTAGAAACCAATGATGCCAAGGTGGGAGAATAAAATCTTTCCTCCAATGAGGATAAGCACAATCCCTCCCAAAATTCCCGCCTTGCTCTGTAGACGATTACCAAAGTGGTTTCCAATAATGACGGCAAGCAGTGAGAGAATAAATGTGACAATGCCGATCAAGGAGATGGAGAGTATAATATTCGTATTCAGAAATGCGAGGGTAATCCCAACTACTAATGCATCAATACTGGTAGCGATAGAAAGGAGCAACAGCTCTTTGAGATTGAGGCGTTCCACTGTTTCCACAGGACAGGTAGGGTCTTCCGTGATGGAATCATAGAGCATTTTTGCCCCTATGACACCGAGCAGGATGAAGGCAATCCAATGGTCGACAGGGGCGATGAATCGTTCAAACTGGTGGCCGAGTGACCAACCGATGAGTGGCATTCCCGCTTGAAAGACACCAAAAGAGAACGCGATGAGGGTTCCTTGGGCCCAATTGATTCTTCGCATCCTCAGCCCTTTGCACAGGGATACGGCAAACGCATCCATAGCAAGGCCTACAGAGAGCATGAGCAGTTCTATGATTCCCAAAAGGGGGTCCTCCAATGTTCCATGCGGGTGAGTATAGGAGGTTTTGCCATGAAACTCAAGATTGAGAAAAAAAGTCTGAAGTGTTGGATATCCAACATACTGTGAAAATTGATTGGTATAGAATGCAGGTACAAAGAGACACAGAGTGAATTAAAAAAGGAGTTATGACTACGATGATAAAGAATTTCAAACCATCAGAAGTAATGAGTTTTGCTGACCAGGTTATCTATCAGGAAGGGCAGGTCGTGAGCAAAACCCTTGCACAGGACAAGTATCATAGCTTAACCCTCTTTGCCTTCGAAAAAGGGGAGGAGATCAGCACCCACGCAAGTAGCGGGGATGCTTTGGTCATTGCCTTGGACGGAGAAGGACTTGTGACCATCGATGGCCAGGAGTTCAAGCTTGAGGCAGGGGATTCAATTCTGATGCCGAGTGGGGTACCCCATGCAATCTATGCACCAGAGCGTTTCAAGATGTTTCTGGTAGTCAGCTTTTAACATTACAAGGAGAGAACGAATGGACAACAAGATGTTCTGTTTCCAATGTCAGGAAACCGCCCGCAATTTCGGATGTACGCAAGTAGGAGTATGTGGCAAGCAGCCAGAGACTGCAAACCTTCAGGATCTCTTGATCTATGTGACCAAAGGTTTGAGCCAGGTTGCAACCAGACTCCGTGCTGAAAACAAGTCGGTCAGCAAGGATGTCAATCACATCGTCACCTACAATCTGTTCACTACAATTACCAATGCAAACTTTGATGGTGAGAAGGTGACTGAAAGGATTCTTCGTACCATTGAGGCAAAAGAGGCTTTGCTTGCTGATCTTTCTGCAAAGGATGGCTTGAGTGAAGCTGCACGCTATGACAATACTGATACCTCTACCTATGAAGAGTTTTCAAAGACTGTTGGTGTGCTCTCAGAGAGCAACGAAGATGTACGCTCTTTGAAGCAGTTGATCACCTATGGTTTGAAGGGTGTGAGTGCTTACACCAAGCATGCGAACAACCTGATCAAGGAGAATGAGGAGCTTGATGCCTTCATCCAGAGTGCTCTGAATGATCTGCTTGAAGAGAAGCGTGTTGATGAACTTGTAGAGCTAACCCTAAAGACAGGTGAATGGGGTGTAGCAGGCATGTCGCTGCTCGATGGAGCAAATACAGGCACCTATGGCAACCCAGAGATGACCAAGGTCAAGATTGGTGTAGGCAAGAACCCAGGTATCCTCATCAGTGGGCATGACCTGAGAGACCTCGAGATGTTGCTTGAGCAGACCCAGGGTACCGGTGTCGATGTATACACCCACTCTGAGATGCTTCCTGCCCACTACTACCCTGCATTCAAGAAGTATCCCAACTTCTATGGCAACTATGGGAACGCATGGTGGATGCAGAAGAAGGAGTTTGAATCCTTCAATGGTCCGATCTTGATGACCACCAACTGTATCGTACCTCCTTCTGTATCGTACAAGAGCCGCCTTTTCACCACCGGCGCAACCGGTTTCCCTGGCTGTAAGCATATTGAAGGTGGCATTGGTGACAAAAAGGACTTCAGTGAGATCATCAACCTTGCAAAGACCTGTCCTCCTCCTACGGAGATTGAGTCTGGTGAGATCATCGGAGGCTTTGCTCATGAGCAGGTATTTGCTCTCGCTGACCAGGTTGTTGATGCTGTCAAGAGCGGTGCAATCAAGAAATTCGTGGTCATGGCTGGTTGTGACGGCCGTTCCAAGAGCAGAGACTACTACACAGAGTTTGCCAAGAACCTGCCAAAGGATACAGTAATCCTGACCGCTGGTTGTGCAAAGTATCGGTACAACAAGCTGAACCTTGGTGACATCGGTGGTATCCCCCGTGTGTTGGACGCTGGTCAGTGCAATGACTCCTACTCCCTGGCTCTTATTGCCTTGAAGCTGAAGGAAGTCTTTGGTTTGGACGATATCAACGATCTTCCCATCGCATACAACATCGCTTGGTATGAGCAGAAAGCGGTTATTGTGCTGCTTGCCTTGCTTTACCTGGGTGTGAAGAACATCCACCTCGGGCCTACGTTGCCTGCATTCCTCTC
>WOYI010803091.1_pt1 | contig 23441 bp, 17 predicted proteins | sample 6423411 | NCBI WGS metagenome assembly WOYI01 (sample SAMN13441803, study PRJNA592873) | oil field metagenome | biome: oil field; feature: oil-well bore; material: oil-contaminated soil; isolation source: oil-contaminated soil from oil-well borehole | place: Germany: Wietze | collected 2016-10-18 ... | reverse complement strand
CGTCTCGCTCTTGCCGTCGCGCTCGCCAGCGCACTGATCAGCACCGCCACGCTCGCCCACGAGGACAAGCACGATGACGCCAAGTCGAAGGAGAAATCGCCCGACGCGGCGCTGGTCAAGCCGCTCTCGTCCGAGACCGAAGGCAGCGTCACCGTCGAAGGCAAGCGCGTCGACTACAAGGCCGTCGCCGGCACGCTGGTGCTGCACGGCTCCGGCGACAAGGAGCACGAGCCGACGGTGAGCATGTTCTACGCCGCCTACTTCAAGAAGGGCGTGCAGGCGGGCCGGCGGCCGATCACCTTCATCTACAACGGCGGGCCCGGCTCGGCCACGGTGTGGCTGCACATGGGCGCGTTCGGCCCCAGGCGCGTGGTCACCAGCGACGACAGCCACACCCCCGCCGCGCCCTACGACCTGGTCAACAACGACTACAGCCTGCTCGACGCGTCCGACCTGGTGTTCATCGACGCCCCCGGCGCCGGCTTCAGCCGCCTGATCGCCGACGACCAGGACAAGGACAAGCGCGACGAGCAGATGAAGGATCGCAAGAAGGCGATCTACGGCGTCGACGGCGACGGCCACGCCTTCGCCCAGTTCATCACCCAGTTCCTGTCCAGGTACGGCCGCTGGAACTCGCCCAAGTACCTGTTCGGCGAAAGCTACGGCACCACCCGCTCGGCGGTGGTGGCCAACATCCTGGAGAACGAGGACAGCGTGGACCTCAACGGCGTGGTGCTGCTCTCGCAGATCCTCAGCTTCGACACCAGCATCGACGGCCCAGAGTTCAATCCCGGCATCGACCTGCCCTACGTGCTGGCGCTGCCGACCTTCGCTGCCACTGCCTACTACCACCACCGGCTGCCGCGGCCGCCCGCCGCGCTGGAGCCGTTCCTCACGGAGGTGGAGCAGTACGCGATGGGCGACTACGCGCAGGCGCTGATGCAGGGTTCGGCGCTTGACACCGCGCGCAGGCAGGCGGTGGCCGAGAAGCTGCACCAGTACACCGGCCTGCCGCTGGACTACCTGCTCAAGGCGAACCTGCGCGTCACCGGCGGCATGTTCGAGCACGCGCTGCAGGCCTCCACCGACACCACCACCGGCCGCCTCGACAGCCGCTTCGCCGGCCCCTCGCTCGATCCGCTCGGCAAGGCCAGCGAGTACGACCCGCAGTCCTCGGCGATCAGCTCCGCCTACGTCGCCGCATTCAACGACTACGTGCGCAAGCAGCTCAAGTTCGGCCAGGACATGCGCTATCGGCTGTTCGCCGACATCGACCACTGGGACTTCGCGCACAAGGCGCCCGGCGTGCAGGGCGAGGCACTGCAGTCCTCCACCAACGTCATGCCCGACCTCGCCATGGCGATGAAGACCAACCCCAACCTCAAGGTCTTCCTCAACGGCGGCTACTACGACCTGGCCACGCCGTACTTCGCCGCCGAGTACGAGATGAACCACTTGCCCATTCCCGACCGCCTGCGCAAGAACATCTCCATCCAGTGGTACCCGTCCGGCCACATGGTCTACGCCCACCAGGACTCGCTGAAGCAACTGCACGACAGCGTGGCGAAGTTCATCGGCGAGACCGACAACGTGAAGTGACCGGGCCGTTCGCGGCGCACCGTGCCTGCGGTGCGCCGCGCGCGCTGCGCTGGGCAGCCCGCGCCGGGTTCGCAGTTGCATGCGCCAACGCATCGATCGCTACATCGACGCCTGCAACCGCATCGACATCGACGCCAGGCTGCTCACCCTGCATCCGGCGGTCATGTCCGAGAACTGCGCCGGCGGCCAGCACATGCTGCGCACCGAGGGGCTGCTCGATTTCGATCGCCTGGGCGCAGCACCCAGCCGCTGTTCAGTGCGCGCCGCCAGGCGGTCACGTGCTACCGCGAACAGGGCGATAGCGCCTGGGTCGAGATCCAGTTCGACGGCACTTTCGCCATCGACCTGCCCAATGGCATCCGCGCCGGCCAGCACGTCGCCATGCCGGGCCGCTCCGAATACCGCATGCACGACGGCCTGCTGGTCTACATCGCCGACCACAGCGAGCAGGCGGCGGCCGGTTCGATCGCCGCACCCGCCGGTTCCGCGTCAGCGCGGCCATCTCGGCGCGCCCCAGCCTGCCGTCTTCCCCGGGGCGGAGACGGGTGCGTGTGGACGTGGCAGTGATGGGAGGCGCTCCGGACAGCCGCTTCTCGACGATGCGCCGATTGCTCGGCATCGGCGCGCGCATGCGCGACTTCGGCCGCAGCATGCTGGTGTGCCGCATGGCGCGCCGTGGCAGGCCGCCGCCGAGCAGACCACCAGCCACCAGCACGCCATCCGCGACACGCTGGAAAAAACCGCCGGCGACCTCGCCGCGCAGATCGACAGCCAAACCGCCAAGCTCGACACCGCCGCATGCCGGCCAAGGCGTGAGCACCCTGCCAGGACCTTCCCAAGGCGCAAACCCCCGTAGGAGCGCACCCTGTGCGCGACCGGTTTCGCGCTGAACTTCGTCCGCCTTGCCCCACCAATCACCCAGCGACGCGCATGTCGCTAAGCATTCTGGTTGCGATAGGCGTGGCCCACAGCCAGGACGCCACGACCAAAGAACCATCTCTCCGCCCGTCCTACGCCGCCTGCGTCAAGGCATCCAACGGCGTGACCCTGGCGCTGAATGACTGCATCGGCGTCCAACACGCATGCCAAGACAAGCGACTCAACGCTGCCTCCCAGCAACTGCGGAAGTTGCTGCGGAAAGCCGAGCGCGTGAGATTGCGCGATGAGGAACGAGCCTGGATCGCCCATCGCGACAAGGTCTGCACGCCGGAAGCCGATGGCGGCACCGCCAGCCTCTTGGATGCCAAGCAGTGCCCACTGGATGAAACCGCCGCACGCGTGGCAGCACCTGCCACGATGCCCTTGCTGCGGCAGGGCGCAACCACGCGTAAGGCATGAAGCCTGTTTAGTAACACAGTAAAATCAAGGGGGCGGATCAATGGTCAGACGTCCGGGCGCTCGTCGCCCGGAGCCATGGGATCGGACAGGCAGTGATGACGCACGAACCGGCGCAGCAGCTGTCGCGCCACCGGGGTGGGTGCCACCGCCCGGAAGATGCTGGTTGGATCGGCGCCCTCGCGCGTGACGTCATGCCGCTTGCGATGAATGTAAGCGCGCATGACCTCGGCATTGAACTCCGGATGGAACTGCACGCTCAGCGCCTGGGGTCCGTAGCGCAGCAGATGATGCGGATCGCGGGCCGAGCGTGCCATCACCTGGGCGCCGGCCGGCGCTTCGAGCACGCTCTGCTCGTGCGTGGCATGGGCGCGGAACGACCCGGGTAACGATGCGAGCAGTGGATCGTCGGCCGCTCCGGCGAGGCATGCGATCGTCAGCGTCCCGATCTCGCGCCCACCGGGAAGATAGTCCACGCGACCGCCCAGGGCGTGGGCCATGAGCTGGTGGCCATAGCACACGCCGAACATCGGCAACGCATGATCCATCGCATCGCGGATCCAGCCCGCCGTGCGTTCGCTCCAGACGGCCCGCTCGGTCACCATCGCCGCGGAGCCGGTGATCAAGGCGCCCGCCACTTCGGTCGCCCTGGGCAGCGGCTCGCCAGCCGCGACATCGATCACCTGGATCCGCTCGCGGGCCAGGCCCGAGGCCAGACGGAACCAGTGCGGAAAGTCGCCGTGACGGGCGCGGATGGGGTCCGGCGCGCGTCCGGTGCAGATGATCAGGACAGGGCGGCTCATGCAGTATGCAGACGTCAGGAGGGATGGGCGCCGTCGTGGTCGATCGGCGGGATCACGGTGAGCACTTCCTTCACCGTGGTGAGTCCTTGCGCCACCTGATCGGCGGCGGAGATGCGCAGCGGCCGCATGCCTTCCTTCAATGCCGCCGCCGAGAGCCCGGCCAGATCGAGCTGGCTGGAGATCCGCGCCCGCAGCGGACGGCTCAATTGCAGCATTTCGTAGATGCCGGTGCGTCCCATGAAGCCGGTGTTGCGGCACTCCAGACAGCCGACCGGACGATAGACCGTCGCCGGCAACGGCATCGACCAGCCGTGGGTCAGCGCCTCCCATTCATCGGGATCCTGCGCCTCCGGCGCCTTGCAGTGCGCGCACAGCGTGCGCACGAGTCGCTGGGCTACCACACCGGTCAGCGTGGACTGGATGAGGTAGTGCGGCACACCCAGGTCGAGCAGCCGGGTGATCGCGCTGGGCGCGTCGTTGGTATGCAGGGTCGACAGCACCAGATGGCCGGTGAGCGAGGCCTGCACCGCCATCTGGGCGGTCTCCAGGTCGCGGATCTCGCCGACCATGATGATGTCCGGGTCCTGCCGCAGCAGCGTGCGCACGCCGGCGGCGAAGTCCAGATCGATCGACGCCTGCACCTGCATCTGGTTGAACTCGCTGCTCACCATCTCGATCGGATCCTCGACCGTGCAGACGTTGAGCTCGGGCGTGGCCAGATGCTTGAGCGTCGAGTACAGCGTGGTGGTCTTGCCCGAGCCGGTGGGGCCGGTGACCAGCACGATGCCGTGCGGCCGCTCCACCATGGTGCGCCAGATGCGGTCCTCCATCGGCGAGAAGCCCAGCTGCTCGAAGCTCTTGGAGACGATGTCCGGATCGAAGATGCGCATGACCACCTTCTCGCCGAAGGCGGTGGGCATGGTGGAGATGCGCAGCTCCACCTCGCGCAGCGAGCTGGAGCGTGTCTTGATGCGCCCGTCCTGCGGGCGGCGCTTCTCCGAGACGTCCATGCGCGCGAGGATCTTGATGCGCGAGGTCACTGCCGTCATGACGGTCGGCGGCAGTTCGAACACCTTGTGCATCACGCCGTCGATGCGAAAGCGCATGTGACCGGCCTCGCGGCGCGGTTCGAGATGGATGTCCGAGGCGCGCTGCTCGAAGGCGTACTGCAGCAGCCAGTCGACGATGTGCACCACGTGGCGATCGTCGGCGCCGACCTCGCCGGCCTTGCCCAGCTCCACCAGCTGTTCGAAGTTCAGGATCGCCGAGCTGTCGTAACCGGCTGCCTTCGCATCCTGCGCCAGCTGGATCGAGCGCTGGACGCCGTAGAACTCCTGCAGGTAGCGGTTGATGTCCAGCGGGCTCGACACCACCCGCTGCACGTCGCGCCGGAGCATCTGCGCCAGGTCACCCGCCCAGCCGCGGTCGAACGGCTCGCAGGTGGCGAAGGTGATCTCGCCGGGGCTCGCCGCCACCGGCAGGATGCGGTGGCGCTGTGCGTAGGCCAGGCTGACCGTCTGGGTCACCGCGGCCACGTTGATCTTCATCGGATCGATCTTGAGATATGGCAGATCGGCCTGCGCGGCCAGCCATTCGGTCAGCGTCTCCAGCCCCAGCGGCCGGCCGGGTTCGCGCTGGTTCGCCAGCTTGGCATTGGCGATCACCACCAGCGGATGCAGCTCCACCGTGCTGCGCCCGGCGCGGCGGCCCATGCGCACCTGGCGCGCATCCTCGGCCAGCAGGTAGCCATCCACCACCAGCGCCGCCAGCGTCTCGTCCAGTTCCAGCCGGCCGCGCCGGCCGAGCAGGGGCGTGCTGTGCGGGGATGCTGCCATGGGCGGGGATGCTCCGGACGTTCGGCATGGCGTGAAAAACGAGCTGCCATGCGGTCGCGGCTATACTAACGCGCTTTATCCCAGGTCACCGAAAGCCATGTCCGCGCGTACCTTCCAGGACGTCATCCAGACGCTCAACCGCTATTGGGCGGCGCAGGGCTGCGTGCTGTTGCAGCCACTCGACACCGAGGTGGGCGCCGGCACGTTCCATCCCGCCACCTTCCTGCGTTCGCTCGGGCCGGAGCCGTGGTCGGCCGCCTACGTGCAGCCCTCGCGCCGTCCCACCGACGGCCGCTACGGCGAGAATCCCAACCGCCTGCAGCACTACTACCAGTACCAGGTGGTGATGAAGCCGAACCCGGAGAACATCCTGGATCTCTACATCGGCTCGCTGAAGGAGCTGGGCATCGACCCGCTGGTGCACGACCTGCGTTTCGTCGAGGACAACTGGGAATCCCCCACGCTGGGCGCCTGGGGCCTGGGTTGGGAGGTGTGGCTCAACGGCATGGAGGTGACCCAGTTCACCTACTTCCAGCAAGCCGGCGGCCTGGAGTGCCGCCCGGTGACCGGCGAGATCACCTACGGCCTCGAGCGCCTGGCGATGTACCTGCAAAACGTCGATAACGTTTACGACTTGACCTGGACGGATGGTCCACGTGGCGTCGTCACCTATGGCGACGTGTTCCACCAGAACGAGGTCGAGCAGAGCACCTACAACTTCGAGTACGCCAACGTGCCCGAGCTCTTGCGCTGGTTCGACGTGTGCGAGGCCACCGCCAACCAGCTGATCGCCGCCAACCTGCCGTTGCCGGCCTATGAGCAGGTGATGAAGGCCAGCCACACCTTCAACCTGCTCGATGCGCGTCGCGCGATCAGCGTCACCGAGCGCCAGCGCTACATCCTGCGCGTGCGCACGCTGGCCCGCGCCGTGGCCGAAACCTATGTGGCGCAGCGCGAGAAGCTCGGTTTTCCGGGCCTGAAGAAGCAGCAGGAGCAGGCCGCATGAGCGCCGCCAGGTCGTTGTTGATCGAACTGGGCACGGAAGAACTGCCGCCCAAGGCACTGGACGAACTGGCCGGCGCGTTCGCGCGCGGCATCTGCGACGGGCTGGCCCGGCGCGGCATCGAGGCCGGCCTCGATGCCGCACGGACCTTCGCCACCCCGCGTCGTCTGGCCGTCCTCATCCCCGCGGTGGCCACGACCCAGCCCGAGCAGACCATCGAGCGCCGCGGGCCAGCGGTAAGCGCCGGTCTCGACGCGGACGGCCAGCCCGCCAGGGCGCTGGTCGGCTTCGCGCAGTCCTGCGGGGTCAGCGTGGACGCGCTGGAAAAGCTGGAAACCGACAAGGGCGCGTGGTTCGTCTACCGCTCGGTGAAGCCGGGGCAGCCGGTGGCCGCGCTGTTGCCGGAGATCGTCGTCGAGGCGCTCGAGACGCTGCCGATCCCCAAGCCGATGCGCTGGGCCGACCACGACTACAGTTTCGTGCGTCCGGTGCACTGGCTGGTGATGCTGCACGGCTCCGAGCTCGTCGACGGCGAGGTGATGGGCCTGGCCAGCGGTCGCACGTCGCGCGGCCATCGCTTCATGCACCCGCAACCGATTCACGTGGTCGACGCCGACAGCTGGGAAGACGCGCTGCTCGCCGCCAAGGTGATCGCCGATCCGGCCGCGCGCCGCGACCGCATCCGCGACGAAGTGGCCCGTGTCGCCGCGCAGACCGGCGGCGTGCCGCGCCTGGACGATGCGTTGCTGGACGAGATCGCCAACCTCACCGAATGGCCGGTCGCCATCGCCTGCACCTTCGATCGCGCGTTTCTCGCGGTGCCGCCGGAGGCGCTGGTCACCACGATGGAGATGAACCAGAAGTTCGTGCCGGTGTTCGACGCGGCCGCTCGGCTCACCGAGCATTTCATCGGCGTCGCCAATATCGAGTCCAAGGAGCCGGCCGAGATCCGCAAGGGCTACGAGCGCGTGATCCGCCCGCGCTTCGCCGACGCCAAGTTCTTCTGGGACGAGGATCTGAAGACGCCGCTGGCGGGCCATCAGGAGGCGCTGAAGAACGTCACCTACCAGCAGTCGCTGGGCAGCCTGTGGGACAAGACCGTGCGGGTGGCGGAACTCGCCCGCGTGATCGCCAGCCGCGTCGGCGTGGATGCCGGGGCGGCCAGCCGCGCCGCCAGCCTGGCCAAGTGCGACCTGCTGACCCGCATGGTCGGCGAGTTCCCCGAGCTGCAGGGCGTGATGGGGCGTTACTACGCCAGCCGCCAGGGCGAACCCGCGGCCGTCGCCGACGCCTTGGACAGTTTCTACCAGCCACGTTTCGCCGGCGATGCGATCGCCGCCGACGCGGTGGGCCGGGTGGTGGCGGTCGCCGAGCGGCTGGACACCCTGGCCGGCATTTTTGCCGTGGGCCTCAAGCCCAGCGGCAGCAAGGACCCGTTCGCGCTGCGCCGCGCCGCGCTGGGTCTGGCGCGCACGCTGGTGGAGGCCGCGCTGGAGCTGGACCTGCAGGCCGCTTTCGCCGAAGCGCTGGAGCAGCTGCCCGAGGCCGCGCTGGCGGCCGGCGTCAAGCCGGCGAAGGACGGCCGGGCGGCGCCATTCGATGCGGGCGCACGCCGCGCGGCGCTGCAGCGCGAGCTGCACGAGTTCGTGCTCGACCGCCTGCGCGGCTACTACGCCGAGCGCGGGTTCGACAGCCAGTCGTTCGAGGCCGTGCTGGCGGTGGCGCCGGCCAGCCTGGCGGATTTCGATCGCCGCCTGCGCGCGGTCGCCGACTTCTCACGTCGGCCGGAGGCCAGCAGCCTGGCCGCGGCGAACAAGCGCGTCGCCAACCTGCTGCGCAAGCAGGCCGAGGAATCGGGCGTATCCACCGCCGCCAGCGCCGCGGTCGATGCCTCGCGCTTCGGGCTGCCCGCCGAGCACGCCCTGGCCGATGCCCTGGCGGCGGCGGAGCGTGACAACGCGCCGGCCTGGGCCGAGCGCGATTACGAGCGTGTGCTGGACCGACTGGCGCAGCTGCAGGCGCCAGTGGATGCCTTTTTCGACGCGGTGCTGGTGAACGTCGACGATGCGGCCGTGCGCGCCAATCGCCTCGCCTTGCTGGCCAGACTCAAGGACCAGTTCAGCGCGGTCGCGGATATCGCCCTGCTGTGAGCGCCACGACGCGGACGGATGACGGATGCCTGATCATCCGCCGCCGGCCTCGCGAATCGACGGCCAGGTGATGGCGTCCCGATGCAGGCGCAGCGCCAGCTGCTGCTGGAACCCGAGCAGGGCGCCGACCTCGATCTGCGTGCCGCCCGGCCCGATGATCTTGTAAAGCTGATCGAGCAACCGCTCGTGCTCCACGGTATCCAGTTCGCCGCCCCACAGCGACAGGCTGGCACCGAGGATGGCGCGTGCCGCATCCAGCCGCCGGACGTCACCCGCGCCGTACATCGACGCGGTATCCAGTGCGGCGCCGGCCACCATCGCGTCACCCTTGTGCCGGCTGGGGTGGGTCTCGGTGCTGGATGGCTCTTCACCGGGGCCATTGCGCAGGTCCGACGGGATCGTGCCTTCGCCGGCCACCAGCCAGACCAGGGAGATTCCCAGCGTCCGGGCCAGCGTCACGCAACGGGCGCGCGACGGATCGCTGTTGCCGTCGCGCCAGCTGCGTATCACGCCCTCCGAAAAGCCGCACATGCGGGCGATCTCGGTGGCGCTGCCCACGCGCTGGATCAGCAGCCGGATGCGGTCGGCGAAGCTGTTGCCCGGACTGACCATGCCGTTGGCGGGCGAGTGATCGATGGGCGTGGCCTGGGACGGCGTGATGCGCTGACGAGAATTCATGGGCGTGCCTGGAAGAAAAAGTACCGCCGTGCGCCATCCGGTGCGCCAGTTGAGGAATGCGCCAGTTGAGGAAACGGCTGCAGGGAACGCTGCCTGACGTTGAAAGATAGCCCTGCGAACGTGTCGCGAATCTTTCGCAGGGCTGCATGCGCCGGCCGCGGACGCCGTTGCATGAAGGTCTGGGCGGCGCTTGACTTTTCCCTTTCATCTTTGATGGGCTAAGCTTGCTCCCATCCCCCGCGGTGCTTCGCGTGGCGCGTCGGCGTCAGGGCGAGGCTCGTGCCCGTTAAAAATCGTTCGATGAGGTTTTACGATGCGCAAGGTCATGGTGTCGCTGTTTTCGGTGGCTGCGCTGGCGATGGCCGGCTGCAACAGCTCTTCCTCGCCCCAGCAGGCACTGGGCAAGGCCGGTGACGCCGCTGCCGCCACTGCGCCGCAGGCGGGCAACAAGGTGACTGGCCGGATCACCTTGCGCGAGCCGGCCCAGCTGTCGCCGCAGGCCAGGCTGGAGATAAGCCTGGTGGACGTGTCCGCCGCTACGACCGGCGCCACCACGGATGCGACGGCTGCTCCGGCCGCGGCGCCGGCGCCGCTGGCGACCAAGTCGATCTCGCCGGTGGGGCCGTTCCCGCTCAGCTTCGAGCTGGAGTTCAACCCGGCCGACGTGAACCCGAACCACCTCTATGTGGTGAAGGCCCATCTGGTCGATGGTGACCGCACCTACGAGATGCCGCTGCAGGCGCCGGTGCTGACCAAGGGCGCCAGCAACCAGGTCAGCATCCAGCTGGTCGCCCAGCAGACTCCGGCGGAGAAGGACCTGGCCGCCTTCGAGGAGCTCAAGAGGCAGATCGGCGGCATGAAGATCAAGTCCGGCACCAAGCTGGAGAAGGAGGCCTCGCGCAGCTGGCAGGAGTTCCGCAAGGACGGGCAGGTGCAGTTCATCCGCGAATATGTCGATTACGGCGACAAGGGCTTCACCGAGACCGACTACGCCTACAAGACCGGCAAGGCGTGGGTCGCCGTGCAGCAGAAGAAGTCCAGCAAGGACGCCCAGCCGAACGCCACCGAGCGCGTGAGCTGGGACGTGGACGGCAAGCCGGTGCTCAAGCAGCTGGTGAGCGCGGGCAAGACCAGCGCGCTGTCGGATGACGAGGCGGCCAGCCTGAAGAGCCAGGCCGAGGCGATCCTGAAGCTCGCCGGCAAGTAAGCGATTCGCGTCGGCTCCTGCCCAAGCCGGAAGGTCGAGCACGGCATGCAAAAAGCCCTCCGCATGGCGGACGGCCTTTTTCATGCGCGGGGCGGATGAATCAGAACGCGACCTTGAAACCCAGGTTCACGCTGTTGTCCTTCTGCGTGCTGTCGCTGAAGCGGCTGTTGACCGCGATCCAGCTGGTCACGCTGGGGGTGACCTGCGCCGACAGGCCGATGTTGGCGCTGCCCCAGGTCTTGTCCGGTGTGTAGCCCGACAGCGCGAAGCTGCCGCCCATGCTGTTGAGGCCGGCGTGCACGCTGCGCGGGTCGGCCTTGCTGTCGTGGTTCCATGCCAGCTCGACGAATGGCGCCATCTGCAGTTCGTTCACCTTCCACGAACCGAGCAGGCGCCAGCCCAGCGAGCTGATCAGTGCATCGCGCTGCTGGCGGCCGAAGTGCATCGCGGTGGAGTCGTTGCCGCCCTCGGTGTAACCGTCGACCTTGATCGTCTGCCATTCCACATGGGCGAACGGGCCGGTTTTGAGTGACTGCCCCATGGTGAACCACCAGCCACCCTCGACGCCGCCGCCCAGGTGCGAGCCGTCGGCCTTGCCGCTCTCGGTGCGCAGCGACGGGCCGAGCTGGATGCGGCGCCTGATGTCCTTGAAGTTGGATTGGCCGAAGCTGGCGAAGCCACCCACGTAGCCGCCGCCGTTGCTGTACACGCCGAACAGTTGGCCCGAGATGTCGTGCATCTTGTAGCCGCCGGCACGGCCCTTGAAGTTGGCCATGCTCTGGCCGATGCCCAGTGCCATGCCGACCGTGGTGTGCTCGCTGGTGCGTACGTCGGCGCCGAGCGTCAGGTTGACGTTGTCGCTGCTGGTCTTGGGCGAGCTGCTGGTGCGGTCGAAGCGCTGCTGGCCGTAATCGATGGCGGTGAACATGCGCGTGTCGCTGCCCTGGCTGTCGGCCAGCATCTCGTTGCGGATGGCGCGGTACTGGGCTGCGGTGGACGCCAGCGGTGCCTCGCCCAGCAGTGAGATCTGCCCCGGCGCGGCCAGCTCGGCCAGCACCACCTGCGAGAGCAGGCGATGCGCCGCGGTGGTGGGGTGCACGCCGTCGGCAAACAGGTAGCTCTCGTCGGTGCCCGCCGCGTAGCTGTACGGCAGGCCGGCGCCCTGCGGGCCGCACTGCACCGAGCTGGCGGCCAGTCCGCAGGCGGCGTCGGTCACGTTGCTCAAGCCAAAGGCGCCGGGGTTGGCGATCACTTCATTGATCAGCCCATAGGTGTTCACCGGGACCACGTTGAGGCCCTGGCCGCTCAACTGCGACAGGCCGCTGCTCAGCGTGCTGTTGTAGAGCACCGCCAACTGCGTGGCGCCCGCGGAAGCGGCGGCGCCCTGAGCGGCGGCCGATGGGGTCTTGCCGAGGTCCGGCAAGTTGTACACCACCACGTAGTTGGCACCGGCGGCCTTGAGCTGGCCGAGCAGGCCCGCTTCGGTGATCGCCGCATTGGCGGTGCCGGTGGCCAGCACGGTCGAATCGGTCGAGGTGCCCGTCAGGTAAAAGATGTCGTTTGCACCGCCCCACACCTGATAGAGGGCATGTGGATCGGCCTGCCCGCCGGTGGCGGTCAGATACATGCCCAGCTGCTGCGGGAGGGTCGGCACGGCCGCGACGTTGTTGACCAGGCCCGCGCCGCCCCACGCGACGTCGGTGCCGCCGGCCAGCGAGGCGGTGACCGGCAGGCCGAGGCCGTCGGCGACCAGCTCGGCGGAGGTCTTGCCCGGGTTGGTGGTGAAGCGCAGCGGCGGCTGGATCTGCGGCGCCGTGGCCAGCGAGATGTTGCCGGCATCGCTGAGGCTGTCGCCGAACACGACGACCTGGCTGAAATCGGTGGCGCTGGCCGCCGGGCTGGCGAGCAGGCCAGCGACGATGGCGCCGGCGAGAAGACGGATACGAGGCATGTTGATGGAGCTCCTGGGCCGGGTTGGCTTGTTAGGATCGAGTTACGGTAATCCACTCCATACCGGAGCGCATGCTGCGTTGCACCGCAAGCGGGCAAGGCGCGCCGGCAGGCGGTTTCATCGTTGCCTGGCGCGCAGCAGCGCGTCGGCGAAGGCGCTGTTGGCGGGCGGTGCGGCGGGCTTGGGCGCGCCGCCGCCGGGACGCGGTCCGCGCTTGTCGCGGCGCGCTTCGCCATTCCCGCCGGCGGGTCGGGCGCGGCTCTGGCCCGGTTCGTCGTCCAGCCGCATCGACAGGCCGATGCGCTGGCGCGGCAGGTCGACCTCCATCACCTTGACCTTGACGATGTCGCCGGCCTTCACCGCGTCGCGCGGATCCTTGACGAAGCGGTGCGACAGCGCCGAGACGTGCACCAGCCCGTCCTGGTGCACGCCGATGTCGACGAAGGCGCCGAACGCGGCGACGTTGGTGACGCGGCCTTCCAGGATCATGCCGGGTTCGAGGTCCTTCACGTCTTCCACGCCTTCGGCGAAGCTCGGCGCCACGAAGCTCGGGCGCGGATCGCGGCCGGGCTTCTCCAGTTCCTTGAGGATGTCGCACACGGTCGGCACGCCGAAGGTCTCGTCGGTGAACGGCTCGGGCTTGAGGCCGCGCAGGAAGCCCGTGTCGCCAATGATGTTGCGCACCTCGCGGCCGCACTGGGCGATGATCCGCTCGACCACCGGATAGGCCTCCGGGTGCACCGCGCTGGCGTCCAGCGGATTGTCGCCGTTGGGCACGCGCAGGAAGCCGGCGCATTGCTCGAACGCCTTGTCGCCGAGGCGCGGCACCTTCAGCAGCGCCTTGCGGTTGGGGAACGGGCCATGCGCGTCGCGGTGCTTGACCACGTTCTCGGCGACCGAGGCGGTGAGGCCGGCCACGCGCGAGAGCAGGGCGGCCGAGGCGGTGTTCACGTCCACGCCGACCGCGTTCACGCAGTCCTCGACGCGGGCGTCCAGCGCGCGCGCCAGCTTCACCTGGTTGACGTCGTGCTGGTACTGGCCGACGCCGATGGCCTTCGGCTCGATCTTCACCAGTTCGGCCAGCGGGTCCTGCAGGCGGCGGGCGATGGAGACGGCGCCGCGCAGGCTCACGTCCAGATCGGGGAACTCCTTGGCCGCCGTTTCCGAGGCCGAGTACACCGAGGCGCCGGCTTCGCTCACCACCACCTTGGAGAGCTTGTGCCCGGGGTGGCTCTTCGCCAGGCCCTTGATCAGCTCGCCGGCCAGCTTGTCGGTCTCGCGCGAGGCGGTGCCATTGCCGATCGCGATCAGGTCGACGCCGTGCTTCTGGCACAGGCGGGCGAGCGCGGCCAGCGACTCGTTCCATTGCCGCCGCGGCTCGTGCGGGTAGATGGTGTCGGTGGCCAGCAGCTTGCCGGTGGGGTCGACCACGGCGACCTTGACGCCGGTGCGGATGCCCGGGTCCAGGCCCATCACCGTCCTGGCGCCGGCCGGCGCGGCCAGCATCAGGTCCTTGAGGTTGTCGCCGAACACGCGGATCGCCTCGTCCTCGGCGCCTTCGCGCACGCGGCCGAACAGGTCCAGCGTGAGGTGCAGGTGCAGCTTCACCCGCCAGGTGAGGCGCACCGTCTCGCGCAGCCAGGCATCGGCCGGGCGCCCGCGATCGTGGATATTGGCGTGCGCCGCCACGCGGCCCTCCCCCTCGGCGTGGCCCGGCTCGGGGTCCGGCGCGGGCGACAGCTCCAGCTCGATCACCCCCTCGTTGCGGGCGCGCATCAGCGCCAGCAGGCGGTGCGAGGGGATCTTGCCGATCGGCTCGACGTGGTCGAAGTAGTCGCGGAACTTGGCGCCTTGGTTCTCCTTGCCGGCGACCACCCGGGCGCGGATCTGGCCCTTGTCCCACAGCCAGTCGCGCAGCTCGCCGACCAAGGCGGCATCCTCGGCGATGGACTCCATCAGGATCGCGCGGGCACCGTCGAGCGCGGCGCGCACGTCGGCCACGCCCTTGTCGGCATCGACGAAGCCTTCCGCGAACGCTTCGGGCGAGCGGGTGGGATCTTCGCGCAGCCCAAGGGCCAGCGGTTCCAGGCCGGCCTCGCGGGCGATCTGTGCCTTGGTGCGGCGCCTGGGCTTGTACGGCAGGTAGAGGTCTTCCAGCCGCGCCTTGGTGTCGGCGGCAAGGACGTCGCCCTTCAGCGCGTCGGTGAGCTTGCCCTGTTCCTCGATGCTGGCCAGCACCGTGGCGCGGCGGTCCTCCAGCTCGCGCAGGTAGCGCAGGCGTTCTTCCAGCAGGCGCAGTTGGGTGTCGTCGAGGCCGCCGGTGACTTCCTTGCGGTAGCGTGCGATGAACGGCACGGTGGCGCCGCCGTCGAGCAGGTCCACGGCGGCGCGCACCTGGTCGGCCTTGGCGGCGATGTCCTGGGCAATGCGTTGTTCGATGCTGAGCATGGTCGAGGGTGATTTCCTTAGGGGCTGTGGCGCAGCGCGCCGGCAGTACGCAACAAGCTGACGATCATAGCAAGTGGCCCGGTTCGGCCCGGTGTGCGCGGCGCCAACGGAAACGCCGCGGACGGCCCGCGGCGTCGATGGCAGGCATGGGGTCGGGTCAGGCGTCGAAGCGGCCGGGCGCGCTGACCTCCTTCCTCGCGTCGTGCGGCTGGAATTTGCTGGCGCGGCCGTTCAGCACCAGCGTGCCGGCCACCATGTCATGCAGCGCCTGCTTGCGGCTGGTCCAGCCGGCCATGAGAAAGCCGAAGCCCAGGGTAAGCACGCTGAGGAACTTCGCCGGATAGCGGCCGAGCGCGCGGGGGAGGCTGATGCGCGCGCCGTGCAGGTCGGTGACCCGGATGCCGAGCGCGAGCTTGCCCAGCGTGCCCTGCCAGGCCGAGCTCTCGCAGCATGCAAAGTACATCCAGGCCACCAGGGCCACGACCAGGTTGGCGGTGCTGACCTCGGAAAGGAAATGCCGGTAGGCGTCGAGCACGGCCGTGGCGTTGCTGCCGGCGGCCTGCACCGCAGCGGTCAGCCGGGCTTGGGCCGCCTCCGCTCCCATGGCATCTGCGATCAGCCGGTTCGGGATGTACAGCACCAGGCTGTCGATGATGTAGGCGAGCAACCGCTTCCAGAACCCTGCGTAGTTCTCCAGCGCCACCGCGATCGTCGGCGGCAGCGGCGCGGCGGCGATCGGTGGCGGCGTGGCCGCGGCGGGGCGCTGCACTTCCTCGGGAAAAAGCACGGACAGCGGTTGCCAGTCGGCCAGGCCATCGTGCCAGCCCAGGTCGTCGCCGCTCACCTCGCCGCGGCGCAGCCATTGGCGGACGTCCGCTTCCTTGTACGGGCCGTGGCGTTCGCCGTTGCGGCCGATCCAGATATCCATGCCGGGTGATCCTCGCGCGTCGATGGCAAAGCGGCATGATGCCACGACGCCCTTGGCGCCATGGCGTCAGGCGGCGCGGCGCTTGAGGTGCACCAACAGCAGCGAGATGGCCGCCGGGGTGACGCCGCTGATGCGCGCCGCCTGGCCCAGCGTGGCCGGCTGCACGCGCTTGAGCTTGAGCAGCACCTCGGCGGACAGCCCGCGCACTTTGTCATAGTCGAAGCCCGCCGGAATGGTGGTGTGCTCGTGGCGGCGCGCGCGCTCGATCTCCTCGCGCTGGCGTTCGAGGTAGCCGGCGTACTTGATCTGCACTTCCACCTGGGCCGCCACGTCTTCGTGCGCCACGGCCGGCCCCAGCTCGGGCACGGAGGCCAGCTTGGCGTAATCCAGCTCGGGGCGGCGCAGCAGGTCCAGCGCGTTGGTCTCGCGGCTCACCACGATGCCGAGATGCCGCGCGAGCGCCGCACCCAGGGCATTGTTCGGTGCGGCCCACAGTGCGCCAAGGCGCTGCCGTTCGAGCTCGACCGCGTCGCGCTTGGCGCGCAGCGCGTCGAAGCGCTCGGTGGGCACCACGCCCAGCGCGTGGCCGGCCGCGGTGAGGCGCAGGTCGGCGTTGTCCTCGCGCAGGTGCAGCCGGTATTCGGCGCGCGAGGTGAACATGCGGTACGGCTCGATGGTGCCGTTGCTGGTGAGGTCGTCGATCAGCACGCCGATATAGGCCTCGTCGCGGCGCGGGTACCACGGCGCCTTGCCCTGCACGGCCAGCGCGGCGTTGAGCCCGGCGATCAGGCCCTGTGCGGCGGCCTCCTCGTAGCCGGTGGTGCCGTTGATCTGGCCGGCGAAATACAGGCCGCCGATCGCCCTGGTCTCCAGCCAGGGGTTGAGCCCGCGCGGATCGAAGTAGTCGTACTCGATGGCGTAGCCGGGGCGGGTGATGTGCGCGTTCTCGAAGCCCTTGATCGAGCGCACCAGCGCCAGCTGCACGTCGAACGGCAGCGAGGTGGAGATGCCATTGGGGTAGATCTCGAAGGTGTCCAGCCCTTCGGGCTCGATGAACACCTGGTGCGAGCCCTTCTCCGCGAAGCGCACCACCTTGTCTTCGATCGATGGGCAGTAGCGCGGCCCCACGCCTTCGATCTGGCCGCTGTACAGCGGCGAGCGATCCAGCGCGCCGCGGATCAGCGCGTGCGTGTGCTCGCTGGTGTGGGTGATCCAGCAGCTGACCTGGCGCGGGTGTTCATCGCGGCGGCCGAGGTAGGAGAACACCGGTGCCGGATCGTCGCCGGGCTGCTCCGCCAGCGCGCTGAAGTCGATGCTGCGCAGGTCGATGCGCGGCGGTGTGCCCGTCTTCAGGCGGTCGGCCGCCACGGGCAGTTCGCGCAGCCGCTGCGCCAGCGTGGTGGCGGGGGGGTCGCCGGCGCGGCCACCGGCGTACTGCGCCGGACCGATATGGATCTTGCCGGCGAGGAAGGTGCCGGCGGTCAGCACCACCGCCGGCGCGTGGAAGCTCAGCCCCATCTGGGTGATCACGCCGGTCACCCGGTCGCCCTCGATGATCAGGTCGTCCACCGCCTGCTGGAACAGGTCGAGCTTGGGCTGCGTCTCGACGATCCGGCGGATCGCCGCCTTATAGAGGGAGCGATCCGCCTGGCAGCGGGTGGCCCGCACGGCCGGCCCCTTGGAGGCATTGAGCGTGCGCCACTGGATGCCGGCGCGGTCGGCCGCGCCGGCCATGGCGCCGCCCAGCGCATCGATCTCTTTCACCAGGTGGCCCTTGCCGATGCCGCCGATGGCCGGGTTGCAGCTCATCTGGCCGATCGTCTCGATGTTGTGGCTGAGCAGCAGCGTGCGCGCGCCGCAGCGCGCGGCAGCAAGCGCAGCCTCGGTGCCGGCGTGGCCGCCGCCGACCACGATGACGTCGTAAGGTGTCGGGTGACGCATGGAACTGACCTGCAGGGTCCAAAAGTGGACGTGGTGGGGCGATATGCTAAGTCGACGTCAGGCGGTGCGTCGGGTTTCATGTTGCTGGCACGAGTCGTGCTAGACCTCGGGCGCACTTTTCACGGGCAGACGCAGCGCTTCGATGCGCGCCGAGACGGAACGGACAGGGGTTCCGCCGCGTGCCGGGGAAAGGAAGCAATGACGGCGCCTTCGGGCGCCGTCCCTCTTTGCGGGGCCCGCAAACACAAAGCCCCGCGCCGTGTGGCGCGGGGCTTGGGGTTGAGAGATCTGGCGTCCGGCGGTCTCAGGAACAGGGGGAATCCAGGATGACCGTATTGCCGGACGCCAGAAACCGGAAAACCGGGAGTACCGCGGCGACCCCACGTCAGTGACGTGGGGTCGATGATTGCCACGCACGCGTGAACCCGATGTGACTGAAATGGCCGTTTTGGCCTCGTCGCGGCAGCACTTGACGCGATGCGTCAGTTCCGACGCCAGCCGCACCAGTGACATGTGATTCGCGTCACATTGTTGGCACGGCGGATGCATTCCCTCTCGCGAGTCAACCGCAGCACCTGAGGGGGTATGCATCATGGATATGAACTTCAATTTCGAGCCGATCTATCAGCAGCACGATCTGTGGATGGAGATTGGTCGCGTGGAGATGGCGATGGAGCAACTGGAGCGCCGCAGCGAGCGGGAGCGCAGCACGCTTCGCCCGCGCCTGGAGTCGCGCCGCCACCGCCTGCTCGAACAGCTGCACCAGCTCAGCGCCTGATGCGGCAGCGGGCCGTACCGGTCTTCGATGCGGCCCGCTTCGATGCGGCCCGCCTCGATGCGGCGTGGAGCAGCCTGTACGCTTCCGCGCCGAAGGCCAGCGAGGGACGGCAGCGTCCCCGCCTCCCGGCACGATCAGCGCTTGAGCATGCCCGCCACGATTTCCGCCAGGTTCCGCGACAGCCCCGGCTTTTCCGCCAGGGTCGACAGCACCCGCCTGGCGGCATCGCGCCGTACGGGTTCCAGCCGCTGCCAGCCGTTGAAGGCGGTGGCCAGCCGTGCGGCGATCTGCGGATTGAGTGCGTCGAGCGCCACCAGGCGTTCGGCCAGCAGCGCGTAACCGGCGCCATCGGTACGATGGAAGCCGCTCGGGTTGCCGCTGGCAAAGGTGCCCAGCAGCGCGCGCGCGCGGTTGGGATTCTTCAGCGTGAAGGCGGGATCGTTTTCAAGCGAACGCACGCGCTCCAGCGCGCCTTCGCCCGGAAGCTGCGCCTGTACGGCAAACCATTTGTCCAGCGCCAGCGGATTGTCCGCGTAGCGGCGGCGGAAGTCGGCCACGGCGGCGGCGGCCGATGCCGCCGCCGTGTGCACCAGTAGCGAGAGCGCGGCCAGGCGATCGCTCATGCCCGGTGCCCGGTGGTATTGAGCGTCGGCACGGGCCTGCGCGGCGGACGCGTCGACCCGTGCGAGCAGCTCCAGTACGCGGCGCTTGAGCCGGCGCTGCGCCTTGGCGTCGGCATCGAGCTGCAGCGGTCCGGGCGCGTCCAGTGCGGCCAGGCGCTGCGCCAGCACCGGCGCGCCGATCGTTTCGGCCAGCTGCCGCTGCAGGTTCTGCCGCAAGGTGTGGAGCTGCGCGGGATCCACCTCGCGCTCGCGTTCGGCCAGTTCCACCTCGCCCGGTGGCGTCAGCAGGTCGGCCAGCAGGGCGGGGTCCAGCGTGGGGTCGGCAAACAGCCGTGCCAGCGCGGTGCACCATGCCTGCAGGGCGACGTGGTCACCGTGCCGGCCGTCGTCGAAGGCCAGCGCGGCCAGCTGCTGGCCGGCCTCCCAGCGGTTGAAGCCGTCCGGATCGTGGGCCAGCAGCAGGGCGAGGTCGGCCGGGGCATAGTCGCACTCCAGGATCACCGGCGCGGAAAAACCGCGCAGCAGCGAGGGCACCGGCGAGCGCTCGATTTCGTCGAACGCGAACGTCTGTTCGGCCCGGTCGAGCACCACCACCGTCTCGTGATCGGCCGTCCGGCCGTCCATCCGCAGCGGCAGCATGCGGCCCTCGCGATCGAACAGGGCGAGCTTCACCGGGATCGGCAGCGGCGGCTTGTGCGGCTGGCCGGCCGTGGCCGGCGTGTGCTGTGACAGGGTGAGCGTGTAGCGGCGGGCGGCGGCGTCGAAGTGCCCGCGTGCGCGCACGCGCGGCGTACCCGCCTGGCCGTACCAGGCCAGGTAGGGCATCAGGTCGAGGCTGTTGGCATCGCCCAGGGCGGCGAGGAAATCCTCGATCGTGGCGGCGCGGCCGTCGTTGCGTTCAAAGTAGCGATCCATGCCGCGGCGGAAGCCCTCCGGCCCGAGCTTCCCGGCCAGCATGCGCACCAGCTCCGAGCCTTTCTCGTAGACGGTGGCGGTGTAGAAATTGTTGATCTCGCGGTACTCGGCCGGGCGCACCGGATGGGCCAGCGGACCGGCATCCTCGGGGAACTGCGCGCGGCGCAGCAGGGCCACCTCCTCGATGCGCGTGAGCGCCGTCGAGTTCATGTCGGCGGAGAACTGGTGCTCGCGGAACACCGTGAGCCCCTCCTTCAGCGACAGCTGGAACCAGTCGCGGCAGGTGACCCGGTTGCCGCTCCAGTTGTGGAAATACTCGTGTGCCACCACCGCCTCCACCGCACGGTACTCGTCGTCGGTGGTGGTGTCCGGATCGGCCAGCAGGTACTTCGCATTGAAGATGTTGAGGCCCTTGTTCTCCATCGCGCCCATGTTGAAGTCGTGCGTGGCGACGACGTGGAACACGTCCAGGTCGTAGAAGCGCCCGTAGACCTGCTCGTCCCAGCGCATGCAGCGCTGCAGTGCATCCATGGCGTAATGGCAGCTGTCGATCACGTGGGCCTCGGACCAGATCAACAGCTTCACCGCGCGGCCTTCGCCGGTGACGTAGTCGCGCTCGATCTTCTCCAGCCGTCCGGCGACCAGCGCGAACAGGTAGCAGGGCTTGGGATGCGGATCGACGAAGCGCGCCCAGTGGCGACCGCCCGGCAGCTCGCCCGCACCGTCCGGGTTGCCGCCGGCCAGCAGCACGGGAAAGCGTGCGCGATCGGCCTGCAGCGTCACCGTGTAGCGGGTCAGCACGTCGGGGCGATCGGGGAAGAAGGTGATGTGGTGGAAGCCTTCGGCCTCGCACTGGGTGAGCAGGAAACCGGCCTCGCGGCCGCCGGACAGGTACAAGCCCTCCAGCGCGGTATTGGCGGCGGGATGGATGCGCACGCGGGTGCTCAGCACGCTGCCGTCGCGCGCGCCGTCCACTTCCAGCACACCATTGGCGTAGCGCCATGCGCCGGCGTCCAGCGGCTGCTCGTCCAGTGCGATCGCCAGCAGCTCCAGCCCCTCGCCGTCCAGCCGCAGCGGCGCATCGGCATCCGCGCGCAGATGCAGGCGGGCGGCAACCTCGGTGCTGTCGATGCCGAGCTCGAAGCTCAGCTCGATCGACTCCACGCGCCACGCGGGCGGGGCGTAGTCGCACAGGCGGATCGGAGCGGTGGTGTGGTCGTGACGGTCGGACATGGGAGAGCGGATCGGAGAAGGCCGATCAGGCTAACATGGCCGGCCTTGTGGCCAGGATCACGTCGATGCCGTCGTTCGAGGTTGCCCGCGACGCGCGGGGAGCGCACGCACTGGCGGGACTGCACGATGCCGCGCGCGATCGCCGCGGGCGGATCGCCCATCGCGGCGGCGCCGCGCCGTCGGTCGCGGTGCGCCACCGCGGTCGCACGATCGACCTGGCCGACCGCTGCCGCGACGCCGCCGAACGCGACGCGCGACCCGGCTCGCGCTTCGCGGCGATGCTGCCGCTCGCCAACCGCATCGCCGATGCGCACTACCGTTTCGATGGCGCCGGTCACGACCTGCAGCCCGGCGTGGCGGAAACCGAGCGCGCGGCCCGCCATGGGTTCGTGCGCGGCGTCGATTTCGATCCGCAGGCGCTCAGCGCGGACGACGACGGCGCCGAAGCGACGTTCACCACCACGATCCCGGCGAACGCGCCCCCCGCTTACCCATGCACAATCGCGCTGGCGATCCGCTACCGGCTCGACACGTGCGGGCTCGGCCTCGAAGTGGCCATGCGCAACGTCGGCAATGGCGCCGCGCCGTGCTTCTTCGGCGGGCATCCGTATGTCCGCCTCGGCGACACGCCGATGGCCTCGTGGGAGCGGCAGGTGCCGGCGCGCATGCTGATCGCCACCGACACGGACTGCATCCCGCTGGCCGGCGACGCGGCGCGCGTGCCGATGGACCGCGCGCCGTCGCTCGATTTCCGCACGCCGCGCGCGGTGGGCGCACTGGAGCTCAACCACGCCTTCGCCGATCTCGTGCCCGACGCCGACGGCCCGCTGCGCAGCCGCCTGCGCGATCCATCCAGCGGCCTGGGCCTGGCGCTGTGGCAGGAGCGCGGCGTGATGCTGGCGTTCACCGCCGACACGGTATGCCGCGACGTGCGCCGCTCGCTGGCGCTGGAGCCGATGGAAAGCTGGGCCGACGCCTTCAACCGGGACGATTGCGCCGCTGCGATCACCCGTGCTCCCGACGCGGAACGCCGCTTCCGCTGCGGCGTGGAGCTCGAAACCGCATGAATCAGCACACGCTTCCCACCCTCGAAACCATCCGCGACGCTGCCGCGCGCATCGCCCCGCATGCCATGGTCACCCCGGTGCTGCGCAGCGACGCGCTCGATGCCCTGGCCGGCGCCCGGCTGCACTTCAAGTGCGAGAACCTGCAGCGCGGCGGCGCCTTCAAGTTCCGCGGCGCCTGCAACGCGGTGTGGTCGCTGGATGACGCCGCCGCGCGCCGCGGCGTGGTCACCCACTCGTCCGGCAACCACGGCAGCGCGCTGGCGCTGGCCGCCGCCACGCGCGGCATCATCGCCCACGTGGTGGTCCCCGAGGGCGCGGTACAGGCCAAGCTCGAGCTGATCGCCCGCGCCGGCGCGGTGCTGCACCGCTGTGCGCCGACCCAGGCCGCGCGCGAGGCGGCGGCCGAACGCGTGCAGCGCGAGACCGGCGCCGTGCTGGTGCATCCGTATGCCGATGCGCGGGTGATGGCCGGGCAGGGCACGATCGCGCTGGAACTGCTGGCGCAGGTGCCGGCGCTGGATGCCTTGATCACCCCGCTCGGCGGCGGCGGACTGGCCGCCGGCGTGGCGATCGCTGCCCATGCGCTGCGCCCTGGCCTGCCCTTGTTCGCCGCCGAACCGGCCGGCGCCGACGATGCCGCGCGCTCGCTGGCCGCGGGTCGCCGGGTGGAGATTGGGGTGCCCGATACGCTCTGCGACGGGCTGCGCGCATGGGTTGGCGTGCCGAATCTGCAGGCGTTGCGCGAGCACACCGTCGAAGTGATCACCGTCTCCGACGAGGAGACGATCGCGGCGATGCGCCTGATCTGGCGCGAACTGAAGCTGGTGGTCGAGGTGTCCTCCGCCACCGTGCTGGCGGCGGTGCTGAAGGCCCGCGACCATCTCGCCGGGCAGCGCATCGGGCTGGTGATCACCGGTGGCAACGTCGATCTGGACGCCTTGCCCTAG
>WOYI011310210.1_pt1 | contig 23474 bp, 19 predicted proteins | sample 6423411 | NCBI WGS metagenome assembly WOYI01 (sample SAMN13441803, study PRJNA592873) | oil field metagenome | biome: oil field; feature: oil-well bore; material: oil-contaminated soil; isolation source: oil-contaminated soil from oil-well borehole | place: Germany: Wietze | collected 2016-10-18 ... | reverse complement strand
AGCCAAAGTGCTCGCAGAGACGGGCTCTCATAACTACACCCAGTCCTCAAAAAACGTTACAATGATGAATCTTGTACGAAGCGCTCCACGAAACCGGCGGAGCGAGACAGGAAAAGGGCGGTTTTGGATGACCAAAGATTTCGAGATTGCAAGCAAGGTCCGCCTCAAGCCGATCCGCGAGGTTGCAGGCGGGCTTGGCCTTTCGCCCGAGCGGTTGTTCATGTATGGGGAGCATATCGCAAAGGTAAAGCTTGAGGCACCTCTTGGCACACCCAAGCGGGCCCGCTACGTCGTCGTCAGCGGGATCAACCCGGCCAGTTCCAGGGGCGAAGGAAAGACGACCGTCGCGATCGGGCTTGCCATGGCACTTTGGCGGCTTGGCAAGAGGGCGATTCTCACCCTTCGGGAACCCTCGATGGGGCCCGTTTTCGGGATCAAGGGGGGCGCCACCGGGGGCGGGTTTGCCCAAATCCTGCCGATGGAAGAGATCAACCTGCACTTCACGGGCGATTTCCACGCCGTTACCCAGGCCCAGAACCTGGCCGCCGCCGTCCTTGGCGCCCACCGCTTCCACGGAAACGCCTTGGGGATCGAACCCCGATCTGTATGGTGGCCTAGAGTGATGGATTTGAACGAGCGGCAGCTTCGTCACATCGTGGCGGGGATCGGCGGAGAACTCGAGGAAACACGCTTCGAAATTACGCCCGCCTCCGAGACAATGGCCATTTTGGCTCTCGCGAAAGGCTTGGACGATCTAAGGCTCCGGCTTGGCCGGGCAAGCGTGGGGTTCGATGCCCAAGGCGGGCTCGTGACGCTCGAGGCATTGGGCGCTTCTGGCGCGATGGCAGCACTCTTAAAGCATGCCCTCCTCCCAAACCTTGTCCAGACGATCGAGCACACCCCGTGCTTTGTTCATGCAGGCCCGTTCGCGAACATCGCCCATGGGGCGAGTTCGGTCGTGGCGGATACCCTGGCCCTCGCCTTAGGCGACATCGTCGTGACCGAGGCGGGGTTCGGGACAGACTGCGGGCTCGAAAAATTAGCCCACATCAAGGTGCCAGCCTTGGGAACGGCTCCGGAATTGGTCGTGCTCGTCGTCACCCTCCAAGGGCTCTTAACCCACGGCAATGGCTGGCTAAAGGCTGGACTTTCGCACTTGCAAAAGCATATCGAGAACGTCCGAACGTTCGGGCTACCTTGCCTTGTCGCGTTGAACGTGTTTGCAGGCGACGCCCCAGGGGCCCTTCGGGAGATCGAGGACGCTGCCCTGGGGTATGGAGCGTCTGGGACAAGGCAAGTACACGCCCATGCGATGGGCTCGGCAGGCGTAATGGACCTGGCCGAATTGCTGCTCGAGGCCCATACGGAAGGGCAAGGGTTTCGTCCGCTCTACACGCAAGAATGCACCATGCAAGATAAGCTGTATCGAATCGCCACAACGCTCTACGGGGCGGACGATGTTCGCTTTTCGCCGAAGGCGGTGAAAGAGCTCGAGCGAATCAAGGCGCTTGGCCTAACCGGTCTTCCCGTGAACATCGCCAAAACTCCCATGTCGCTTAGCCACGACCCCCAAAAAAAAGGTGTACCAAAGGACTTTATCGTCCCTATCGAAGGTTTTCGAATCGCCACGGGTGCCGGGTTCATTACGGCGTTCGCCGGCAACATCCAGACCATGCCTGGCCTTCCTAGGCGCCCCGCAGCCCTTGGGATCGACGTGGACGGCCAAGGAAACACCCTAGGCCTCTTTTGAGAATGGAACCACTCGGCACCATGCGCTTAGGCGAACTCCTTGCCAACCGAAAGCCCTCCATTAGCCTCGAGATCTTCCCGCCCAAGACTAAGGAAGCCGAAGTCCGGCTAGAGAAAGCGCTCCCAAAGCTTCTTCAAAAAAGGCCTGCCTTTATCAACGTGACCTACGGGGCGGGCGGCTCTAGCAAGCAGCAGACCCTTGCCCTCGTTCGGGAGCTTACGCGCATCACCCGTACCCCCATCGTCCCGCACATCTCCGGGATTTCCAGCTCTCAAAAAGAGGTGGCCAAAATTCTCGAATGCTACCTCGAGGATGGCATAGAAAACATCCTGGCGGTGCGCGGAGACCCGCCAAAGAACGCCCAAGACGCCCCAATCGAAGGCGATTTTCGTCATGCGATCGAGCTTGTCCGGTTCATCAAGGAGCGCGCTACGGGCCTTTGTCTCGGCGTTGCGGGCTTCCCCGAAGGCCACCCTGAATCCGTAAGCCGAAGCGAAGAGCTAAGGCACCTAAAGGCCAAAATTGAAGCGGGTGCGGAGTTCATCATCACCCAACTGTTCTTCGACAACCGCTGCTTTTTCGAGTTCTTGGACGCGCTGGAGGCTGCTGGAATCCAGGTGCCGGTAATTGCGGGCATTTTAATCGTGACAAGCCAAAAGCAACTCTTGGGCATTCCTGGGATCGCAAAGGGTACCAAGATTCCCGCCCCGCTCACTAGCGCCTTCCAAAAGGCCGTAACGCCAGAGCAATGCCTGGAAGTGGGCGTAAGCTGGGCCGCACAACAGGTTGAGGGAATCCTTGCCTCAAAAAGCCCATGGGTTCATCTGTACACGATGAACCAAGCAAGGCCCCTTGAAAGGCTCATGGAACGCCTAAGCGTCCAAAGGCTGGACGAAATCGATAGAGACAGAGCGTTTTAAACGACAAGGCTCAACCGTTATCGCCTTTCCCGAGAAACGCCAAATCGGGCTTATCGTTGCATAGCGTTGAACATCTGGACATGCTAGGGCTATCCTAAAAGAAAATATCGTATGGCTCCTGTCTTGGAGCCGGAGGCAGGCATGGAACTTCAAACGCTCGATACCCTATTTTTGGGAAACAAAGCCGCTGTCGGGGCCTTTCTGATGAACACCCAAGAGGGCCCGGCCCTGTTCGAGACAGGCCCGGCGTCGTCCTTAGAAGGGCTCAAGGCCGGTCTTCTAGGGGCCGGAGTGCCCCCTCAGGACGTGCGGCACGTGTTCGTCACGCACGTTCATTTAGACCACGCCGGCGCGGCATGGTGGTTTGCCGAACACGGGGCGAAGGTCTACGCCCACCCCAAGGCGGCCTCACACCTCGTCCAGCCCGAAAGGCTCTGGAGCTCGGTGAAGCGCCTCTACGGCGGGATGGCGGAAGAGCTATGGGGAGAGATTCGACCTATTCCAGAGGACCGCGTGAAGATCCTTCAGGACAAAGAGCGCGTTTCGCTAGGCGACGTCCAAATCGTCGCGCTCGATACACCGGGGCACGCCGTTCACCACTTGGCCTACTTTATCGACGGGGCGATCGTATGCGGCGATATCGGAGGCGTGCGCTACGGTAAAGAAGGGCCGGCAGTCCCTCCCTGCCCCCCGCCTGACATCCACGTCGAGGACTGGGTTCGATCGATCGATACGCTTGCCGCCTTAAACCCTTCGGTATTGTTCCTAACCCATTTCGGTCCGTTCACCGACACAAAGGAGCACTTAGCCTCGCTCAAAGACCGTCTGTTGCGCTTCGAGCGCTTTATTCAAAAGGGGCTGGAAGACGGGCTTGACCCCGATACCCTAAAGGAGCAGTTCGAGAACGCCTTCAAGCAGGAATTTCATGCGCTTGGGCTTGATGAAGCTACCTGTACGCTCTACGAGCGAATCAACCCCCCTTGGACGAACGTCCTAGGGCTCGTTCGCTACATACAAAAAAAGCCAAAAGGGGAGCAACCGAAGGACGCCTAGCCCTTCTTCAGTCTTGCTTTTGGGCCTTTCGCGCTTTCGATCCATCTACAGCAAAGATCGAGCCATAGATAGAGAGCGTTTAATCCCTGCCGTCTTGCGAAAACTTTATCAGCTCCCGCTCGATCGTTCCTTCCGAATCGATCATTGCATCCATTCGGATTCGTGAATGTTCCTTGACGAAATAGCGCAAATCTTCGGACCAAAACCGTTCCATTTCAACCTTAGTCCTGGCAGACGAAAAGAGGCGCCCGGTTTTGGCCTGGAACACGCTTAGCGTGTTCATGCATAGAAACGCGCCTGCCTCCACGTTAGCGACACGTGTCTCGACCATCCTTACGCTGCCTTCAATCGTATCGCTCTTTAGATCTTTCGAACGGTACTCGTGCATTAAGGTCATACCAGTATCGGGCATCCTAAGATAAAACGCGCTCTTGCCGGAAAAGGTTTTTCCGGCTTTGAACGGGAACACCAGCACTGGCAGGGGGTCTTCGTAAAACGCCATTCCTCCATCCGAGGTCTGTTCGAAGTAAAGCCGGATGCTTGAACTTTCTAGCGCGTAGTAGAAATCCGCTCGGTAGCCTTTCTGGCCTGGCCGGGTGACCACCCAATGGATACAATCCTTTACGGGTAGGGATTCCGAAAGTCCTTCGATCTGGGGTCTAAAGCCCTTGACTATGCCAAGGAAGGTGTGCGTTTCGAGTCTTGTGCCAGGCTCTTCCCAAAGGGTCATCGTGGCGGCTTTTTTGCCTTCGACAACGACTTTGTAGGTAAAAGAGCTCCCTTTGGGTGGAAGCAAAACCTCCCCCTCCGCGACAACACGCCGCTCTAGGACGATCGAAAAGCCGAACAAAACGAGCAACCACCAAACGTGCTTCATGACCGCCTCCGCTAGACTTTAGGGATGCACGCGAACGTCGAGCCCAAGGCCGTGAACGTCCGACGCCAGAGCTTGAAGCCAGGCCTCCGAAACGGCGGAAAGTCTAGGCGCCTCGGGCTGGAGGGATGGCCTGGCAAGCGTGTACAGCACGACCCCCCCGAGCGGGAGTCCTTCTTTTTGAGCCCTTCCCAAAAACGCAAGGTACGTCTCACGCTCCCTTGGCATATCCAGAATGGCCGTACCGTCCAGCCGAAAGCACAGCGTATGGACCCAGGTTAGGCAAAGGCTCGAGGCTGCCTTTAGGTTTTCGAACAACTTAGACGGGGGAACTCTCGTATCGTGAACCTGCAGAATCCCCTCTTGGCTTGCCGAATCCAGCTTGAACCACACCTCGCCTTGTATCGCGGCCAAAAGCGCAAGGCCTTTCTGGACGCGTGCCCTCCGAAGCAACGTTCCGTTCGTAATGAGGACAACTTTGACTCGACCAAGGAGGCCGCTTTCAGAGAGCGCTTCGCGGAGTGTCAACACGAGCTCGTCGAAGGCCTCCAGGCTCGTTGGCTCGCCATCGCCCGAAATGGCGATGTCGCGGATCGAATACGGCTCTTCGGACTCTTGTGCCCTCGAAGCATCCCCCAAGAACGCCTTGAGCTCCATCTTGAGACGCTTCAAATCGAGTGCCGGGGCCTTCCCCCGTGTAAGGCCTTCGACCTGGCAGTAAAGGCAGCGATAGTTGCATGCCTTGTTTGGGTTCACGTTGATCCCCACGGATATACCGCCCGAGCGGCGTGAAGCGACGGCGTAGACGTAGCCGAGCCCTAGGTTGTCCCTTGGGTGCGAGCTGACAGAAAGCGTGGATGTCCAGTTAGTGGCCATTTTTTTAGTTTAACCGTTCGTAAGCCGGTTGGAAAGGAAGAAAGGCGGCTTGCCAAAACGAAGAAACCAGGTTAAAGTACCTCATTAATACCCGCTTGACGTTCAACATCGAGGAGATCGGTTTTATGCGGAGTGCTTTGGCTCTCTTTTCCATGTTGGTCATTCCCGCAACGGCCGCTTTAGGCCAGGGGGTTTCTTTGGTCGAGCCCCCAACCGCCACTTTGGGCCAGGGGATTTCTTTGGTCGAGCTCATCTCGAACTCGCCCGCAGCCAAGAATTTCGAAGTCGGCAGGTTTATCGAGCAGGGGACGCAGACTGGGGTTCCTTACGCAAACGCGACAGTTATGCCAAAAGGCGCGCCAGTCACGCTCGAGTTCGGTACCGCGACAAACGCCCTTAAGGCAACCATCCAGCCAAACGGGCTAGAGCCCTTCTTGAACAAGCCCCTCCAAACGTTTTACTTTTTTGGGCTTACGAGGCAATATAGCACACTCCAGGCCGTGGCACGGCTTGAAGACCCGGGGATGGCGGCCGAGAGCGCGCATATCCAGATCGAGCTGAACGGGAAGGTGCTCGGGGATTTTCCTTTGATCCCGAACCAGGCAACGACGATTCTCGCGACTATTCCGGAGTACAGCCGCAACCAGAACCACCTGGTCGTGTTAGGGGAGGTACGTTTTCGTCAGACCCCCGCAGGACCGGTGACGCTCGTTTTAGAGAACCCGAAGCTCGTGCGCTAGCCCTTAGCGGGTTGGTCTCTCCCAGTAGCCCGAAAGCGCCGGGTACCAGGTTTGGCCCGACGCTCGCCATGCGTATACGCCACGGTCAGTGTCCAGGGCAAAGGCTTGATCTAGGGCTACGTTCGAAGCAAGCGCCCCGCCTTGACCCTCGATCACGCGAAACCTCGCGACGTCTGGCTCACCCAAGCGCCTTGGGCTCTTTACGGCAAACCCAAACACGCCGTCTCGGTCTGGGTTTGCCGTAGCCCCCTTTGTCTTTAGGCGTGTTCCGTCTGCCAGTTCCACCTCGAACCCAAATGGCCCCCTGGCCGTGTTTTCGTCCAAGTGGAACCGAAAAAAGAGATAAAAGGACAAATCGGCTGGGGTCTGGCTGGATGGATTCGACGTGCCCTCCAAGATACCCGATCGTTTTGCGATTCCGTTGGCGAGCGCAAGCATCCAAGGAAGATCCTCAAAAAAAGTCACGTCCTTTAATGAACCGTAGCGTGTCGGGTCAACCCGGTATACGCCCTCTTTGGGAAGCGCTTTCGCTTCTTTAAGCTCGCCCGATGCCAAATTAAGAGAAAGCAAGGGGTGCGTTCCTTCCAAACGGCCTTGAAAAGGGGCTAAACGTCCGTTCTGATAGAAGTCCAGCCCAAGAATAAGCCCAAAAGGGCTGATCCGGGCACTTAGCGTTTCAAGCTGACGAAACGGAAGCCCCGTGGTTTCAAGCGCCCTCACAAGCTCTTGCCCTTCCGAGGCGCACGTGGTGGTGAGGCCATAGGCAAGCTCTAGCCCTTGGTCTGTTTCCTTATACCAAAAGCGGCCAAAAAGCGGGGCTTCCCGCTCGGGTGTCTCAAGGATGTACAGCGGGGTGTGTCGAAGGACGCTGAAGTGCTCATCCCCGGGTTCGGCGCCAAGAAACCGAACCCGATCCAGGACGGCCTCCGGGGTCTTGCGTTCCTTTTTTGGCTGAACGAGATCGATCCGGACGCTGTGCCTCCCCCTTAGCACGGGCCCCAAATAAAGCCTGTAGCGGCCGGAGCGTTGGCCTTCTTGAAGAGAAAACCCCAACGTGTAGTGGCTGTTCAAGAAGCACAAAAACGTCGAGGGCTCGACGCCTCCCCTTTGGCCAGCCTCGAAGTCGAGGGATATCTCGGCCGGCGTATCGATGTAAAACGAAAAAAACAGGTGGGGGTAGCGGAAGTTGATGAAGAACGGCCCCCTATCCCCTTCTGGCTCAATCACCTGGAGCGCCAAGGCATTGGGAAGAATCCCCAGGACAAACAGGCAAGCCAGCGCCAGCCGCTTCATCGGTGCCCACACGCGCACGCTAGTAGATGGCTCCACCGCGGACGCCCATCTGCTCCTTGCCCACCTTTGGGTCGATCCGGACGTTCAAAAGCGCCGGCTTGTTCGAGGCCTTGGCGCGCTCAAAGGCTCCCCTAAACGCTGCAGGGTCCTCCACGTACTCACCGTACCCGCCTAGCCCCTTGACGACCTCTTCGTAGTGCGTGGCCGAAAGCGCAGTGCCTATCGAGGCCTCCTCTCCGTAGAGGTCGAGCTGTGGGTTGCGGATCTGACTCCAGGCCGCGTCGTTTCCGATGACGCCGATGATGGGCAGCTTGAAGCGCACGGCCGTGTCGAACTCGAACCCATTCAAGCCAAAAGAACCGTCGCCGTAAAGGATTACGATGTTCTTTTGGGGATGGAGCAGCTTGGCCGCGATCGCGAACGGCGCGCCCACGCCAAGGCATCCCATCGGCCCCGGGTCCATCCAATGGCCCGGCTTCTTGGCCGGAATAAGCTTGGAGCCAAGGGCTACGATATCCCCCCCGTCCCCGATCAAGATGTCGTCTTCCGTGAGCGCTTCGCGGAGTTCCTTCAAAAACCGGGACGAAGACATCGGGGACGAGCCGATCTTAGCCTTTTCCTCCTCGGCCATTGCCTTTGCTTCTTCGTCTTCCCTTAGCTGTTCTATCCAGCGCATGCGGTCCGGCTCGTTATCCACTTGGGGCAGCGACTCGAGCAGGCCCTCGAGCGCCAAATGGATATCGCCCGGAACGCCGAGCGTGAGTTCCCTGTTCTTTCCAAGGATATCTGGATCGCCCAGCATCGCAAGCTTGAGGTGCTCCGGAAAAAGGCCCGGGGACCCGAAATCCAGCCGAAAATCGAGCGGAGTGCCAATCACGACGGCCAAATCGGCACCCTGACAGGCTTTTCTCCTGGTGTACTGGAAGAAATTGGGGTGGTCCGAGGGCAACGCCCCCCTTGCCATGCCGTTCAAAAACACCGGAACCCGCTGCGTTTCAGCCAAGATCCGTAAGACCTCCCAGGCCTTGTCCCAGTAAAGATCGCTCCCTGCGATCACAACGGGCCTTTTGGCTTGCCTAAGAAGGGCCGCAAGCTCTTCGACCGCCTTCGGCTCGGGCCCCATCCGGAATAGAGAGCGGAAGGACTTGGGCCAGGCAATCGTCCCCTCGTCCTCCCTGCCAAAGACCGTATCCATCGGAATTTCTAGGTAGACCGGGCCTTTTTTGGGCGAGAGCGCCTGCCTGATGGCGGTCATCAAGAATTCGGGGATCCGCTTGGTTTCGTAGACCGCCTCGGCCCACTTCGTGATCGGACGCATCAGGCTAACCTGGTCCATCTCCTGCAGGTTGCCCTTCCCAAGCGTCGAGAACGGCGCCGCCCCTCCGATGCAGACGACGGGGCTCTTGGCGAAGAAGGCGTTGGCGATCCCCGTCACGGCGTCCGTCACGCCAGGCCCCGCCGTCACGACGCACACCCCGATCCCGCGGGTAATGCGCGCGTAGGCATCGGCCGCGTGCGCCGCCGCCTGCTCATGCCTGACATCGACCACGGCGATACCCTCTTTCCGGCAACCCTCGTACACGGGAAGAATGTGCCCCCCGCAGAGCGTGAAAATCGCCTTGATCCCCTCTTTTTTGAGTACCTTGGCCACCATCTCTCCGCCGTCTAGGTATCCCATCGCCCCCTCCTGCTTTTTTTGGCCTTTTGCTCGGTCTATACCCTATTGTCTTCTACTGCGGCAGGAACAATCAATGTTCCAAAAGTTGGATCGATTGCCCCGGCGCGTCCCGTCCTCGGCTCGTGCCTCTACCTGCCCCTAAGCGAGACGCTCGGCCAGCCCTGCCCGCCGTCGACCACAATCAGCGCTCCGTTGACCCAGCTCGCTTTGCTGGAAAGGACGAACGTCACGACCTCCGCCACCTCTTCCGGCGTTCCGAGACGTTTGAAGGGAAACTCCCTATCTTGGAAGCCCTCGAACACCTCGGCCGACTGGTCTTTGAGCTTTGCCCAGTTTCCGCCCTCAAAGTAGATCGAGCCCGGAAGGACGGCGTTGATCCTCACGCCAAAAGGTGCAAGCTCCCAGACGAGGCCCTTAACGAGCGCATTCTGGGCAGCCTTGGCCGCGGCGTACTGGGCCCTGGAGCCAGGACGAAGCCCCGAGATAGAAGAGATCACGACGATGCTGCCCGTCCCTTCTTTTTGCATGGAAGGCACAACCGCCTGGATCGCCCGGACAGCGTGGAACAGGTTGACATCGAGCGTGCCACGCCAGTCTTCCTCGCTCGTTTCAAGGAAACGGCCGCCCAGCGTCCCCCCCGCGTTTGCGACAAGAAGCAAAGGAGGACCCAAAGAGGCTACGGCGCCTTCGATAAACGCCTTCATCTGGCCTTCGTGCGTCACGTCGGCCGGCTGAACGAACGCCCGGACTCCAAGGGCCTCGATTTCACGCCCAAGCGCCCTCAAGGGGGCTTCGTTTCTTGCGCACGCAGCAATATGCACGCCCTCTTTGGCGAGCGCAATCGCAATCGCCCTGCCGATCCCCTTAGAGGCGCCCGTGATGGCGGCCACCTTCCCTTTCAACCCTAAATCCAATTTTTTCTGCCCCCTAAAGCCTTGATTGCATCCTTCTTACTCTAACAAGGCCAAAAAGGCGGCGTCAAACCGCTTCTTGACACGCGCTTTGGATGAATTATTTATTTTAGTGAAGAATCCACATACGATGCGCATCGTATGGAAAAGCATTCACGACGCTTCAAAAAACATAAAATAAAAGGAGGAGGAACGATGGCACTCGTAAGGTTCGACCCCGTTCGGGATGTAATGCGTTCCATGATGGACTTCCGCACCGACATCGACAAGCTGTTTGGCGATGTGCTGGGTAGAAGGTCGCTAGCCCCGGGCGAAGAGCAAGCGGCCGTTTGGGCCCCGGCGGTGGAGATGTCCGAAACGGAAAAAGAGGTGATCGTGAAGGCCTCTTTGCCCGGCGTGAACAAAGAAAACCTAAAACTCGAGGTGATGGGTGATAGACTAGGCCTTCAGGCCGAGGTAAGGCGGGAGACCAAAGAGGAGAAGGAAAACCTGCTTGCCCAAGAAATTTTCTATGGGACGTTTGCCAGGGCGATTCAGCTGCCTTGCGAGGTCCAGTCCGAGAAGGCCAAGGCTGAGCTAAAGAACGGAATCCTTACGGTCTATCTTCCCAAGAGCGAGCAGCACGTCTCGAAGGCAATCCCGATCGAGCTGAAATAAAAACCCTTTCCCCATTAAGACGGTGGGAAGGTTCAGGCCGTGGGAGTTCCCACGGCCTTTCTTTTTAAAAGGAGGATATAGGTATGGACTTAGAACGTTTCACGGACAAATCGAAAGAAGCAATCCAACAGGCACAGATCATCGTCACGCGCTTCAGCCACCAGGAGATGCTCCCGGAGCACGTGCTGGCTGCGCTTATTTCCCAAAAAGACGGCATCGTTCCAAGGGTGCTCGAGAGGATGGGCGTTGCCCCAAAAACGGCTCTCGAACGGATCGAAGCACACCTGGCCTCCCTTCCAAAGGTGTATGGGACGGGCTCGGGACAAATTTATGCAACCCAGCGTCTCAACCGGGTACTCCTGGAAGCCGACAAGCAGGCCAAAGAGCTAAAGGACGACTTCGTCTCGACCGAGCACCTGCTCTTGGCCATCCTTGCCGAAACACCAAAGGCCGAGGGTGCGAAAATTCTGGAAGGCATGGGTGTCACCCGTGAAAACGTGCTCGGTATCCTGGCTCAAGTCAGGGGCCATCAAAGGGTAGAAAGTACTACGCCCGAGGCGACGATCGAGGCGTTGGAGCGCTACGGCAGGGACCTGACGGACCTGGCAAGAAAAGGCAAACTCGACCCCGTAATAGGCAGGGACGAAGAGATTCGCCGGGTCGTCCAGATCCTTTCTAGGCGCACGAAGAACAACCCGGTCTTGATCGGAGAGCCTGGCGTCGGAAAGACGGCGATCGTCGAGGGTCTCGCCCAGCGGATCATCGGAGGGGACGTGCCGGAGTCGCTGAAGAACAAGAAAATTGTCCAGCTCGACCTGCCCTCGCTGATCGCTGGGGCCAAGTACCGGGGCGAGTTCGAGGAGCGCTTGAAGGCCGTCCTCAAGGAAGTCCAGGAACAAAAGGGCGAAGTTGTCCTTTTTATCGACGAGGTGCACACGGTCGTGGGCGCCGGCGCGGCCGAGGGGGCAATGGACGCCTCGAACATCCTAAAGCCCATGCTGGCCAGGGGCGAGCTCCATTGCATCGGCGCAACCACGCTCGATGAATACCGTAAGTACATCGAAAAGGATCCAGCGCTTGAACGCCGTTTCCAGCCCGTCATCACCTCAGAGCCAAGCCTAGAAGACACGATCGCCATCTTGCGCGGCCTCAAGGAGCGCTACGAGGTCCACCACGGCGTACGGATTAAGGACGGCGCGCTGATCGCCGCTGCCAAGCTCTCGTCCCGCTACATCACGGAGCGTTTCCTGCCGGACAAGGCAATCGACTTGATCGATGAGGCGGGCGCCAGGCTGCGCACCCAGATGGACAGCATGCCCCAAGAGTTGGACGAGATCAACCGAAGGATCATGCAGCTATCCATCGAAGAACAGGCGCTACAAAAAGAGGTTGACCCGGCAAGCCAAGCCAGGCTGCATAAAATCCAAGAAGATCTGGGCCGGCTAAGGGCCCAAGCGGACAAGCTCAAGTCACGCTGGGAGGAAGAAAAGGCCATTATTTCGAAAATCCACAAGATCAAAGAACGCATCGAGGAGGCGAAGATAGAGGCCGAGCGCCACCAGCGAGCTTACGACTTGAACAAAGTGGCGGAGCTCAAGTTCGGCCGCATGCCCGAGCTCGAAAGGGAGCTCCAAGAGGCCGAAAGGGAACTCCAGGCGCTTGGCGAAGGAAGGCTCGTCAAGGAGGAGGTTGATCCTGAGGACATCGCCAAGATCGTCTCAAGCTGGACGGGAATCCCTTTGACAAAGCTGCTTGAAGGCGAGATGCAAAAGTTGCTAAAGTTAGAAGATACGCTCCATAACCGCGTAGTCGGCCAGGACGAGGCCGTCAAAGCCGTGGCCGATGCCGTGCTTCGAGGCCGCAGCGGCATTCAAGACCCCAGAAGGCCGATAGGAAGCTTTATCTTTTTGGGCCCAACGGGCGTGGGCAAGACAGAGCTTGCCAGGGCGCTTGCAGAGGCGCTGTTCGATTCTGAGGATGCTACGATCCGAATCGATATGTCGGAGTACATGGAAAAACACACGGTCTCCAGGCTAATCGGCGCCCCGCCCGGCTACGTCGGGTTTGAGGAAGGCGGTCAGCTGACCGAGGCCGTCCGAAGGAGGCCTTACAGCGTGCTGTTGTTCGATGAGATCGAGAAGGCCAACCAGGACGTGTTCAACATCTTCTTGCAGATCCTAGACGAAGGCAGGCTGACCGACGGGCACGGCCGAACGGTAGACTTTCGGAACACGGTCGTTATCATGACTTCCAACATCGGAAGTCAGGAGATTCTCGAGGGGCAAACGGCTGGCATCCCTTTTGAAAAGATCAAGACCCAGGTTTTGGGGCTCTTGAGGCAATCTTTCAGGCCCGAGTTTTTAAACCGCGTGGACGAAATCGTCGTCTTCCATCCGCTCGGCGAAGAGCACCTAGCCCGGATCGTGGACATCCAGGTCGGTCGTTTGAGTCGTCGGCTCAAGGAAGAGCGTAACATCACGATCGAGATCACGGACGAGGCCAAGAAGGCGATCGCCAAACAGGGCTACGACCCGCTGTTCGGCGCCCGACCTTTAAAGCGGCTCATCCAGCGAGAGATAGAAACCGAGCTTGCCAAGAAGATCATTGCGGGCGAAATCCGCGACGGGCAGCTCGTCGTGATCGATTTCCAGCACGGCGCGTTCGTGTTCCAAAGGGAGTCCTAGCCATGGTAAGCATCTCGATCGCCTCGACGGGGCTTCTGTTTGTTCTCTTTGCTGCCCTGATCTTCGCCTACCCCCAGCTTTTGGCCTATATTCTGGCGCTAGGGTTCCTGCTTTTGGGCGTGGGACTTATGGTGCTCGGGCTCATGTTCCGAAGGTTCGAAAAGGGCCTGGTGCAGTTTCGAAGATGGTAAACATGAAAAACGACGCCTTGGAGGTCCGAGAGGTTGTCAAAAGCTACCACTTGGGCAAAAGGACGGTTCAGGCCTTAAGGGGAGTGAGCCTAAAGGTTCGGCAAGGCGAGCGGATCGCCATTATGGGCCCTTCGGGCTCCGGCAAATCGACGCTGTTGCACCTCTTGGGCGGGCTGGATACGCCAACCCAAGGGGAGGTGTTTTTGGAAGGCAGGCCGGTCACGGCGATGAGCGATACCGAACTTACGCTGTTTCGGCGGCGTAGGCTCGGGTTCGTCTTTCAGTTCTTCAACCTCCTGCCCACTCTTACTGCGCAGGAGAACGTTGCGCTCCCTTTGCTTTTGGGCGGAGCCTCACTCAAGGCCGTCCAGGCCAAGGTGGATGGCCTGCTTGAAATGGTAGGGCTCTCCGAACGCAAACGCCACCGGCCGGACGAGCTCTCCGGAGGCGAGATGCAGCGGGTGGCCATCGCGCGCGCGTTCGTCAACGACCCGGTCGTCGTCCTGGCCGACGAGCCCACGGGCAACCTCGATACGAAAACCGGCAAGGAGGTACTCGCCTTGTTCGATGGGATGGCCCGTGGCACGAACAAGGCGATCGTTTTGGTGACACACGACCCAAAAATAGCAAGCTTCGCAGAACGGGTCGTGAGGATGGAAGACGGCCTGGTTGCCCAGATCGAGACGGCCTAACGGAGGCTTTCAAACACCAGGTTTGCCAGGGCCTCCCTTAAGTCGTTGATCTTGCCGCGGTTTCTTGAAGGATGAACGCGGTTGCTCAAGAAAACGACGCAAAGCCCGTCGTTTGGAACAATCACCAGGCTCGTTCCAGTAAACCCCGTGTGGCCAAAGGCCCCGACATCAGCGAACTTACCCATGTAGAAGGCCTTGTCCTTCTCGAACCCAAGGCTGGACACGGAAAGCTCCCGGCTGATTCGACGGGAACGCCAAAGGAGCTCCCTAGCCAGAAAAAGCGGGCCAGAGCGAAGCGCCATAAGCCCAAGCGCGAACCTGCCGACGTCATCGGCCGTCGCGAACAGTCCGGCATGGCCCGCGACACCGCCCAAGGCGTAGGCGTTTTCGTCGTGCACGCTGCCCCAGACCATCCCCCTCGGGGGGTCGGCCTGCCATTCGCTAGCCGCAATTAGGGGCCTTTGGGAAAACTTGGGGTTGAAGCAAGCGGCCCCAAGCCCAAGGGGCTCTAGAACGGCCTTGGCAAGGAATTGATCCAGAGGCGTGCCGGATGCAAGCTCGATCCACCTGCCTAGCAGCATGTATCCCAGGTCCGAATAGCAAGCCTCCTTCCCTGGGGGGCCGTTTCGGAAGCCAGCGAGGTAGGGCCAAGGGTTTGCAAGGTGTTCCGGGTTTTGAAACAGAGGAACCCATGGGGCCAGACCCGCGGTATGGCTCAAAAGATGCGCCAACCGGACGGGCTCCAAGCCCGTATAAACCCCGAAGGCCTGGTCTAAGGTGTCTTCGAGCCTGAGCTTGCCTTGGACGATAAGGAGCGCGGCCCCGAGGGCGGTATAGAGCTTGGTCAAGGAGGCCAGGTCGAAGAGCGTATCCGGCCTCAGCCGAACGGGAACGTCCGCAAACCGGCGAGCGTCTTTGTAAAGAAGCGAAAACCCATGGAAGATGAAAAAGGGCGGCTCGCCCGCGTTTGCGACCCAAATGCAGGCCCCCGGGAGCCTTCCGGCCCGGTAAGCGGCCTTTAGCAGGCCTTGCGCGTGGTTAGACAAGCGGCTTATGTCTAGGGCTGGCATCCAAATAGAACCAAGGGTTGCGTTGAAGGAGTATTAGGGCTTTTAGTATAATGAATGATTAAGGAGCGTCAACTCAAACGCTCGAGACAAGGCAAGGAGCAAGCCTATGCAGCACCTTGGGGCCTTAGCCCGGTCTAAGGCCCTCCTGAACGGCAAGCTACCCTCATCCTACAAGCGCATCGTGGAAATGATTCCCCAAAGGGCGCAGGTGCTGGATTTAGGCTGCGGCGATGGGTGGTTCTTGGGGTTCCTCAAGAAATACCGGCAGGCCAAGGCGCACGGAATCGAGATCTCCGAGGAAGGGGCAAGGAAGTGCTTCGAGCGCGGCCTTAGCGTATACCAGAGCGACATCGACGAAGGGCTTCAGGATTACCCCGATTTGAGCTTCGACGTCGTTTTGTTGCTCGATACGCTGCCCTTGCTCAAGCGGCCCGAGGTCGTCTTGCATGAGATGGTCCGGGTAGGCAAGGTGGCCATCGTTACGTTCGCAAACGCGGGATACCTGCCGATCCGGCTTGAGTTCCTGTTCAAAGGGAAGCTGCGCTTCAGCATGGACTACGGCAAGGACTGGTGGAACGCCTCCGTCATCCATCCCGTTACATTCAAGCAGTTCGAAGGCTTTCTTGAGCGCTCCGACATCCGGGTGCTAGAAAAGCGCACCTTCGTCCAAAACCGTGAAGTCCGACTCCCGGGGCTTTTTGCCAACATGCTAGGCCAAGAAGGCCTTTTTGCCATCGCCAAGAAAAGGTAACCGGTGGACGTTACAACAAAACCCGACTCCGTCGGGGTCGTCAGGACTTTATCCTATGAAATCGAACAAGAGAGGCTACCGTTTCGGCTTGCCTTAGGGGGAGAGATCAAGAACGTCACGATCGCCTACGAGACCTACGGCAAGCTCTCGGCAGCGAAGGACAACGTCATCCTCATCGTACACGCGTTGTCTGGCGACGCACACGTGGCCGGCTATCACACGGCTCACGACAAAAGGCCTGGCTGGTGGGATTTCGTTGTCGGCCCCAAGAAGGCGATCGATACCGATCGCTACTTCGTCGTATGCTCGAACATTCTTGGGGGCTGCTCTGGTTCGACCGGCCCTTCCTCGCTCAACCCCGACACTGGCAAGCCCTACGGCATCCTTTTCCCCATGATCACGGTCAAAGACATGGTTTTCGCCCAACGCCTGCTGCTGGAGCATTTAGGCGTCGAGCAGGTCCTAAGCGTGATCGGCGGCTCGATGGGAGGGATGCAGGCGCTCCTTTGGGGGGTATACTTTCATGATTTCGTTCAAAGCATAGTGCCTTGCGCCACGACGGGCAGGCTTTCCCCGCAAAACATCGCCTTCGACGAGGTCGGGCGGTTTGCCATCATGGCAGACCCCAACTGGCGGGGCGGGGATTACTACGGCCACAAGCCTCCGGCCAGGGGGCTTGCCACCGCCAGGATGATCGGCCACATTACCTACCTTTCCAAGGCATCGATGCTCGAGAAGTTCGGCAGGCAGCCCTCCATCCAGATGGGTAAATCCTGGTTTGAGCCGAGCTTCAGCGTCGAGGACTACCTTCATCACCAGGGCACGACGTTCGTCGAGAGGTTCGACGCCAACTCCTACCTCTACATCACGAAGGCGATGGACATCTTCGATTTCTTCCAGGAATGGGAGGAGGCTCCCCAATACGACTGGAGCAAGGGGCCAAAAGTCCTGATTCCGGCGTTCAGCTCGGACTGGCTCTTTCCGCCCGAGGACTCCAAGGCGCTCGTCAAGGCCTTTAAAAGGCGCGGCGCGGACATCTCGTTTATCGAGGTAAACTCCGATTACGGCCACGACGCCTTTTTGCTAGAAAAATCCCAACTCTCCCCCATCATTCGAGACTTCCTCCGTTACGTCCAAGAGGAGGAGCAATGACGTTCACGAAGTGGCTCGAGGTACTCTTTGGAACGAACGCACCGGCCGCTGCCCTACTCATCCGGCTGATGGTCGGCGGGGTGTTCCTTTCGGAGGGAATCCAAAAGTTCATCTACCCGGATGCCCTGGGCGTTGGCCGGTTCCTCAAGATAGGCATCCCCTACCCGGAAATTACGGCTCCCTTCGTAGGGCTGGTTGAGGTCGGCGGCGGCATCCTCATGCTGGCCGGTCTTCTGACACGCCTCGCGGCGCTTGCCCTCATCGTCGACATGCTGGTTGCGATCCTCACGACCAAGATCCCAATCCTGATCGAAGGGGGCTTCTTCAAGATGGCCCACGAGGCCAGGACAGACTATGCGATGCTTTTGGGCTCGCTCTTTCTTTTGCTCGCGGGCTCCGGCCCCTGGTCTTTAGACGTCTGGACCCAAAAAAAGCTCAAGCCTTGACCCTCGCAAAGTGCCCTAAGGGTCGCGCCAGGATGGCGCTCGCCCCAAAAGGCTTCAGAGGCCTGCTAATGGGCGGCCACAAGCAGCATCTTGATCGCTTTCTCACGCTCAGCATTCCCGAACACGGCGTAGGCTCGCTCGATTTCATCAAGCTTTAGGCTATGCGTGACGAGCCGGCCGGGATCCAAGCGTCCGGCTTTGAGGGTCTTGAGCAAGAGCGGGATCGTATCGGTATTCACAAGCCCGGTTCGCAGCGTGATGTTCTTGATCCACAAAGCCTCGATGTGGAACTCTACGGGCTTACCGTGCACGCCTACGTTGGCGATGTGCCCTCCAGGCTTGACGATACTCTGGCAGATGTCGAAGGTCTCCGGTAAGCCTACAGCCTCGATAGCCACGTCAACCCCCTCGTTCTCCGTCAGCTCGAGGACCCGCCGTACAGGATCCTCACGCACTACCTGCGTGGCGCCAAGGTTCCTTGCGACCTCAAGCCGGTTCTCGTCAATATCGACCATGATAATCTCGGCCGGAGAGTAGAAGTGCGCCGTCAAAAGGCAGGCAAGGCCAATCGGCCCGGCGCCGACGATGGCCAGAGTATCGCCGAGCTTGACTTCGCCGTTGCGCACGCCGATTTCGTGGCCCGTAGGAAGAATATCGCTAAGCATGACCGCCACGGCTTCATCGAGGCCTGGAGGCAGCTTATAAAGGCTGTTGTCCGCTTGCGGTATACGAACAAATTCCGCTTGAGTTCCATCGATCAAATGCCCCAAGATCCAGCCGCCGTTACGGCAGTGTGCATACATGTTCTTCCTGCAAAAATCACACCGTCCGCAGGATGTGATGCAAGAGATAAGCACGCGCTCACCAGGCTTGAAGGCCTCAACCTCCTCTCCAACTTCTTCGATCACGCCAACGCCCTCATGTCCTAGGAGACGTCCCGGCCGTACGGCCGGGACGTCTCCTTTGAGGATATGCAGGTCGGTGCCGCAAATCGTCGTGTGCGTGATACGGACGATCGCATCGGTCGGCTCCTGGATGGAAGGCCTCGGCTTTTCTTCCCAGCCGTATTTCCCCGGCCCATGGTACACAAGAGCCTTCATCGCCCGCCCTCCTTCGTGTTGTTTAAAGTGTCCGCCCGGCCATGACCCCGCCGTCTACGTCCCATACGGCACCCGTGACCCAACCTGCCTCTTCAGAAAGAAGGAACGCGATCACGCTGGAGACATCTTGAGGCTGCCCAACTCTTCCTAAGGGGTGTAGGGTATTAAAGGCCTGAAGGCTCTCATGAATCTTGTCGGGGTGGATAAAAGCCGCGTAAATGGGCGTTTCCACGACGGCAGGGGCGACGGCGTTGACCCGGATCTTTTTTGGGGCCAGCTCGATCGCCAGGTTCCTGGTTAAGGCATGGAGGCCAGCCTTGGCCATAGAATAGGCCGAGGAGGGGGTGGCTTGGATTGCTTGATGGGCCCACATCGATCCCACGTTCACTATGGCCCCTCCGCCATGGGACTCCATATTCTTAGCCGCCTGCTGGGTAATGAAAAAGATCGCCCGGTTTAAGTCCATATAGGCGTCGTAGTCCTCTTGTGTATGCTCTAAAAAGGCCTTTGGCAAGAATGTCCCCGCCGCGTTCACAAGATATCCCACATCGCGGAGATGGTCCCGCATATGCTCAATAAGCCGATCCAGCTCGTCGGGATGAGCAAGGTCGCACAAGAACGTTTGGGTTTGTGGGTCGCCGAGGATTTTTTTGGCATCATCGAGCTTTTTTGGGTTTCGACCCACGATTGTGATGGACACTTTGGCCTCGATCAGCCTCTTTGCCGTCTCGAGGCCTATCCCCGAGCTTCCACCGATAATCAATGCGTGGCTTCTTGAAAATCGCATCGTTTGGGTGCTCCCTATGCTCATCGATTCCGATACTTAAGGTCTTTACCCTTCATGAAACCCTTAAAGGGTCAAAAAACAGCCTTCTAGCGTTTCCCATGCTCCACTACCCCCTCTTGACGACTATCCCAACGACATACAAAAGGATGATCGCGCCGATGGTCGCCATCACGACCGAGCCGATGAACCCGTAGGCTGAAAGACCCAAAATTCCGAACAAAAATCCTCCGATAAAGGCGCCCACAATACCCACAACGATGTTCCCTAGAAGCCCAAAACCACGGCCCTCTAGAATTTTTCCAGCCAGCCAGCCGGCAATGAGCCCGATGATGAGGTACGCAAGCAGTCCGCGAGGTTCCATGGCTTTCCCTCCATGCGTTGGTTATAGGCATCAAGTCAAAAAACGCGCCTTTAAAGCCCAGAGGGCGTCGACGGTCAAATAGCATCACGGCACCGTGCCAAAAAACCTCAAGCCTTTGGCCCTCTGAGCCCACATTATAGCAAGGATTCACCACAAATCAGAGCCCTTTCGGCATGAAACGCCTTCCATCGAGAGCAATCCAGGCAGGCCTAAATGGAAAGATTATTAGGCATAGGCGATGCCGCGTAGGCGCTGGGCGTGTCGATCACGACGCTTGCGGCGCTGCGTGCTTCGCTTACCTCCGGGCAATCAGTGTACTACGGCCAGCGCTCGGACTGATCCCAGCCCTCTGGCGCGACTCTACGCGACTCTAAGGTTGTGCCGCTAATCCAGCTTCGCGCTAGGGAAGGCGCTGGAGCGGCAAGAGGTCCATGACATCGCAGAACAGAGCGCGCTTCTGCCAGTCGTTCCGGTCGCCGATCACGTAGAAGCGGCGCTTGGCCCGCGTTGCCGCCACGTTCAACAGGTTGGGCTCCGAGACTGCCCAATCGCGTGCGCCGGAACCTTCGGTATTGCCGCCCAGCACCATGATGACGATCGGTGCCTCCTTGCCCTGCATGGTGTGGATGGTTCCGGAAACCATCGTGTTGCCGAGCAGGCGCTTGAGGTTTTCCTGGACAGCCTTGAAGGGCGTGATGACCGAGATGTCGGCCCCATCCACGCCATCCTCGCCCAGCAGGGCGAGCAGTGCCTTCAGGGCATCTCCTTCGGCCTGCACCCAGTTCCCGTCGGATGTTCCGCTGACGTGGATCCATCCCGTCGGCAGACGGGCGCACGTTTCCTTATCGGCGCGCGGCGCGACGGTGCCGTACACCATGGCGCCGTCGTAGGCGATGCGGTTGGCCAGCTCATACATCGGTTTGTCGCAGCGCCGATGCACGACCAAGGGCAAACCCACCCACGTCTTGCTGCCGACCGGTCCCGCCATGCGGCCCCACGTCGTAGCCTGGTCCGCCAAGGTCTGCGCGGACTGTCTATTGGGGAGCCAATGCGCATCGACGCGGTAGTGCGTGCGCATGTGTTCCAGCACCGCGTCGGACACGGTGACAATGGGCTTGAGTTGCAGGGGGTCGCCCACCAGCAGCGCGCGCCTGGAGCGCCACAGTGCGCCCACCGCCGCTTGCGGGGGAGCCTGTCCGGCTTCATCCACCAACAGCCAGCCGATCTCTCCCGGGCCCAATGAGTGGAACGAGCGCGCGAATGAGGCGAAGGTGCTGCTGAGTACCGGCACAACCATGAATAACGAGGCCCAAACCGAGCGAATCGCATCGCCCGAGAGTCCCTGCAGGCGCTGGCCGGTCAGCATCGTGTTGATCAGGGACAGGTTGGAGCGCATCCGTGCCGCCTCCAGCTCAAAGAACGTCCGATGCAGCTTCAGGGCCTGGATGAAGACGCGCGCACGGGCCTGTCGCCAACCCTCGATGTGCCAGGGCTCGGCCAGTTCGATGGCGTCGCCGCGACCGATGACGCCGCCGCGTAGCCATGCCAGCAGGTGGTCGGCCCGGCAGGCGCTGGCCAAATCGCTGGCTTGTTGCGTCAGGGATTGATCTTCCGCCTGCCATCGCTGCAACGCCTGCCGCGCGCCGGCGATCTGCCGCTCCAATTGCTGGCCGGAGTCCTCGAACTGCTTGGAGAGCCGTACGACCCGATCGAACTCGGCCTTGGCGATGTCGTACCGGTCTTGGAGCTGCTTCAGCGCAGCGTTCCAAGCGCGTGACGCCCCCCAAAGGCTGCACAAGTTCGCCCAGAACCCCGGCTTGGTGGCCTGGTGCTGTGCGAGCGCCTCCAGAGCATGCTTAAATGCCGCGTTGGCTAGGCGGCATTCCTCGGCGTCCAGGCGCGCCTGCTGTTCCGGCATGTGCGTTAGGTGCTGTTCAAGCGCCTGCATGGTTGCGGCCGTTTCGGCGAACTTCTTTCTGGTAGTTTCCAGAGTCTGGACCAGTGCTCGAACGCGGTAGGCATCGGCGCATGCCGCGCGAACCTGTGCCTTGGCCGCCTCGTACTCGGAAACAGCCTGCTGCCACAGGGCCTGACGTTGTTCCGACGTGCGCTCCTTGTTGAGCAGGATGTGCCTGTCGAGCCATGCCATCATGCCTTCCGGCGTTTTCTTTTGTTGTTGCTGCTGCGCAAGCGCTTGTTCGCCATCGGTCTCGGCCGCAGTCGCCTGGCCAGCAAACAGGGCCTTGGCGACATTCTCGTCGTCAGTCTCGGCCTCATCGTTGGCTTCTGCGTTGCTGTCCGCACGGCCCGGTCCGGCAAATGGGCGCTTCCCGTCGAAGTAGCATTGCACAAACTTGCTACGGTTACTCTTGTTGCCCAGCGCACCGGAGATCAGACCCCAGGCCGGTCTATCGGCGATCAGCTCACCCAGGTCGGCGAAGTGTTCGGCCTCGGGCAGCCAGCTCTCATCGATCTTGTCGCGCTGGGGCAGTTCGAGGGTGATGTTCTCCACGGCGCCGTTGTTGGATGAAGCAACCACGATCTCGAAGCCGTACAGCGAAGGATTGAGCTTGAAGGCCTTCTGCTCCTTGCCGCCATCGTTGCTGACTTCGAGTGCGTTGCTGGCGAAGCCGTCGGATGCGCGGCGCAGCGTGGCAAGCACGTCGGCCCGGCTGGTGATGATGGCGGCGATCAAGTCGCGTAGCAGAGTCGTCTTGCCTGTGCCTGGCGGGCCATTGACCCCCAGCAGCCCCTGTCCACCGGCAAGCGTGGACAAAACGGTGTTCACGGCCAGTTGCTGGGAATGCACAAGCCCCAGGTGCTGCTCGGAAGGCCAACAACTATCGGCATAGGCCTGCGGCATCAGCCGCTCGATCAGCGACCCGGAAGCGACGTCGGTGTCGATGTGCAGGCGCGATTGCGGATCGTGGCGGAGCAGGTATTGGTTCAGCGCTTCGCTCGTCACACCCTTGCCGATGCTGTCGGCGACGGCGGCCAGGTCTTCGATCAGAAAGCTGTTGAGCGGATCGTCCTCCGATGCGTGCTTGCCAGGGTTGACGGGTTGGGAACGGAATCGCAGTAGCGGGGGGCGATCCACGGCAGCGAAGAAGTCCGCTACGCCTAGGAACTGCAGCACCCACAGGGTGAAGTCCCGCAGTGCATCGCCGGACACCTGGCCTTGAAGTTGCGTTAGGGCCTGCTCGGCGGCGACCCGTTGATCGTCCTCGAATCCGCGCGTCCAGTCCTTTTTCGCCAGCGCCCGCCCGAGGAACCAAGCCTCGCTGGAGAGCACGAAACTGTTCTCCACCAGTTGACCGGTCATCGTGAACTTCGCGGCGAACAGCGCCGATTCTCGGTACTGCGGCTCGCGGTAACCCTGGTCGGCGCCGTACAGTTCTTTGAGCGCGTCGGCGACGAGCTGGTTGTTGTACAAGAAGGCATAGAGCGTGTGGCTCCATTCGTGCTTACTGCTGGGAAGCTTCTCCTTG
>WOYI010110978.1_pt1 | contig 23485 bp, 17 predicted proteins | sample 6423411 | NCBI WGS metagenome assembly WOYI01 (sample SAMN13441803, study PRJNA592873) | oil field metagenome | biome: oil field; feature: oil-well bore; material: oil-contaminated soil; isolation source: oil-contaminated soil from oil-well borehole | place: Germany: Wietze | collected 2016-10-18 ... | reverse complement strand
TGCAAGAGCCGCCAGGACAGCAAGCCCAGCAGAGCGCCGCCGATCAGGGCGATCGGCAGCCATTGCAAAGCCCCTTCGAAAATGATATAGCGCAGCTTGCGCCAATAGTCGATCCAGAAGCCGTCAAACTACGGGCCGAAAATGTTCAGGTAAGCCCAATTGGACAGTTTCCCCAGTGAGAGCAGGAGGCCGTAATAGCCATAGTAGCTGAGGACGGCCGCGCCACAGGTGAGCATCCCCGCGTAGGCCGGCCCCTTGAGGCTGGCGGCCTTGCGGCTTTCAATCACCACAACCGGGGTGATTGGCACCAGCCAGATGCCATAGTTCAGGATGTTCTCCACCACCCTCCACAGGATGGGGTTTACCATCAGCGCCCGGCCCAAATCATAGGTCAGCCAATTCAGATAGTACCAATCCAGGACCCCAAAAATGAGACCGATCAGGGTGTAGAGGATCCAGCGGAACATAACGCACCACCTTTTTGAGTCTCTCATTGGTTTATCAAGAGGAGGATATTATAAATGATCCTCAGGTTCTTTGAAGAGAATCCAAAAAGGCGTTGAAATTTCAGCGCCTTAGGTGGATGGGTTTTCAGTTTCAGGCCTGGTCGGTTTTTTCTTCCGAAGGGCGGGGGTCCACCGGCCAGTGATGCTCTCGGAGCCAGATCAACTGCTGCACGCTTTGAGGCGTCACCAGGCCAATCAGCTGGCCATTTTCAATCACAGGCTGGGCGTTGCATTCCGAGAAACGGGGCAGGATGTCATTCACCGGCATCCAGGGATCCAGGCCCTGAGGTTCCACCCCAATGGCGGCGTAGGCTGGCGCCCGGCCGCCCAGGCGCTGGATCGCGGCCGTGAGGTCTGCGGGGCGGATGATGCCCAGCAGACTCCCGTTGGAAGTGACCGGGATTTCACGCTGCCCGGTGCTCATCGCAAGCTGACTAACGGCGGTCAGCGGCTGGTTGGCTTCCACTTTGTAGAACAGGTTGACGAGGGCATCCCGCACGGTCAGCCCTTTTAAGTTGGCTTTACGCGTTTCAGATTCGGCTTCGGCCCCAGCGCTCCACCAGACGAAGAGTGAGGTCAGGATCAGCCAGGTATTGAAAAACAAGCCGAAGACGCCCATCAGCACGGCGAGAGTGCGGCCGATGCCGGCTGCCACCTTGGTGGCCTGCACGCGGTCCATGACCAGGGCCAGCATGGCCCGCAGCATCCGGCCGCCATCCATAGGGAAGGCTGGGATGATGTTGAAGACCACCAGGATGAGGTTCGCCAGCAGGAGCTGGGTCCAGAAGTGGTTGGCGATCAAATCGCTGGTGATCGGCTGGGCGAAGAAACCCGTCACGGCCAGGCCGAGGGTGATGACCCCGGCCAGCAGGACGTTGACCAGCGGCCCGGCGGCGGCCACCAGGAACTCTTTGCCCGGTTCTTCTGGCATGTGGTCCAAACGGGCCAGCCCGCCGATGGGCAGCAGGGTGATGTCCTTGGTTGGGATGCCGTAGCGCCGCGCCATCAGAGCGTGCCCCAGTTCGTGCAGGATGACGAACAGGAACAAAGCCAGGATGATCGCAAAATTCATCAGAGTGGTCTGGGGCGGGTCCCCCGCAGCCACACCAGAAATCCCCACACCAAACAGCAGGATGAAAAATGTGAAATGGATTTTTAGATCAATTCCTGCAATCTTACCGATATTCAAAGACCACTTCATTAAATTTACCTCTCAGCTTAGGTTTATATTCTAGCAAATAACCTTACCAAGCCAGTATAAGAATTTTGTTCACAGGGTGTAAACCGCCTGTAAAACCGGAAAAAGATTTTCCTTTGGGGGGTGAAACTGGGTACAATTCAACGGTATGAAAGCTGAAGCCTGGCAGAAAAAGCGTGAATATACTGAAGTTGAACTGGCTCTGGCGCTTGAGATCCTGAAGGACCTCAAGGCCGGGGTGGATCTAAACGCGTCCCAACGCGCCCACCCCAAGCCGGATGGCGGGGGATTCATTCCCAAGCACGCCCTGGTGTCGGTCTACCGCCAGAGGGTTGAAGCGGGGGATTGGGAAGAGGATGCGGACCTGCTGAAAGCGATCCGGATGAAACCGATCCGCACGCTTTCCGGCGTGACGACCGTCACCGTGCTGACCAAATACCATCCCTGTCCGGGAAACTGCATCTTCTGTCCCCAGGAAGACCAGCTGCCCAAGAGCTACCTCAGCGAGGAGCCGGGCGCCAAACGCGGTGTGGAGAACAATTTTGACCCCTTCTATCAGGTCCACAACCGGATCAAAGCTTTGGAAGCCGTGGGGCACCCCACCGACAAGATCGAACTGCTGATTCTTGGGGGCAGTTTCAGCTCTTACCCCCGTGACTATCAGGAATGGTTCGTGCGGCGCTGTTTTGACGCGATGAACGAGGTCAACCCCGACGACGAACCGGATTTTGAGACCCTGACTGAAGCCCAGCAGCGCAACGTCAATGGGCTGCACCGTAATGTCGGCCTGGTGGTTGAAACCCGGCCGGACCTGGTGACTCCAGAGGAGCTGGCCTGGTACCGCAGGCTGGGCGTGACCAAGGTGCAGATGGGCGCACAGAGCATGGATGACCGAATCCTGAAGCTCAACCACCGCGGCCATAGCGCCCAGGATACGCTGGACGCCACCGCTTTGCTGCGGGCGGGCGGGTTCAAGATCGTGCTGCATTGGATGCCCAACCTCCTGGGCGCAACGCCCCAATCTGACCGGGAAGATTTCCTGCGCCTGTGGGGGGAGGGGGCGGCCTGCCCGGATGAACTCAAGATCTATCCCTGCCAGCTGCTCGAAAATACCCGGCTCTATGAGCATTGGAAGCGGGGGAATTACCACCCCTATTCTGAAGCCTCCTTGCTGGACCTGATCGCCGATATCAAGCCAACCGTGCCGCGCTACTGCCGGATCAACCGGATCATCCGGGATATCCCTTCGACCTATGTGGTGGCAGGCAATAAGAACACCAGTCTTCGCCAGGATATCCAGCGGGAGATGCAGCGCCGCGGGACCCATTGTGACTGCATCCGCTGCCGCGAGGTCCGCCGGACGGAGGTGACAGGTGGGGCGGTGGCGCTGCATGACCTGGTCTACCACCCGGCCAACGCGGAGGAGCATTTCCTTTCCTTTGACACCGAAGAGGACAAGCTGGCCGGTTTCCTGCGGCTTTCTCTGCCTGAGGATCCATCCGTGACCGGCATGGCCGATCTGCAAGGCGCGGCCATTATCCGGGAAGTGCATGTCTATGGCCAGTCGCTGGAGGTGGGCACGGAGCGCAGCGGGATAGCCCAGCACAGCGGCTTGGGAACCCGCCTGCTGGCCGAAGCGGAACGGATTGCGCGGGACAATGGCTATGAAAAACTGGCGGTGATTGCCGCCGTGGGAACCCGGGGCTACTATGCCGGCCGCGGGTTTGAAATGAGCAAACATTACATGGTTAAAACGCTCTGAACCTTTTTGAGGCGCGGGGTGTTGATAATCTTAAAATCAGAGAGAATTCTCAAGGAGTGACGATGAGTAACCAATATGACCCTTTGACTGGAGAATTGCAGGAGCCGCACAGCCTGGCCGAACTGAACGACCTCCAGGTGGATGAAGTCTTCAAGACCGTGATGCGGCGGGTGTACCTCTGGATGGCGCTGGGGCTGCTGGTGACCACCGGCGCATCCCTGGCGACGGTCCTGACGCCGCTGGGGGGCCTGGTCTTCAGCAATATCTATGTTTTCTACGGCCTTTTCTTTGGTGAATTGGTCATGGTGATGGCGCTGAGCGCAGGGATCCAAAAATTGCACCCTGCCGCTGCGGGGGCTTTGTTCTTTGCTTATGCGGCCTTGAACGGTGTGACCCTATCCTCAATCTTTCTGGTCTATGAGCTGGGCAGCATCGGGATGGCCTTTTTGACGGCCGCCTGCCTGTTCGGCGCGATGAGCCTGATCGGGTATTCCACCAAGAAGGACCTTGCCAACTGGCAGGGCTTTTTGATGATGGGACTGGTCGGCCTGGTAATCGCCTCGGTGTTGAATATCTTCCTGGCCAGCTCCGGTCTGGATTGGGTTGTTTCGATTGTCGGGGTGCTGCTCTTCCTGGGCCTGACGATCTACGACACCCAGCAGATCCGCCGGATGACCGTGCAGAGCATACAGCTCGGCGATGAGGCCGTTGAGATGAAGATGGGCATCCTGGGTGCGCTGAAGCTCTATCTGGATTTCGTCAATATTTTCCTGTATCTGCTGCGGTTCTTTGGCCGCCGGAGACGGTAGAAAATTGCGTTGAAATACGATTAGGCTGTCCTATGAACGGGCAGCCTGTTTTTTTAAACCCTTTCCGCCTTCAGCCCCCTTCCCCTTTGGAGGGGAAGGGTTGGGGATGGGGTTGTAAAATTGATAACTTTTAGGACAAGCTTCAGCGTGACAGAATAATTCACTTATCGATATTTAAAAATGAAAAGGGGGAAAACTAGATCAGCCAGCTGAACCACTGGAGGATCGTTGGCTGCAGGGCCAGGGCGAGCAGGCCCATGCCCGCGCCGACCAGCCAGCCTGCCATCACATCTAAGACATAATGCACGCCCAGGGCCACTCGCGAGACCCCGACCCAGGGCGCCCAGAGGAGCACCGCCCAGGCGAACCATTCCGGTCCGACGCTGACTGCCATCACAGCCAGGGCGGCCGACCGGGCAGCGTGCCCGGAGGGGAAGGAGTGGGGGTCGGTGATCCGGTAGATCTGGCCCCATTCGCCCTCCGGCCTTGGCCTGCGGATTGTGAATTTGATGATGAGAACGAGGCTGGCCATGATCGCCAGGCCAAAGCCCATGAACACCGCCCGTTCCCGCCAGGCATCGGGGCCAAACCACCAGACCAGGAAAAGCCCGGCCAGCCAGAACCAGGAATCGCCGGATTGGGCAAAGAATTTCAGGAAAATAGCCAGCCAATGCCGGTGGTCGGGCACACGCAGCGCTTTTGAAAGTTTTGCGTCAGCCTTCAGGAGGGTTTTGAGCCAGCTATTCATGCCTGTGTCACCACGTTCCTGCCAGAAGATGCCGGCGCGCGTGCCAAAAGAAATCCATCGGAGCCAACACTCCGCCCTTGGGCATGATTGCAGGAAGGGCCATTATTTCAATCCTTGCAATTGGGGGGTCGGTCTGTAGGTTGCCATCTAGAACGACGCGCTGGCGGTGAACCTTCTCGCCTAAGGGAGAAATCTCAACCGATTGATCGCGCGGAGAAGATCCGATGCTGATGGATAAGGTTTCTTGCATGTGTCAATCCTCTGATTAAATCTAGCGGGTAGAGTATACCATACCGGCTTTTTGGCCGGAGGGCTTCACCTCATCCAGCACCGCAGGCTTGGTTCGGAGTTGCCCAGTCATCCAGGTATAATCAGGACGTTTGCAGAAACAAAGGAGAACATTCCATGACACATAACGCCCCCGCCTTGCTCTGGGATCTGGATGGGACGATCGTTGACTCCAAGGACTGTCATTACCGCGCCTGGACCCTGATCCTGGGTGAAATGGGCCTGACGCTGGATGAAGAGCTTTTCCTCGCCAGTTTTGGCCGCAATAACCAATCCAGCCTTCCGCAATACCTTGGCTATGAACCCGACCCAGCCCTTTTCGATAAAATTGTGCAGGAAAAGGAATCCCTTTTTCTGGAACTTGTTTTGGAGGAGTCCGGCCTGATCCCTGGGGTAGAATCCTGGCTGGCCTTTGCCCAGGAAAACGGGATCAAACAGGCGGTGGCTTCCTCCAGCGACCAGCAGATCATTTCCCTGCTGCTGGAGAAATTTGGCCTGAAGGCTTATTTTGATGTGATCCAGCCCGGCGCGCATCTGCCGGCCAAACCGGCGCCGGATATTTTCCTGCTGGCAGCGGAAAAACTGGGCAAGACACCCGAACAATGCGTGGTGGTGGAGGATTCGCTGGCCGGGGTGCAGGGCGGCAAGAACGCTGGGATGAAGTGCGTGGCGGTGACGTCCACCTTCCCGCGGGAGGCGTTGACCTTCGCGGACCAGGTGGTGGAGGACTACACCGGCCCTTTGCGGTCCATCCTGCAGGCGCTGGGGTTTTTATAGCCGCCGATTTCATTCCCTTTCAATCTCGCCTATAATAAGGTTAATCCAATTTGCCCTTTGCCGGGAACTGGTGGAGGGTTTTTGGCGTTAATAAAAAGGGTGGATTAACCGTTCAATTTCTAGAGGATGACGTCATGGATCAGAAAAACAATCCCATCAAACGCACCAAATGGGTTCAGATCGGCCTCGCGCTGGTGGTGATCACCAGTTTGCTGGCCGGCTGCCAGTTCCCCTGGCAAACGACGACGGAAGAGACCCCCGCTGAGGGTGAGGATCTGGGCCATGGGACAACCTCCGCGCCCCGGGCGGACCTCCCGCCGGCCCTGGTGGAAGTGCAGCCTCTGGCAGGCAGCGTCATCGGGCTGACAGAGCCGATCACGCTGGTTTTTAACCAGGCGATGGATGCGGCCTCGGTGGAGGCCGCCATCCGGTTTGACCCGGCCCTTGACGGCGCTTTTGACTGGATGGATGAGCGCACCGTGGTTTTCACGCCGGACCAAGCCCTGGCGCCGGGCGCCAGCCTGACCCTCAGCATCCGGACCAGCGCCCAGGCGGAAAACCGGATCGCTCTGCAGGATGCGGTTGAGATCAGTTTCCAGACCAGCGATTCACTCAAAGCCCTCCAGGTGGTGCCGGAGGAGGGCAGCGCAGACATTGACCCGGAGAGCGCAGTCTTTGTGTCCTTCAACCAGCCGGTCGTGGCCCTGGGCGGAGAGGCGGAAGGCGAGCCGGCCTTCACCCTGTCGCCCGAAGTGGCTGGCCGGGGGGAGTGGCTGAATACCAGCACCTATATCTTCTACCCGGAGCCTTCCATGCGGGGCGGAACCGCTTACACCGTGCGGATCAATGAGGATCTGGTCAGCACAGCCGGAGCAGCCTGGGATTCTGAGCGCCCGAGTGTGTATGGATTCACGACGACCCAACCGGAAGTGACCTCGATCCTGCCTTTGCCGGGGGAATTCCTGAGCCTGGATGGCCCTCTGACGGTCCGCTTCAATCTTCGGATGGATGCGGAGAGCGTTGAGGAGCATTTCACCCTGAGTGGGCCGGATGGCGGGGCGGTGGCGGGGGTTTTTGAGTGGGCAGATGACCTCAAATCCTTTGATTTTTATCCGACAGCATTGTTGGACCGGAATATGGCCTATACTGTGTCAGTTGGGCCGGGCGCGCAGTCTTTTGGGGATCTGCCAATCTCGGCTGCCTTCGAAGCCGTCCGCACGACTTACCCGGCTTTTTCCCTGGCAACGAGTCCCGCGCCTTCGTTTTCGAGTTATTATGGCAATTTTGGGCAGTACAGTCTGACCTTCAGCACGCCGCTGGATGAGGAGACTTTCAAGGAAAATGTGAGCCTCGAACCGGAGGTCAGCGCGGATAATCTTTACCTCTCCGATAATGGCACAACGCTCAATTGGAACGGCTATTTCAAACCGGAGACCAATTACGTCCTGACGCTCAACGCCGGTTTGCAGGACCAATGGGGCGGCAGGCTGGGCCAAACCCAGCGTTACACCTTCACCACGCCGCCCGCCCTCGCCAGCCTGACGGTGATCTCCGGGACCTACAGCAGCGATCTGGCCTTCATCCCTGCTGAGGCCTCGGAGCTGGTGCTGCAGGCGACCAATGTCAGCCGGGTCAATTTGGAGATCGCCCCTGTCCCGCTGGACGACCTGACGGCGTTGCTGAACCCGGAGAACTACAGCGCGCGCGAGGCTTATCGCCCGAGTGGGCTGGAATCTTCCTTCCAGATGCTGAGCCTCACGCGGAACAAAAGCGAAGTGGTCACGCTGCCCCTGACCTATCAGGGCCAATCTCTGACGCCGGGCGCCTATTTCCTGCGCCTGTCCTCGCCGGAACTCACGGAAGAAAGCGGCAGCCCGAGCCAGAGGCTCTTCCTGATCGTCAGCGAGAACCAGCTGGTGATGAAAATTTCACCGGAACAGGTCTATCTCTGGGGGACGCAGTTGGCCGATTTCGCACCCCTGGCAGGGGCGTCCGTTGCAGTTTACACCACCTCCGGCGACCTGCTCGCCAGCGGCGATACGGACGCCGAGGGACTCTTCTCGGCCGAGATTGACGGCTATCCCGAAGCCTACACCAGTTTTTACGCGGTGGTGGGCGAGCCGGATGAGGCGGACTTTGCTTTCACTTTTTCCGGTTGGGGATCAGGCTATTTTTATTACCAAAACGGGATCAATGTGAACACCCAGCCGGAAAAGCTGGACGCCTATGTCTATACCGACCGACCCATTTACCGGCCGGGGGAGACGGTCCACTTCAACGCGCTGATCTTCGCGAGGGAAAACGGCCTGCCGGCCGCTTCGGGCCTGGAGAGCGTGAACGTTAAATTTTATGAGGATTATGGCGTGGCGGGCATCCCCACCCTGCTGTTCGATGAGGAACTGACGCTGGATGCTTACGGCGCGGTGACGGGGGATGTCCTGATCCCGGCGGATTCCGCGCCGGGGTATTACCACCTTGAAATTCTTTCGGGTGAGACCTACCTGGAAACGCTCTATTTCTATGTCGAAAATTACCGCAAACCGGAGATCGAGATTGAAGTCGCCCTGATGCCGGAGGAAGCGCTGGCCGGGGAGACGTTGACCGCGTCCATCCAGGCGGATTATTACTTCGGTTTGCCGGTCACGGGCCAGACCTTCACCTGGACCCTCTACCGGCACGCTGGCTGGGTCTCGCTGCCCGGCTACCGGGTGGGTCCGCTCTCCAGCGCCTGGTTGATGCCTCGGATGGCTGAACTTTCCAGCCTGGGGGCCTTCGTTGCCGGCGGCGAAGGGCAAACCGACGCCCAGGGACAGGCTGCGCTCACTTTCTCGGCCAAGGACTTGGCATGGGATGAAGTCCAGGAGGGCAGCCCCGCCACGTACAACCTGGAAGTGACGATCAGCGACGAAAGCGGTTACACTGTCAGTTATCGGGATTCCGCCCTGGTGCACCCGGCGGAGGTTTATATCGGCGTGCAGGCGGAGACCTATTTTGGCGTGGCCGAGTCGCCCTTTAACTTCCTGATCCAGACCGTGGATTGGGATCAGAACCCAGTGGGCAGCCAGCTGGTCTCGGCGACCTTTGAGACGATTGAGTGGCAGGCCGAGGAAACTGGCAATCCCGAACAGCCCTATGACTACATTGAGATCACCAGCTTTGTCGCCAGCGCCAGCCCGGTCACCGACGGGGAAGGGCAGGCGCGGATCTCCTTCACGCCCGAAGACCCCGGCACCTACCGGCTGACTCTCCGGAGCGGCGATGCGGTCACCCAGACGATCGTCTGGGTTTCTGGGGCGAGCAGCGCGACCTGGCCCACGATGATGAGCAATCAGATCGAATTGACCGCCGACGCGGAAAGCTATCGGGCGGGCCAGACCGCCCAGGTCTTCTTCCCCAATCCTTTCACCGGCGAGGGCCAGGCCCTGGTGACGGTGGAACGGGGCCGGGTGATGGCAACCCAGCTGGTGGATGTGACCGGCTCCGGGATGGCGGTGGACATCGCTCTGGATGAAGAGTCGATTCCCAATGTGTACGTCTCCGTCCTGCTGATGGGGCATACCGAGTCTGGTGCGCCGGATTACCGGCAGGGAATCATCAACCTGACTGTTGCGCCAGTGGAGAAGACCCTGCAGATCCAGCTATTGGTGGAGCCGACCCTGGCGGCGCCAGGCGAAACGGTGACGGCGACTCTGGAGGTTACGGACTCGGAAGGCAACCCGGTGCAGGGCGCATTCTCCGTGGCGGTGGTGGATAAGGCCGTGCTGGCGCTGGTGGAACCGATCAGCCGGCCGATTTTGGACGATCTCTATGGGAACCAGCCGCTGGCCGTCCAGACCAGCCTCTCCCTGAAGACCTATGCCGCCCAGCTTGCCCTTGACGCGCTGGACCTCGGCCGAGGCGGCGGCGGGGGAGACCTGGAAGTGCAGCCCACCCTGCGGGAGGATTTCCCGGATACGGCTTTTTGGCGGGCGAAAGTGGTCACTGGAGTCGATGGCACCGCGCGGCTCGACTTCCCGCTGCCCGATTCGCTGACGACCTGGGTGATGGATGTGCGCGGCCTGACGGAGGCCTATGCGGTCGGTCAGGCGGAAGCCGAGATCGTCACCCAAAAGGACTTGATGGTCCGGCCGGTCACACCCCGCTTTTTGGTAGCCGGGGATGTGGTGGAACTGGCGGCGGTCGTGCATAACAACACCGACCAGGACCGCGAGGTTCAGGTCAGCCTCTTGGCGAGCGGGCTGGACCTGCTGGCTGAGTCCTCCCAAACCCAGACGGTCGAAATCCCGGCCAATGGCAGCTTGCGGGTGGCTTGGTGGGGGCAGGTGGACGCCGTTGAAACGGTGGAACTCATTTTCCAGGCGGAATCAGGCGCGCTTTCGGATGCGAGCAAACCCACCTGGGGAGACCTGACCGTGCTGCGCTACCTGATGCCGAACACCTTCAGCACCTCCGGGCAATTGACGGAAGCCGGCCAGCGTTTGGAATTGGTCAGCCTGCCTGTCTCAGCCGACCCCACGGCCGGCGCCTTATCCATCGAGTTGACGCCCAGCCTGACAGGAATTCTGGTCGAGGGGCTGGAGGCTCTCGAAACCGAATCTTATGAGGATACGGCCTCGGTCACCGGCCGTCTGCTGGCCAACCTCAGCGCCTGGCTGGCGCTGACGGACCTTGGGGTGGATTCGCCCCAGTTGGAATCCGACCTGGTGGATCTGGTGGGGCAGGACATCCAGAGTTTGCTGAACAGTCAGAATTATGATGGCGGCTGGTCCTGGTGGGCCGGGAATGACAGCTCAACACCGCCATCGGATCCCTTCATCACAGCCTATGCGCTCCTGAGCTTGCAGCAGGCCGCGGATGCCGACCTCCTGGAGAGCGGGGATGCGCTTGACCGGGGGAGGGCCTATCTGGGCGATTACCTGGAAAGGCCCGGCGACATTGATTCGGCCTGGAAACTCGACCGCCTGGCCTTCCTGAGCTACACGCTGCGGTCCGGCGACCAGGACCTCAGTGCGATCATTGCCGGGTTGTATGCGCGGCGTTCGGAATTAAGCCCCTGGGCAGAAGCGCTGCTGGCATTGACCATCCATGAGGTCGAGGGCGACCCCGGCCAGGTGAACACCCTGCTGGCGGACCTTGAAGGGCGGGCTGTCCGCTCAGCCACCGGGGTGAACTGGGAGAGTGAACGGCTGTCCTGGCTTTTGCCCGGCACGCCGATCTTCAATACCGCGATCGGCACCTATACCCTGGCGCGACTCGATCCGGCTTCCGCAACCCTGCCGATGGCCTTGCGCTATCTGCTGGTCCAGCGCCAATCGACGGGCATTTGGGGTTCGACCTTTGAGTCTTCCTGGTCCTTGATGGCGGTGACGGCTGCCCTGCAGGGCACCGGGGATTACCAGGCGGATTATGAATTTTGGGCCAGTCTGAATGACATTCTAATTGCGCAGGGCACCGCGCAGGGCGCGAACGCCCAGGCTTCGGTTTCAGCGACGGCGGCGATGGACGAACTCTTTGCGGATGACCCCAATGCACTGTTGATTGAACGCGGCGAGGGCACGGGGACGCTTTATTACCGGGTGGATCTGGAGGCCTATATCCCTGCCGCGGACGCTCCGGCGATCAATAAGGGCATCAGCCTGAGCCGAGCCTACTACCTGGCGGGAGAGGGCTGCCCGGGGGAACCGGATTGTGAACCGATCGAGGCGATCGCCCTCGACCCCGCGCACCCCGGACAGCTGGTCACGGCCGCGGTCACGCTGGTGATCCCCCATGATCTGTACAACCTGATCGTGGAGGATTATATTCCCGCGGGCACGGAAGTGCTCAATCAGAAGTTCCTGACGAGTCAGACCCTGCTGGAGACGGACCTGCCCCAGACGGATTGGCGGCGGCCTTATTCAGAGGGTTGGGGATGGTGGTATTTCAACGAACCTCAGATTGAAGATGACCGCCTGGCCTGGACGGCGGATTTTGTCCCGGCCGGGACGTATACGCTGGTCTATGACATTCAGCCCTATCAGCGGGGCACTTTCCAGGTCCTGCCGGCGCATGCCTGGGCCTATTTCTTCCCCGAGGTGGAGGGTTCCTCCGCCGGGGCGATCTTCACGATCGAATGACTCAGCTGAATTAACCCAAAAGAGGCTCTCCGCGGAGGGCCTCTTTTGAGATCTGCCCTGCAGCTTAATTCACGATGGCCGGCAGGGAAGCAATGATCGTGAACCCGATCACGACGATCAGCGCGGCCAGGAAGACCTCGCTTTTCTTGCGGATATCGACCATTTCGAAAAATGGCGGCTGCCCTTTGATCTGCATGAGCGGGCCACCTTTCCAGGAGAAGAAAATCCCACCGAGGATTCCGCCGATATGGCCCCAGCTGTCCACATTGGAGCCGGGGATCAGGCCGAAAGACAGGTTGATGAGGGTGACCATCACCAGGTTGGTGATCATCTGGCGGGTCCGCTGCGGGCCAAAGAGATTCCGGTTTTCATAGATGAAGATCCCTTCGGCCGCGAAGAGTCCAAAGATCGCCGTGGATGCACCCAATGAGGCGGCCGGGGTGAGCACATAGGAGAGCACATTGCCCCCGAAAGCGCCGAGGAAATAGAGCAGCAAAAAGCGTCCATGACCGTAAAAGCGTTCCAGGTTGCGCCCGATCACGTACAGGGCATACATATTGAATGCCAGGTGGGGAACGGAGGAGTGCAGGAAGACGGGCGTGATCAGCCGCCAGACCTGGCCGGCCGCGATCGCTGCGTTGATCTTGCCGCCCAGCGTGAACAGGATGTCAATATTTGAGGCGGCCTGCTGAAGGTATTGGAAGATGAAAATGATGGTGGTGAAAACGATCAGACTGATCGTGGCAATCGGTTTACCCTGCGGGGTTTTGATCCGGACCGACTCGCGCGGCACTTCGGTTCTGGGAGTCTGCGGTTGTTCGCTCATAGCTGGACTCTTCTGGGGTGCACCCGATGGTGTTCGGCTTCAATGATGCTTTCGATCACATCCAGGGTATTGTCCAGTTTGGCTTGTTCATTGTTCACAATGTAGTCGAAGATATCGAGGCTTGCGTATTCTTCCCTGGCTGTGTCAATCCGGATGGCAAGTTCTTCTTCGGTCTCGCTGCGGCGGTCACGCAGCCTCTGGAGCCATTCCTCTTTGGAATTCGCGGTGAGGAAGATCAGGACGGCATCCGGGCACATCGCGCGGACCGTCTGTGCGCCCTGAAAATCCAGCCGCATGACGACGTCTTCCCCGCTTTCGAGCGCTTCCCGCACCTGGAATTTCGGTACGCCTTTATAGGCCGTATAGACCCAGGCGTATTCCAGAAACTCACCGGCGGCGATCAGTTCTTCAAACTTATCCTGTGGATAGAAAAAATAATCCACGCCATCCACTTCATAGTTCCGCGGCGGCCGGCTGGTGGCGGTGATCACAAAATGAAAGGGGAGGTTGCGGTCCTTCAAACCCTGCACAACGGTATCCTTGCCGATGCCGGAGGGTCCGGAGATCACGATCAGCAGGGGCACTTGTTCGGGTTTAATTAAATCGAAATCAATTTTGGTCATAAGGTCATTTTCTGATTGGGTAATGACTAATTATTCCACAATAGGGGCGTTCAGGCAATCATTATAATGTATTTTGGCTGCGGTTTTTCGCCGCTCTTTCATTCATTGATCCGGCTCTGAAGTTCCGCGTAGGAATTCACCCAGGCAATGGACTTCAGAAAGTCCGCCAGGCTGTCAAAGCTGTCGCGATAGGCCTGCACGGCGGGGCCGACTGGGTCCTCCCCAGCCGCGCCGCCGCCGGGGGTATCGTTATAGGCCCCGTAAAAGGCGAAATAGGCCTGGTTCAGCTTGCGGATCAGATAACCCTTCTCCCAAAAGACCTGCCGTCGGGCCTCCATGTAATTTTCCGCTGCTTCAATTTTCCCTTCCGCCAGGAGCCGGTCCACCTCCTGCCGCGTGATCCGCATTTCAACCCGGAAGTCGAAAGCCTCTGGTTCAGGCTCATTTTCCGGCGAAGGGCTGACTTCGGTTTGGGCCGCTTCCTGGGGCAGCGCTTCGGGATAATACCGTTCGAGGATCAGCCGGCTCAGTTCTTTACCCGAAAGGGAGGCGGTCGTCTCATTGATCGTGCGCAGTTCGGGCGTGGTCTCATAGTTGAGACCCAGAGGGCGCAGGGTCAGGTAGTTGTGGGTCCACTCATGGGCGATCACTTCGGTCAGCCAGGCGATATCCGTGGTCTGCATCACCATGGTTGGGTAAGTCCCGATCCCGCCGATCGGGACGACCAGGGCGGACTGGTTGTATTCCTCAGTAATCCGGTTTTCGAGGGCATCTTCTTCGTCAGCGGGCATCCCGGGTTGGAGGGAGATGTTCAATAGCTGCTCGATATGATCCCGGGGGGAGACCACCAGCGCATTCGGAATTTTGCTGGATTGGAAGAGGGAGGGCGGGAAGGGCTCCCCCAGCGTTTCCAGACCGATCTGGTGGACCACGGTCATGAGTTGGCTTTCCAGAATGGATTCAGCCAGAGGCGCCAGGGTTTGCAGGCTGGCTTCCGCCTCGGCCAGGGCGGCTTTGAGGTCTTCGCTGGCCGCATCGGGGTCTGTGATGCCGGGATCGGCGTAGATCTGTAGGATCTGGGAATCCAGGGATTGGACCTCACCGACCTGGGCCAAATAGTCCCGGACGAGATCGGACTGCTGCTCGCTCGTCAGGAAACGCTGAAAGCTGAAACCCCAGCTGGCCAGTTTTTCGCCAAGCGCCTCCAGCGTCCAGGTGCCAAAGTCAAAGGTGATCGGGCGGACCAGGGCTTCGATCTGGTGGGTCAGGCTGCCAGGCGCTGTGTTTGACCCGGCCAGCAAGACCAGCAGGATGGCAAAGAGCAGCGCGTTGCGCAGCCAGCGCCAGGCGATTTTCAGCCAGCGGAGGACCTTCGGTGTTCCAGACATGCCCAGATTTTAGCACACTTGATTTTGGAAAGTTAGCGGGCAAAGATCGGGATGAAGATGGTCGTGCTTTTGGCCAGGATCTCACGGGCGAGTTCGGTCCGCAGGGCGGCAAAGAGGGTGGGCGGCTGGGGCGTGATCGCTCGGGAGGCGATGTCCTGTCCAAGCGGAAGCTGGCTGAGTTTGGCAGGTGCGCTGAGACTGGGTTTCCCATAGAGTATCTGCAAATAAGCTGTGTCTTCCAGCCCCTCCCGGAGGAGTTCCAGGCGGATGGAGGGGATCAGGCGGTTGCTGGCGAGGTCGCAGGGGTCATATCCCACTGCGCCATCCCCGGGCGGATAAAAAAGGTAGCCGTCTCCGTTGGAGAGATAATTCGTGAAGGGGGCTTCCCAGGGATTGCAGTCCCAATCGGCCAATTGGTGATAAAAGAGGCCGTCAATGGCGTTGTACCAGGCCATCCAGGGGAGAATCCGGGCTTCCTGCCCGGTGCGGTCCAAAACGGCCGGGTTGGCGAAAGGCGGGTCGTCATAGGCGGTGAACTGCCACCAGAGCAGCGCTTCGGATTGCGTCTTGGCGGCCTGCGCTTCCGCCTGGGGGTAGGTCGTCAGGCTGTAAACCAGTCCGGCAGGTTCGGTCCCCAGGGCGAGCGGTGTGATGTGATAGGCGGTGAGGGTTTCCGAGATGGCGGCGTTCAGGTCTGCGGAGCAGGGCTGCGGAACGCCCGCCAGAGTGCCGCCGTAAGCTTCCAGGAGCGCATCCGAATCAAGTCCGGCCGAAAAAGGAAGCAGGGCGCTTTCCGGCAGGGTGAAGTCCCAGACTTCGAGGCTGATGGGCAGGGCTGCCGTTCCAATCCGAATGGTTCCCTGATAATCTCCGGCGGGGGTGCCCGCGGGAACATCCACCCGGAACCAGAGAGGCTGATTGACGCCGGCGAGGAAGGCCACCCGCTCCCCCTGCGCCAGGGGGGAGAGCGGGTCCGGCCATTTCGTCAGGCGGCCGAAAGAATCGGAGAGCTGGGTGAGCGGGACGTAATCCACCCGGTAGATCTGGATGGCCGAAGCGGGAATAACTCCCGACATAGATCTGAGGTCACTGACGCTGATGGGCAGGGACTGCTCGCCTGGGGATTGCACAACCAGCTGGAAGGCCTCGGATTCGCCCTTAGCGGCCTGGATCGCCAGCGGCCCTGTTGGGGCGGGGGCTTGCTGGGTTCTGAGGATTTTTTCGGTGGTGGGAGCTGTCCAAAGGGTCAGTCCGGCCGAATCGGCACCCTCAATCTGGTGGAAATAGCCGCCGGCCTCGGGCGCGCCCGGGGCTACAGCTTCTTGTGCCTCGCCGGGAATTTCCGTCAGGGTGGGGTTTTCGTGCCCGGCGTGGTTAATCGTGTCGAAATAGATGTAATAGGTTTCAACGCCTTCCTCGGCGGTCCAGCGGATCTCGCCTGGGCCGTTCTGGTCCACCAGGCGGAAGTCATCCAGCCAGAGGGTGACCTTGTCGCCAGCGGCGTAATTGCCATTGTCCTGATAAAGGTCCGGCAGAAAATAAAAACGAAGCCCGGAAAGGGCGCTGAGATTCGGCGCGGGGCAATCTCCGAAAGGGGCCAGGGAGACTGTGGCTTGGTTCCATCGGTCGAGTGTCAGCGCCGGGCCATTGATCGCCCGGGAGCTGCAATTTTGCAGGCCCAATAATTCAAATTGGTAAAGGTCCGGGGCCTGGTCCAGCGCGCGCTCATTGACCTCAGGCCACAGGTCGTAGATCAAGGTTTCATAGCGAGACCAATCCGAAAGCGAAGTTCCGCTGAGGTGGTAAGTGAAATCTGGAAAGGCGCCATTGTTGGTGACGTAATCCATGACCGCCTGGAGGGAATGGCTGCCTTCTGTGAATTTCTGGCTGCTCAGGCCCAGCGCCACCTGGGGGTCTGAACCCCAATAGGGCTGGTTTTGGGCGGGGTTGACGGCCAGAGTCTCCCCAGCATAGAGGGGCGTGGAATAGGTCTCCTGGTAGGGGGCTGGGTCTCCCGGTACGCCGGAAACCACCGGCACGACCCGGATCGAGCGGATATCCAGCAGCGCATCCGCGAGGCCCAGCTCGGAAAAGAGCGCGGTGAAATCCAGGTGGACGCTGGCTGGCCCCGGGGCGCGCACCTGGACGGCCAGGCGATAGGGCCAGTCCTCATGCCACCATGAATCTCCCGGAGCAGCCCTGACAATTAAAAAATCGCCTGAGATCAAGGCGATTAATCCAAATGTAATGATAGCTAAGACTGAACAGCGATGTTTCATTTCCCCAACCCCTGGGTAAAGTGAGCTTATTTCAAAATAAATTTTATACGAAAAGTTGGGTTTTGGGTAGGGGAATTGAGGGGAATTGAGCGCTCAATCTTCCAGGATGATATCCAGGCCATGCAGGAGGGCAACGGCTTCCGGCAGGGAAAAACGGGTCTTGTGGAGCGTATTTTCGGAGGCGTTGATCTGATAGTTGGAAGCCCCGCTGAAATTGGCCTCGGTGAGGTCGCAATGCGCGAAACGGGTGCCTGCGAGGTCCGCATTGTGAAAGTCTGCCTGGGTCAGGTTGGTGCTTTCAAAATCCAGCGAGCGAGCCTTGCAGCCGGCAAAGGAGGTCGATTTCAAGCTCAGTCCCAGGAAGACGGAGTGGTCCAGCAGACAATCCTCAAAATCAACGGCAGGGTATTTGAGCAGGCTTTTCTGCTCCCAATCGGCCGCACTCCAATTGATCCCCATCAGCCGGCAGGATTTGAAACGGACCTGTTTGAACCGGGTTTGCGGGCATTTCAGCAGGCTGAGATCGCATTTTTCAAAGGTGCAGTCCTCAAAACTGAGATGACGGAAGGTGGAACCGACGAATTTACAGTTTTGAAAATGGCAGCTCATGAATTCGATGTTTTCGATGGCTTGATCGCTGAGGTCCAGGTCTTTGAACTTCTGGTCGGTCGGGTTGGTAGCTGAAAATGGGTCCATCGGGTCCTTTCCGCTTGTTTGGAAATGAAGGCTATGGGATTAGGGAAAACCGCGAAAGCCTAACGCCAATAGGTGTTGGTGAGATAGAAGTATTCCGTCTCAGTGAACAGGCCATTCTGAACGAGGGTCATCTTTTCGCCCGTTTCCAGGTCGGTGCGGTAGAGATTGATCCGGTAAGCGCCGTCTTCCTGCAGGTCGGTGAGGAAGAGCAGGATCTGCGATCCATCCGGCGACCAGGCATAGCGGGGGTTCAGCGACCCGCTGACGCCATCCAGCTTGCCAAAATCGTAGACGATGCCCGTCCCCGCATCCCACATATAGGTTTGCAGCCGCAGGGAGCGTTCATAATATTCGCTGTAGACGTTGTAGAGGATGAACAGGCGGCTGCTATCCGGAGAAAAAGCGTAGGATTGCACCTCGGGATAAACCTCAAAACCCGGTTCGTCCTGAAAATAGAGCAGCCGCCGGCTGATGATGCCCTTTTCCGTTTCTTCAATGAACATATAGGCAATGTGGTAGTAGTTTTCCGCGGTGGCAGCCTTGGGGTTCACATAGGCCAGCCACTCCCCATCCGGCGAAAAGGCTGGCTGGCCATAGCCGGTCAGCGGGGCGATGAGACCAGCGGCGTCCAGGGCGAAGCTGCCCTCGGATTCACAGTAGTCCTTGGAAGCGCAGGCGCCGCTGTCGAAATAGATCGTTTCCGAGCCGGGCGCGGGGATCAGCTTGTAAGCTTCGCCGTTTTCAGTTTGCAGGGGAGCGTCCTTATCCAGGAAGATCACGTCTTCATCGGTCTCATCCCAATAAGCGCCCTGCGGCCCCTGGTCGTTGAACGTGTCGCTGACCAGCGCCGTTTCGCCGGTGGAGAGGGTCACTTCCATCAGGGCGCTGCCGGCATTGACCAGCAGACGCTCGCCATCGTCGCTGACATCCTGCAGGTCATAACCTGGGGGGAGAACCCGGACCAACTGCGCATCGGCGACTTGGTAGGCATAAACGCCCTGCGCACTCAGGCTGCCATCCAGCGACTGCATCGTGCCGAAGTAGACGCATCCGCCCTCGCAATCGGCCGGGGTGACCGCCGGGCTGAGGGCCTCCGCCATTTCGGAAGGCGAGGTTTCGGCGGGCAGGGGTTCACCCCCGGACTCAGAGGCTTGCGCACCGGAGACCTTGGTCCAGGTGGCGTAGAGCGTCCGCAGGGCCAGGATGTTCTTGAGGTTGTAGCCGGCCTGGCTGAGGTGGAAGCCTTCCCGTTCGGGGTCGATCCCGTAATTATCCAGATATTGGGCAGCCCGCCAGAAATTGACCACCGGCACCTGATATTCGTAGGCCAGATTGACGATCACTGGGTTGATGACGTGCTTCTCGCCGCGCAGCTCTGAGGCGTCGGCCTTGGTCAGCAGGATTGGGACTGCGCCTTTTTCGATCACGGTGTCGAGGATCTGCCGCAGGTAGGTCTCATAGCGGTCGATCGTCGCCGGGTCCAGCCAGGTTTCCAGCGTGATCAAAACGAAGGCGGGGTTGTTCAGGCGGAACTCGCAGGTCAGCGGTGTCTCGCCGGGCTTGCACTCTTCGGAATCCGCCTGGAGGGCGTTCAGGATCGAAGCCGCGGTGAACCCGCCCCGGGCAGTCACGGACCAACGATCGAAGGAGGTCTCAAAATAGTTGAGCGCGTCCCAGAGGTAGCTTTCGCTGGCATCCGGCGCCAAGATCCCCCGGCCGAAAGGCCCCATGAAGACGTAGGGGATCGACTGGCAGTCGCCGATCACCGAAAAACTGGCCGGGTCGCGCCCCTGGCGCTGGCCTTCCTGATAGATCTCGACCACCCGCTCGCTGATTTCCTCCGGGACGATCGGCGCGTCGCGCCAATCCGCCAGCGTGGGGGCGGGGGTGGGTTGGGCCGCGGCGGGCGCGTTCTCAGGGGAAGCGGTTTTTTGCGAGTCATCCCCCTGGGTTGTCCCGGCGGGGGAAATGGCGTTTTCCGCGCTCGGCTGGCGGCTGGAAAGATCAGCCTGGGTGGTGGTGGGCGTCAGGACGGTTTGCTGACATCCCGTGGTGAAGAGAAAAAGGAACAGGGTGAACAGGGTGAGCCTGCGGCCCCTGGGATGGGAATTCGACATGAGAAAGTTCTCCGGTTGGAACTTGGGTGTTCATTGTGTGCTTTAGGGACATTGTACTTAGCCGTCTTGACCCTGTCAATTGAATGCTAATTAATCCTGTTATGATTCAAAATGTCCCCTTCTTCAGTTTAAATTCCTGCTTGAAAGTCTTCTTTATTTCAAACGGCGTGTGGTATTCTTAAACCTTAACGCAGATGAAATCTACTCAAAAACAATAAATGATGAAGCGATATTAGAAAAATGACTGGAAATGATATAACCCAACCCCTTCAATACGATCAAGCCACCATTATCCGTTTGGTGGAAAGTGTTTTCGAGATCACAAACGTGACAGTGGGCGGCCAGCAGCAGCCTTATCATTGGCGCTATGCCGGCCGGCTGAAAACAGCGGACAGCGAAGCGGCCTATGACCAATTGGCTGCTGACCTGGAACCGATCGGTTTGATCCCCCTGTTCCGGGAAGCGGATGGCGAGCAGGTGATCCTGATCGTGGACCATCCCCCCGTGACCTCCAATGGGCCGGTCTGGGTGAACCTCCTGCTGTTCATTCTGACGGTCTTCTCCGTGATGTTCACCGGCGCCCAGTTCGCCGCTTCAGACCTGGTCCATCCTTTCCAGCTTTCCCTGGCCGGTTTCCTGAAATATCTCTGGCAGGGCTGGCCTTTCACCCTTGGCTTGTTGTCGATTCTGGTGGCGCACGAATTTGGTCATTACCTGGTGGGCCGCGCCCACGGTGAAAAGGTGACGCTGCCATATTTCATCCCCATGCCGTTATCAGCTTTTGGGACGATGGGCGCCTTCATCAATATGAAACAGGTGCCGCGCAACCGCAAAAACCTGCTCGATATCGGCATGGCCGGCCCCCTGATCGGGTTTGGGGTGGCGGTGGTCGTGCTTTTTGTTGGCCTCTCGCTCTCGAGCCTGGGGCCGATTGAGACCGATCTCCCCGAAGGCTATTCGCACTTCATTGAGGGGAATTCCCTGCTCTATCTTGGGGCAAAATACCTCACTTTTGGCAAATTACTGCCCCAGCCCTTGAGCTATGGCGATGTCAGCCCGTTCTTGTACTGGATGAAGTACTTCTTCACCGGACAGCCCATACCGCTGGGCGGCTTAGACGTGCAGATCCATCCGGTGGCCTGGGCGGGGTGGGCTGGTTTGTTTGTGACGGCCATGAACCTGATTCCGGCCGGTCAGCTGGATGGCGGACACATCCTTTATGTGCTCTTCGGCAAAAAGGTCGCCCGCTGGGTCTATCCCTTTATCATTGGTTCCCTGATCACGATGGGTTTCTTTTGGAATGGTTGGTGGCTTTGGGCCGGGTTGATCCTCATGTTCGGCCGGCAATATGCGGAACCTCTGGACCAGATTACAAAGATCGACCGGAAGCGTAAGTGGCTGGGCGTTCTGGCTTTGCTCGTCTTTGTCCTGACCTTTATCCCCGTTCCTTTGGTGATTATCTCATGAATCGTCCATTTACTTTAAAACATCCGCTTGCGCGTTTACTGGTTGTGGTCCTTTTGGCAAGTGTGCTTCTCACGGCCTGCGGTCCGCAGGCGACCGCCACGCCCACCGGCGAGACCTCTGATATGACGGAAGAACCGATCCGGGCGACCGCGACCAGCGCCCCCGAGGCGACCCCCACGCCATCCCGCCCCGTCCATCTCGATGTGGACAGAGCGGACCTTGCGGGTAGCGTTGTGCGGGTGGTGCATCCCTGGGCGGGGGAGATGGCTGACCTGCTGGATTCCCTGGCGACGCAGTTTTCACTCTCGAATGAATGGGATATCTGGGTGGAAATGGACCCCGTGGGCAGCGAATCGATGGTCGTGGATTCCTTGCGGGCGGATATCGTCAATCAGGACCTGCCCGGCATTGTTGTTGTCCACCCTTACCTGCTGGATGGCTTGAATGGACAGTTCGCCACCGTCAACCTGTTGGATTACTACGCGGACCCAAGCTGGGGCTTGAGCGCGGAAGAGCAGGCGGATATCCGGGAAGTCTTCCTCAGCCCCTATCTCTCAGCTGGGCAGTTATCCGCTTTGCCCGTTGCACCGCAGGCGACCCTGTTCTTTTATAACCAGACCTGGATTCAGGAGTTGGGCTTTGCCGCACTGCCCACCAACCTCACGGATCTGCAGAAGATGTTCTGCGATGCGGCTTACGCCAACAACCGCGATGAAGTGGACCGCAACGATGGCACCGGCGGCTGGATGGTCAACCTGGACCCCAACGTCCTGCTTTCCTGGTATTCGGCCTTTGGCGGGGAGCTGGACCCGGTGGACCTGCCCGAATTCAACAATGCGGCGGGGCAGGAGGCTTACGGCTTTTTGGAGCAGCTCCGGGCGAAGGGGTGCGCCTGGGAATCGGTGAATGATTACCCTTATGAATACTTTGCGAACCGTCTGACCATCCTTTTTGCCGGCGAGACCGGCCAGATCCCCTACCTGAAAAACTGGATGGCTTCCTCCGGCAGCGAAGACCTTTGGACGGTGGCGCCCTTCCGCGGGACGACGGAAAGCCCCGTTATGGTGGACGGGCCGGTGCTGCAGATGGTCGCGGGCACGCCCGAGACCCAGCTGGCAAGCTGGCTTTTTATGCGCTATCTGCTCTCGCCGGATGTCCAGGCCCAGCTGGTCCGGGTTGGCTATTCCATCCCGGTGCGCGATTCCGCGCTGACGCTGCTGGAGGATTTCGCCGGGCAGAACCCGCAATGGCTGCTGGCTTATCAATTCACTTCCCAGGCGGAAGCCGCACCGGTTTCAGCGGAATGGGGCCTCAAGCAGTGGGTTTTGCAGGATGCCATCCACCGCTTGCTGCAGCTGGATGTGAATGATGAACTCAAGCCCGCGGACGTTTTGCAGGAAGTGGACGCTGTGCTGAAAGAGATGGAAGGGACCACGCCCTGATGGCGGATTTGCGACAGGTCACGATCTACACCGACGGCGCCTGCACCGGCAACCCCGGCCCAGGCGGGTGGGGCGCGATTTTGTGCTATGGCCACCATGAGAAGGAAATTTCGGGCGGCGAGGCGGATACCACCAATAACCGGATGGAGCTGCGGGCGGCCCTTGAGGCGCTGCGGACGCTGACCGCGCCCTGCCAGGTGACGCTTTTTACCGATTCGGAGTACTTGCGGCGGGGGATCACGGAGTGGCTGCCGGGATGGAAGCGGCGCAATTGGCGGCGGAAGGGCGGTAAGCTCGCCAACGCGGATCTCTGGATGAAATTGGACGAGGAGATCGGCCGGCATGAGATCGACTGGCGCTGGGTGAAAGGCCATGCGGGCCACCCCCTGAATGAGAGGGTGGATAAACTGGCCAGGAAAGCGATCCCAAAAGGATAGGCAGCC
>WOYI011088596.1_pt1 | contig 23496 bp, 16 predicted proteins | sample 6423411 | NCBI WGS metagenome assembly WOYI01 (sample SAMN13441803, study PRJNA592873) | oil field metagenome | biome: oil field; feature: oil-well bore; material: oil-contaminated soil; isolation source: oil-contaminated soil from oil-well borehole | place: Germany: Wietze | collected 2016-10-18 ... | reverse complement strand
GAATCCTTACTGGCTTGTCACAGTATCCGGTTTTCAAGGTTCAGGCGCAGCGAGGGGATACGTTACGTGTCCCGGTTCCCGCTGTCAATCGCTTTCTTCAACCGATCTTCGATCACTTCGCGGACTCGGTTCCCGGGCGATACAAAACGCCCCCGCCTGTTCGGCCGGGGGCGTCGGATTTGCGCCGGACCAGTATGACTGGCTCCAGCACTTCTACCCGATCGCCCTCTCAAAACCCCGAGCTATCAAATCCCGCTCCGTCTCCGAACGCTCGGCAGAAGCAGCTTTGGTAATGTACCACCGGATCGACGGGGATGCAAGGGCTCGCGCACAGCATGTTTCGCCGATTGAATACGCCCGCTCACATCTGCCTCGAAAGACGGCATATCAGGCGGGATAGCGCCCACAAGATGCTTACAGGTTCGCGCTATGCTCAGCCCCTGATCCGCGCGTATCGACGCTTACCAGCCTGAAGCACGTGCCCGTCCAACAGGCTCCAGGGCATATCGTACACGCCCGGAGCGAGATGCAGGACCTCTCCATCCACCCGGACGGCGCCACCGTCGATGAGACGACGCGCCTCTGAGGTCGTCGGCGCGAGACCGGCCTCCTTCATCACCGCGGGCACGTGCGCCGGATCGGCATGCGTGACACGCACTTCGGCGATGTCCTCGGGCATCTCCCGGTACTTGAAGACCCGGTCGAACGCTGCTTCGGCATCGATCGCGGCATCCGGACCGTGGTACAGGGCGACGATCTCGCGTGCCAGACGTCGCTTGGCGACGTTCGGGTGCACTGTTCCGGCCCGAAGCGACACTTCGAGGACATCGATCTCGGCGACAGGCAGCGCGGTGCACAGGCGGTAGTACTTCACCATGAGCTCGTCGGGGATCGACATGACCTTGCCGAACATGTCGCCGGGCCCATCGGTGAGTCCGATGTAGTTGCCGTAGCTCTTGCTCATCTTCTGCGCGCCATCCGTGCCTTCAAGCAGCGGCAGCGTGAGGCAGACCTGCGGCTCAAGCCCGAGCTTCTCCATGAGCTCGCGACCGGCGAGCAGGTTGAACAACTGGTCGGTGCCCCCGAGCTCGACGTCCGCCTTGATGGCAACCGAATCGTAGGCTTGCGCCATCGGGTACAGGAGCTCGTGCAGCGAGATGCCCACACCCTCGCGGTAGCGCTTCTGGAAGTCGTCACGTTCGAGGATCCTCGCCACGGTGAACTGGCTCGTGAGCTTGAGCACATCGGCGAACCCGAGCGAACCGAGCCACTCGGAATTGCGCCGCATCGTCGTCTTGTCCGGATCGAGGATCTTGAACGCCTGCACTGTATAGGTTGCAGCGTTCTCCTCGATCTGCTGCGACGTAAGCGCCGGTCTGGTGGCCGAGCGGCCCGACGGGTCGCCGATGAGCGCCGTGAAGTCTCCGATGATCAGCACGACGGCGTGACCGAGGTCCTGGAACTGCCGCAGCTTCCGCAGCGGGACCGCGTGCCCCAGATGAAGGTCCGGCGCGGTCGGATCGACACCGAGCTTGACGGTGAGCATCCGGCCCGAGCTCAACTTGGCGCTCAACGCTTCGGCGGGGACGATGTCTGCGACACCGCTCGCGATGGTCTTCAGCTGTTCTGCCGCGGACTGCACCTTCTCTGCTCACGCTCCCTCACCCACACGCCGCCGTTGCCGAATCGGCACGGCCGCACGGTGGTCTGGCCCGCTGATTGCAGGTCATACTATCACGACCATGCCTGCCCGCTCGCGTGGGTGCTGTACAGTATGTGCTGGACATCCGACCTGCGGGCACACCGCGATTCCCGCCTCGGAAGGGGCCCAAGCGACCGTGAACGAATCGAACCGCAACACCGGCGACCCGCGCCAGCGCCCCCAGCCGCGCAAGCGCGCTGCGGCATCGTCGAGCCGCCAGCAGACCCCGCGCACCGGAAGCAGCCGAACTCGCGCAAGCGCCTCGCCCAAGGGATCGCGGGGCCAGTCGCGTGGGCGGTCGTCCGCCGAACGCACGGTCGTTCGGGGCGGCGCGGCCGGACGTCCGGGATCGACGCCGGTCCGGCGCACGCCGGGGACGTCACGTCCCCGTCCCAAGAAGCACAGCCGGTGGCGGGTGTTCTGGCGCGTGTTCCTGCTCGCACTTCTCCTGCTCGCGGTCGCCGGCGGGATAGCCGGGTGCGTCGTCTACGAGCGTCTCACCGACGACCTCCCCGACCTCTCGGCGAGCACCGAACCTCTCGCGGAGACCAGCGTCATCTACGACCGCACGGGCGCCGTTCTCACTGAGCTCCACGCCGAGCAGAACCGCACGAACGTGCCACTCGCGAGCATGCCGATCGCGCTTCGGCAGGCGGTCATCTCGACCGAGGACCAGAGCTTCTACGAGCACAAAGGCGTGGACCCCTTCGGCATCGCGCGAGCGCTGTGGGTCAACGTCACCCAGGGCAAGCATCAGGGCGGGTCGACCATCACGCAGCAGTACGTGGTGAACACGTTCATCGAGCGCGAGGACAGCATCAGCCGCAAGATCAAGGAAGCGATCCTCGCCTACCAGCTCGAGTCGCAGTTCTCGAAAGACGAGATCCTCGAGAAGTACCTGAATGCGATCTACTTCGGCCACGGCGCCTACGGCGTGGCCGCCGCCGCCGAGACGTACTTCGGCAAGGACCTCTCGCAACTGACGACCGCTGAGTGCGCCATGATCGGCGGGATCGTGAAGTCGCCCGGCCGGTTCTCACCACGGATAGACCCGGGTGCAGCACAGACCCGCCGAAGCGTCGTGCTCGGACAGATGCTCGAGCAGGGCTACATCGACCAGGCGACGCATGACGCCGCGGTGGTGGAGCCCTTCACGCTCGCAGCGCCGGCGGCCGCGACGAGTCCGGCACCCTACTTCGTCGAGTGGGTCACGCAGTCGCTGATCGACGACTACGGCGCGGACGCCGTCTACAAGGGCGGCCTGCGGGTAACCACGACCATCGACCTCACTATGCAGGCTGCCGCCGAGTCGGCGATCGCGTCCATCCTCAACAAGCCCGATGACCCATCGGCGGCGATCGTGGCCATCGACCCGAAGACAGGTGAGGTTCGGGCGATGGTGGGCGGCAAGGACTTCAACACTCAGCAGTTCAATGTCGCCGTTCAGGGCGGACGACAGCCCGGATCGTCGTTCAAGACGTTCGTGCTGGCATCCGCACTCGCCAATGGCGTGTCGCCCGAGCAGACCTACGAGAGCGCCGCCGGGTCCTTCTCTATCCCCGGCGGCCAGACCTGGAACGTCAGCGGCCACGGGAGCGGACCGTTGCGCCTGCGGGTCGCCACATCGCAGTCGGTCAACTCGGTATACGCCCAGGTGATCCTGCAGATCGGCGCCAAGACCGTGGCGGACACGGCGAAGAGCATGGGCATCACGACCGAGATCAACCCGGTGCCTGCGATCGCGCTCGGGGCACAGGAGGTCACGCCGCTCGAGATGGCCTCCGCATACGGGACACTCGCGAACAACGGCATCCACGTGGCTCCCCATGGCATCAGCCAGATCTCGAACGTGAAGGGCGAGGTGCTGCAGACAGCACCCACCACCGGCACCGAGGTCATATCACCCGCGATCGCCTACCTCACCACTGACATACTCAAGGGCGTCATCACCTCGGGTACCGGCACCGCCGCCGCGATCGGACGCCCCGCCGCGGGCAAGACGGGCACCACGCAGGAGTACCGGGATGCGTGGTTCGTCGGGTACACCCCCGATCTGGCCACCGCGGTGTGGATGGGACACGTCGAGGGTCAGATCGAGATGACCAACGTCCACGGCAGGAAGGTCACGGGCGGCTCGTTCCCCGCCCAGATCTGGTCCGCGTTCATGAAGGCCGCGCTCGCCAACACGCCGGCATCCGAGTTCACGCGTCCGAAGGGCCTCATGAATGCGACCATCTGCCTCGACAGCGGTCAGCTGGCCGGCCCGCTGTGTCCCAACCAGGGTAACGGCCTGTTCCTGGCCTCCGCTCCGCCGGTTGAATGCGCGCTGCACGTGACCCCCACGGCGGTGGATGTGCCCAACCTGATCGGCACGCTGAAGACGGATGCGCTGGCCGTGCTCGCAAGCCTCGGACTCGTCGCCGATGTCGAGGAGAAGGCCGTCGAGGGTGTACCGGCCGGTATGGTGAGCGACCAGGACCCGCGTTTCGGCGGACAGGTGCCAGTGGGCACCACCATCAAGGTCATCGTCTCCACCGGCAGCCCGGAGATGGTCGAGCCGGTTGCCGAGTTCAGCCACACGCCGGACAAACCGAAGCCGGGAGAGGCGATCACCTTCGATGCCGCTGACTCGAACGACGAGGACGGCACCATCGAGACGTTCGCGTGGGAGTTCGGGGACGGCACGCCGTTGGTGAGCGGCGAAAAGGTGACGCACACCTACACGTCAGCGGGCGAATACACGGTCACACTCTGGGTCACCGACAACGACGGTCTCTCTACCAGTGCGTCGATCACGATCGAGATCAAGTAGGCTACAGCACGCCCCTGTAGAAATGGCCGCTCGTCGATGGCTCGACGAGCGGCCGCTCTGGCGCAGGCGCGCCGTTGACGACCGCGGTCAGCGCGGAGCGGACCGCACGCACGACCTCGGCCACGCGGCTCACGCCCTCATCGGTGAAGTCAACGCGCACCGCGGACACGCCGCAGGCCACCACCTCGTCCAACGCGCGCACCAGGTCGAGTGTGACCGAGTTCATGACGTGCGTTCGGCCGGATTCGTCGGTCGTCACCGGGAACTCGTAGCCCTTGTGGTCGCGAAGGCGCCACCATCCCCTGCGACGCGCACACGACGCGCACCGGCGCCCGCAGTCGCCCGCAGCCATGAGCACGCACTGCTCGGCGACCATCAGTTCGAGCCTGCCCCAGACCACACAACCGACAGGGACGGCAGACGTGGTGACCAGATCGGCAAGCTGTCGGCCCGAGAGCTCGGGGGAGGCCCACACGAACCCGGCGCCCATCCCGGCGACCTCGGCCGCGGCGTGGCCGTTCAGGATGTTCAGCGGCCAGTCCGCCGCTACTGGACCCCGGCTTGAGGCGCGATGCAGAAGGCCGAGGTTACCTGACGTGACGCGCTCGCCGGTCATCCATCCGTCGAAGCCCTCCATCTCCGCGGGCCAGACGACCCGTGGCAGGACGGGCTCCGCGAAGGCTCCTGGATCCCCTGAAGGCGCGGCGAAGACCCGGCGCAGTACGCGGTCGGCGCCCGCTGCGGCGGCCGCCCCGGCGATCTCAGGGCTCCACGCCGTCACCACCAGCTCAGGGGCGTTCGACCGCGGCGCGGCCGCCGGAAGCGCGGGCACCACGACCGTCTCGGGCGCCTGCCTGTTCCATGGCTCGAGCCGGGCGGCGTCGAGCCGCTCGAGCGCGTCGCGTCTGAGTGCGTGGAGCGCCGAGAAGCCGAGCCCGGCATTCGCGTCCAGGTCGATGCGCCAGTCAGCCGCGGCGTAGCCCGAACCTCCGAGCCGACCCACGTGTTCGACGATCTCGTCAGCCGTGATCGGCTTCGTCCGTGCAGCCGTCACCGGCTGTCCCTCGACCTCGGCGGAGGCCCCGGCGGCGCGGGCCACGAGCCGGAGCGGCACGCCGATCCGCACGCGTATGTCGAAGTCGACGGGAGCCGGGCGATGGTCGATGACACCGGAGCCGGCGAATGTCCGCCGCGCCGCCCGCAGGAGCGCGTCGTTGGCCACGCGAAAGACCCTGTCGCCAGCGGCCACACTGTTCTCCGGGCGGAAACTCGTGGCGGACCCCGCCGGAGCGGCGTTCGCGGCCACGCCGTCTACCGTGAGCGTGCCGGCCGGTTGGGCGAAACGCCCGGAGCGCGTCCACACCTCGAGCGTGTCAGCGGGATCGATCGCGCGCTCGAGTTCGATCGTCGCCCGCCCCGGCGAGGCACTTGCGATCCTTCCCACCAACACGCCCCGGTTGTTCGGCCGCGAGTAGCTCATGAGCGCATCACCACGGACGCCGGTGAGGTAGCCGTCGGTGAATCCCCTGCTGAACGCCTCCTCGAGCATCTGCCACTCCGATGCGGTGACCGCGTAGTCCTCCGGGCGGGCGATTGCGCGATCGAGCGCAGCGCGGTAGACGCCGGTCACCACGGCCACGTACTCGGGCGACTTCATGCGGCCCTCGATCTTGAGGGCACGCACGCCGGAAGCGATGAGCGCCGGCAGGTGCGCTATACCCGCAAGATCCTTCGGCGAGAGGAGGTACCGTCCGGGTGTCGCGACGACCGCGCCCTCGGCGTTCAGCAGCTCGTACGTGAGACGGCAGGGCTGCGCGCACATGCCCCGGTTGGCCGAGCGTCTTCCGATCATCGAGGACATCAGGCACTGGCCCGAGTAGCTGTAACAGATGGCACCGTGGACGAACGACTCGACCTCCACTCCCGTAGCGGCGCATGCCGCGATCGCGTCGAGTGGAAGTTCGCGCGCCAGCGTCACCCGGCTCGCCCCCGCCCCGGCAAGAGCGAGCACCGTGTCAGGATTCATCGCATCGATCTGCGTCGAGGCGTGCATCCGCACCTCGGGCAGGGCCTCCCTGAGCGCACGCATCAGGCCGAGGTCCTGCACGATCACCGCATCGACACCCGCAGCCCATGCGTCGGCGATCATCCTGAGCGCTCCGGAGAGTTCCTGCGTCAGCACGACCACGTTAGCGGTGAGATAGACGCGCGCGCCGCGCAGGTGTGCGAACCGCGTGGCCTCGGCAAGCGAGTCGAGATCGAAGTTGGCCGCACTACGCCGGGCGTTCAGCGCGCCCAGTCCGAGATAGACCGCGTCCGCACCATTGTTGACCGCCGCAACGAGCGCGTCCGGCCCGCCCGCGGGTGCCAGTAGCTCCACCCTGTGGTCGTGTGTGTTCGGCAATGATTCCCTTTCACCGCGCCCGTAACGTACGGAGCGTCCTTGGCACGCTATACTATTGCACCGGCAGATACACGGCCGTACCGACAGGCGCCACCACGTCATGATATCCCGTACGTGCTAGGGGGTTGCGTGTCCAGACGTAGCAGAATGCGACGGCACAAGCGTCCGCATACCATGCTGAAGGTGCTCTCGGCCGCGGTCGCCCTGTCGCTGTCCGCCATACTCGCGCTCTCCGGCACAGGCGTGGCTCTCGGCGCAGGCATCGCCGGCAGCTGGCTCGAGGGCCTGCCGGATATCGAGGACCCCACCGCCTTCTCTGTCGCGCAGACGACCAGGATCTACTCGGCCGACGGCGTGCTCCTCGCCAACCTCTACCTCGAGAACCGCCAGGTCGTCGAACTCGACCAGATCTCGCCGGACCTGCTGCATGCGGTCGTCGCGGTGGAGGATGAGCGCTTCTACGAGCACAACGGCGTCGACATCGCTGGCATCGTGCGCGCGATGGTCACCAATGCCACGACCGGACGCACCGAGGGCGCATCGACGCTCACGATGCAGTACATCCGCAACACCATCCTCGCCGGCGAGCGCTTCGAGATCTCGTATCGCCGCAAGGTGCGTGAGGCGTTCCTCGCGATGGAGCTCGAACGGCAGCACACCAAAGACGAGATCCTCGGCATGTACATCAACACCGTCTACTACGGCGAGGGGGCGTACGGGGCCGAGGCCGCGGCGCTGACCTTCTTCAACAAGCACGCGAGTGAGCTCACGGTGGCAGAAGCCGCGCTCATCGCGGGGCTTCCGCAGGCGCCGGGCAAGCTCAGCCCCTACGACAACCCCGACGGGGCGGTCGCGCGGCGGCAGTGGGTGCTCTCGAAGATGTACGAGCAGGGGTACATCACGAGCGAACAGTACGAGGCGGCGAAGGTGGAAGGGCTGACCCTCGGCCGCTCCGCGACGCTCGACGAGCAGGGAGTCTACTCGTCGCCGTATTTCGTCGCGCACGTGAAGAAGCTCCTGCAGGACGAGTACGGCACAGACCTCGTCTTCAAGGGCGGGCTCACGGTCTACACCACACTGGACACCACGCTGCAGACGTACGCCGAGCAGGCGGTGGCCAGCGTGCTGAACCAGCCGGGTGATCCCGACTGCGCGCTCGTGGCCATCCAGCCGACCACCGGCTACGTGAAGGCCATGGTCGGCGGGCGCAACTGGGAGACGAACAAGTTCAACTTCGCGACGCAGGCCAAACGGCAGCCCGGGTCGTCGTTCAAGGTCTTCACGCTGGTCACGGCGCTCGAGGATGGCATGCCGCCCACCCGCAAGCTCGACTCCTCCTCCCCTGCCACGATTCCCACCGGCGGACGGCCCTGGGTCGTGGGCAACGCCGAAGGGGGCGGCGGCAGGGGCTACATAACGCTGCAGCAGGCCACGGTGGGTTCGGTGAACACCGCCTTCGCCCGGTTGATCGCCGAGCTCGGGGCTGACAAGGTCGCTCGGACCGCACGCAGGATGGGCATAGAGACCGACGTGCAGCCGTACCTGTCGATCACACTAGGAAGCCAGGAGGTCGCGCCGATCGAGATGGCGTCGGCATTCGGCACCCTGGCCGCCGACGGGACCCACTACCCGCACGCGTCGATCACCAAGATCGTGGACTCGGCGGGCACGACGATCTTCGAGTACACGCCCGCGGGCGACCAAGCCATCAGCCACAGCATCGCGTACGCCGCCACCTCGATCCTCAAGGGCGTCATCAGCGGCGGGACGGGCAGGAGCGCCAACATAGGACGCCCCGCTGCGGGCAAGACCGGAACCACGCAGAACTACCGCGACGCCTGGTTCGTCGGCTACACACCGCAGCTGTCAACCGCGGTGTGGATGGGCTTCACTCCCGAGCGGCCGATGCGCAACGTGCATGGTCGCAAGGTGTTCGGCGGCACCTTCGCGGCGCCCATCTGGAAGGCCTTCATGAGCAAGGCCCTCGCGAACGAGCCTGTACTCGACTTCAATGCCGCGCCGGCGCCTGACTACACCTGGAAGAAGATCTGGGATATCCCCAGCGAGGCAGTCCCGAGCGTCATCGGCATGAGCCAGGCTGCGGCGATCGAGACGCTCGCTGCGGCGGGCTTCAAGGACTACGCGATCACCACCACCTACAGCAACTCCATCCCCGCCGGCCTCGTCGGCGCGCAGAGCCCGGAACCGGGAGCTAAGGCGAATCCGGACACGACCGTGGTGACCATCGCCATCTCACAGGGACCGGATCCGAGCACGCCGCCGGTGCCTCCAACGCCGCCCGATCCCCCCGACCCCCCCGATCCCCCGGAGACGACGAGCACCCCCTCGCCCTAACGGCTGCCTGCTACGACCGCTGAGCCCGCTCCGCTGCCTCTGCCGGGCGTCGCGGCGGCCGGGGGCCGGGTTGACGCCGGGAGACGTAGCTATTCCCCGCCACGTAGTAGCGGAGCGGCATCTCGTGGCCCGCCGAGAGGCCGATACGCCCGCTCATTGCGACTGCCTCATCCGGCAACCCCGGAGCATCATGTACGGTCACCTCGACGCCGAGCGCGATCCCGTTGTGGCGCAGATCGACGCCGAGTGCCTCGGCGACCTTGCCGGGGCCGTTCGTCAACTCCACGCCGGTCCGGCCGCGCCGACGGGCAATCATCACCTCGAGTCCCGTGATCGGCTCGACCGCGCGCACGAGCACCGCGCCGGCCACACCGGTCGGTCCCGTCACAAGGTTCAGCATATGGTGACTGCCGTAGGTGAAGTACACGTATGCGTGCGCGGGAGGACCGTACATCACCTGATTGCGCGGTGTGATGCCCTTCGTCGCCGCATGCGACCCGGGGTCATCCGAACCGAGGTACGCCTCGGTCTCCACGATCACGCCTGCGGTGCGCACACCGTCAACGGCGCTCACGAGGACCTTGCCGAGGAGCTCCCGCGCGACCGTCTCGGCGGAACGCTCGAAGAAGGAGACCGGTAGCCGCGGCGCGAGACTCATGCGCGCCCCCGCTTCATTCCGGAGAGCAGTAGGTCGAGCGGCGCCGTGTTCACCACATCGGCAGGGGCCATCCAGCCCCGTCGCGCGGTCGCGACACCCCACCGGATGTGACCGAACTGCCGCGCCTCGTGGGCATCGGTGTCGATCGCGATGCGCACTCCGGCCTTCCGCGCCATGCGGAGGTAGACATCGTTGAGATCGAGGCGCTCCGGATGCGCATTCAGTTCGAGCACGGTACCGGTCTCGGCCGCTTTCGCTATAACGGCCTCCATGTCCAGGTCGAACGGGTCGCGACGACCGAGGAGCCGGCCTGTGGGATGACCGATCATGTCGACGTATGGATTCTCCATCGCCACGAGCAGACGCCGGGTGGCCTGCTCCCGGGGCTGGCTGAAGCCGTGGTGAAGCGAGGCGATGCAGTAGTCAAATCGCGCGAGCACCTCGGGCGGATAGTCGACGCCGCCCTCATCGTCGATGTTCAGCTCGATCGCTTTGAGCAGCACCGGTCCGCCATCATCGAGCGCGTTCAGCTCATCGATGCGCGCCGACTGCTCCTCCAGCTGTGCGAGATCGAGTCCGCCGACCATCCGCAGATCATAGGCGTGGTCGCTGCAGCCGAGGTACTCGTGGCCGAGTTCGGCGCCGCGCGCCCTGTTCTGCTCGAGCGTCGAGCGGCCGTCGGTTGCCACCGTGTGCGAGTGGAGGTCGCCGCGGATGTCCTCGATACCGACCAACTCCGGGATGCGGCCCTCGAGCGCGAGTTCGATCTCTCCCGCGTTCTCGCGAACCTCCGGCGGCATCACCGTCATGCCGAGCGCGGCATAGACCTCCGCCTCCGAGGCGCTGGCGAGCCGCTCGCCATCCGCAATCCGGAAGACCCCGTACTCACTCACCTTCAGTCCGCGCGACTTCGCGATCTCGCGCAGGCGGACGTTGTGCTCCGCCGATCCGGTGAAGTACTGCAGCGCGGCCCCCCAGCACTCTGGCTCGACCACCCGGACATCCACCTGACGGCCCGATGTCGTCATCACGCTCGTCTTCGCCTCACCGCTTGCGAGCACGTCCGTGACGATGGGCAGGTCGCGGACGGCGCCCATCACCACGGAGGCATCGTCTGCGGCCACCAGCACATCGATGTCCCCCACCGTCTCCCGCATGCGCCGGATACTGCCCGCGTGGTGCGCCGCAACGACACCAGGGAGCGCCCTCAGCTCGTCGGCGAGCTTCTCGGCGAGCGGCAGCGCGTCGGCGAGCAGGATGCGCTCCGAGAGCGACCGGTAACGGTCGATCCCGCGGGCGATGTTCTCGATAGTCTTCTCACCGAAACCCGGAAGACCCGCGAGACGCCCCTCGGCGATCGCCTCCTCGAGGTCATCGATCGAGGCTATCGCGAGCTCGTCGAAGAGCACCTTGGCCTTCTTGGGCCCCAGGCCCTGGACCCGTGTCAGCTCGATGACCGAGGCGGGCACGATCGCGGCGATCTCGTCCATCCCCGGGAACACACCGGACTTGAGCAGCGACTCGATCGTCGCGGCGATCTTGGCGCCGATGCCGGGCATCTCCGTCAGACGGCCCGCAAGAGCCGTCGCCATGATGTCTTCATCCCACGCGCGGACCGCGTGTGCGGCCTTGTGATAGCTCAGGAACCGGTAACGGTCTGCTCCCGCGATCTCGAGCAGGTCGCCGAAGTCATCGAGTGCGACGGCGATGGCGGCGTTGTCGTACGCGGGCATCGGGCAGCTCCGGAAGATAGGGTGCGGTATCGCATCCGATGATACCCGAGCGCACGGGAGCGTTCAGAGGCAGCGACCCATGTACGTCAGATAGACGCCATCGGCAGGCTTTCCGCCGTGGTGACGGAACTCCTCGGCGTCCTCGAATCCGAGCGAGCGGTAGAGCGTCACCACGCCGGGCATCTCGTCAGGAAGCGTCGTGAGGAGCATCTCGGCGTAACCCATGGCGCGGGCCTGGTCGATCGCGGCGCGCACGAGCGACCGCGCGATGCCCTGCCTGCGCACGTCTTTGTGTACGTACAGGCGCTTGATCTCGCAGACTTCGGCGTCATACTCGCGGATGCCGACGCACCCGACCGCGGCCCCGCTGTCGTCACGCGCGAGCAGCAGCGCACCCGTGGGACGTCCGTACGGGAGCGGGAGCGAGGCGATCTCGGCAGGCAGTGTGCTGCCACACACCAGTGGGCCGAGCCACGCCAGATACTCCTCGAGCAGCGTACGCACCATCGCGATGCCGGCCGCATCGGTCGGCTCGACGAGCGTGATGTACGTCTGCGGCACTACCGGTCCCCGATGCGCTCGTCCAGCCACGCCTCGTCGTGCGCAAGCCCGTCGCGTGCCGCGAGAAGCTGCGCGGCCACGCGCCCGGGCGCCGTCCCGCCCTCGGTGTCACGGCGCGCGACCACGGCGTCGATGTCGACCGCGTCACGGGCGTCATCGCCGAAGGCCGCTGAGGCCGCCCGGAGCTCGTCAAGCGTGAGCTCCTGCAACGTCCGGCCCCCACGCTCGCACGCGAGCACGAGCCTGCCCACGACCTCGTGCGCCTCGCGGAAGGGCACGCCGAGCGCCGCCAGGTGGTCGGCGAGGTCGGTCGCGGCCATGAACCCGCCCAGGGCGCCGGCGCGCATCCGTTCCACGTTCACACGCATGGTCGAGAGCATGCCCACCATCGCTTCGAGCGAGTCGGCGTACGTGTCGATCGCATCGAAGGCCGGCTCCTTGTCCTCCTGCATGTCCTTGTTGTACGCAAGCGGCAGCCCCTTGAGTGTCACGAGCAGCGCCGTGAGGTCGCCCACCGCCCGTCCGGTCTTGCCGCGCACCAGCTCGGCGAAGTCGGGGTTCTTCTTCTGGGGCATGATGCTCGATCCGGTGGACCAGGCGTCGTCGAGCGTGATGAACCCGAACTCCTCGGTGGACCACAGCACCAGTTCCTCGGCCAGGCGCGACAGGTGCACCATGCCGAGCGTGCATGCGTACGTGAGGTCGACGAGGAAGTCGCGGTCCGACACTGCGTCGAGCGAGTTCGCCGAGAGGGCCGAGAAGCCGAGCTCGCGGGCGACGGCATCGCGATCGATCGGAAACGTGGTACCGGCGAGCGCGGCACTGCCGAGCGGCAGGACGTCGGCCGCCTTGTACGCCCGCTTGATGCGCTTGGTGTCGCGGGCCAGCATCCAGGCGTACGCCAGCATGTGGTGGGCGAAGAGCACCGGCTGCGCCTTCTGCAAGTGCGTGTACCCAGGCATGATGACGTCGGGGTGCGCCCCGGCGAGATCGATCAGCACGTGCCGCAGTTCTAGGGAGGCGGCGTACAACCGGAGTGACTCCCGCTTCGCGTGCAGGCGGGTGTCGGTGGCCACCTGGTCGTTTCGAGAGCGGGCCGTGTGCAGGCGCTTGCCAGCATCACCGACGCGTCGCGTCAGCTCGGCCTCTATCGCCATGTGGACGTCCTCATCGGCGTCATCGAAGACGAAGGTGCCGCCGTCGATGTCCTTCAGGATGCCGAGGAGCCCCTCCTCGATCGCCCCCGCGTCCGCTTCACTGATGACGCTCCGCGCCGCGAGCATACGCGCGTGCGCGATGGAGCCCGCTATGTCCTCGGCATAGAGCCGTCTATCGACGGGAAGCGAAGCGCCGAAGCGCTGCTGGAACGCGCCGGGCGCGCGCTCGAAGCGACCGCCCCAGGGTGTCTTCGGCGTGGCGGACATGGGTGCTAGACCTCGCCTTCCTTGCCGACCTTGCGGCGCTGGCGTGCCCACACTTTCACGGGCAGTCCATGCAGATCGATGAAACCCTTCGCAGCCTTGTGGTCGAAGGTGTCGCTCGCGTCATAGGTAGCGAGATCGTAGTCGTACAGCGAGTACGGACTACGGCGACCGACCGTCACGCACGAACCCTTGAAGAAGCGCAGGCGCACGTCGCCGGTCACGAGCTGCTGGGTGGTCTCGACGAAGCCATCGAGCGCCTCCTTGAGCGGCGAGAACCACATACCGTTGTAGACCAGCTCGGCCCACTTCTGCTCCACGCCGAGCTTGTAGTGCAGCACCTCGCGCTCGAGACAGAGGTCCTCGAGGGCCTTGTGGGCGGTGATGAGTGTGAGCGCACCGGGGACCTCGTAGATCTCACGGCTCTTCACGCCGATGAGGCGGTTCTCGATCATGTCGATGCGGCCGAACCCGTGCTTGCCGGCAAGCTCGTTCATCGCGTTGATGATCTCATGGAAGCTCATCGTCTCGCCGTCGAGCGCCACCGGTATGCCCTTCTTGAAGCTGATCTCGGCATACTCGGCCTCGTCGCAGCTGTCGCCGCGCGCGTCGTTGGTGAGGGTGTAGATGTCCGCGGGTGGCTCCACCCACGGGTCCTCGAGCACGCCACACTCGATCGCGCGACCCCAGAGGTTGTCGTCGATGGAGTACGGGTTGTCCTTGGTGGTCGGCACCGGGATGCCCCGCTCGGCGGCCCAGTCCATCTCCTGCTCACGCGTCTTGAGGTCCCACTCGCGCACTGGCGCGATGATCTCCAGATCGGGGTCGAGGGCGGCGATGCCCACCTCGAAGCGCACCTGATCGTTGCCCTTGCCCGTGCAACCATGCGCGATGTACTTCGCACCGTGACGATGCGCCTCAGCGACGAGATGCTTCACGATGACGGGGCGACTCATGGCCGAGAGCAGCGGGTACTTGTTCTCGTAGAGCGCGTTGGCCTGAAGAGCGCGCGACAGGAACTCCTCGACGTACTCCTCGCGCACGTCCTTCACGATCGACTCGATGGCGCCGATGCCGAGGGCCTTGGCACGCACGAACTCGAGGTCCTGGCGCTCCTGCCCCACGTCTATCGCGAGCGCGATCACATCGAGGTCGTGGTTCTCCTGGATCCACTTGATGGCGACCGAGGTGTCCAGACCTCCCGAGTACGCCAGCACGCACTTGTCTCTTGCCACGTGAGCAGTCCTTTCCGATGGTCAGATGCGACGCTACGAGCGGCTGCGGAACTTCTCGATCCCTGTGAGCACGGTGTCGGCGTCAGTCTCGTTGTCGGTCACGATCAGGATCGTGTCGTCGCCGGCGATGCTTCCGACGATCTCGTCGAGGTTGGCCGCATCGAGCGCCGCCGCGACCCCTTGCCCGCCTCCCGCCGTCGTCTTCACGATCACGAGCTGCTGGGAGCGAACGACACTCTCGACGAGCTCGGCGATCATCCGCTGCAGGTGTACGTCCTCGGCGAGCACGTACACACCCTCGGGCAGTTTGCGCAGTCCCATGTCCGCGATATCACGCGACACCGTCGCCTGCGTGCAGCGGTACCCCTCTGCCGCGAGGTGCGACACCAGATCCCGCTGTGTCTTGACGCGTTCGCGCCGGACGATCGACCGGATGGCCTCCTGGCGCTCGGTTCGCTTCCTCATCGTGTGCTCCCCTTCCGGCGTCCTACAGTACGAGCGACATCCATGCCCGCTGGGCGTGGAGACGATTCTCGGCCTCATCGAAGACGACCGAGGCGCCCGAGTCGATGACCGTTGCAGTGACTTCCTCGCCCCGGTGGGCGGGCAGGCAGTGCATGAAGATGGCCGAAGGGTCTGCCTTGGCCATGAGATCCGCATCTACCGAGTAGCCGGCGAAGTCGATGAGCCGCTTCGCGTGCTCGGCCTCCTGACCCATCGACGCCCAGGTGTCGGTCACGACGACATCCGCGCCGGCCGCCGCAGCCTGGGCGTCGCGCGTCACGCTGAACGTCGCACCCGTACCGAACCGCGTGGCGAGCTCCTCGGCCTGTGCGACGACAGCCGCCGACGGCTCGTACCCGGTCGGCCCCGCGATCACAACCTCCATCCCGGTCAGCGCTCCGGCGAGCAGGTAGGTGTGCGCCATGTTGTTGCCGTCGCCCACGTAGGCGAGCTTCAGCCCGGAAAGCGCGCCCTTGTGCTGGCGTATCGTCAGTAGATCGGCGAGACCCTGGCACGGATGGAAGTCATCGGTGAGGGCATTGATGACGGGCACCGAGGCGTGCTCGGCGACCTCCACGATATGGCTGTGATCGAACGTTCGCAGCACGATGAGATCGACGTAACGCTCCAGCACCTTGATGGTGTCGTGTACGGTCTCGTCACGCGAGAAGGCATCATACGGGCCCATCACGACGGGGTGGACGCCAAGCTGCACGCAGCCGACCTCGAAGCTCACCCGCGTGCGCAGGGAGGGCTTCATGAAGATGAGCCCCGCGGCGGCCCCATCGAATCGCGTCCACTGTGCGGACGGCGACTCGGCGACATCGAGGACGTGCGTGACCTCGTCGGGGGTGAGCTCGGCGAGCGTCAGCAGATCGCGACCCTTGAACGTTTGCATCAGGCAGCTCCTAGGACGGCGTGCAGTGTATCACTGAGTATAGCCGTTTCGTTCGGAGTGCATACGAGCGGCGGCAGGAAGCGCAGGATGCGATCGCCGATCGCGTTGATGACGAGGCCGCGATCCAGACACTCCGCCGCCACCGCCTGGGCGCGCGGCTCCGTGAGCTCAGCCGCCACCATGAGTCCCCGCCCGCGCACCTCGGAGATTCGGCCGGTCTCCGCCGCAAGCGCACGAAGCGAATCCATCAGCGCCGCACCCGTGCGCTGCGCGTTCTCGCCGAGTCCTTCGGCCTCGAGCGCCGCGATCGTGGCGAGCGCCGCGGTCGCGATCACCGGACCGCCTCCGAAAGTGGAGCCGTGATCGCCGGGACCGAACGCCTCGGCCGCGCTCCCCGTGGCGAGAACCGCCCCGGCCGGCAGTCCGTTGGCGAGCGCCTTCGCGAGTGCCATCACGTCGGGCCGGACGCCGATGCCCTGCCAGGCGAACGGTGTGCCGGTGCGGAAGAAGCCGGTCTGCACCTCATCGAATGCGAGCAGCACCTCACGCTCATCGCACAGCGTGCGGACCGCCCGCAGGTACGACTCATCGCACGGATAGACGCCGCCCTCGCCTTGTACGGGCTCAAGCAGCACCGCGCACGTGCGATCGGTGACCGTTGCGGCGAGCGCTTCGATATCGTTGAGCGGGACATGCGCGAACCCGGGCAGGAGCGGTGCGAACGCCTCCTGCTTCGACGGCTGCCCGGTGGCCGAGAGCGCCGCCATCGTGCGGCCGTGGAAGCTGCGCTGCGCGGACACCACCTCGAAGCACGCCTCGCCTCGGCGGGCCTTGCCCCACCGGCGCGCGAGCTTGATGACGCCCTCGATGGCCTCGGTGCCCGAGTTGCAGAGGAAGGCCTTCCAGTCACCGCCGGCGAGCGCAGAGAGCCGCTCGGCAAGTACGGCGCGGTGTTCGACCTGATAGAGGTTGGAGACGTGGACGAGCGTGCGCATCTGCTCGCATACCGCATCGGCGACCGCCGGATGCGCGTGGCCGAGGTTCACGCAGCCGATGCCCGCGAGGAAGTCGAGATACTCACGGCCCTCGTCGTCGTACAGTCGCATCCCCTCGCCGCGGGCGAACAGCACCGGCTTCCGGGCGTAGGTGGGCAGGTGGTAGGCCGCGTCGAGCGCGGCGATCTCGTCGTAGTGAGCACCCATCGGCTAGAGGGTCACCTCCCCCTCGTATGCGGTGTAGATCGCATCGTCCGGAAGGCCCAGGCTCGCCGACTCGCCCGTGATCATGGTGCCGACCCCCTCGTCGGTATACACCTCGAGGAGCAGCGCATGCGGGATGGTGCCGTTCAGGATGTGTGCGCGCTCCACGCCGCGCCTGAGCGCCTGCACGCACGCCCCGACCTTGGGGATCATGCCCTTCGCAAGTCCACCGGACGTGAGCATGGTCTCCGCCTCGGCGAAGGTGAGCGCGCTGATGAGCGACGCCTTGTCGTCGAAGTCCGCATACAGGCCGTCGACATCCGTGAGGAAGATGACCTTCTCGGCGCCGAGAGCCGCGGCGACTTCGCCGGCGACAAGGTCGGCATTGATGTTGAAGCTTCCGCCGTCGTCCCCGGCACCCACGGATGCGATGACCGGCACGAAGCCGTCCTCGATGAGGTTGGTGATGATGGTGGTGTCGATAGCGGTGACCTCGCCCACCCTGCCGAGACGTTCGTCCTTCTGCGTGGCGCGGATGAGGTTGCCATCGTCGCCCGCGATGCCCACAGCGATCCGCCCGTGCGTGTTGATAGCGGAAACCAGATCACCGTTGACCTTGCCCACGAGCACCATCTTCACGAGCTCCATCGCCTCGGGGCTGGTAACGCGAAGGCCATCGACGAACTCCACGGGCATGCCCAGGCGCTTCATGTACGCGGTGATCTCGGGTCCGCCGCCGTGCACGACCACAGGGTTGATGCCCACCAGCTTCATGAGCACGATGTCCGCTGCGACCCCGTGACGGAGCGCCTCCTCGGTCATCGCGGCGCCGCCGTACTTGATCACCACGGTGCGGCCCCAGGCGCGCTTGATCCACGGGAGGGACTCCATCAGGATCGCGGCCTTGTCATGCATGTCACTCATCGGTCCCCCACTCATGAGCGGTAGTCGCCGTTGATGCGCACGTAGTCGTAGCTGAGATCGCACGTCCACACCGTCGCCTCGGCGCCGCCGACGTGGAGATCGACCAGGAGCTCGATCTCGGGCTCGGAGAGTGCGCGAGCGGCCTCCTCCTCATCGAAGCCGGTGGCGGTCCCGTCCTTGCAGGTCACGATGCCCGCAAAGACGATTTCGAGCTTCGAGGGGTCGATCACCGCGCCCGACTTGCCCACCGCCATGGCCGCGCGGCCCCAGTTGGCATCCTCCCCGAACAGCGCGCACTTCATCAGCGGCGAGTTGGCGATGGCGAAGGCCGCCTTCTCGGCGTCTTGCTCGGTGACGGCGCCGCGGACGGTCACGGTGACGAACTTCGTGGCGCCCTCGCCGTCCCGCACCACCATCTGGGCGAGAGCCGTCGCCACCTCGAGCACCGCGGATCCGACCGCATCGTACCCGGCGCTTCCGGGTGCGAGATCGTCGCCACCCTCGGCGCCGCTCGCCATCAGGAAGCACGAGTCGTTGGTGGAGGTGTCCGAGTCGACCGTGATGCGATTGAACGACCGGGCGACCGCGGAACGTAGGATCTCGTCGCACCCCAAAGCCGACAGCGGCGCATCGGTGGTGATGAACGCGAGCATGGTGGCCATGTTCGGCTGGATCATCCCGCTGCCCTTGGCCATGCCTCCGACGGTGAAGGTCCGCCCGCCGGACGTGACGCTGATCGCCACCTGCTTCATGAAGGTGTCGGTGGTCATGATCGCCTCGGCGGCTTCTTCGCCGTTGGTGGAGTCGAGATCGGCCACGCCCTCGATGATCCCCGCCACGACCAGATCGAGCGGCAAGGGTACGCCGATGACGCCGGTCGAGCACACGCCGATCTCATGCGCGTCGCAGTCGAGCACCTCGGCCGCGGCCGCCGCCATCGCGCGGGCGTCGCGCATACCCGGCTCACCCGTGCACGCGTTGGCGTTGCCAGCGTTCACGACGATCGCGCGCAGCGCGCCGCAAGCGACGTGCTCCCGTGAGACCAGCACTGGCGGAGCCGCGGTCGTGCTCGTGGTGAACACCCCCGCGGCCGGAACGGACCGCCCGGCCGCGAGCACGCACACGTCGCGCTTGCCCGACTTCTTGATGCCCGCGCTCACGCCGGCGGCAAGAAACCCCGCAGGAGCGGTGATCCCGCCTTCGGCATGTGCGAACTCCTGGTGGACCGGATCCATGCGAGCGACTCCCTAGACGATCGGAACGGGGGCTGTCAGGCCGACGGTCTCATCGAATCCCAGCGCGATGTTCGCGCACTGCACCGCCTGACCGGCGGTGCCCTTGACGAGATTGTCGATCGCCGAGGTCACGATGAGCGTGTGGGAGGCTACGTCCAACGCCACGCCGATGTGTGCGCGGTTCGAGCCGCGAACGTGAGCCGTTGCCGGCTGGGTACCGGCCTCACACACGGTGATGAAGCGTTCGCCCGTATACGCGTCGGCGTATATCGCATGGGCCTCCTCCGGGGACAGCGCGGGATCGACCTCGAGATACACGGTCGAGAGCAGGCCACGGTCGAGCGGCGCGAGATGGGGCGTGAAGACGACAGAAGCCGACGGCAGGCCGAGGTCCTCGAGCCCCTGCGTGATCTCCGGTGTGTGCCGGTGGGTGGCCACCTTGTATGCGGACACAGACTCGGTGGCGGTCACGAAGTGCGTGGCTGCCGAGAGTCCGCGGCCCGCGCCCGACACGCCCGAGATCGCGTCGACGATCACCCGGCCCGAGGTGACGACTCCCGCCCGCACGGCGGGAGCGGCCGCAAGCAGTGTCGCCGTGGGATAGCAGCCCGGGCAGGCGACGAGCCGTGCGCCCGGAATCGCCGCGCGCCACAGCTCGGGCAGACCGTAGACTGCCTCGGAAAGAAGCTCGGGTGCCGTGTGGGGCTCGGCATACCAGGCGGTGAAGAGGCCGGGGTCATGGAGCCTGAAGTCGGCCGAGCAGTCGATGACCGTGAGGCCCGCGCCGAGCAGCGCCGGCGCGACCATCATCGCCGCCGTGTGCGGTACGGCGAGGAACGCGACCTTCGCGTCGCGCGCGACCGCGGCGCCATCATGGGCGCTGTATGCGAGGCCGCAATTCGCGAGCCCCGGGTACAGATCGCGCACACGGCGACCTTCGTCCGCGTTCGACGTGACGCGAACGAGCTCGAACTCGGGATGCCCGAGTAGCAGGCGCGTCAGCTCGGCTCCCGCGTAGCCCGCGGCGCCGACGATCGCAACAGGTAGCACGTCGTTCACCCTCCAAGTGTATCTTCGTCCTGCGACGATACACCGCAGAGTGCATGTAGTCAAATCAATATTCGCTAGAAATGTTCATTCCCCTGCATTCTAGCCGTTCGAAATGCATCCCACGCGCAGCTACGATCGGACCTCGGCGCCCACCGCCCCGCATACCTTGCGCACGAGCTTGTCGTGGACGGGGCGCACGTCGGCCTCAGACAGCGTCCGGTCGGATGCGCGGTACGCAAGAGAGAAGGCCAGCGACTTCTTGCCTTCGGGCAAGCGTCGCTGCCCCTCGGCCGTCTCCTTCGGGTCGCGGTAGACATCGAAGAGACGGACCGATTCCAGCAACGCTCCTCCAGCCGAACGAATGGCGGACGTGACACGTTCCGCGGTGACGCCCTCATCGACCACCAGCGCTACGTCGAGCGCATACGCCGGGTACCGCGGGATATCGCGATACGAGATCGACTCACGCGAGGCCGCCTTCACGAGCGCCGACACCGAGACCTCGAAGAGCACGACCGGGCCGGTGAGTTCGTATGCGTCCAGCACATGCGGCGCGACTTCGCCGAGCCAGCCCACGACGTCTCCTCCGACGATGACCTCCGCGCTGCGCCCGGGCTGAAGCCACGGGCGATCGACCGCGCGCACGCTCCAGCGACCGGTGTGCGTCATCTCGAAGAGTGCCTCCAACACGCCCTTCCCGTCGAAGAAGTCGAGCTGACGCGACTGCTCGTCCCAGCCGGGCTCGCTCCACGCGCCGGCGAGCGCACCCGCGACCATGAGGCGCTCCTTCGGCTGCTTGCGGCCATCGGCCGTGATGAAGACGGTCCCCATCTCGTAGAGGTGGACGTTCGGGACACCCCGGCGGCAATTGTGTGACACCGCACGGAGCAGGCTCGGGGCGAGCGTCCAGCGCAGCACGGACTGCTCCTCCGACATCGGGTTGATCAGCTCCACGAGGCATTCATCGGACGCGAGCTCCCACGTGAGGCGCCCGACATCGGCCCGATCGCCGAAGGCGTAGCCGATGTGCTCGTCCAATCCGGCGGCCCGCAGCGTGGCCCCGATCCGCGCCTCGGACCGCTGTGCCGGTGTGCGGCCGCCGATCCTTCCGCGGCCGCCCGGGCGGGTGGACGGGATGTTCTCGAGGCCATAGAGCCGGGCGACCTCCTCGACGAGATCGATCTCGCGCTCGAGGTCGGGGCGGAACGCGGGCACGACCACATCGAGATCGTCACCCGCGGCGGTCACCTCGAGGCCGAGCGGCGTGAGCAGCGCGATCATCTCCTCGCGCGTGAGCGACGTGCCGAGGATGTCGTTGGTGCGGCTCACCCGCAGGGGAAGGCGCAGTGCCGGGCGCTTGCCCGGGTAGACGTCCACGATTCCCGGGGCGACCGTCCCGCCGGCGACCTCGGCGATCAGCATCGCCGCACGATCGGCCGCGCGATCGGCAAGACCGGGATCGACCCCCCTCTCGAAGCGCAGCGATGCCTCCGAGATGAGCCCGAGTCTCCGACTCGTACGACTGGTCGTGGCGGCGTCGAAGCATGCGGCCTCGAGCAGGATGTCGGTGGTGGTGGCCGAGACCTCGGTCGTCTCGCCGCCCATCACGCCGGCGAGTGCGATCGGACCCGACGGGTCCGTGATCAGCAGCGCGTCGGTGGTGAGCGCCCGATCCTGACCGTCGAGCGTGCGAACCGTCTCCCCCTCCCGGGCGCGACGCACGATGATCGCCGCCTTACTGCCCTGCTGTGCGACTGCGTTCATGTCGAACGCGTGGAGCGGCTGACCGAGCTCGTACATGATGTAGTTGGTGACGTCCACGATGTTGTTTACCGGCCTCGTGCCGCACGCCGCGACCCGCTCGGCAAGCCATGCGGGCGAGGGGCCGACCTTCACGTCGCGGATCACGCGGGCGGTGTAGCGCGGGCACAGACCGCTGTCGGCGACCTCGACGCTCACGAGATCGGCTGCGGGGGTACCTGACTCCTCCGGGGTGCCCGACGGCACGCGGTAGTCGACGTGCGTTACCGCGGCCACCTCGCGAGCGACGCCCACCATCGATAAGCAGTCGGGCCTGTTCGGGGTGACCTCGAGCTCGAGCACCGTATCGGCAAGGCCCTGGTACTGGGCAAAGGGTGCACCTACGGGGGCGTCCGCAGGCAGGATCAGCAAGCCGCTGCCGTCTCCGCCCACCTCGAGTTCGGTCGCCGAGCACATCATGCCCTGCGACTCGAGACCCCTCAGTTTCGCGCGCTTGATGGTCATGCCACCGGGCAGCGTCGCGCCCACGCACGCGACGGGGACCTTGTCCCCGGCAGCGAAGTTGGTCGCGCCACAGACGATCCTGAGGGGTTCGACGGCGCCGATATCGACCGAGCAGTACGACAGCTTGTCGGCATCGGGATGCGGCTCGCGGGTGAGCACCTGGCCGACGACCACACCCTCGAGCGCCTGGCCGAGCGTGTGCACAGCCTCCACCTTCGTGCCGGTCATATCCAGCCGGTCGCACAGTTCCTCGACAGGAAGCGTGATGTCGACGAAGTCTGCGAGCCACTTGAGCGATACACGCATCGCGAATCCTTTCTCAACAGATCTGACGGTGCAGAACAGCTCCGCAAACGGAGCGGTGGTGGCTAGAACTGGTGCAGGAACCTCGTGTCACCCTCGATGAAGTGACGGAGGTCCGGTACGCCGTACTTCAGCCCGGCGATGCGCTCGGCCCCCATGCCGAAGGCGAACCCTGTGTACTTCTCGGTATCGATGCCCACGTAGCCGAAGACGTTGGGGTCGACCATGCCGCAGCCG
>WOYI010607194.1_pt1 | contig 23529 bp, 23 predicted proteins | sample 6423411 | NCBI WGS metagenome assembly WOYI01 (sample SAMN13441803, study PRJNA592873) | oil field metagenome | biome: oil field; feature: oil-well bore; material: oil-contaminated soil; isolation source: oil-contaminated soil from oil-well borehole | place: Germany: Wietze | collected 2016-10-18 ... | reverse complement strand
AGAGTCCGCTTCGTCCCGCATAGCGGACGTTGTTGCCCCTTTGCGTGTAGCTACGGAAAACCTACGCGAAACCGACGGGAAAACAACTTGGCGAATACAGGATTTTCCGAACGAATTCTGCGCCATGACCAATCTCACCACGTCCGGGCGCAATGACCTCGTTAACCTTTTCTCAGCTCTGCCCTATCGTCGCCGAATCCAGATCTCGCGAGGTGACCCCATGACATTCCATATCGGCGCGAAACCCGGCGAGATCGCCGAGACGGTGCTTCTGCCCGGCGATCCCTATCGGGCGAAATGGGCAGCGGAGACGTTCCTCGAGGGCGCCGTCTGCATCAACAAGGTGCGGGGGATGCTCGGCTTCACCGGGACCTGGAACGGCCACCGGGCGACGATCCACGGCTCGGGCATGGGGATGCCGTCACTGTCGATCTATGCCAACGAGCTCATCCGCGACTATGGCGCGAAGACGCTCATCCGCATCGGCTCGGCGGGGGCGATGCAGGCGGCGGTGAAGGTCCGCGACCTGGTAATCGCGATGACGTCCTCGACGGTCTCCTCGCCCTCGCGCAGCTTCTTCAAGGAAATGCAGTTCGCGCCCTGCGCCGATTACGGCCTCATGGAAAAGGCGGTGGCGGCGGCGCGGGCGAAGGGGGTGCGGTTCCATGTCGGCGGCATCCACTCCTCGGACGTCTTCTACGACGAGCGGCAGGACCTGACCGACATGCTCGCCCGGCACGGCGTGCTGGCCGTCGAGATGGAGGCGGCGGAGCTTTACACCGTCGCCGCGCGCCACGGGGCGCGGGCGCTCGCGGTTCTCACGATCTCCGACCACCTTGTCACGCAAGAATCTCTGCCGGCCGAGGATCGCGAGCGGTCGTTCGGCGACATGGTGGAGATCGCGCTCGAGGCGGCCTTTTCCTGAGCGGGCGCGGGCGGAGGCGCCCGCCTTCGCCCGGGGTCTGACACGACGGGCATTGCGCGCCGGGCGCGGCTCTGCTTCGCTTCGTCCGAAGAAGGAGAGTCCGATGCCCCACCTTGCCCGCCGCCCCTGGGTGCCCGAACCCTGCGAGGCGCTGATCCAGCGCCAGGCCGCCGAGACCGCCGCGCCGTCGGACGCCGTCGCCGCACGGATCGAGGCGCTGATCGCCCGCAATGCCGGGATCCACGACCGCGACTGCTTCAACCTCAACCCGGCAACGAACGTCATGAACCCCGTGGCCGAGGCGGCCCTGGCGCGCGGGCTGGGCTCGCGCCCATCGCTCGGCTATCCCGGCGACAAGTACGAGATGGGGCTGGAGGCGATCGAGGAGATCGAGGTCATCTGCGCCGAACTCGCGGCCGAGATCTTCGCCGCGCGCCACGCCGAGATCCGGGTGTTTTCCGGCGCAATGGCCAACCTCTACGGCTTCATGGCGCTGACCGAACCGGGCGACGCGATCATCGCGCCGCCGGGCGCCATCGGCGGCCATGTCACCCATCACAAGGCCGGCTGCGCCGGGCTCTACGGGCTCGTCAGCCATGCCGCCCCGGTCGATGCGGACGGCTACACGGTCGATCTCGATGGCCTGCGCGCGCTTGCCCTGAAGGTGCGGCCGAAGCTCATCACGCTCGGCGGCAGCCTCAACCTCTTCCCGCATCCGGTGCGCGAGGTGCGGGCCATCGCCGACGAGGTGGGGGCGAAACTGCTTTTCGACGCGGCGCATCAATGCGGGATCATCGCCGGCAAGGCCTGGGCCAATCCCCTCGCGGAAGGCGCGCATCTGATGACGATGTCGACCTACAAGAGCCTTGGCGGGCCGGCGGGCGGGCTGATCGTCACCGACGATGCCGGGATCGCCGAGCGGCTCGACCAGATCGCCTTTCCCGGCATGACCGCGAATTTCGACGCGGGCCGCGTGGCGGCGCTGGCGCTCACGCTGCTCGACTGGCGGGAATTCGGGCGGGATTACGCGGCGAAGATGATCTCGGTCGCGCAGGCGCTGGCCGGGGCGCTCGGGGCCGAGGGGCTGCCGGTCTTCGCGGGCGGGCGCGGGGCGACGCAATCGCACCAGTTCGCGGTCGAGGCGGCGGCGTTCGGCGGCGGGCAGGCGGCGTCGAAGACGCTGCGTCGGGCGGGGTTCCTCGCCTGCGGCATCGGCCTGCCGCTGCCCGAGGTCGCGGGCGACCTCAACGGCCTGCGCATCGGCACGCCGGAGATCGTGCGGCGCGGGATGACCGAGGCGGACATGCCCGAGCTGGCCCGGCTGATCGCGGCGGGACTGCGCGCCAACGATCCCGCCGCGCTCGCCCCCGAGGTCGCAGCCTGCCGGCGGCGGTTCACCGGGCTGCACTACGTCCGCACGGCTTGACCTTCCCGCCCCCATCGCGTCCCTTCGGCCGAACGAAAGGACAGGCGATGAAGACACGACAACTTGGACAAGGTGGCCCCACGGTCTCGGCCATCGGGCTCGGCTGCATGAGCTTCGCGGGCTTCTTCGGCGCCACGAGCGAGGCCGAGAGCCTCGCCTGCCTCGACGCGGCCTTCGACCGGGGGATCGACTTTCTCGACACCTCGAACATCTACGGGATGGGCGTGTCGGAAAGCGTCATCGGCACATGGCTGAAGACGCGCAGGCGCGCGGTCACCCTCGCCACCAAGGCCGGGATCGTCACCGGCCCGCCGCGCCGGTTCGACAATTCAGAGGCGCATCTGCGGTCGGAGCTGGAAGCGTCCCTGGCCCGTCTCGGCCGCGATCATGTGGAGCTGTTCTACATCCACCGGCGCGAGCAGGAGATCCCGATCGAGGAGGTCGTCGGCACCCTCACCCGGCTGATCGATGAGGGCAAGATCGGCGGCTACGGCCTCTCCGAGGTCGCGCCCGCGACGCTCCGGCGCGCGGCGGCGGTGCTGCCGCCCCTTGCGGTGCAGAACGAATACTCGCTCTGGACCCGGCAGCCGGAACTCGGGCTGATCCGGGCCTGCGCCGAGACCGGCGCGGCCTTCGTGCCGTTCTCGCCGCTCGGCCGCGGCATGCTGAGCGACGCGCCCCCGGATCCGGCGCGGATGGAGGCGCAGGATTTCCGGCGGAACGGCCCGCGCTTCCAGGAACCGAACTACGCCGCCAACCGGCGGGCCATCGACGGGTTCCGCGCCTTCGCCCATGCCCGCGGCTGGACCACGGCGGCGGCGGCCCTGGCCTGGGTTCTCGACCGCGCGCCGCATCTGATCCCGATCCCCGGCACCCGCAGCGCCGCGCATCTGGCGGAGTGGGAGGGCGCCGACGCCATCGTCCTGACCGACGCGGACCGGGCCGAGATCGACCGGCTGCTGCCGCCGGGCTTCGCGCATGGCGACCGCTATTCGGACGCCCAGATCGTCGGCGTGGAGCGCTACTGCTGAGCCGGATCAGGCGCCGTGGCTGCGGTCGTAGCCATTCGGCGCCGGCGCCGTCCAGCCGGCGAGCGCGGCGGGATCGGGGCGGAGCACCTCGACCAGAAGCGGGTGGCAGGCGGCGGCGTCCGAGGAATGCTCGGCCGAGCAATCGCCGCCGGGGCAGGCCGACAGCGCGCCCAGAAGGTCGATCTCGGCGAAGAATTCGAGGTAGTCGCCGGGCCGGACCGGCGAGGCCTTCATGAAGTACTGGCCGGTATCGCGGGTGAAGCCGGTGCACATGAAGACATTGAGCACGTCGTGGACATGGACCTCGGCCTCGCGCAGCGGCAGGCCGGTTTCGGCACCGAGCGCGCGGGTCAGGTTCGAATGGCAGCAATGGTGATACTGGCCGCCATCGCTGAGAAGGCAGTGCGTATAGGGATCGCAGCGGGTACCGATCACGTCGTGGACCGATCCGCCGAAGGCATCGAACCCGTACCAGCCGAGCGTGTCTTGGGTGATCGTCGCCATCGGCCGGAGGTGCGGGAAGGACGACCACATCCTGTCGCCGGTCGAGAGATGCGTGCCATGGAGCGCCCGGGTCTTGCCGGAATAGAAGCGTTCGGAAAGATCGCCCGCGTTCCACAGGTTGAGATCGCCCACCTGCGGCCCCTCGACCGAGCGGATGCGGAAGAAATGCCCGGCGGGCACGCGGAAGCAGCGCGCCTCGCGCGGCGGAACCAGAACCTCGCCCACCGGGCGCAAGCGCGTCCGCGCGGCCGCGTAGAGCGCCATGGGGGCTTCGGGCAGCGTCTCGGTCGGATAGCAGATCACCGGGCGCACGGCGCGGCGGGCGTCCGCATCGACAGGCGGGGTCGTCGGGGGCTCCATGGGGCTCCTCCTCGGTCGGGTATCACGGGGGCCCCCACTCTGGCCAAAGTGCGCCGGGACGCAAGCCCGCGGCGGCCGCCCCGGGCGGATAGCGCCCGTCGGTGTCGCCGTTCAGCGGCAAGGTCCAGATCGTGTCGGGGTCGTGCGGATGGACCCGAATCGGGAAGCCGAAGGTCGAGGGCAGGCCCGCCGTGATGTCTTCCCAACTGCGCCCGCCGTCCGCCGAACGCCAGACTCCGGCGCCATGCCACTCGCCGCCACCACCGGCCCAGATCGTGCCGGTCGCGGGATCGCCTGCCGCGTGGTTGATCGGCCAGCCGCCGCAATGCGGCCCGCCGACGGTCCAGTCGTCCGCCGCCGCCTTGCCCTCGATCAGGAACGCCCCCTTGGTCGTGCCGACCAGCAACGCGATCTTCCCGGGCATGATGCCCTCCCTCCCCCGTTGCGCGCGGCGCCAAGCGTAGCATGGTGCCGCGCACCCGCACAGCGGGGCAATCGCCTCAGCGCGGGCGCAGGCAGTGCTTCGGCGAACCTTCGCAACGCGCCCCGCAATAGGCGCAGAGGTAGCGGTCCGGCCCCGCCGCACGGTCGCGCCGCCAGCGGCAGGCGCGAGTCAGCGTCGTGCCCCGTCGCGCGAGCCAGAGGTAGAGGAAGACCGAGACGAGGAGCACGAGGAGAAGAAGCGGCATGGCCCCGTCTACCACGCGGGTTCGGGCGCGCAAACTGGCGCCCTGCCTCGCCGTTCGCCGGAAGTTTCCGTCACCCGGACCGACCCCGCCGCCGATATGCGCGGTCATGCCGTCATCTTTCCGTCACGTTCGCATTTCGTACCGGCGCATTTCTCTTGCCTGCCGGGGCGCTCGCTCTAGGCTCGTTTCATCCTGCGCGGCGCGTGTTTCGCCGCGCCACTCAACCAACAGGAGGTTCTCCCATGATGAACAAGCTTCTCCTCACGACAATCCTCAGCGTCGGCCTTGCGCTGCCCGCCGTTGCCGCGACGCCACAGGCCGGCGAGACCCTGGCCGAGAATCAGGACTATACCTACTGGCTTCTCGACGCGATCAAGTCGATGGATCCGCAGATCAACACCGATGTCGAAGGCTCGGGCATCCTGCGCTCGCTCTTCGAGGGGCTCTATAACGAGGACCAGGAAGGCGGCCTCGTGCCCGGCGTGGCGCTCGACCACGAGCTTTCCGACGACAAGACGACCTACACGTTCCACCTGCGCGACAACGCCAAGTGGTCGAACGGCGACCCGGTGACGGCGGGCGACTTCGTCTATGCCTGGAAGCGCCTCGCCGATCCGGCGACCGCCTCGGAATACGCCTGGTACATGGAACTCATGCAGGTGAAGAACGCCGCGAAGATCATCGCCGGCGAGGCGCCGGTGGACGAGCTCGGCGTGACGGCGGTGGACGATCACACGCTGCAGGTGACGATCGAGGCACCCCTGCCCTATTTCCCGAAGATGCTGACCCATGCCTCGGTCTTCCCGGTGAACCGGAAGGTGATCGAGGCCAACGGCGACAAGTGGACCGAGGCCGGCACCCTCGTCGGCAACGGCGCCTACGTCTTGAAGGAGCATATCCTCGGCGAGAAGGTGGTGATGGAGCCGAACCCGGAATACTGGGACAACGAGCACACGATCCTGCAGAAGGTGACGGCGCTGACGATCAACGATCAGGACGCCGCCCTGACCCGCTACCTCGCCGGAGAGCTGGACCGCGTGGACATTCCGGCCGGCCGCTATCCGCAGATGAAGGCCGAATATCCCGATCAGGCGATCTCGGTGCCGCAGTCCTGCTCCTACATCTACATGTTCAACATGGACGAGGCGAAGGGCCCGGCGGCGCTGAAGGACGTGCGGGTGCGCAAGGCGCTCTCCTACGCGATCGACCGCGACATCATCGTCAACAACATCCTTCAGGGCGGCCAGGCGCCGTCCTACAACTGGACCCATGCCGCGACCGAAGGCTTCACCCTGCCCGAGATCGACTATGCGTCCTGGACCCAGGCGGAGCGCACCGCGAAGGCCAAGGAGCTTCTGGCCGAGGCCGGGTTCGGCATGGACAACCCGCTGAACCTCACGCTCAACTACAACACCTCGGAATCCCACAAGAAGATCGCGATCGCGGTCCAGCAGTTCTGGAAAGGCGTCGGCGTCAACCTCACGCTCAACAACATGGAGTGGAAGGTTCATACCGACAAGATGCAGAACCAGGACTTCGAGATCGCCCGCTACGCCTGGTGCGGCGACTACAACGAGGCCTCGACCTACCTCGACCTCTTCACCTCCTATTCCGGGCACAACAACGGCAAGTTCTTCAGCGAGGAATATGACCAGTTGATGAAGGACTCGAAGACCGCGGCCGATCCGAACCCGATGTACACGGAGGCCGAACAGATCCTTGCCGACGAAATGCCGATGGCGCCGATCTACCAGTACACCAAGGTCGAGATGATCAAGCCCGACATCAAGGGCGCCGGTCTGATGAACCTGATGCAGAACTGGTATCTCAAGGACATGTATCGCGTCGCCAACTGAGGCGGCTTTGGGGGCGCGCCCGACCGGCGCGCCTCATCCCTTGAGGTCGGACAGAACCCATGCTCGCCTATATCGCCAAGCGTCTGGCCATCGCGGTGCCGACGCTTCTCTTGCTCATCATCATCTCGTTCCTGCTGATGCACGCGGCCCCCGGCGGCCCCTTCACCCAGGAACGCGCCCTGCCCGCCGCCGTGCTCGCCAATCTCGAGGCGAAATACGGCCTCGACCAGCCGCTCTGGCGGCAGATGGCGACCTATGTCTGGGGCATCGTCAGCGATTTCGATTTCGGCCCGTCCTTCATCTACAAGGACCGCACGGTGAACGAGATCATCGCGCAGGGCTTCCCGGTGACGCTGACCTACGGGTCGCTGTCGTTCCTTCTGGCCGTGATCGTCGGCGTGACGCTCGGCGTCTTCGCCGCGATCTACCACAATTCCTGGCTCGACTACCTCGCCGTCGGCATCTCGATCGGCGCGCAGGTCCTGCCCAACTTCGTCATGGCGCCGATCCTCGTCCTTGTCTTCACGCTCTGGCTGCGCTGGTTGCCCGGCGGCGGCTGGGAGGGCGGGCAATGGCAATACATCATCATGCCGGTGATCGCGCTTTCGACCTCGTTCATGGCCTCGATCGCACGGATCACCCGGTCCTCGATGCTGGAGGTGCTGAACTCCAACCACATCCGCACCGCCCGCGCCAAGGGCCTGCCGGAACGCAAGGTGATCCTGCGCCACGCGCTGAAGCCCGCGATGCTGCCGGTGATCTCCTACCTGGGGCCGGCCTTCGTGACGATGATCACCGGCTCGGTCGTGGTGGACATCTACTTCTCAACCGGCGGCATCGGCAAAGCCTTCGTGGACAGCGCGCTCAACCGCGATTACGCGGTGATGATGGGGGTCACGATCCTCGTCGGGGCACTCACCATCCTCTTCAACCTCGTGGTCGATATCCTCTACGCCTGGATCGACCCGAAAATCCGGTACTGAGCCCATGGTCATCGACGCAACAAGGATGAAGAGCCTCGGCGACCGCTTCGCCGAGGCGGAGGTCAGGGGCCGCTCGCCCTGGGCCGACGCCCGCAAGCGCTTCGCGCACAACAAGGCGGCGGTGGCCGGGCTGGTCGTGCTGATCCTGATCGGTCTCTTCGCGCTCTTCGGCAATCTCATTGCCGCCTGGTCGAACGAGGAGCTGGACTTCGCGGTGATGGGCCAGGTGGCCGAGCTTGGCAGGCCGTCCTTCGCCAGCGGGCATTATTTCGGCACCGACGACCTCGGCCGAGACCTTTTCGCCCGCACCGTTCAGGGCACCCGGATCTCGCTGATGGTGGGCATCGTCGGATCGGCCATCGCGGTCATCGCCGGCACGCTCTACGGGGCGACGGCCGGCTATGTCGGCGGCCGGATCGACAACGTCATGATGCGCACCGTCGATATCCTGATGTCGGTGCCCTACATGTTCGTGCTGATCCTGCTTCTGGTGATCTTCGGCCGCTCCATCACCATGCTCTTCGTCGGCATCGGCCTCATCTCCTGGCTCGACATGAGCCGGATCGTCCGGGGCCAGACGCTGAGCCTCAAGCACAAGGAATTCATCGAGGCGGCGCAGGCGACGGGGGTGCCGACCTTCACCATCATCCGCCGCCATATCGTGCCGAACCTTCTCGGCGTCGTCGCGGTCTATGCGACGCTTCTGGTGCCGCTGATGATCCTCACCGAAAGCTTCATCTCCTTCCTCGGCCTCGGCGTGCAGGAGCCGCTGACGAGCTGGGGGGCGCTCATCTCCGAAGGGGCCGGCACGATCAACTACGGGACGCTCTGGCAGCTCGCCTTCCCGCTTTTCTTCTTCGTCATCACGCTCTTCGCCTTCTTCTTCGTCGGCGACGGCTTGCGCGATGCGCTCGACCCGAAGGACCGCTGAGATGGCGCTGCTGGAGCTCCGCGACCTCGAGGTCAGCTTCGACACCAACGACGGCGTGGTGAATGCCGTGAACGGAGTCTCCTTCGATCTGGCGAAGGGCCGCACCCTCGGCATCGTCGGCGAAAGCGGCTCGGGCAAGAGCCAGCTCGCCTTCGCGATCATGGGGCTTCTGGCGAAGAACGGCCATGCGCGCGGCTCGGTCAGGTTCGGCGGGCAGGAGATCCTGAACGCCCCGCCCCGTGTCATCAATCCGATCCGGGCGATGAAGATCGCGATGGTGTTTCAGGATCCGATGACCTCGCTCAACCCCTATATGCGGGTCTGCGACCAGATGGCCGAGGTGCTCGTCCACCACAAGGGCATGGCCAGGGCCGGGGCGGTGGCTGAAAGTGTGCGGATGCTCGACGCGGTGAAGATCCCCGACGCGGCGGGGCGCATCCGGCTTTATCCGCACGAGTTCTCGGGCGGCATGCGGCAGCGGGTGATGATCGCGATGTCGCTTCTCTGCCGGCCGCAACTGCTGATCGCGGACGAACCGACGACCGCGCTCGACGTGACGGTGCAGGCGCAGATCATGGCGCTTCTCGCCGACCTGCAGCGCGACTTCGGCATGGCGACGATCCTCATCACCCATGACCTCGGCGTCGTCGCGGGGTTCTGCGAGGACGTGCTGGTCCTCTATGGCGGCCAGGTGATGGAGCGGAGCCCGGTCGATCCCCTGTTCGCGGAGCCCGCGCATCCCTATACGCGCGGGCTTCTGCGCGCGATCCCGCGCGTCGATCAGCACGGCGAGGAACTGGACAGCATCCCCGGCAGCCCGCCCAACATGACCCGCGCGCCGAAGGGCTGCCCCTTCGCGCCGCGCTGCAACTTCGCGGCCGAGGATTGCCACGATCACCTCGATCCGATCACCGAATTCGCGCCGGGCCGCTGGCGCGCCTGCAACCGCAAGGTGGAGGAGCTCGCATGACCGAACCGCTTCTGAGGGTCGAGGATCTGCATGTCACCTTCGATCTGCGCCGGGCGAGCGACATGCCGTGGACCAAGCCCCGGCTTCTGCGCGCCGTCGCGGGTGTGGATTTCGAACTTTTCTCCGGCGAGACGCTGGGGATCGTCGGGGAATCGGGCTGCGGCAAGTCCACGCTCGCCCGCGCCCTCATTCAGATGGTCCCGGCGACGGGAAAGGTGATCTGGCAGGGCAAGACCGACCTTCTGGCCCTCACGCGACGCGAGATGCTGAAATACCGCGCCGACATCCAGATGGTGTTCCAGGATCCGCTGGCGAGCCTCAATCCCCGCATGACCGTCGGCCAGATCATCGCCGAGCCCTTGCGGACCCACCGGCCGGGCATGGCCGAGGGCGACCTCAGGATGCGCGTCAAGGCGATGATGGACCGGGTCGGGCTGCTGCCGAACCAGATCAACCGCTATCCGCACGAATTTTCCGGCGGCCAGTGCCAGCGCATCGGCATCGCAAGGGCGCTGATCGTCGAACCGAAGCTCCTGATCTGCGACGAGCCGGTCTCGGCGCTCGACGTGTCGATCCAGGCGCAGGTGATCAACCTTCTGGCCGAGTTGCAGCGCGACCTCGGTCTCGCGATGATCTTCATCGCCCATGACCTGTCGGTGGTGAAGCACATCTCCGACCGGGTGATGGTGCTCTATCTCGGCCGGACGATGGAGGTGGCGGCGGGGCACGACCTTTATGCCGATCCCCAGCATCCCTATACCCAGGCGCTGCTCTCGGCGGTGCCGATCCCCGACCCGGCCGCCGAGCGGGCGAAGGTGATGATCCCGCTGGAGGGCGACCTGCCCTCGCCGCTCGCCCCGCCCTCGGGCTGCGTCTTCCGCACCCGCTGCCCCCGCGCCGAGGCGCGCTGCGCCGAGAAGGTGCCGGAATTGACGATGGGCGCGCATGGCGTCGCCTGCCATTTCCCCGGACCGCTCGTGAAGACGCGGAAAGTAGCGGAACCGGCCTGATCGCGGCGCGCACGGGGGGGGTAAGGTGGGTTTAAACCCACCTTACAGGGGCCGGATCGGCGGTACCGCGCTGCCGGAAACCTTCGGTAAGGTGGGTTTGAACCCACCTTACGGCCCTCAGCCCTTCACGACCCGTTGGGTCTGCACCCCGAGCCCTTCGACCGAAAGCCGCATCACCTCGCCGCCCTTGAGGTAGACCGGAGGCTTCTGCCCCATGCCGACGCCCGGCGGCGTGCCGGTCGAGATCACGTCGCCCGGCTGCAAGGACATGAACCGGCTGACATAGGAAATCAGATGCGGCACCTTGTAGACCATCGTCGCGGTCGTGCCGTTCTGGTAGCGGTGCCCGTCGACCTCGAGCCACATCTTCAGCGCGTCGATGTCGCCCGCCTCGTCCGGGGTCACCAGCCAGGGTCCGATCGGGCCGAACGTGTCGCAGCCCTTGCCCTTGTCCCAGGTTCCGGCCCGCTCGGTCTGGTATTCGCGTTCGGAAACGTCGTTGATCACGCAGTAGCCCGCAACATGGGAAAGCGCGTCAGCCTCCTCGATATACTTGCCGCCCCGGCCGATGACGACGCCAAGCTCCACCTCCCAGTCGGTCTTGACTGAACCGCGCGGGATCTCGACGTCGTCGTCGGGGCCCGAGATGGCCGAGGTCCACTTGTTGAAGATCACCGGCTCCGGCGGCACCGGCATCCCGGATTCGGCGGCATGGTCGGCATAGTTGAGCCCGATGCAGACGAACTTGCCGATATTCCCGACGCAGGGGCCGACGCGCAGATCATCCTGCGGGATGCCGGGGACGAGTGGAAGGGATTCGGGATCGGTCGCCGCAATCCTCGCCAGTGCCTCGGGCAGCAGCGCCGCGCCGGCGATGTCGGGGACGATCCCCGAAAGGTCGCGCACCCGCCCCGCCGCGTCGAGCAGCCCCGGCTTTTCCCGACCCTTCGGCCCGTAGCGAAGAAGTTTCATCCCTGACACCCCCATTGCGTTCCTTGCCGCAGGCTGGCGGCAGGATGCGCCGGGGTCAAGCGGCGATCGAGGGCGGCCGGCGGGGCGATTATCCTTGACTCGGAATTTGACCAAGCGGTTAATCGGCGCACGGCGATCCCGGCCCAGGAAGGGCGCGGGACGAACAGAAAACACCACCGACAGCGGAGAATTCAGGAATGCTACACAGTCGCACACTTCTGGCGGCCACGGTCGCGGCCTTCACGCTCTTCAGTGCGCCGGTGCGGGCCGAAACGCCTGCCGACACGCTGATCCAGGCCTGGGCCATCGACGACATCATCTCGCTCGACCCGGCCGAGATCTTCGAATTCACGGCCTCCGAGATCGCCGGCAACTCCTACGAGGGTCTGATCGGCTACGATCCGGCCGACGTCACGAAGATCTACGGCAAGATCGCCGAGAGCTGGGAGGTCGCGGCCGACGGCGTGTCGATCTCGTTCAAGATCAGGCCGGGCCGCACCTTCGCAAGCGGAAACCCGATCACGGCGGAGGACGTGGTCTTTTCGCTGACCCGCGCGGTCAAGCTCGACAAGTCGCCCGCCTTCATCCTGACCCAGTTCGGCCTGAACGCCGGGAACGCCGACGAGATGGTCGTGCAGGAGGGGGATGACACCGTCGTCTTCAGGATGGACAAGCCCTATGCCCCGACGCTGGTGCTCTATTGCCTGACCGCGACCGTCGGCTTCATCGTCGACAAGAAGCTGGTGATGGAGCACGAGGCGAACGGCGATTTCGGCTATGAATGGCTGAAGACCAATTATGCCGGCTCCGGCCCGTTCACGATCCGCGAATGGCGTGCGAACGAGGCGGTGGTGATGGAGCGCAACCCGAACTATTCGGGCGATGCCGCACCGATGGCCCGCGTCATCTACCGCCACATCCCCGAGGGTGCGACGCAGCGGCTGCTGCTTGAACAGGGCGACATCGACATCGCGCGCTCGCTCACCGCCGAGGAGATCGACGCGATCCGCGCCAATCCGGATCTGAAGATCCAGGAGGGGCCGAAGGGCTCGATCTACTATCTCGGGCTGAACCAGAAGAACGAGAACCTCGCCAAGCCCGAGGTGCGGCAGGCGATGAAATACCTCGTCGACTATCAGGCCATCGCCGACACGATCATGAAGGGCAAGGTCTCGGTCCACCAGGCCTTCCTGCCGAACGGCTTCCTCGGCGCGCTGAACGACAACCCGTTCTCGCTCGACGTCGCGAGGGCGAAGGAACTTCTGGCCGAGGCGGGCCTGCCCGACGGCTTCACCGTCACGATGGATACCCGCAACACGCCCGAGATCACGGGTATCGCGCAGGCGATCCAGCAGACGATGGCGGAAGCCGGCATCACGATGGAACTGATCCCCGGCGACGGCCAGCAGACGCTGACCAAATACCGCGCGCGCAACCACGATATCTATATCGGCCGCTGGGGCCCGGACTATCAGGACCCGCATACCAACGCCGATACCTTCGCGCGCAATCCCGACAATTCGGACGATGCGGCGTCGAAGCCGCTGGCCTGGCGCAACGCCTGGGACATCCCGGAGATGACCGCCAAGGCCGACGCGGCAATGCTGGAGGCGGATGCGGACAAGCGGGCCGAGATGTATATCGAGATCCAGAAGGAGCACCAGCAGACCTCGCCCTTCGTGATCATGTTCCAGGAGATCGAGGTCTCGGCGATGCGCAACAACGTCAACGGCTTCATCGTCGGGCCGTCGTTCAACGACAACAACTACGCGCATGTGACCAAGTAGCATGAGCGACACGACCACCGGCGGAGGGCGCGACAGCGCCCTCCTGCTCTTCGCGTGGAAGGCCGTGAAGCTCGCAGCGACCGTCGCGCTGACCTTTCTCGGCCTCCTCGTCGTCACCTTCCTCATCGGCCGGGTGGTGCCCGTAGATCCGGTTCTGGCCGTCGTCGGCGACCGCGCCTCGAAGTCAGTCTATGACCGTGTCTTTCTCGAACTTGGCCTCGACAAGCCGCTTTACGAGCAGTTCTGGATCTATCTCCAGAAGGTCCTCACCGGCGATTTCGGCCAGAGCTTCCTGACCAAGCGCGACATCGTCGACGATATCCGCCGGGTCTTCCCGGCGACGCTGGAGCTCGCCACGGTCGCGATCCTCATCGGCACGCTCTTCGGCATCCCGATGGGGGTCTGGGCGGCAGTCCGTCAGGGCCGGCTCGCCGATCAGCTGGTGCGGGTCTTCGGCCTCATCGGCTATTCCGCCCCGATCTTCTGGCTCGGCCTCCTTGGGCTTCTGGTCTTCTACGCGCGGCTCCAGTGGGTCGCCGGGCCGGGGCGCATCGACATCGCCTACGAATACGCGATCACGCCGAAAACCGGGCTCCTCCTTCTCGACAGCGCGATGCAGGGGCAGTGGGAGGCGTTCCGCAACATCTTCTCCCACATCATCCTGCCGGCGGCACTCCTTGGATATTTCTCGATGGCCTATATCAGCCGCATGACCCGCAGCTTCATGCTGAACGAACTGGCGCAGGAATACGTCACCACCGCCCGCGTCAAGGGCGTGCCGGAATGGCGGATCATCTGGGTCCATGCGCTGAGGAACGCCGCCGTGCCGCTCGTCACGGTCGTGGCGCTCTCCTACGCCAACCTCCTCGAAGGCTCGGTCCTGACCGAGACCGTCTTCGCCTGGCCCGGCCTCGGGCAATATCTCACCAATTCGCTGCAGAATGCCGACATGAACGCGGTCCTCGGCGGCACTCTGGTGATCGGCGCGATCTTCGTCGGGCTGAACCTTCTCTCCGACCTTCTCTACACGCTTCTCGACCCCCGGGTGCGGAGGGGCAGATGACCGCGATGACCCGCCGCGAATGGCTCCTCTCCGACCGCCCCGCCTCGCGCCGGCAGGCAAGGGCCGGCCAGGCCTACCGGACCTGGCTCACCTTCCGCACCAACTGGCTGGCGATGGTCGGGCTCGGCATCGTCCTCGCCCTCATCCTCGTCGCGATCTTCGCCAACGTGATCGCGCCCTACGACCCGGTGCTCGGCGGCGACCTCAGGACCGCGCGGTTCCTGCCGCCGATGACCGGCGACCACCTTCTCGGCACCGACGACCTGTCGCGCGACATCTTCAGCCGCATTGTCCACGGCTCGCGGCTGACGCTGATGGTGGTGGTGCTGGTTGCGGTGATCGCCACCCCGATCGGCCTTCTCGTCGGCACCACCGCGGGCTATTTCGGCGGCTGGACCGACACGATCCTGATGCGGATCACCGACATCTTCCTCGCCTTCCCGCGGCTCATCCTCGCCCTCGCCTTCGTCGCCGCCCTCGGCCCCGGCATCGAGAATGCGATCATCGCCATCGCGATCACCTCCTGGCCGCCCTATGCCCGCCTTGCCCGGGCCGAGACGCTGACGATCCGCGACAGCGACTACATCAATGCCGCCCGGCTCCAGGGCGCCTCCTCGGCCCGCATCCTCTGGGGTCACGTCACGCCGCTCTGCCTCTCGTCGGTCATCATCCGCGTCACCCTCGACATGGCCGGCATCATCCTCACCGCCGCCGGCCTCGGCTTCCTCGGCCTCGGCGCACAGCCGCCGCAGCCCGAATGGGGGGCGATGATCGCTTCCGGCCGGCGCTTCCTGATCGACCAGTGGTGGGTCGCGACCATGCCCGGCATCGCCATCTTCATCGTCTCGCTCGGCTTCAACCTCCTCGGCGACGGCCTGCGCGACGTGCTCGATCCCAAGGCCCGCAAATGACCCTTCATCTTGCCCGAAATATCCCCGCCGGAGGCTTCCGCCGATGACGCCGCTCCTCACCGTCGAAGACCTGCGCATCACCTTCCCGACCCGGCAGGGCCCCTCCGAGGTCGTGCGCGGCGTGACCTTCACCCTTGGCCGCGAGCGGCTCGGCATTGTCGGCGAAAGCGGATCGGGCAAGAGCCAGACCGGCCGCGCGATCCTCGGGCTGACGCCGCCGCCCGGCCGCGCCACCGCGAAGGTGCTGAATTTCGACGGCATCGACCTGCGGAACGCCTCCGCCGCCACCTGGCGGTCCCTCAGGGGCGCGCGGATGTCGATGGTGATGCAGGACCCGAAATTCTCGCTGAACCCGGTGATGACAATCGGCAAGCAGCTTCTCGAGGCGCTGAAATTCGGCGCCGGAGAGACAAGGGCCGAGGCCCGCGCCCGGGCGCTCGCGATGCTCGAGGCGGTGCAGATCCGCGACCCGGAAAGGGTCTTCCGCGCCTATCCGCACGAGCTTTCCGGCGGCATGGGCCAACGCGCGATGATCGCGATGATGCTGGTGACCGAGCCCGACCTCCTCATCGCGGACGAGCCCACCTCCGCCCTCGACGTGACGGTGCAGGTCGAGGTGCTGCGCATCCTCGACGCGCTGGTGCGCGACCGCGGCATGGGGCTCATCTTCATCAGCCACGACCTGCGCCTCGTCTCGTCCTTCTGCGACCGGGTGCTCGTCATGTATGCCGGAAAGGTGGTCGAGGAGTTGAAGGCCTCCGAACTCGACAAGGCGCAGCACCCCTATACGCGGGGCCTGATGAACTGCCTGCCGAAGATCGAGGGCGGGGTCCGTCCGCTGCCGACGCTCGAAAGGGATGCGGCATGGGCGGTGTGATGCTCGAGGCGACGGATCTCCACGTCACCTTCCGCAGCGGCGGCGACACGGTGAAGGCGGTGCGCGGCGTCTCCTTCGCGGTCGCGAAGGGGGAAAGCTTCGGCATCGTCGGCGAAAGCGGGTCGGGCAAGTCGACGGTGCTCCGCGCCATCTGCGGCCTCGCGCCGACCACGGCGGGCGTGATCCGGCTGGCCGGCACGCCGCTCGCCGCGCCGCGATCCCCGGACTTCTACCGCAAGGTGCAGATGGTCTTCCAGGACCCCTATGCCTCGCTCCATCCCCGGCACACGATCGACAAGGTCCTGTCCGAGCCGCTCGCGATCCACGGCTTCGACCGGCGCGAGGAGCGGATCGAGGAGGCGCTCGCCGATGTCGGGCTCGGCGCCGATTTCCGCTTCCGCTACCCGCACCAGCTCTCGGGCGGCCAGCGCCAGCGCGTGGCCGTCGCGCGCGCGCTGATCCTCGAACCCGAGGTGCTGCTGCTCGACGAGCCGACCTCGGCCCTCGACGCCTCGATCCAGGCCGAGGTGCTGAACCTTCTCGACCGGATCCGCGCCGAGCGGGGCCTGACCTATGTCATGGTCTCGCACGACCTCGCCGTCGTCGCGCATATGTGCGACCGGCTCATCGTCATGCAGCACGGGCTTGCGGTCGAGGAACTGACGCGCGAAGCTCTGGCCGCCTACCGGGCCGAGACCGACTATACCAGAAAACTGCTCTCGGCTTCCGAGGGCTATACCCCTGCCGAGGCGCCATGATCCCTGTTTTCGACGGCCATAACGACTTCCTCCTGCGGCTTCTGCGCAACCCCCCGAACCGCGAGGCCATCTGGCTGAAGGGCGAGGGCAAGGGCCATCTCGACCTGCCCCGGATGAAGGCGGGCGGCTTCGCGGGCGGCTTCTTCGCGGTCTACATCCCCTCGCCCGAGGCCCACGATTCGCCCGATTACGAGGCGATCATGGACGCCCCCCCCTACGACCTGCCGCTGCCGGACCTCATCGGCGCGCAGGAGGCCCAGCCGGTGGCCGTCGCGATGATCGGGCATCTGCTGTGGATGGAGCGCACCGGCGCGCTCGCCCTCTGCCGCTCTGTCGCCGATATCCGCGCCGCGATGGCGGCGGGCAAGATCGCGGCGATCCTGCATTTCGAGGGCGCCGAACCGATCGGCGCGGATCTCGACGCGCTCCATCTCTGGCACGCGGCGGGCTTGCGCTCGCTCGGGCCGGTCTGGTCGCGGCCCACGATCTTCGGCCACGGCGTCCCCTTCCGCTTCCCCGGATCGCCCGACAGCGGGCCGGGCCTGACCGAGGCGGGCAAGCGGCTCGTCGCCGAATGCAACGCGCTGAAGATCATGATCGACCTCAGCCACCTCAACGAGGCGGGGTTCAACGACGTCGCCGCGATCTCGGACGCGCCGCTCGTCGCCACCCATTCGAACGCCCATGCCGTCACGCCGTCCGCCCGGAACCTGACCGACCGGCAGCTCGCGATGATCGCCGAGACGGACGGCATGGTCGGGCTCAACTTCGCCACCATCTTCCTGCGCGAGGACGGGCGGAAATCGCCCTTCGACGGCTGGGATCCGGTGCTGCGCCACCTCGACCACCTGATCGGGAAGCTCGGCGAGGACCGCGTCGGCCTCGGCTCCGATTTCGACGGGGCGACATTGCCGGCCGATATCGAGGACGTGGCCGGCCTGCCGCGCCTGATCGCGGCGCTTCGCTCGCATGGCTACGGCGAGGCGCTTTTGCGCAAGCTCGCGCATGAGAACTGGCTGGCTCTGCTGGAGCGGACCTGGGGCGGATGAGCCTGCCGCATCTCGCCAACGCGCAGGCGCGGCGGCTCTTTCTCGACCGCCATGCGCTGATCGAACCGCCCTCCGGCCCGGCGAAGGGCGACGACCTGCTCGCACTGATCAAGCGGCTCGGCTTCGTGCAGGTCGACAGCATCAATACGGTCGAGCGCGCGCATCACATGATCCTCTGGTCGCGGCGGCAGAGCTACCGGCCGGGAAACCTCGCCCGGCTTCTGGAACGCGACCGCACCCTCTTCGAGCACTGGACCCATGACGCCTCGGTCATTCCGACGGAGTTCTTCGGCCACTGGAAGCTCCGCTTTTCCCGCGACGCGGAGTGGATCCGCGCCCGCTGGGCGAACTGGCAGGGCGACGCGTTCCACGACAAGATCGAGGACGTCCTTGCCCATGTCCGTTCCGGCGGACCTTGCGGGTCGGGCGATGTCGGGACGGACGAGACCCGCGGCAAGGGCGGCTGGTGGGAATGGCACCCGTCGAAAACCGCGCTCGAATATCTCTGGCGGTCGGGCGCGCTTTCGGTCTGCCAGCGCCGCAACTTCGCCAAGCTCTACGACCTGACCGAGCGGGTGCATCCCGAGGCCCATGCCGCCCCGGCGCCGGACGAGGCGGCAACCGTGGACTGGGCCTGCAATCAGGCGCTCGACCGCCTGGGCTTCGCCACGTCGGGCGAGATCGCGGCCTTCTGGGACACGGTGACGCCGGTCGAGGCGCGGGACTGGTGCGCGACCGCGCTTGCGCGGGGCGAGATCGTCGAGATCGCGGTCGAGGGGATCGACGGCAAACCGCGTAAATCCTTCGCCCGGCCGGATGTCTTCGACGCGGCGGCGGCGGTCGGCGAGGCGCCGAACCGCGTCCGCATCCTCTCGCCCTTCGATCCGGCCTTGCGTGACCGCAACCGCGCCGAGCGGCTCTTCGGCTTCTTCTACCGGATCGAGGTCTTCGTGCCGGAGCCGAAACGCCAGTATGGCTACTATGTCTTCCCGGTGATGGAGCGCGACCGGGTGATCGGCCGCATCGACGCGAAAGCCGCGCGCGCCGAGGGCCAGCTCGCCGTCCGCGCCTTCTGGCCCGAGCCGGGCGTCCCGATGGGTGCCGGCCGGGTCGCCCGGCTGGAGGCTGAACTGGACCGGCTGGCCCGATTCGCCGGCTGCGACGGGGTGAGCCTTGCCGACGGCTGGCTGCGGTCCGCCTAGCGCGACCGGCGGAAGAACCGCGCCCGGGCATAGAGGTCTTCGAGCCGCTTCATCCGCGCCTGTGTCTCGTCCCAGGTGAGGTTCTGGACCGCGGCCAGCAGCGTCTCGACCAGTACCTGGATCGCCACGGTCGAATCCCAGGCCGAGGGCGCCTCGATATGCGCCGAAAGCCGGTAGCGGGCGCGTTCGGCGGCGGGCGAGACCCACTGGTCGGTGATCAGCACCACCTCCGCCCCCTGGTCGGCGGCGATCTCGACGAGGCTGAGGACGTTGTTCTCGTAGCGGCGGATGTCGAAGGCCAGAAGCACGTCGCCGGGGCCCATGTCGATCAAGGCCGGCGGCCAGGCGTTCGACATGTCGGAGATCAGCGTCACGTCGCGACGGATGATCTTCATGTGGGTGACGAAATAATCCGCCATCGCATGGGTGATCCGCCCGCCCATGGCGAGGATCTTGCGGTTCTTGTCGGCCATCAGCCGCGCCACCGCGTCGAAATCGGCATGGTCGATCTGGCCGAGCGTCGCTTGCAGGTTGCCCACGACCGCATCGGCGAAGCGGTTGAGGATATGGGTGTCGGGCACGCCCCCCGCCCAGCGGTCGTGCTTCGCTATGGGCGAGATCAGCCGCTCCTCGACCTCGGCGCGAACCACCGCCTGGAAATCGGGATAGCCCTTGTAGCCGAGCTTCTGCACCAGCCGGACCACCGTCGGGGTCGAGACCTCGGCCCCCTTCGCGAGCGCGGTGATGGAGCCGAGGGCGGCCACCGGATAGTGCCGGGTGAGATGACTCGCGAGCTGGCGCTCGGCCCGTGTCAGCCCGTCGAAACGGGCCTTGATCTGCTGTTCGATCGTCCGCGCGGCAACCGGCACTCAGGCGCACTCCCCCCGCGGCCAGAGTGGTTCGGACCGCATCTCCGAAACGATTATAACAGAAGTTTCATTTCAGAAAACATCTTGACAGAAAGCGGCGTGGCGGACGAGCCTTGGCGCTGTGAATCAGGGGGAATCCGGGGCAATGGCGGCCGCGCGAATTCAGGGCCTTCCGGTCGTGACGACCGAGAACCGCGACGCGCCGGGACCATTCCTGATCGTCTGCGAACATGCCTCGAACCACTTCCCCGCCGCCTTCGGCACACTCGGGCTGCCGCCGGCAGCGCAAAAGGCGCATATCGCCTGGGATCCCGGCGCGCTGGGGTTGGCGCGGCGGCTCGCCGCCAATCTGAACGCGCCGCTCGTCGCTGCCGGTATCTCGCGGCTCGTCTACGATCTGAACCGGCCACCGCACTCGCCCGGCGCGATGGCGGCGCGGAGCGAGACCTTCGACATTCCCGGCAATGCGGGCCTCGCGCCGGCCGAGCGGCGGCGCCGGACGGAAGCCGTCTACCTGCCCTTCCACGCCGCGCTCCATGCCGAGATCGCGCGGCGGCTGGCCGCTGGCACGCCGCCGGTCATGGTCACGATCCACAGCTTCACCCCGATCTGGTTCGGAAAGCCGCGCGAGGTCGAGTTCGGAATCATCCACGATGCCGATCCGACGCTCGCCCGCGCGGTGCTGGCCGAAGCCAAGGCGCGGACCGGGCTCGACTGCCGCCTGAACGAGCCCTATTCGGCGGCCGACGAGGTGACCCATACGCTGCGCCTGCAGGCGACGCCCTACGGGTTGGCCAATGTGATGCTGGAAGTCCGCAACGACCTGATCGCGGATCCTGAGGCGGAGCGGGCGATGGCGGACGGCCTCGCCCCCGTCCTTCGCGCGGCCCTTGCCGCGATGTCCCCGAAACCCGCAGAGAAGGCAGCCGTCTGAATGCCGAACTGGTGCCGAACCTATGTCCGGGTGATCGAGACCCTGAACTTCCGCGTCGGCCGGATGGCGATGTATCTTCTCTTCGTGATCATGGGCATCCTCCTGTGGTCGTCGGTGACCAAGATCCTGCGGATCCCGGCGATCTGGACGCTGGAAATGGCGCAGTTCACGCTCGTCGCCTACTATCTTCTCGGCGCGCCCTACACGTTCCACCTCGATACCAATGTTCGGATGGACCTGCTCTATGCAAGGCTCCGGCCGCGGACCCAGGCGCTCTGGGACGTGTTCACGGTCTTCGCGCTGATCTTCTACCTCGGCGTCATGCTCTACGGCGCCATCGACAGCACGGCGTTTTCGTTCAGGACCTGGGAACGCGCGCCGACCGGCTGGCGGCCCTATCTCTGGCCGATCAAGACCATCATCTGCATCAGCTTCGTCCTGATGATCCTGCAGGCCATCGCGCATCTGATCCGCGATATCGCAATCATCCGCGGAGAACAGATCTGATGTCCTACGAGATGATCGCGATCCTGATGTTCTCGACCATGCTCCTGATGATGATCTCCGGGCAGCGGGTCTTCGGCGCCATCGGCGTCGTCGCGGTCGTGGCGGCGCTCTTCTTGTGGGGGCCGGGCGGCTCGGACATGGGCTTTTCGTCGGTGATGAAGCTGATGAAGTGGAACGCGCTCCTGACGCTGCCGATGTTCGTCTTCATGGGCTACGTGATGAGCGAGAGCCGGCTGGCCGAGGACCTTTACAAGATGTTCCACGTCTGGTTCGGCCCCCTGCCCGGCGGGTTGGCCATCGGAACGATCATGCTGATGGTGATGATCTCGGCGATGAACGGGCTGTCGGTCGCGGGCATGGCGATCGGGGCGACGATCGCGCTGCCGGAACTGGTGAAGCGCAACTACGACAAGCTGATGATCTCGGGCGTGATCCAGGGCGGGTCGAGCCTCGGCATCCTGATCCCGCCCTCGGTCGTGCTCGTCCTCTTCGCGCAGATCGCGCGCCAGCCGGTCAGCCAGCTCTGGCTCGCCGGCCTTCTGCCGGGCCTCCTGATGGCCGCGCTCTTCGTCGTCTACATCGTCACCCGCTGCTGGCTGAACCCCTCGCTCGCCCCGAAGATGACGGCCGAGGAGCGCGCGGAGATCACCTGGCCCGAACGCATCCGCCTGCTCCGCGCCGGGCTCTTGCCGCTGGTGATCTTCGGCGCGATGATGATCCCCTTCATCAAGGGCTGGACCAGCCTCACCGAGGCCTCGGTCGTCGGCGCGCTGACGGCGGTCGGCGCCGCCGTCATCAAGGGCCGCTTCACCCGCGAAGTGTTCGAGGTCGCCACCCGCAGCACGCTCGCGATCACCACGATGTTCATGCTGATCATCATGGCGGCTTTGTCGTTCGGAGCGGTCTTCGACGGACTCGGCGCCGGCCGGGCGATCGAGAACTTCTTCATCCGCGACCTCGGTCTCACGGCGTGGCAGGTTCTGATCCTGATGCAGCTCAGCTTCCTCGTCATGGGGATGTTCCTCGATGATACCGCGATGCTGGTGATCGTCGCACCGATCTATATCGGGCTTGCAAAGGCCCTGGAATTCGACCTCATCTGGTACGGCATCCTCTACACGATCACCGCCCAGATCGCCTACCTGACGCCGCCCTTCGGCTACAACCTCTTCCTCATGCGCGCCATGGCGCCGGCCGATTTCACGCTGCCGATGATCTACCGCTCGGTCTTCCCGTTCGTCATGGTCATGCTTCTGACCCTCGTCGTGGTGATGATCTTCCCCGAGATCGCGCTCTGGCTGCCCGCGACCCTGCTCTAACCGTCAAGACCCCCGCACAGGGGGGCACCCACCTGCAACAAGGAGAGACACGATGACCACAAGACGCAAGTTTCTGACCACCGGCGCGCTCGCGGCCGGCGCAACCGCCCTTGCGGCGCCCGCGACGCTGCGCGCGCAGGACACGATCAAGTGGCGGCTGCAGACCTATGCCGGCGCCGCGCTCGGCGCCGAGGTGATCCAGCCGGCGATCGAGGCATTCAACGAGATCGCCCAGGGCCAGATGGAGATCGAGCTCTACTTCGCCGACCAGCTCGTGCCGACGGGCGAACTGTTCCGCGCCATGCAGAACGGCACCATCGACGCGGTGCAGTCGGACGACGACAGCATGGCCTCGCCGACCGAGGTGACGGTCTTCGGCGGCTACTTCCCGCTCGCCTTGCGCTACTCGCTCGACGTGCCGGCGCTGTTCAACCACTACGGGCTCGACGAGATCTGGAAGGAAGAATACGCCAAGGTCGGCGTCCAGCACATCTCGGCCGGGTCGTGGGACCCCTGCCACTTCTCGATGAAGGATCCGGTGACGAAACTCGCCGACCTTCAGGGCAAGCGGGTCTTCACCTTCCCGACGGCAGGCC